>Ga0209257_1002592_pt1 | contig 17557 bp, 14 predicted proteins | sample AraplaCvi_mCL_r2_FD_184277 | JGI IMG/M metagenome (GOLD analysis project Ga0209257, IMG submission 184277) | Arabidopsis root microbial communities from North Carolina, USA - plate scrape MF_Cvi_mCL_r2 (SPAdes) (version 2) | ecosystem: Host-associated > Plants > Roots > Endosphere | place: USA...
TGGTAAAATCCTCAAGCGCTGCTCCGCCGGCAAACATCATCGCGATGATGATCCAGGCGAAATACTCGCCCGGCAAAAGCGCGCCGCTCGTGGCCAGACCTCCGATCAATTCCAGCCCGAATTCGCCTCTTCCCGGGCTGGTTCCGGTCTCCGTGACCAGGCTTCAAGGATTGCCGTTCCCCCCTTATCCACGAGCTGAGGTCCGGACGGTCCGCGAGCGAGCCAAGCAAGCGCACCCGCAGCGAGGCCGCGCTCACCGCGACAAGCGCGCGTTTCGCGCCATCCTTCTTCATTCCACCGAAGTGCAAATGTTTGATGCCCGCCCAAGAGCCAGGTTCCTTAAATCGTCAACGCAGTCAGGCTCGCAGAGTGTCCTTTGCGGTTCAGCCCAACCGTTCTTCTTCGCAGGCCTCAGCGTACGATAAGGACCGAACAGTGCGCGTCCTGGACCACCTTCTTTGACACGCTCCCGAGAAGCATCCCCTTTAGGCGCCCAAGGCCTCGGCTTCCAACGACGATCAAGCTTGCGCTGATCTCCGTTGCAGTCTCAAGAACGGTTTCGGCGCAGTCGCCCATTTCCAGTCTAGCAGAGACATTCTCGACGCCGAGCCCGCGTGCCTCGTTGCGAGCTTCCTCCACAATTCTCTTGCCGACCGCCAGGGCACTCTCGTCGATGCCATCGCCCCGCGCATGTGAGAGTTCTGTCGGCCTCGACATTCCCGGGATCATGTTGCCGATGGGAAAGACGCGCCCGGAACCGGGAAGGCCGTTCGTTGCGCTTGAAAAACCAGGTGCAACGACATGGAGAACGGTCAGGGGCGCGTCAATCGCCTTGGCGAGCTTTGCGGCCATCATCACAGCGTCGCGCCCTTTGTGGGATCCATCGGTTGCTACAAGGATATGGTCCATGGAAAACTCCTCCCCGAGCAACCTCATCCATTATCAATCCGCAAGCATTGATCGTCGTCAAAGACAGGATCGAAGTTCGCTGTTCAAAAGTGAGACGGGTCAATCTCAGAGGGAGGACCCTTGGAGCAGTGCAAAATGGAAACGCTTATCCTTCGTCTGGGGCTCGCACTCGCAATTGGACTCCTCGTCGGGTTGGAGCGGGGATGGCGCGAGAGGGATGCGCCGGAAGGCAGCCGAACTGCCGGCATTCGAACCTTCGGGATTTCCGGCCTGCTTGGCGGTATCATTGCGGCCGTGTCGGAAACCCAGCAGAACCCGTTCGTTTTTGCTGCGGGTCTGCTGGGTTTCACGATGAGCTTGACCTGGTTCAAGTTACGTGAGGCTCGGCGCGATGAAGATTTCAGCGTGACCAGTGTCGTCGCCGGATTGTGCGTTTTTTCCTTGGGCGGGCTGGCGGTTGCGGGCGACTACAAGGCAGCAGCTGCCGGAGGAGCCGCACTTGCAGCGGTACTTGCAAGCAGAGAGCTTCTTCACAATCTCCTCAAGCGGCTAACCTGGCCGGAACTGCGTTCCGCTCTCGTTCTTGCGGTGATGACCGCCATCGTATTGCCGCTTCTGCCGAACCAGACGATCGACCCCTGGGGCGGCTTCAATCCCCGCGAGGTGTGGTTTCTCACAGTTCTGAGCGCCACTATCTCCTTCGCTGGATATGTTGCAACGCGCTTACTGGGATCGACGCGCGGGCTTCTTGTCAGCGGTCTTACGGGCGCGATTGTCTCCTCTACTGCTGTCACGGCAAGCTTTGGACAGAAAGTGCGCGCCGGGGAGCCGGCTCGGCCGCTGGCAGGCGCGGCAAGTGTCGCTGCGGCTATTTCATTGTTGCGCGTACTCGTTATCGTCCTTGCACTATCACCGCGGCTTCTTCCGCTCGTAGTGCCGCCGTTGCTGACGGCAGGTGTCGTATTCGTCGTGTGCGGGAGCCTTTTGATGATAAAAAGGGCGCCCGGTGCAGGTAAAGACGTCGATGCACGAAATCCCTTTGAACTTATGCCGCTCCTTATCTTTGCCAGTCTTTTTGCCGCCACGGCGACACTTGGCGCCGCAGTGGTGGCGAGGATTGGCAACAACAGCCTGATTGGCATTTCGGCGGCATCTGGCATCTTCGACGTCGACGTTGCCGTACTGACCGCGTTACGCTCCGTTGGCGGAGCAATGCCCTTGCCAACTGTCGGCGCCGCCGTGCTGGCAGCCGCGCTCGTCAATGCCGGGGGCCGAATATTCGTGGCGATCCTATCCGGTACAGCAGGATACTGGGTGCTACTCGGCCTCGTCTCGCTTGTTGCCGCAGCAGCCGGCGCCAGCGCCTATTTCTTGACTATGCAGTAGATTTGCCCCGGAGCCGCCATTTGTCGAATTCCATGGTGAAAAGGACAGAAGAGGCGGCAGTGAGAAGCATTGCCCACTCAGCCGGTTCCATCGGTGAAACCTGAAGGGTAATACTGACAAGCGGAACATGCATGGCGATGATGTGGAGACCCAAGGCTGCGGCAATGCAGAAGAGCAGGAGCGGGTTGCCAAACACGCCGAGCGCGAGCACGGATTTTCGTTCCGATCGGCTTGCAAAGGTCTGGAAATTTTCGAAGAGAACAAGCAGCAGCAAGAGCATGTTGCGGGCATCGCTTTCACTGTGGCCTTGTTGGAGAGCGAGGTAGAACATCGCGAAACCTCCGCCTCCCATGACAAGCGTCGTCTGGCAGAGACGGCGGATCATCACCCAATCGAATATTGGCTCATTCGGCCTGCGCGGGGCGCGTGAGAGTTCGTCGCCCTCAGGTCCTTCGCTTGCAAGAGCGACGTCCTGGATGCCGTTCGTGACAAGATTGAGCCAGAGGAGTTGCACCGGGAGGAGCGGCATCGGCAGTGCCAGGGCGGCGGCCAAAAGAAACAGCACGAGTTCCGCCGATCCCGTGGAAGCGAGCATGAAGATGACTTTGCGGATATTGGCGTAGGCGACGCGACCTTCCTTGATGGCACTGACAATTGACGCGAAATTGTCGTCCGTGATGATAATATCGGCGCTCTCCTTGGCGACGTCCGTGCCCTTGCGCCCCATTGCCACACCGATATGCGCGTGCTTCAGTGCAGGCGCATCGTTGACCCCGTCACCCGTGACGGCGACGAAGTGTCCGTTGCGCGAAAGCGCGCGAACGATCGCCAGTTTCTGCGAGGGAGCGATGCGTGCATAGATGCGGCCCCGGCGGGCGAGCGCGTCGAGGCTTGCGTACCCTCGCTCCTCGGCCAGGCTCACCTCTTCGCCAGTGACGACCTGATCTATCGTGAAGGTGAGGCCCGCATCAGCGGCGATCGCCGAGGCGGTCTTAGGATCGTCACCGGTGAGCATGACCACCTGAACGCCTGCGCCGTGGCAGTTGCGGATGGCTTCTGGCACTTCCGGTCTGATTGGATCCCGCATGCCGACGAGCCCCAGAAAGACCAGATCGACAAGGAGATGGCGGCCGAATCCGCCACTATCTTCGATGGCGGTTTCGCCTTCTGCAAAAGCCAGTACGCGCAGGCCTCGGGCCGCCATTTCTTCCTTCTGACGCAAGAGCCTGTCGCGGTCGATCGTTACCGCGCGGCCGTTCATCTCCATTCGGTCCGACATTGCGATGAGGGTTTCGGCCGCTCCCTTCACGAAGATGCGCAGCACGTCGCCATGTCGATGAAATGATGCGGCATATTTGATCTCCGGCTCATAGGGGATTCGGGCAACCAGAGGATAATTATCCTCAATCGACTCTCGCGGCAGGCCCGCCTTATGTGCGGCGGCCAGCAGCGCGACATCGACCGTGTCGCCAACAGTGGTCCACCCATCTTCACCCCTTACGAGCGATCCTTCATTCGGAAGCGAGGCAGCTCGAAGAAGGGCGGTCGCCCGATCACGCGCCTGGTCCGGGGACGTGTCTTTCCCGCGGATGTGACAGGACTCGATATCGGCATGCGTGTCGCAGAAAAGGTCGGTTCCATCGGGTAGGCGAATGTCGGTGACCGTCAACTCATTAAGCGTCAGTGTTCCGGTCTTGTCGGTTGCGATTATCGTGCATGACCCAAGTGCTTCGACGGCCGGCATGCGGCGAACGATGACGTGTTTCTTGGCCATCCGACGCATGCTGATCGCCAAGGCGACCGAGATCGCGATCGGGAGGCCCTCGGGGATTGCGCTCACGGCCAGCCCGACGGCCATCATGAACAGATCGCTCAGCGGCATGTCGCGGGCGACCCCGACAAGTATCAGCAAGACCACGACGGTTGCGACGACCAAGGCAATGAGTTTCGAAAAGCCCTCAAGCCGGATCAGCAACGGCGATTTCGCAAGGGGCGCCTTCCCGATATCGCTTGCGATCTTGCCGATTTCGCTGTTCTTGCCCGTCGCGTCGACCACGCCACGTGCGCGCCCGCGTGTGACGAGGGTACCAGCGTATACCATGTGGCGTCGTTGCTCGTCGCCTGTGATGGAAACCGGAGCTTGCGACTTTCTAACTGGCGACGACTCGCCTGTTAACAAGGACTCATCACAAAAGAGACCGTCAACCACGGTTAGTCGCATGTCTGCTGGCACGCGTCCGCCGGATTCCAGTGCGACCAGGTCGCCCGGCACAATCAGTCGTGTGTCGAGCTCGACCAAATGCCCGTCTCGCACAACGCTGGCTTTCCGTTGCTCGAGTTTGCGCAACGCCAATGCTGCCTGGCCGGCAGAGTGTTCCTGAATGGTCCCGACGATGGCGTTTGCAACAAGTACGATCCCAATAAAGAAAGCGTCCCTCACATCGCCTAGCAGAAGCGACACCAACACCGCGGCCAACAGAATGTAGATCAGTGGACTACGGAACTGGCGCACGAAGGTTACGGCCAGCGACCCTGCCCTCGGTTCGGGCAGGGCGTTTGAGCCGTATTTTGCCAGCCGGGTGTGGGCTTCCCCGCTCGTCAGCCCGGTATAGACGCTGGCATTCTCCTCATGCCGAGTGAGGCTCGGGGGCATCGTATCGGACATCATGGCCCCTTTTGGCAAAGTGCGAAGGTGCCTATTTGTCGGATACGGTTAGATAGTCCGTTACGCCGCTCACTCCTTTTGCGGACCAGGCAGCCTGCTCGGCCGTGATGCGCTCACGCGGGCTTTGGACTTTCCCGCGCAAGGTCACGTGGCTACCGGAGACTTCGACCTCTATGTCCTCGGCCTCGATTTCGGCATTGCGCCTCAAGGCCTCCTTGATGCCATGCCGGATGTCGACGACATCCATCCTCGGTCGAATTCTCAACTGATTATCGATGCCCGTTATACCGGAGAGTTGGCGTATCGAGTGTTCGGCCGCAGAGCGTTGGAAATACCAGTCAACGGTGCCGACAAGAGTGACGAACCCTTGCTCCACCTTGATCTGGATATCGTTCGGTTCGGAAATAGCCGCGCCCCAGTCGAGAATTTTCAAGACACGGCTTGCGATTTCGTCATCGGCGGCCTTCTTGTGCGCGGGCAACCGCACGGCGATTTCCTCCGCAATCGCGCGTACGCCCTTGACTCGTTGAGCAACGTGCTCAGCGGCGTGCTTTTCGGCAAAGCTGTGGACATGACCGGTCAGGGTCACGATTCCGTTATCAACCGTGACGCCGATGTTTGCGGCGTCGATGCTGGGCTCATACTCGAGTTCGTCGAGAATATCCTGTCGTAAACTGATGTCGCTCATGGGGGTCACCTCCAAAGGTCTGCTCGTCCGGTTTGCGCCAAGAGTGTGCTCCATCATCGGCCATCGGTCTTTGAGGGGCATCAAAGCGCGGCGACACTCGAAGACTTAATTTCGAGAGGTGAGTTCAAGGAGGCGGATCATGATCGTCAAGGAAATGTCCCGCCACGACTGCAGCAGTGTCGTTCAGGAAGGCCATGTGGCGCGCCTTGCCTGTTGCCTGGACGACAAGCCCTACGTTGTCCCAATCACATATGCCTACTCCGGGAACTGCCTCTACGCATTTTCCATGCCCGGACGAAAGATCGACTGGATGCGCAAGAATCCCAATGTCTGCTTGCAGATACATGCAAGTTCGGGAGGCGAATGGAAGAGCGTCGTGATCTACGGGCGTTATCAGGAACTTGCCCCGACCGGTCAGTGGCACCGGGAGTACCTGCACGCCTGGTCCCTTCTCGAAAAGAGAGTAAACTGGTGGGAGCCAGGCGGCCTGAAACCGGCTCCGCAAGAAGTGTCCGGCCACTACCCGCACCTCTTCTTCAGTATCGATATACTCGAAATGACTGGGAGGGCGTGTTGTGCAAGTGAGACTTGAAACTGAAAAGGTGCGCCGCTCGAGGCGGCGCACGTGTTGTCTTTTGTTCAGGTGGCTCAATGAACCATCAACACCGGCACTGCCGGGGACTCGATCATGGCCTTGGTAACGCCCCCGAACATGCGTTCGCGAACACGTGAATGGCCATAGGCGCCCATGACGATGAGGTCCGCCGCGGTGTCCAGCGCATGCTCCAAGAGCACCACGTTGACCTGGCGCCCGGCGCTCGGAAGCCTGTCCACGGTGACCTTGATGCCGTGCCTAGCAAGGTAGGTCGCAACATCCGCCCCCGGTTCTTCCCCGTTCCTCGCCGGCACAGCCTTGGGATCGACCAGCACAACGTTGACGCTGTCGGCGGTCTTCATCATTTCGAGCGCTTCGCGTGCGGCTCTGGTGGCTTCGATGGTGGAGTTCCATGCAAGGAGGATCTTTTTCGGCGCCAGCGTCACCGATTGGCGGTTGCCAGATAGAAGGACTGGGTGGGCCGAACCAAATAGCGCACCCTCAATCGCGTGCGAGCGAAGCCGCGAACTCGCCTTGAGGCTTGTCCCGATCAACGTCACGTCAGCGTACCGTGCCCGCTCTCCGATCTCATCCTCCGCCCACGCTTCCTCAGGGTAGCTCCCGTGGACATCAAACGAGATGCCAAGTGCTTCCAGGGTTGCGCGGGAATTCATAACGGCGTCGCCGAGTTTCTCGGTATCGCCGGCGCGCACGTCCAGCCACGCGACCGACATCGCCGCGAAGTCACCGAGGGGCACAGGGGCGGCAAGCTTCACAAGAAAAACGGACAGGTGCGCGTTCCCTGCCACGCAAAGATCTGCCGCGGTTCTCAGATCGATATCATAGTTTTCGGCATCAGCAACCAGTAGGACAGTCTTGTAGGTCATTGCTTGATCTCCCGAATTGATGTTTGGGCTATCAGCCAATCTACGCACGGTCTTACAAACGGCATTGACGGCAATCAAAGACCCATCCTCGGGAACTCAGCATTTCGCGACCATCGTCTGCCGCTGGCGCGGCTAGTTCGGAAGGGCTGGATCGAGGTCGAAACAGTGAAATAAGTAGGATAGCTGTCCGGCCAGCGCCTCGCGCATTTCGAAGAAGTGGAAAATTTCCATGAAGGACGATGCAGGAACAGGTCGTGGATCATTTGTGGAATTGGCAAAACCGTTCAAATGGTTCGCAGGTTGACCACGTAGTGAGGATTGCGAACCGTCATCGCGGCGATCTCCTGTCTCCTCCCTCCATCCACAATACCGGGACTTGTGCCGCATGCAGACAGATCAGCCTGGTTTGCTGACGTACGAGATCCAGGCGACGGCATCAGTCGAGCAGTTCGCGAAGTCGCTTTGCGAGTTTTCTCGCCGTATAGGGTTTAAGCAGCCACGAAGCACCTTCGGGCAGCCTTTCTTCTGCGAGGCTCGGGGCCGCGTAACCCGACGTTACGAGTATCTTCATCTCCGGGCGGAATCTGCGAACGTGCTGGGCGAGCTCGTTACCGGTCATCCCGCCAGGCATGACCATGTCCGTAAACACAAGGGAAATCTCCGGGTGGTCTGCGAGGAGCTGAAGGGCTTCGGCGCCTGTCTCGGCCTCGACGACCCCATAACCGGCGTTTAAAAGACGCGCTACCACAACGCGGCGGACGCGGGCGTCGTCCTCGACTACGAGAATGGTCTCGTGTCCGTGTGGTATGGGCTCGGCTTGAGGATCCTTCGGCCAGTTTTCCTCGTCGGCCGGCGATATTCCTTTCGCCGCCGGTAAGAAAAGCCGTACGCTGGTGCCGTGGCCAGGTTCGCTATAAAGTTGGACATGGCCGCCTGATTGCTTGACGAAGCCATAAACCATGCTGAGACCGAGCCCGCTTCCCGCTCCGGTCGCCTTGGTCGTAAAAAAGGGCTCAAATGCGCGGCGCCTGACATCTTCCGACATGCCCACCCCCGTATCGCTGACGGTAACGAGGATATAGTGTCCCATCCGGGCATCTGGATACATAAGCACGTAGTCCTGATCGAGGCTCGCCTTCGACACCTCGATAGTGAGCCGTCCGCCCCCTCGCATTGCATCGCGCGCATTCAGCGCAAGGTTCAGAAGAGTGTTTTGAAGTTGAGGGACATCGACGAGTACAATGTTGTCAGAGCCACGAACCAATGTTGATAGTTCCACCGTTTCGCCCAGCGTTCGCCCCAGAAGATTCGCGAAATTGCCGATGAGACCGCCCACGTCGACGAGTTTTGGAGCAAGGGGTTGACGCCGGCCAAAGGCGAGCAGTTGCGCTGTAAGCTTTGCGCCGTCGTCGGCTGCGGCCTGTGCTTCTTGCAAAAGCTGCCTAAGGTCTTGATCCTCGAGGCGCGCCTCGATCATCTCGAGGTTGCCGGTTATGACCGTCAGCAGATTGTTAAAATCGTGCGCGAGTCCGCCGGTAAGTTGCCCGACCGCTTCCATTTTCTGTGCCTGACGCAACTCCTCATCAATACGTTGGCGGCTGGTCAGGTCCCGAATGAAGCCGGTAAAGATCCGGCCCCCGGCTGATCGGGCTTCTCCGACGGACAATTCCATAGGGAAGGTTGTACCGTCCTTGCGCCTGCCCGTCACAACTCGCCCTATTCCGATGATCCGACGCTCGCCGGTGCGCAGATAGTTATTCAAGTAGCGATCGTGCGCGTCGCGGTCCGGAGACGCCATCAGCATCTTCACGTTCGCGCCGCGCACCTCGCTCTCGGTGAAGCCGAACAGTCGTTCCGCCGCCGCGCTGAAAGAAGTGATCAGCCCCGTCTCGTCAATCACCACCATTGCTTCGGGCACCGTCTCAAGGATCGACCGAAGATGGGCCTCTCGCGAAACAAGATCGGCCTGGGCGTGTTTCAAGTTGGTGATATCGCTGTCAATCTGCACGATAAGATCGCTTTCACCGTTTGGAAGACCGACCCAGCGGCTCGCAACGAAGACCTTGCTTCCATCCTTGCGCTTTTGTGCCAGTTCGCCGGACCATGACCCGTGTCGTTCAACCTTCTTGCGGATGTTTTTGACTGGCTCTGGAAATGTCGTGGCGAGCAGGTGGTGGATCAGTTCACCTTGCGCTTCAGCCCGTGGCCAACCGTATAGTCGCTCGCAGCCTTTGCTCCAGTGACTGATCTTTCCGCTAGTCTCATGCACGATCAGGTTCGCGTCCTCGAGGAGACCAACGATTTTGCCGACCGTCGTTTGCGTCATCATCAACCGCCACGTGCTCAAGCGAAGCAGCTTCGCCCCATCCTGTTAGACATCGCAGCCGGACGAAGATCGCAATCCTCACCATCCGCGATCGATTGAAGCATATGCTTTTTCAAGACTATGATCGAGCGCCGGTCGGGCGCAGCGATGACACCGTTGCTCGCGAATTTCGTTATGGTGCGAGATACCGTCTCGATGGTCATGTTCAAGTAATCGGCAATGTCGAGCCGGGTCATCGGTAGATCGACGTGGTCGGTCCGTTCGGCGTCTCGGTCTCTCGCCATCATAAGCAGGAAGTTGGCGACCTTCTCGTCGGCGCTGCGTCGCGACAGCAACACCGCCTGGTCCTGGGCCGCAGTCATTTCGTCGCATAGCTTGGAAAAGAGCTGCGCTCGAAGGTGCGGTTGGCGTGCCACTTCGTCTTCAAAGCGACGACGGGGATATCGCCGCAATCTCACGTCGGTAATCGCTTCGACCGTATAGACGTAGCGGTCTTTAAGAGAGACACCCAGGAGATCACCGGGACGCAGAAAGCCTACGATAACCCTACGGCCATCGGCAAGCAGGCGCAATGCGCGCAGCATACCGTGTTCAACCTGAAAAACGAATTTGGCATCGTCCCCTTCCCAGAACAATGCTTGGCCCGGCACAGCCGCGATGATCGGTTGGAAACTGAAGACCGACGATAGCTCCGGGGGAGGAAGAGAGCGCTCCAATGCTCCAGGACCGCCCTGCATAGCTACTGATTGAAGGGTCATCGCGCATCCTCCATCTGACGCTGAGTGGGGGGATTTCAACATCTGTGCGTGACCCGGCATCGACGCGCCTGCAACAATTGGTGCTATAGTGTGACGGAATGTAACAGCACTTCGGGGGGAAGGTTATGGCAAACGCTCGAGACGAGCCGGAGCTTGTTCTTGTCGTGGATGACGATGCACGTATAAGGCAGATGTTGTCACGCTATTTCGAAGGGGAAGGCTATCGCGTCACCCTTGCCGGCGATGGTCGGGAAATGCGCAACAAGCTTGAGAAGGCTCATGTGGATATCGTTTTGCTCGATCTGGGGCTTCCCGGAGAAGATGGGCTGTCACTGGCCCGCGAGCTTCGTGCCCATTCCGACATTCCCATCATCATGTTGACCGGCCGGGACGACGTGGTCGATCGTGTGGTTGGCCTTGAAATCGGAGCCGATGACTATGTCACGAAGCCCTTCCACCTTCGCGAAGTTCTTGCGCGCGTGAGGAGCGCGCTTCGCCGTCGGCGGCCGCCTCCCGCATCGGTTCCTGAAGTCCAAACGAGCGAGACCTTTTGTTTCGAAGGTTTGCGTCTCGACGTCGCCTGTCGTCGGTTGACATCTAAGGACGGCGGGGAGATCGCCTTGACGACGGCGGAGTTCGACATGCTCTGCACCTTAGTGAGACATGCCGGCCGCGTCCTTAAACGCGACGTGTTGATGGACTTGACACGTGGCAGGTCACTGGAGGCTTATGACCGTGTGATCGACGCCCAGATAGCGAGATTGCGCCGGAAGATCGAAAGGGATCCGCGCCGCCCCGAACTGATCAAGTCCGTCCGCGGAGTGGGCTATGTGTTCAGTGCGCGCACCGTGAAACAGGACGCTTAGGCTACCCGTCTCCATCGACCGCTCGCGCAGATTTCAGCGCAGCGGGATAACTATCCCGTCGGGCTCCTCATCACAGCTTCCGTTGGCAACCGGCCATCGATCCGGCGCAAGACTTGCGACATGAATGGCGCCGCAATGTCTATCGAGCGCCATTGCGCTCAAGTATCGGAGCAGGGCACCGCAGACGCCACGCGTGTCGCCGGCGCTAGCTATGACAAAAACCGGAACGGAGAGATATCGGCCCAGTCGCTCATGATGCCTCACATGTAGAATGGCGATACCTTTGACGTAACCCAGCGAATTTTCGGCAACTGCAATCTCCTCGACAAAGGGGGAGGGGTACTTTCGCGCGAGAGCCGCCGCGCAGATTTGCCGCCATGCATCAAGGCCGATGTCGTAGCCCGCGGCGTCGATGAGACAGTAGGCCCGTTCGACCTGTGCTGCTTTGATTGGGGCGACGACATAGGCGGAAGCCATGATATCCTTCCCGATGAGTGGATCGGATTGAACCAACCGGGCGGCCCCGGACCTTGTTGCCGTGCGATTGCAGGCTCTTCTCCAGGATGGTGGCGCGGTTCACAATGAGGGCAGTTTTCCTGTGAACCGGGAAGCCGTCATTGACGAGCATCAATGCCGGCAACTGATATCTGTCTTTTATTTGTCTGAAATAACGCCTCAATAGGGAGTATGAGCCATGTCGGTCGATCTGCGCGGTCGCAGCTTGCTCACCCTTGGTGACCTAACCCCCGAGGAAATCCATTTCCTGCTTCGGCTCGCCACGGATCTGAAGGAAAAGAAGCGGATTGGCACCGAGGTCAGGCAATTGAGCACCAAGAACGTCGCGCTCGTGTGCGAGCGAGATTCGATCCACGCGCGCGCCGCCTTTGAAGTTGCAGCCCACGACCAAGGTGCGAATGTTACGTTGATTGGACCGTCAACCGGTTATACGCGACATCGGGAGTCGATCAAGGACAACGCTCGTTTCCTCGGTCGGCTGTATGATGCAATCGGATATATCGGGCATTCCCAAGCTGCCGTAGAAGAGGTCGCCAAATGGGCGCGCGTGCCTGTCTTCAATGGAATGACGGACGAGTCACACCCCATGCAGACTTTGGCCGACCTTGTGACAATGAAGCAATGCAGCGACAAGCCTCTCAATGACATGATCGTGGCCTTCCTTGGGGATGGACGCAGCAACGTCGCACGATCTCTGGCAGTGGCGTCCTCAAAGCTCGGCATCGACCTTCGCATCGTTTCGCCACCGAGTTTCTGGCCGGAAGCACCCTTCGTCGAACGTGTGACTTCGGTGGCAAGGGATAGTGGCAGCCAGATAACCGTGCTGGAGCACGTCGGTACCGGCATTCTCGGGGCTGACTTTATTTGCACCGCTCCCTGGTTTGCCGAGGGAGACGTTCGTTGGGCCGAGCGGGTGAGGCAGCTTGCGCCCTTTGCCGTTAGAGAGAATGTAATGGAAGCAACCGACAACCCGCACACAAAGCTGATGCACAGTCTACCCGCCTGGCACTGGCGGGAAGATGAGGCCGGCGCACGTATCGCCAAACGTTTCGGCGTCGAGTGTATGGAGGTGTGTGATGGTGTCTTTGAATCCAAATCCTCGATCGTATTTGATCAGGCAGAGAACCGCATGCCCGCAATCAAGGCACTTCTCGTGGCTACGCTTGCCGATTGATCGTGCCACGGTGCGAGCAGAGATCTTGCGGTTGAAGCAACCAGTTCCTGGGGGCCTCGCGCCCGACGACCAAAATGAGGCTTGTGCAGATGATCACTCAACCGCTCATTCGCTTTCATGGAGCCGCAGGCACCGTGACCGGTTCCTGCCAACTGATTGAGTTCGGCGCGACAAGAGTTCTTGTTGATTGCGGGCTGTTCCAAGGATCCAAAACGGAAAAAGAGCTCAACTATCGTCCGTTTCCCTTCGATGTCGACAGCATCGACGCCGTGATCCTGACGCATGCCCATATCGACCACTCCGGTCTCTTGCCGAAGCTCGCCAAACTTGGGTACGGGGGTCCAATTTTCGCAACACCGGGAACGACCGATCTGTGCTCCGTCATGCTGCCCGACTCTGCCCATATCCAGGAAAGCGAAGTCGAACAACTCAACCGCCGGAACCTTAGGCGTGGGCGGCAACCGGTGACGCCGATTTACAGCGCTCGTGATGCAGCTGTCGCGGTCACGCTATTCAGGCAGGTGCGCCTCGGCACATGGGAGAGGGCGGCTGACGGAGTACGCTTTCGGTTCTGGAACGCTGGGCACCTCCTCGGTTCAGCGTCAGTCGAAGTCGAGCTGGACACGTCCCCAACGCCCCTCAGATTGCTTTTTTCAGGCGACATCGGCCCACGTCACAAGCTTCTTCAATATGACGCGGCCGCACCGACTGGCTGGGACTATGTCGTTTGCGAAAGCACCTACGGCGACGTCGAGCGGGAAGACGCTACAGACGAAACCAGGCGGCGCATTTTGCGCACGGAAGTGCTGGAAGCAGCCCATCCAAATGGCGCGTTGATCGTGCCGTCCTTCGCAGTGGAACGAACCCAGGAGCTTCTCACCGATCTCGTCTACCTGATGGACACGGGCAAGATCGAAAAATGTCCCATCATCATCGACTCGCCTCTGGCGACGCGCGCGAGCGAGATCTTTCGAAGACACGTGCGAGAACTCGAGAACGGGGATCTGCTTGCCAAGGCTTTGCAAGCAAAGAACGTGCGGTTCACGGAGACCCCCGAGCAGTCGAAAGCAATCGATCACATGAAGGGCTTTCACATTGTCATTGCCGCAAGTGGAATGTGCGAGGCCGGTCGCATAAGGCATCGCCTGAAGAACTGGCTTTGGCGGGACGAGGGAACGGTACTCCTTGTCGGCTACCAGGCCGCCGGCACGTTGGGACGTATTCTTGAGGACGGTGCCTCCGTAGTGCGCATCCAAGGCGAGGACATTCGCGTGCGCGCACGCATCAGGAAGCTGGACATCTATAGCGGGCATGCCGATGGCAGGGAGCTTGCAGAATGGGTCCGGTCGCGCGAGCCGATCGGCGCCGGCGTATTCCTGGTGCACGGTGAAGATGCGGCTCTGGAGGGGCTGAGGCAACGGCTCCAGACATTCCTGCCGGGGGAGAAGGTGGTACGTCCGCGTCTGGATGCTGCATTCCGTTTAGAGGCGAAGGGAGCGGTCGAAGTATCCGAAGGCGTCGCCCCACCACGCATCGATCCACTTCGCACGGGGCGGATGGACTGGAACAACGATTTTCAATCGCTGGTACTCGACTTGCAAGCGGAATTGGCCAAGGCAGCCGACGACAAAGCGCGAGGCGTGGTCATTCGCCGCGTGCGGCGGGCACTGAACGAGGACGCTTGAGCCGCCGCGCAGCCAGCGACCAAGTGAATCGACCTGGAGCAGACACGTTGGACGCGATATCATCAACCGGCGAGCGCCATACGATCCTGATCCGCATCGATCAGTTGGCTCGGCTCTTCAATTCGCTTGATCCTACACCCTTCCATGAGCGGGACCTGGACGAGGATGCCGAGCGCTTCATTGTCGAATGGGCAGAGGAGGCTCCTAAAGATCGAGCAATTGCAATCGTCGTGCAGTTGCCCCCGGGGGAAGCCGACACGGCGGTCACACGTGTCGTCCAGGACGCGATGCGCTACAATTTTGAAAGTCGCGCCAAGCAAGCCAGTCGCGAGTTGCGTCAACTTCTGAGGGAGGGCCGGCGAGCCTTGTTCATCGGCGTCCCGATCCTCGCATTCAGCTTGATCGCAGGTCAGCTCGTGACCAATATCTCGGGCGAAGGCGCATTCTCGCGTGTCGCCAGCGAAAGCCTCGTCATTTTCGGTTGGGTGGCAAACTGGCGGGCGCTTGAGATATTTCTCTACGACTGGTGGCCGATCATGCGAAGGCGTCGGCTCTATCGTCGTCTGGCTGCAGCGGAAGTGCGGGTGCCGCCGTTCTGACATCCTGTTTTCCTTGATGCGCGTCAATGCGCGGGCTTGCATAGGTGAGATCCTAACATCGTTATCAGGAGTGCAGGATATGCAGAATTTCCTGAGGTTCTTGCTTGCCGCCGCGATCTGCGCGTTCGCCGCTTCGTCGGCCCCAGCAAGTGGATTTGACGCCGGCTTCTCTGACAGCCTGGCGCGAGTAAGGTCTGCAGTTGTCGGTATCAGCAGTACTGCCAGCCGCATATTGACGAACGACTTGCTGGACGATGCGAACGTGCGAAAGATTCTGGGCCTTCCGGATGGTGTTCTAATTGTGCAAAGCGGCGCCACCGTCACAGGCTCCGGTGTAATCATCGACAGCGAGCACGGTTACATCGTCACAAACAGTCATGTGATCGCCGATGCCGACGAGATCGAGGTGACGCTAAAGGATGGCCGCGTTCTGCAGGCCGAAATTGTGGGCAGTGATGGGCCAACTGATCTTGCCGTGATCAAGATTAGTGCACCGGGTCTAGTCGCTCTTGACTGGGGGCGTTCGTCCGATCTGAAGGTTGGCCATTTCGTGGCAGCCGTAGGCAGTCCGCTCGGCTTGGAGCAAACCGCAACTTTCGGGATCGTTAGTGGTCTGGGGCGATCCGGTCTAGGTATCGACGAGTATGAGGACTATATCCAGACTGACGCAGCACTCAACCCCGGAAACTCCGGCGGCGCGCTTGTCAACGCAGCAGGCGAGCTTCTGGGCGTGGTACGCGGGGTGCCTCCGCCGAATGAAGGCGCCCAGGGTATTGGTTTTGCCATTCCATCCGAGTTCGCGTCCAAAATCGTTCGCGCTCTCATCGAGGACGGGGAAATTCGGCGCGGATGGCTTGGTGTTTCAGTCACCCTTTCGCAGGTAGGTATCGACGCGACGCAAGATCTGGTCGTTGACCGGCTCTCCTGCAATTCGACGGCCGAGAGGCAAGGGGTGAAGCTCGGCGATGCCGTGACGGCGCTAAACGGCCACGCGGTCTCGACAGAGGCCGCTTTTAAGAATGCTGTCAGCCTGCTGGCGCCCGATGCGCAGGTCATTCTTGATATCCGGCGTGAAGGAAGGACGCGAAGATTGGAACTGACGCTTGCCGATGCCGCGAGTGTTCGAAGTGCTCCGGTCCATCGCGCCCTGGACACCGTGACCCTTGCTTTTCCGGTTTCATCGGCATCGCGCGCGTGTACGCCAAACGGGCCGGTTCTCTTGGAGGTGCCGTCCGACAGCATAGCATATGCAGCTGGGCTCAGAGCGGGTGACTATCTGACATCGATCAACGGAGAGCCGGCCGTCTCGTCGCCTCGTATTCAAGACCTGTTGGACGCCGCAAATGGCAAAGTTTCTTTCGATATCTTGCGCGCCGGCACAGCTTATCGAATTGAGGTTCCGTAAGCGCATTCATTCGACGATCGGCTATCGTAAAATCAGAGCGAGAGAACGTCATGAAATGGTCCTTAAAACTGGGCTCCGTCGCGGGGACCGAAATCCGCGTGCACGTAACATTCGCCCTGCTGCTCATTTGGATCTGGGTCATGCACTACCGGATCGGTGGTCCGCCGGCTGCCTGGGAGGGCATTGCCTTCGTCATCAGCGTTTTTCTCTGTGTGGTGCTTCATGAATTCGGGCACATTGCAGCTGCTCGCCACTTTGGCATTAAGACACCAGACATCACTCTTCTGCCGATCGGCGGGCTGGCGCGGTTGGAGCGCAACCCCAACAAGCCGCTTGAGGAGTTTGTGATTGCCATCGCAGGGCCGCTCGTCAATGTCTTGATCGCCGGTCTCGTCGTCATGGCCGTCGGGGGCACCCTCGGCTGGGACCAACTGGTCGCGCCTCAGGATCCCCGTGTTGACTTCCTGGCCCGGCTCGCGGGCGTCAATATCTTCCTGGTTGTATTCAACATGATCCCCGCGTTCCCGATGGATGGCGGGCGCGTCCTCAGGGCAGTGCTCGCCTGGCGCTTGCCGTGGACGCGTGCCACCACACTCGCGGCCCGGACCGGACAAGTCATCGCCATAGCAATGGGAGTCTTTGGCATCTTCTTCAACCCATTGCTCATTCTGATTGCCATCTTCGTCTATTTCTCCGCTGAGACTGAAGCGCAAGGCAGCGAACTTCAGGCACTCTCCGCCGGCACGAGCGTCTCTGACGTGATGATCACCGACTTTGCGACGCTGGATCCCCAGGCGTGTGTCGGCGAGGCCGTCGAGCTCTTGCTGGCAACCAGCCAGAGCGAGTTTCCCGTTTTGAACGAGGTCGGCCGGTTCGAAGGACTGATGACGCGCGAAAGCATCGTCCAGGCGATGAGAGAAGGGGGTGCTAACGCACCCGTGATCACGGTGATGCGTCGCGACATCCCTACGGTCGATGAACAGTGCCCAATCGACGTGACTCTGAGGCTTATGCAGGAGGCGAGCGCGCCTGCTGTGCCTGTAGTCGATCGCAGCCAACGCGTTGTCGGCCTCATGAATTACGAGACCATCGGGGAAT
>Ga0209257_1002596_pt1 | contig 17536 bp, 20 predicted proteins | sample AraplaCvi_mCL_r2_FD_184277 | JGI IMG/M metagenome (GOLD analysis project Ga0209257, IMG submission 184277) | Arabidopsis root microbial communities from North Carolina, USA - plate scrape MF_Cvi_mCL_r2 (SPAdes) (version 2) | ecosystem: Host-associated > Plants > Roots > Endosphere | place: USA...
GTGGTTAATGTCGTCACGAGCTGCGCATGGACGAAAGGGCTTCTGGAGCAGAACGCTACTCGGAACGCCTTAAGCTGCCCATCCCTTGGCGCTGTCCCCGGTCATATAGATCACTGGCATGATCGGTTTCAATTCCCGCGCCCGTCGCGCCAAATCCCAACCGTCCGTTTCTCCTGGCATCCTTACGTCGGTTATCAGGGCACAAAAGCGAGCCGAGTCTTTTTCCAAAGCACGGATAGCCTCGTCCGCGTTCGGTAATGAAATATGCTCGAAGCCCGCTTCGGTCACGACGTCTTCGAGGGTTAGCCAGGCTTTTTCGTCCGAGCCTCGATCCATGGATGACTTTGTTTCCGCGATCATCGTTACGTGCCGGCTTTCTCCAGGGCTGCCGTGCGATAGAAGTGTTCAGCGTGCTGATAAAGGTTCTCCGCCTCGACCCGGTCACCGGCTTGGGCGGCTTCTCGGGCTGAAACCATATATTGTTCATATCGTCTCATTAGGTTCTGCGAGCTCGAAACTACTGCTGTATCCGCGGTGGCTCGAGCACGGCTGCTGGCAGACGGAGTAGAATTTCGGCGTGGAGATTTCAAAAGAACAATTCAAGCCGTCTTGAGGCTTGCTCCATAAAGGTCGTGATTTCGGGATTGATTGACGGCGACTACCTCTGGCAAACTCGCCAATGGTATCGCCCCTTGGGGCGGCATCGCAGTGCAGCTGTCGTGTACCGCGGCATTGCGGCCGTTTGATGTTGCCTGGCTCCCGTGTCGGCACCAAACGATGATAACCCAATGCAGAGAGTCAGCCGGTCAGCGTGTCCAGTAGGTCGGCGATCTTGATCGTCGAGAAGTTCGAGAACGTGTCACAGATGGCGTAAGGTAGTACGATCTGATCGTTGTGGCGCATCGCGCCGCACGTGTAGACGACGTTCGGAACATATCCCTCGCGTTCCGAAGGCTCCGGGTGAACGAGCGGCTCTTTCGAGCGGGCGAGCACCTTGGACGGATCGCTCTTGTCGAGAAGGGCTGCGCCGATGGCGTATTTTCGCACGGGACCTACCCCATGGGTCAGAAGCAACCAACCCTCGTCCAGTTCGATCGGCGATCCGCAATTGCCCATTTGCACGAATTCCCACGGAAATTTCGGCCCAAGAATGATCTTGCCGCCATTCCAGACGTGGAGGTCATCGGAACGGATGAGATAAAGGTTTTCGTTGTCCTGACGACCGATCATTGCAAACTGGCCGTCGATTTTCCGCGGGAATAAAGCCATCCCCTTGTTCTTGGCAGCTGTCCCCATGAGAGGAGTCATCCGGAACGACAGAAAATCTCTGGTCTCGAGGAGTTCAGAGCGAATGTCTCTGCCATTATAGGCCGTGTAGGTGGCGTAATAGGTTTTGTGCCCAGCCTCTTCGAACTCAACGAAGCGAGCATCTTCGATGCCGTTCGACTGCGCGGCGGTAATCGGAAAAATCACCCTCTCACTGATTGGGTGCTCGGAGAAAAACGTCAGTTCCAAAGGCTCGTCGGGAGATATGGATAGGGGATTTTCAACAACGGGAATGGACGCAAGTCGCGCCGTGGGTTCAATGTCCACGGTGCCATTCTGGTCGACAATTCCCGATCGAAAGGTGAGAGACGAAACATGTCCTTCGCCGACCGCACGCAGGCTCAAGACAAAGCGCTTGCTGCCGCTGGGGACCCCTGATTGATCCGCATGGGCGACAATGCTCGGGTTGAAAAGAGCGGATGCCTCGAAGGAATATTCGTGCATGAAGTAGGCACCGACGAGTTGGCGTTGCTCCTTGGTGAAAGTAATATGGGGTGCGAACGCCTCTTCCATTTCATAAGCGCGCTTTTCGAACGTCGCCAGCAGATTGCGGTGTCGGCCCTCGAAGTTTTCGAGGACCTCTGCAAGTTGCTGCTTCGCGACCTCGACGTCTAGGCCGAGCACACGATCCACGATATGATTGGCACGCGTCTTGTCGGTCGGTTTGAGATCTCGCGGTTCCGTGGCCGGCTTGAAGGGCCGCACCACGACGCGTGTGGGATCCGGTCGTAGGAAAAGTGCTTGGCGGTTGAGAAATGCTATCTGCGACACCATGATCTCGCTCTGATTTGAGGCCGTGATTCACGCCGTCAGCGCACGAAGCGGGACCAATGTCGACGGACGACCACTGGCGCGCGAAAGCTTGCGAAATTCCACAAGGCCGAGGAGATAGCAGACTACGGATTCGCCGCCTCTATTCTCATTGGGACGGGTCGGATGCAGACCGTCGCGGCAACTGCCTGTTTCGAGATCCACGACCGGCAATGAGAGATCGTTGCTGCCGAGGAACCAGGCGAAAGCCTTTGCAGCCTCTTCTTTCCATGTGATGTCGTGGCTGACCCGCCATGCGGCATGACATGCAGCGATCGTCGCCGTCGCTTCCAGAGGCTGTTGATCGAAGAGCTTCACCTCTCCCGTCCGATCCGTAAAGCTATCCGTGCCGATAGGCCTGAATAGTCCTTCAGGGTTCGTCTGTATCGTCATCAGCCATCGCAAGGATTTGAGCCCTGCTACCACGTAATCGGATCGTTCAGCACTCAATCCCGTGGCGATCAGGGCCTGACACAGTCGGGCATTGTCGTAGGAGAGGTTCTCCTCGAACCAGATCCAGCCCGGTCTCTCGACACGATGGAAAATATCCATCAGCCTGTCGGCCAGTGTCGAACGGATCTGATGGGTGAGCACGTCTCGAGGGAAGGCCGCGCAATAGCCGTCCAGTCCCAAGAGCGCAGAGGCCCAGGCACGTGGCGAGCCGAAACCTTCAACGGTCGGCAATGCCTGCGCGAACAGGGCCGCAGCCCACGCGCGCCGGGAGGGGCTAGTGTCGCCACGGGCGCATTCCCCGAGAGCCCAGAGCGTTCGGCCGTGGCTGTCCTGTGATCCCTTGTCTTCCAGCCAGCGTCGGTCGAAGCCCATAAAGTTTCTAAAATGTTTCTCGTCGGGGTTCCAGGCGTGCTGCACGAAGGAAGCGAAGCGCGAGGGGAGCGCCTCCGGAAGAAGCCGTTCGCCGGGCTCGCCGAGAGCAACCGACAAGAGAAGCGCGCGGGCATTGTCGTCGACACAGTAGCCGTGCGCGCGATCAGGCACCGAATAGACGGCATGCTGGAATAGTCCTGTATCGTCGCACATCGACATGAAGTAGCCGAGCTGTGGCTCGGGGAGGGGCGGGGCCTTTTGCATCACGACATTCGTTGATGCTGCGGGCTGGCGTGCGGGATTTTGAATTGCCACCTGTAAGAATAATGCGAGATAGCACTCCGCGGTCTTTTGCCATGTCATCGGTCGGCTGGTTTGGTATGCCCGCCGGCGCATCGCGTCGCGTCTTGTGTCATCGGTGAGAAGCGACGCGATCTCGCGCCCGATGGCCGTCGGGTCACCGAAGGGAACGAGCACACCACGGCCGTCTGCCAGCAGCTCTTGAGCATGCCAGTAAGGTGTGGAGACGACGGCCTTCCCGAGACCGAAGCTGTAAGCCAGGGTGCCCGATGTCATCTGGGCTTCGTTGAGATAAGGCGTGGCATAGACATCGGACATGGAAATAAACTCCAGCAGCGTTGCCTTGTCGACGAAGCGATCGAGAAACACCACGCTGTCCTCGATGCCCAGGTCGTTCACCCGCGTCACCAGGCTCTCGCGATAGGTCTCACCTTCGTCGCGTACGAGATTGGGATGAGTTGCTCCGAGGATCACGTAGACAGCATCGGGCCGACTTTTCAAGATCAAGGGCATGGCATCAATCATGACCTCGATGCCTTTGTTTGGCGAGAGAAGGCCGAAAGTCAGGATCACCGAGCGTCTGTCGAACCCGAGGCCAGCTTTCGAGACTGCCGGTTCCAAAAACGGCATGTCGGGAATTCCGTGAGGAACGACCTCTATCTTTTCGGCCGCTACGCGATAGACCTCCGACAACAAAGTCCTGCCCTTTTCCGCCATGACCACTACTTTGGCAGACAGGTCGATGATTTCGTTCAGGACGCGGCGCTGGCCGGGACTTGGCTCCGCGAGAACCGTGTGCAGCGTGGTGACGATCGGCATCTTCAACCGCGACAGCAGCGCAAGGATATGATCTCCGTCCTCTCCGCCAAAAATTCCGAATTCGTGCTGCAAGCAGGCGACGTCGAAATTGCCGGCGTTCAGGACATCTGCAGCGCGAGCATAATCATCGCGATTGTCGTCGGCTATCGAGAGGCGGACCTCCGGCGGGTAATCGTAGACATGACCATGGTCCGTCATGGCAAAAACAGCCGTGCCAACGCGGGCGGCAGATTTCGAAACGGCCTGTTGCAGGTCGGTCGTAAAAGTGGCGATACCACAGCGGCGCGGCAGAGAATTGCCGATTAAAGCTACATTTTTGAGCTGGTTCATAGCGAAGCTCCTGGCGAGCGGAATGGAGTGACGCTTCGCTCCTCACTACCACTGTTCACTCCCGCGGGACGGGGTTGCGCTCGGTCTTTGGCCGGGAGCTGCTTCAGGAGCCCGATCGCGGGCGCACTCGATGCGGTGGCAATGAGCAAGACAATTCCCTCAGGCCCGACACGGATGTCGGCACGATCAGCTTCTGCGAAAAACCCTTCGCCGATTGTGGCCGTCAAAGTTCCTATCGTTCCGTCTCCCGCGACGACCAGCGCCCAGCTCTCTCGGCTCGCGATCAATTCCCAAACGGTGTCCGCAGGGAGGTCCAACCGTTCGAGGGTGAAGAATGGGCAGGACATGAGCTCGGAGCGCTCGACGGTGATATGGCGTGGCAGCTTTCTGCTGCTCGCTGGTTCCAGCCGTGCCACGGCTGTGGCTTGTTCGATGTGAAGTTCTCGCGAGCGTCCATGATCCCAGATGCGAAACGTCGTGTCGTTGCGCTGCTGGATTTCAGCAATGACCAGACCAGCACCGATGGCATGCACGGTGCCAGCCGGAACATAAAACACGTCACCGGCCGCGGCCTCCTGCCAGTCGAGAAGGCCCTCGATTGATCCGTCGATCGCGGCCTTCCTGAATTCGAGCTGTGTCAATGGTCGCTTGAGGCCCACGGCGACCTGCGCCCCGTCTTCCGCTGCCAACACATACCAGGCTTCGCTCTTGCCGCTTTCCATCCCCATCGACTTGGCGGCGGCATCATCTGGATGAACCTGTATCGACAGAGTTTCCCGTGTGAAGAGAAGCTTCAGGAGGAGCAGACGATCCCGCTCCCCCGCTTCGTCATAGGCAAACGAGATTTCGCCGACGGGGCTATCCTGATGGTTTTCCGATGCCCATGGCCCGAGATCAAGACGACCCCATGGCTTGAGCGTTGTTCTCACACTGGCACGGTCGAGTGTCATAGTGGTCTCCTTGATCTTGCCGCTAAGATCGGGGTGACCTGAGATCGGATTGTCTTTTGCTGTCGCTCCTGCGTTGTCGGTACGTCGGGTCGGAAGGCGAGATCGCTCAAGGGGCAATAGACGGCGCCAGTGTCCTTTCAAATTCCTCCCGCGACACAGGCCAAGCCTCGGTGCGCCCGTTGGAGCCTAGGAGCAGAGTCATCGTCGTATGATAAGCCTGCCATGTGACATCAACAGGCTCCTCGTCAATCTGTAGGTCGAAGATGCCTGGTGGATGAGGTTGGGCCATCCTGAGAAGCTGCCGTTTCTCCTCAACCTGACCGAGACGAAACCTTTTCGCAAATTCGCTCACAAGCACGGTCATCGCTGCCCCTGGTTTGAGCAGATTTGCTATGATGACGCACGATCGTATCCTTTCAGGATCACGGTATGCTCAACGAAAATGCGCGAGATCCAGCGTGATTGTGCTGGATCGAACCTTCGAATAAGCAGAGGTCGCAGCTTTCAGAATTCGCGGCCGCAACGCATCGAACGCCGTCAGGTAATCTGCCTCGCTGGCGTTTCGATGCGATTTCTCGCAGGCCAAGACTTCGGTCGCCACATAGAATTTGATCTCGAACATCCCGTCGTATCCGGTGAAACGGACACAGCGATTTCTATCGTCAAAACTACGAGCTTGGTTTGGGAAGGAGATTCCCATCAGCGCCCACCCTCATCTTGCCACCGATCAACAGCGCTATCCTTCGATTGGGGATCAAGGCTTACTCGTGTCGACGACTGTTTGCGGTTGGCGAGACAATGCAGGAGAGCCGATTCGGTCCTCACACCGTTGCGGAACGCGGCTGAGAGGAAGAGCGAAGCGTCACGTTTCATGTCGGAACTCGCGTCCGACTGAGATCCCCGGAGGCCGGCGGACCTTAAGACTTCCCTGACCAGCTTGAAGCCGGCGGATTCGACATGCGGTGCTGCTGGATTGGAAGACATTACATCCTCCTTTGTTGGGGCAAGGTTTTGCACCCTTGATGACAGCGCCCTAGAGACGAGCCGTCACTAACACCTTAAGTCGTGCTGAAATCTTGGATTACAAGGGACAAAAAGGTGCGGGGCATTTTCCAGGACTGGTTACTGCTTTGCTGGACAATCCGAAGGTGAAGAAAGTTCTGCCGTGACAGAGCGAAGAGACAGCGAGCCAGAAATTCAACTCCAATCGAGGGGAAGAGCGATAAGCTGAACCTATACGCGGCGTAATCTTCTGCCGTCCCATTTGTTGCGAGCTTCGGCCCAATGCGAATACGTTACGAAAGCCGTTGTCGCCTTCTCCCTCGCTCCTTATCGTGACGGATTGACCCTTGAGCAACTAGACGATGTCACCGAGTTCTGCGGTCACCCTGCCGTCGCTGGCAGACTCGGACTGTCGCCCCTCCAGGAAGTTGATCGTGTCATCCACGGCCATTGTCGAGGCGGCCTTGATTTCCTGGCCGAAGAAACACCATCGGAGGTGCCTCTGGATATCAATCTCGGCGAAGGTGCGGACTTCCGGGTTGCCGCAGTGCTGTCGAAGCGCAAGATCTCGTTTGTTTTCGCGGCCGGTTACGACCGGGAAACAATCCCAGCAGAATCCTCATCTATAATATGCCTGTAAAAATCGCTTCGCCTATAATCCAGGCGTTTGGTCCGGATCTCTTGACATAGCCTGCATCGTGCGAGGACGAGGCTTGAGTAGTCGGGTCCGCACGACCAGACGCACGCCGACTCAAGTGGGGGGGACGGGGCCGCCGAGGCCGCACTATTCCGTTATGGCAGACCGTTTCGTCGGAAAGCGTATTGCCCGATCTCGGCACAATGTGATTGGGCCGGCGCCGGACATGAGCCGGGTCCTGGCAGCGATCGAGACGGCTGAAATCGCCTTAGGCTGGTGGAAAGCAACGTGCCCTTTGCCTTCGTGACCGGTTACGGCTCAGGGCGGGATCCCCGCCAGGTTCAGCACCATCGTTCGCATTGAGAAACCCGCGGATAGCCATTGTCCGTGCGATCGAAACGAGCAGCCACGTCCGGTAGTCCGCCATGCTTCAAGGCGTCAGAGCCGTGCCCTTGCCGGAACTTCAAAGAGCCGCCCTGTTAGCCCAGTCATCATCGAGGACGTCCGTATGTCAAAGAACAACGATGAACGGCAGCCAAAATGAGCGCTTGATGTGGGCGACCTGCGCTCGATCGACGTCGAAATCTTTCATCGGCAATGCTAGTGGAGTTCGTCGACCGTAAGTAAGTGGACGGATACGCAAATACTCGGTGGTCACTCCCTTGTTGCTGACGAGCGCTTCCGCCATGCACCGCTCGGCCAGAGCCTAACGTCGTCTCGCCCACAGCGGCTGGCAGAAGCTCGACCGGCAACGGATCTAGTTCCTTCCCTTGGACGCATCTAACCTGTCCGGCACCGTACAACATTGAACAACGCCGGCCCCTTTCGCAGCTAGCTTGTCGACGGTCCATGAAACGCATGTCGACGGGAGTAGCCCCAAGCTGCGGTCATTACATCTTGTCCTCCTTTGATTGGGCCGAAGGGAGCCACCCCTTGATCGGCAGCGCCCGTCTCGCCGTCTGTCGAGACGTAAAACAGGCGCCTATATTCCGCTTGCCCAAGGCAAACGCAACGAACGCAGCGCGGGGGACAATTTGAGCTTTCGTGCGGAGTTGCTGAGGCAAAGGCGCGAGGCGCGGGCTCTTCCCGGCTCATTCAGCGATGACAACTAACCTGGCGGCCGCGATAGTACCGGCCCCGAATTAGAATCTACTTTCGTCCCCTTGTATGATATAGTCTCTCATGACCTATTCCCGGAATGACTTGGAACTCGCGCGCCGGCAAGTGATTATCGACCGGCAGATGATTTGCTCTCAGCAGAGCCTGATCGACGGAATGCTGACCCGCGGTGAGCCCGCCGGGCTAGCCCGCGAAAGGCTGGCCAGGTTGACAGAGGATCTACGAAACCATTGCTTCCATCAGGATCTAATTCAGGCGTGGGTCCGATTGGAACGCTGAGCCTGCGCATTCGGGCCGGTTGACGGGTTTTCCGTCTTTTTCACTCCGCAGCCTTCTCGTCAGGCTCCTCGGCACGTCTCTCAGCTTTTCGGCTGGCGATCTTCCGGCTGTGATCGGTCCGCGCCTGCTCAAGTTCCCTCATTGTAGGTAGATCCCCAGCCAGAGTCTTTTTACCGGCCGCGGCGTTTCCACGCTTTGTGAACCCATGCCGCGGCTTCTTTGCGCGTTCGTAAGCTACGCGGGTTCCCTCAGCTGGAAAGACGGTGTCGGTGCGTGCGGCGACGGCATGGGCGATCAACTCCTTGGCCGAGGGATTGCCGTCCGGGCGTTGGCCGTTGGCGCCGAAGTCGTGGCGATCGCGGGCAGTAAAGCGCCTGGAGTTGCTATGCTTCGACATTTAGGTTCCCTTTATTTTATTATGAGGTCACGAGCCTGGCCTATACGCAGCGACGCCCTTGCGAGTCAGGCCTTCTGCTTGTCTGAGCGCAGGTTCATCATGTCGTCGGTCATCGGTGGTGTCCCTCAGGTTGGTCATAAGCAACCCGACCCTACCGGAAATCACCGATGGCTATGAAATCCAGCTACACCACGTTGTTGCGCAAGCAGATCTCGAATAGTCGTTGCGGCACCATTCATATGTCCGACCCAGACTGATTCAAGCGGTGAGATGCAACCCCAATCGCGCAAGGTATTTAGAAGCTGATTATAGTTTCGAATCTTGCGAAGGTCGTAACTTATCAAATAGGGGGCTGCTGCCATGATGGTCTCCGAACTAGTTGCATAAGAAACTGGTCATGCACGCGGTGAGCCGGCAAGCCATCGCCCGCCATCGCGAGTACCGTCATCTTTCCCGGTGGGCGCGACATGAAGGCAAGCGGTAATAGAGGTCGCGGAGCGGATAATTCACTCGAGGAAGAGTTTTGACCGTGGTTGAGGGCCGCGCTCCACGCCTCCGCGTTTTATCGCTGGTTTCCTCAAGTAGTTGCTTCAACAGGCGTTCAGGAAAGTCCTTATGGTCGGGGCTTTCAAGTTGGCGTGAGGTGCCGACCCCTCAGCACAACGATCACAGACGCATTCCAGGAACTGCTCCCGCAGCCAGGGCTTTGGGCCTACAAATGCCCATTCTTACGGTTATCGATCATTCAAAATACGCTATGATATGGCCGGTGAACGCCAAATTGATAGTGACTGACAAAGACGCGCAGGGAACGTTGCCCTAATGGCCGTGCCACACTGGTGAGGTTTTGATGTCGGAACGAATGTCCGAACGCGCCAAGCGCGATATCGACGCCATCTTGGAGCGGCTCTACAAGGTTTCCCCGGAGTTGGACAAGATTGCCGCCGATTGCGAGAGAGCTTTGCGGCTAAACGTTGAAGCCAAAGGCGACTATATTTCACCACGAACCGTGCAGGCGTTTGCAGAGATGCGCAACGCAGTTGGCATGCTGTACGGCTCCGCGCGGAGTGCGATGGAAGAAGCCGATAGGTTCTTTAAACCGAAGCGGCAGGGCTGATCTCGATGCGGGTGCTCAACAGACTGCCAACGGTACCGCGCCTACATAAAGCAGCCAGCTTCGTTTTCAACGCCTCCGCTGTACCCCCTACTTCCTTCCTTACTAAGCCGCATCGGGAGCCTCTCATGATCCTGTCCCTGTCAGGTGTCCGAAAATCCTACCCCATTACCGAGAGAGAAATTGAGACACTGAATTGGATCTCAAGAGCCTACAGAGCCGTATGCCGACAATGTCGCTTTGAAACTTTTTCCAGGGGCTGTCATTCAATTGCATTACCACGCCAGCGCGTCTCCTTCTTAACAAATTGAAGGCTTTCGACGATCCTTCCAACCTATTCGCCCGGCAGCCGGTGAAACATCGTCAGATGAGCCCCCAGGAAATTCCGGTCTTGGGGAAAAATGTTTCTGACGTAGCAGATCGGACGGGATGAGATCATGCTCGGCAATTCGGGCGGTCAGGATCATGGGATGGCGTGTCTTCAAATCGGCGGTCCCGACTCATCTTGTAAAGTCAAATCAGTCACAAAAGCGTCTGCTGGGCGAACGGACATTGTCGGTGCTTGCGTTTCTCCTCGCCGCAGACTCCGTATCGGCGCTAAAGCCAATGTCCGCGTCGCGGTCCCTTGTGAAGGCAGTGAGTGTCTCCACAGAGAGGCGTTCCCAGCTTTTGCCGCGATCAGGACCCGCCCGAACCCCCGGTAATATGCCCGGCTCAGAACTCCGAAACAGGAGCTTATCCAACGAAGCGGCGTTTAGCTCGTCACGCAGATGATGGGCCGTGACATAGGCATCGGGCATGGCCCGATGGGCGGGCAGGCCGATCTCGTGGATCAGGCCTACAGGGCCTGCGCTGATAACCCAGCATCTGGTTGGAAAACCTTGGAAGCTCCGGCCAGACACGCAAAGCGCATTTCCACGTGCAGATCCAGGGCGTAACACTCGCCAGTCTTGGCGTGCAGTAACGTCGCTGCTCGAAGGCGGCACGGTGTGCGCCAAGTGCGGCGATCATTCGATGGCGGCCGCTGAAGCATGGACTAGAGGTCCCAGATTCAGCCCCGCCACTGCGAGCGGCTTCGACAACTCTGTAGCTTTTTCATCGCGAAAACGCTGGCGTGGCGGATGGTGTCACGACCTTATCTTGGTCTATGGTCGAGAGCCATACGTACCTTGCGCGCCAAGTCTCCAAGCGCTGCCGGCTTCTGCAGAAAAATAACACCCTCGTCGAGCACGCCATTGTGGATGACCGCATTGCGGCTATACCCGGTCGTGAACACGACTGGCAGTCCTGGACGCTTGCTCCAGATCTCGTCCGCCAGTTTTCGGCCGTTCATCGGTGCCATGACAATGTCCGTGAACAGGAGCTTCACGTCCGGACGCTCGTCGATGAGTTTCAGGGCTGCAACGGGACCGTCGACCGCCACGACGGGGTATCCCAGCTCCTCCAGCATCTTGGTATGCACTTCGCGGACACTGGCGTCATCCTCCACCAAGAGAACGAGTTCGGTCGCGGAGCCTCGCGGCACGCTTTCGTCTTTCCGCAGCTGCGCTGTCTCGGTCGGTCCGTAATCCCGCGGCAAATACATCTTCATTGTGGTGCCGAGGCCAACCTCTGAATAGATCTTCATGTGCCCACCGGACTGTCTTGCGAAGCCGAAGACCTGACTGAGGCCCAGCCCTGTTCCCTTGCCGACCGGCTTTGTCGTAAAGAATGGGTCGATCGCCTTTTTTATAATCTCAGGCGCCATACCGCACCCTGTGTCAGTGACGGAGATCATTACATACTGCCCAGGGCGGATATCATGCTCTGCCGCATATGCTTCGTCGATATGCGCGTTTGCTGTCTCGATCGTCAGCTTGCCGCCGTCCGGCATGGCGTCTCGCGCGTTGACGGCGAGGTTGAGAACCGCGTTTTCGAGCTGGTTCGGGTCGGCCTTGGTTCGCCACAGTCCAGCCGCCAGTACCGTCTCTTTCTGAATGGGCTCGCCGAGTGTCGAGGCTAGAATTTCGGCCATATTCGCGACCAGCTTGTTGGCATCGACGGATTGCGGCGACAAAGGTTGTTGCCGTGAGAAGGCGAGCAACCTCTGGGTCAGGGTGGCTGCACGATGCGCTCCGTCCAATGCCGCCTCGAGGAGTTTCGGGAGGTCGTCGAGCGCCCCGCGTGCGATCCGGCGTTGCGCCATATTCAGGCCGCCTATGACCACGGCAAGCATGTTGTTGAAATCATGCGCAACGCCGCCGGTGAGATGACCGAGTGCTTCGATCTTTTGCGCCTGGTGTAGAGCACTCTCCGCAGCGCTTTTTTCCTGAACGGCGATGGCGATGCGCTCTTCCAGCGTAGTATTGAGATCTTTCAGCGCGGCGGCCGAACGCTCGGCCGCCGCGCGCGCTTCGAGGAGTTCTTTTTCATAACGGCGCCGGTCGGTGGCGTTGAAGATAGTAATCCGGACGAATTTGACCGCGCCGTCTTCGGCCAGCCTCGCGACCGCATTAACGAGGACCGGCAGACGGGTGCCATCCGCCTTCACCATGTCGAGCGCGACTTCGTTGAAAGCACCCTGCATCGTCAGCAGCGGTGCAAAATGCGTCTCGAAAAAGATTTTCCCAGGCATGGTCAGGAAGTCGATGAACTTGCGGCCGACGATCTTGCCGCCGGACATGCCAAGCCAGGAGCATAGCGTTTTGTTGGCAAGGATGATGCGCCCGTCCGATCCAGCCGAGATGTAGCCGCAGGGCGCATTCTCGAATAGATCCAGCAGGTCGTCTACATTTTGGGGAATGTCCAAGCTGGAGTTCATCAGGCGGCGGCCACGAATGTCTCGATGGCGGCAACGGTCTCTTGGGGGTGACTGAGGTTCGGACAATGGCCCGTCGCCCTCATCAGGACGAGAGTGCTGCCGGGGATCTTGGCGTGAAGATAATGGCCGACCGAGACCGGAGCGATCACGTCCTCCGCACATTGAAGGATCAATGACGGAACCCTCACGTTGTCGAGGTCCGCCCGATTGTCGGCCATGAACGTCGCGCGCGCGAAATGCTTGGCAATTTCCGGGTCGGTCTGGCAGAAACTGTTGGTCAATTCCTCCGAGAGTTCGGGCCGGTCGGTGTTGCCCATGATTACGGGCGCCATTGCCTGCGACCAGCCCATATGGTTGCTGTCAAGAAATTCCAGCAGTTCATCGACTTGTTGCCGGCTGAACCCGCCATGGTAATCGAGATCGTCGATATATCTGGGCGACGGGCCGACGAGCACAAGCCTGGAAAACATCGTCGGCGCCTCTGCAGAAGCGAGCACGCCCATCATGGCGCTGACGGAATGACCGACGAATATGCCATTTTCGATCCCGAGCTCCTTTCCGATCTCGACGATGTCGGCTGCATATCCATCCAGGCTGCTATATTTTTTAAAATCGTAGGCAGACAGATCGGAGCCTCCGGCGCCGACATGGTCAAAAGTCACCACCCGAAAACGGTCCGCAAATCTCGGCGCGACGTACCGCCACATATTCTGGTCGCAACCGAAACCGTGCGCGAACAACATCGTTTGCGAGCCATTGCCGATGACCTTGACGTTGTTCCGATTAACGACTGACATAGAATGCTCCTGGTCTGGCAAGCGATCGGCTTGCGCGCGACCTTGAGCCGCAATTCTGATCTTGGCTTAATATTGTCACGTCGCGGCTTTAATCAAGTCACGACGTGTGTTGGTGGCGCGCAGACTGCGCAGGCCGACAATAATCGATACTGTCAAGCGGCCAAAATCATGCAGATGGTGGCGTCCTCCTTCGGCCGAATGTTCTGGTGGATGCGTCGATTGCCATGATATGGACTCCCCGTTGCCAAACCATGGAAGTTCGATGACCACCCCAGACGATACCACTCCGGCGACCCTGCGACCTCCCGCACCTGGCGGAAGCGCTGGACGATGATCGATTTCGCCAGTTCCTCGATCATGTGCCCTTCGCGGTCGCGGTCTCTGAACTGGGCCGCAATGAACGCCCGGTTTACGGCAATATCGAATTCGAGCGGCTGACGGGCCTTTCCGGAAACGATCTCCAGGGGCAGGAGTGGTCCGTGCTTCCCCCAGCCTTGCCTTTGGCGGGCGGGCCGGAATTAGCCCAGGCTTTGTTGCAAAATGAAGAATATCTCGGAACTTTCACACTCGCAGTCGGCGATAAGCACGTGGTCGACGCCTGGTCGAACACCATTGTCGACGACGCTGGCGAGCCGCTGTTTCGTCTTTTGGCAATATCCGTTCGCAATGGCGGCAATGATTTGGCCGCCTTGACAGACGCGTTGATAGAAAAGCACACTTTGCTGAAGGAACTGCAGCACCGGGTCAAAAACAACCTTCAGATGATTACCGCTCTGATCCGGATGGAGGCACGCAATGCGGAGCGAACGAAAGAGAATGCCAGCTTCAACCGGCTCGCCGGACGTATCGAAGCTCTATCGATCCTGTACCGCTCGCTCTATTCCGGGAGCGAGGCCGAGACGGTCGATCTTGGGACCTATGTCAGCCAAATCGCGTCGTCTGTCATGGCCGCTCATGCGGTCGAAGGCATACGCCTGGATATGAAGGTCGACACCTGGCCAGTCTCTGTCAACGTCGCCATGCCCGTCGGTCTCGTGATCAATGAGTTGATGACAAACGCCCTCAAATACGCCTTTATCGGCCGTGACGGAGGCGAGTCCGCTGCACGGTCGATGACGAAGGGTGTAAGGTCCTCGTTGCTGACGATGGTGTCGGCCTTTCGGACAAAAGCGAGTGGCCCCGCCGGGGCAACCTAAGCGCGATGATTGTTCAGTCGGTGAGGCACAATGCCAAGGCCGAGATCGACGTGCAATTCGGACCCGGTCAGGGTATGGCTGTGACGATCATTTTCAAACGAGCGGATGCAACAGGCCCCTAGTTGACTTGTTCGGACTGGGGCCTGTCTCGGTCGAGCCGCGGGCCTGATCACGCAGCTCTAGTGGCCATAACGATACTCGGCGGTGCAACAACAGCAGCCTCGCCATCAATAACTTTAGCCAGGTAGGCCAGCGCGTTCTGCAGGCCGTGCATGGTGTAGGGCTTTTCGATCGCGCCGAGCGCGCCTGCAAAGTCCTCGGGAAGACGCTTGATGTTGCCGGAGACGAAAACGAAGGGGATGTGCCGCGTGGCGAGGAAACGGCCGACGTCGATCCCCGTCGGGCCATCGACGAGCGAGATATCGACGAAGGCAAAATCCGGGCGTTCACGCTCAGCAATATCTTTGGCCTCGACACTGGAGGCAGCCTGACCCACGACGTGGTGGCCGGCGATCTCGATCTCGCTTTCGAGTTCAAGGGCTAGAAGAGCCTCGTCCTCAACGATCAGCACCCTCATGCATGCTCCTTTTCGTCGACCATCATCGTCACCCTCACGTCTGTGCTGTGGCCCTCGACCTGTCGTTCGATTTTGGCGTCGAGCTGCCGCGCGCAGGTCTCCGCCGCCGCTTTCCCAAAGGCATCGTCCTCGGAATCGACGGGGACCGGCGTCACAGTGTCGGTGATCCTGAACAGGAAGTGTCCGTTTAGTCGTCTCACCTCGAGATGGATTTCGCCGCCGCCGTCGCTCAGTCCGCGCCGGACGGCATCTCCGACAACCTCGTTGACGATCAAGGCGAGGGCCGACGCCTTGGAAGCGGGGACCAGCACTGGACTTAGGTCCGTGGTGAACCTGATGTCGTCACGCTTCAGCGATCCGACGAGGTCGACCACCAGTTCGTTCGCGAACCCTGAGACGTCAAAGCGGCCAACGTCTTCGGCGGTAAACAGCTTGCGCTGAACGGTGCTGAGCGCCTCGACACGGTCGAGAACGGATCGCAGCGTCTTTCGCACCGTCTCATCCGTCGTCATCTTCGCCTGGAGCTTGACGATGGAGGCAATCGTCAAGAGGTTGTTCTTCACCCTGTGATCGACTTCGTGAACCAGCATTGTCTTGGCCTCAAGCGCTTCGGTCAGATCGCGTGTGCGGTTTTCGACTTCCTGTTCCGCCGAATGGCGGGCGCTGGCCAGCTCCGCCTCCTTGCTCTTGATATTGGTGAAATCAAGCTGTGAAGCAAAAAAGTAGATGACCTCGCCGGATGCATCCCTCACCGGACTGACGAACAACGCATTCCAGAACGTCGTGCCATCTTTCCGATAATTGAGGATGTCGACGGCGACACTTTCCTCCGACGCTATCGCTTGGCGGATTTTGGAAATCGTTGCCGGATCGGTCTCCTTCCCTTGAAGCATTCGGCAATTCCTGCCGATGAGTTCATCATTCGAATAGCCCGAGAGGTCATTGAACGCCTTGTTGCAGAAGATGATAGGATTGTCGTGCTGTCGAGGATCCGTGATGATCATCGGCATGCGTGTCGCCTTGAAAGCCGCGGCAAAGGGATCCTCGGACGGATGGCCGTCCACGAGCCGCGTGTGGAGCTTGTTCGAAGGCATCCGCAGCTTGGCTATGAGATAGTATCGAGGGCAGGCACAGCACCAACGGAGGTGCTGGAAATCTGGTGCGATCGTCGATCGCCACCCCTGAGGCGTTCGAATGTCTGGAGCCAAGGGGTCGCCACCGTCCGGGGGTCGTCGTTCGCAGTGAGAGGCGAATGGACGCTCCCCTTTTCGAAAATAATAGAAGGACCGTGGCACATAAATTTACGCGGCTTGCGGAGGGCGCGGTCGTTGGGTTTGGGCCAAGGTGATCACGGCGGTTTCCTTGTTCTGGACCGGGACCAAATCACGCGGCCACATGTTTGCGGAACCAATCAGCAGCGTTATTTTTAACCTGCATTGTTGCCCACTGTCCGGGTGATTGGATCTGGACTACGAGGAGCCCATCGTCGGCGTCCATGTGTTGCGCAAGCAGATCTCGAATGGTCGTTGCGGCACCATTCATATGTCCGACCCAGACTGATTCAAGCGGTGAGATGCAACCCCAATCGCGCAAGGTATTTAGAAGCTGATTATAGTTTCGAACCTTGCGAAGGTCGTAACTTATCAAATAGGGGGCTGCCATGATGGTCTCCGAACTAGTTGCATAAGAAACTGGTCATGCACGCGGTGAGCCGGCAAGCGTCGTTTCAACTTCTAGGATATTTTCAACGTCATTTACAGAACAGGGCCTGGCACGAGGGCCGGAATTAAGATCCCAACCCGGCGAGCCCGTCGCCCTTTTCCTATCGCGTGAGAAACTGCACGGTATTAAACCGGCCGATCACGTCCTCAACAGATTCGCTCACGGCTCTCGTCACGACGCCGTTGCCCTGAGGAATAGCTAGCGCAAGGATTGTTCCCGTTCCTTCTCCATCTTGGTACACAGCGGCGACATGATCGACGTTGATATGAATCGGAGCTTTGGTAGTCGTCCACGTCAGCTTAACAAATGCCATCTCCGTACTCCCTTGTTTGTGATACCAGAATTGAATAACGGGTGGTCAGAGTCCATGAAAATCTGAGTATTCATGGGAGGCAGAAAACTATATCACATTCCGGCGATCCATGTTGTCACCCAACTATCCCCCGGGGTGGGGCGCCGGAAGTGGAGATCGACGACCCAACTCGGCCCGATGGAAGAAATGCTGGTCCACGTCGCCAAGTTCCTGAAGCTTCGCA
>Ga0209257_1002597_pt1 | contig 17531 bp, 9 predicted proteins | sample AraplaCvi_mCL_r2_FD_184277 | JGI IMG/M metagenome (GOLD analysis project Ga0209257, IMG submission 184277) | Arabidopsis root microbial communities from North Carolina, USA - plate scrape MF_Cvi_mCL_r2 (SPAdes) (version 2) | ecosystem: Host-associated > Plants > Roots > Endosphere | place: USA...
TCTACAACAAGCCCGAAGACATCAGCGTGATGAACCCGTACGGCCAGGTGCCGATCCTGGTCGAGCGCGACCTGATCCTGTACGAGTCGAACATCATCAACGAGTACATCGACGAGCGCTTCCCGCATCCCCAGCTGATGCCCGGCGACCCGGTCGACCGCGCCCGCGTGCGCCTGTTCCTGCTCAACTTCGAGAAGGAACTCTTCGTGCACGTCTCGACGCTCGAGAACCGCACCACCAAGGGCAACGAGAAAGCGCTGGAAAAGGCCCGCTCGCACATCCGCGATCGCCTCACGCAGCTGGCCCCCGTGTTCCTCAAGAACAAGTACATGCTGGGCGACAACTTCTCGATGCTCGACGTGGCCATCGCTCCGCTGCTGTGGCGCCTGGACTACTACGGCATCGACCTCAGCAAGAACGCGGCACCGCTCCTGAAGTACGCTGAGCGCATCTTCTCGCGCCCCGCCTATATCGAAGCACTGACGCCCTCTGAAAAGGTCATGCGAAAGTAAGTAAGCTTCGTGCCTGCTTTCATCGCTTTTCGCAGTTTTTCATGATCAACGCGCTCGAGTCGTCCTCCACCCGCCCGTACCTCATCCGGGCGCTGTACGAATGGTGCACCGACAACGGGTTCACGCCCTATGTCGCGGTGCAGGTCGACGAGACCGTCCAGGTCCCGCGCGAGTACGTGAAGAACGGCGAGATCGTGCTCAACATCAGCTTCGACGCGACCAGCTCGCTCAAGCTCGGCAACGATTTCATCGAGTTCAAGGCCCGTTTTGCGGGCAGTGCGCGCGAAATCAGCGTGCCGGTGGGGCGCGTGATCGCGATCTACGCGCGCGAGAACGGGCAGGGCATGGCGTTTCCGGCGCCGGCGCCATCGCTCGGCACCGAGCAAGGCGATGTGCCGTCGTCCGCCGCATCGTCGTCGTCCCAGGGCCAGGCCCGCATGCCCTTGCGTGACGCCTCGCGCGGCACCGAAGGCGACGCGGGCAAGGTCGTCCATCTGGTGACGGGCGAGGACGCCGACGAAGCCATCGACACCGGCTTGCCCGCCGATCCCGACGACGAGCCGCCGCGCCCGCCGGCCGGTGGCGGTGCTCGGCCGTCGCTCAAGCGCATCAAGTAGCAGCGGCCGGCCACCCCGGCTGGCGCCACTAGAATCACGCATTGGAATTTCGCCGCTTTAGCTCAATTGGTAGAGCACCCGCCTTGTAAGCGGAAGGTCGTCAGTTCGATTCCGACAAGCGGCACCACGCAAAGAACCCCTGAGTCTTCACCGGCCCAGGGGTTTTTTCATGCCGAGGCCGATTGCGCCACGCCCTGCATCAGCAGACCCAGCATCGCCAGTTGCGCCACCAGCGCCGGCCGCTGCGCCGACCGCAGGTTCTCGAGCACGGCCTCCAGCAAGCCCGCACTTTGCGCCAGACCGGCCTGCTTCAGCCGCAGCACCTGCGCTTGCGCTCGCGACAGCGCGCCGCCGCCCTGATGGCGCAGGCCCTGGCGCAGCCACAGCGCCAGCAGTTCCAGCGTGTCGCCGGCCAGCGCGTTCAAGGCGGGCACGTCCTCGACATCGCTGCGAAGGCCCAGCGGCTGTGGCGCCACCGCTTCGACCTGGAGCACCACGGCGCGTTGCGCCGTCAGCAGGCTCAGCGGCTGCATCACCGCCTGATCACCCTGCAGATGCACGGTGCCGGCCACGGCGCGCAGCGGGCCGTATTCCCCGGCGAGCGCGCGGGCCAGCGCATCGACGGCGCCGGGCGCGACCGCGCGATGCGGCAAGGCCAGGTGCAGCCAGTCGTGTTCGTTGTTGTCGTCTTCGGCCGGGGCTTCGTCCGACCCTTCCGGTGCTGCCTGCTTCAGCCGCGCATGCAGCACCTGCGCCGCCGCATCCCAGTGGCACGACACCGCCTCCATGCGTTCGAACGCCACCACATGCAGCTGCCCCGACGCACCCGCCGACGCGCCGCCCGCGGCCTGCCGCGGCCGCACGAAGTCGGGAGCGGCCTCGCGCAGATGCGCCACCAGCGCGGCCACGCTGTCCTGCCGCAGTGGTGCGACGAGGTCGTCCCACGACTTGGGCGACAGCGGCAGCACGCCCGTCTGCCGCGCGCCGGCCGTGATGTCGACGAGCCCGTTGGCGCGCCGTGTCGCGGTCTTGGTGATGACCTGCCCGCTCGCCAGTTGCCGCAGCGGAAAGCCCGCGACGCGCCGGTTCATCAGCGCCTGCGCGGTGCCGCCCGCGGCGGCATCGGCCGCGCGCGACCACTGGCGCTCCAGCACGGTCACGTTCTGCGTGTCGGGGTCCGCGAACAAAACGCTCGCGCCCTCGGCGGCGTCGTCCGACCAGAGTTCGGCCCCGAGCGACACCAGCCGAAGGTGATCGAGCGCGACCTCGCCCTTGACGCCGATGCCGAGGATCCGGCTGGCCGGCAGCGCGGGCCGCGCCTGTGGCCGCGCGGCATGCGCCGCCGCCTGCAATCGCGCCCACAGCTCGGTCAGTACGCGCACCAGCCGCAGCGGTTCGAAGCGGCTGCTGCGCGCATGCTGGGCCTGCAGCAGTTGCCAGAGCTCGTCGAGCGCATCGTCCACCCAGCTCCAGGCCAGCGCGCGCGCCTGGTCGCGCACGGCCTCGAAGCGGGCCGCGAGCGCCATCGGCGGCTGGCTCGAACCGTCGAGCCAGAGCGACAGCAGCAGGGCGTCGATCTGCGCGCGCAGCGCAACGGCGGCTTCGCCCTGCATCGCCGCCGATGGCGGTGCCGGGTCCGAGGCGTTCGCGCCTGCCGAAGCGGGCGGCGACACCTCGAGCAGCACTTCCGCCGAACCCGGCGCCAGCGGTCCGGCCTGCCGGAATGCCCACACCGCGATCACCACGTGCGCGCAGCCGCTGCCCTGCTTGCAATCGCAGCGCGCATGAACCAGCGAGCTGCGCGAGAAGAAGCGCACGCTGCACATCGGCAGCCGTGCCACCGGTGGCGCGCTCGCGCTGCGCCAGGCCTGCACGCCGACCACCGGACGCGCGGCGACGAGCTTGTTCGCCTGTTCGAGCACGGAGGGCGCGAGGCTGGCGGCCAGTGCGGCATCGTCGAACTGCGCGGGGCTCCATGCGCCGTCCGGCTCGGCGGCTGCTTCTTCTGCGTCGCGGGGCGCATCCGCCTGCGCCGACGCTGCCTGCGCCTGGTAGGCCAGCACCAGCATCACCCGATGCCGGCACATGCCGCTGGCGGGGCAGCTGCACTGCGCGTCGCGCAGCGTGCGCCCCGGCGGCAGGCTGGTGCGCACGCCGTCGTCGAACTGCGCCTGCACCACGCCGTCGGCGCCGGTCTCCAGCTTCGGCAGCAGGCCGGCCGCCACGTCCTTCTGCGCGCGCTTCACGAAGCCCGCGTTGGCCAGCGCCGTCAGCGCCTCGGGCGTCAGCTCCAGCAGGTCGGCCCGCCATGCCGTGGTGCCGCTCATCCCTGCACCTTCTCGGCCAGCCAGCCGGCCAACTGGCCCGGCGTCATCGCGCCGATCTGCGCGCCTTCGCGCACCAGCCGCGCGGCCATCTCGCGGTCGTAGTTGGGTTCAGCCTTGGAGTCGAGCGCCGCCAGGCCCAGCACCTTAGCGCCGGACTCGACCAACGCCTTCACGCGCCGCACCAGCTCGTGCTCGCTGCCGCCTTCGTAGAAGTCGCTCACCAGCACCACGATGCTCTTCGAGGGATTGGCGACGAGCGACTGCGCATACGCCACCGCCTTTGCAATGTCGGTGCCACCGCCGAGCTGCACCTTCATCAGCAGCTCGACCGGGTCCGACACGTCGGCGGTCAGGTCGACCACCGCCGTGTCGAAGGCCACGAGCCGCGTGCGCATGCCGGGCAGCTGCCACAGGCAGGCGGCCATCACTGCGCTGTGGATCACCGAGTCGACCATCGAGCCGCTCTGGTCGATCAGCAGGACGATGTCCCACGGTTCGGCGTGCCGCTTCGTGCGGCTGATGAACACCGGCCGCTCCACGTAGAGCTTGCGGCGCTGCGGGTCGTAGCGGTGCAGGTTGGCGGCCAGCGTCTGCTTGAAGTCGAAGTTGCGCGCGACCTTCATGCGCGAGCGGCGGCGCCGGTCGCGGCTGCCGCTGAAGGCCAGGCGCACTTCGGTAGCGAGCTTTTCCATGATGCGGCGCACCACCTCGGCCACCAGCTTGCGCGCGGCCGCGAGCACCTCGGGATTCATCAGGTGCTTGGTGTGCAGCACCGCGCGCAGCAGCGATTCGGAGGGCTCGATGCGTTCGAGCACCTCGAGGTTGGTCACCACCTCGTCGATGCCGTAGCGCTCGACCGCGTCCCGCTCCAGCCGCTCGATCACTTCCTTCGGAAAGAGCGTGTGGATGGTGTTGATCCAGTCCGGCGTGCTGAGCGCCGACGGGCCCAGGCCCGCGCTGCGTTCGCCACGGCTCGCGCGGTCGCTGTCGCGGCCGTAGAGCCAGTCGAGCGCGGCATCGGCGGCCTGCGCCTCGGCGCTCAGGCCACCGCAGGCCGACTCGGCCGGGTCGCCCAGCAGCAGGCGCCAGCGCTGCAGCGGATCGGGAATGTCGAGGCTCATGGGCGGGGGGCTTCCTCTGTGTCTTCGAGCGCCACGCCCCAGGCCGCGAGGCGCGCGAGCACCGCGTCTTCCACGCGGCGGGCCTCGGCCAGCTGTTCGGGTGCCGCCTCTCCCGCACGGTGGGCGGTGAGCGTGCGGCGCGAGAGGTGCGTGGCGTCGTGCAGCGCCAGTACCTGGTCGGCCAGCAGCCCGCGTTCCTGCGGCGGCAGCCAGGCGAAGGCGGCGCGCAGGCTGGGCATGGCGCGCACGAAGTCGGCGTTGTCCAGGGCCTGCACGGTGCGGTCCATGCCGGCGACGAAAGCGGGTTCGGACGCGAGCACCTCGCGCGCCAGCGCCAGCAGCCCGGTGAGCGCATCGCCGAGCACGGGGGCGGGGAGCGAATGCAGCAGTTGCATCGCCTCGGCCACGCCGTGGTCGTCGTGCGTTTGCGCGTTGGCGGCGCGGCCGGCCAGGCTCAGCGTGGCACCGAGCGCCGCGCCGCGGCTCACCGGAGCGGCGCTGGCGTCGGCGGCCTTGCGCTGCCACACGGCGAGCGCGCGGGCCGGCTCCACGTCGAGCAGCGACGGGGCGTGCGCGTCGTGCGCATGGTCTTGCGCGTGGGCCAGCACGTCGGCCACGATCCGCCGCAGCGCAAGGTGGCCTTCGAGGTGGGCTTGCATGTCGGCCGGTGCGATGTCCGCGGGCGGCTCCAGCAACCACAGCGCGCGGTCGAAGCCCGACTCGATCACCACGCGCAGCACGGGCGCATCGGCCATGCCCAGCATCTGGCCGTGCCGCAGCAGCGTGTGCAGCACCGACAGCGCGGGGCCGAGCGCCTCGAAGCGCGGCTCGTTGGCAACGGCGCCCTGCAGTTCGCGCAGCAGCGCATCGCTGAGCGCCGACAGTCCCGCCCACGCAGCCTGGTTGAGGCCATCGGCGAGCGGGCCGATGTGGCCGTGGGCCTGGCGCAGATCGTCTTCGAGCCGGGCGCGCGCTGCGTCGTGCAGGCTCGCGCCCCAGGCGCCGGCCTCGATCAGCGCGGCCTGCTGTTCCAGCGGTTCGCTCAGCGACCACAGCTCGGTGCGCTCGCCCGACATCGCGAGCTTCGGCCCCTGGGTGCGGCGCACGCCGGGCAGCCGCAGGATAGCCAGGCGGTGCAGCACGCGGCTTTTCGCGCGGTCGGCTTCGAGCAGCAGGTCGAGCTTGATCTGGCCGCGCAGCACGATGCCGTGCGCCGCGAGTTCGGCCTGCACCGCGGCCACCAGCGGCGGCTGGGGCGTGCCGGGCGCCAACTGCCCGACGGTGTCGCCGGCCAGCACGTCCATCGCCTGCACCAGCACGGGATCGGTGCCGGGGCGGATGGCGCCGCGGTAGGTCCAGGGGAGCGGCGCGTCGAGCGCGTCTTTCACGAGCGCACCGGCCAGCGCGTCGAGCCAGTCGGAGCGCAGCGGCTTCTCGTGGCCGCGCAAGCGCGCCAGACCTTGTGCGCGCAGATGCACGGCCATCAGGTCGGCGGTGGAGGCGGGGAGTTTCTTCTCGCGCAGGCGCTGCATCACGTGCTGCAGCGCGCGGCGCGCGGCGCCTTCAGGGCCGTGGTCCCAGACCCACTGGTAGTAGGCGGGGGAGGGCATGCCCGAGGCATAGCCTGCGAAGGCGTCGAGGCGCTTGAAGGTGTAGGGCACGAGGTAGGAGCCGAATCGCAGCGCGGTGTCGGCGTCGTGCGTGTCTTCTTCGTCGGTGGATTCGAGCGAAGGCTGCGGCGTGGCGGGCAGCTCCGCAGGCATGCCTTGCCACAGCCGCGCCAGCGCGGGCGCGTGATAGCCGCCGCACACCACCAGCGCCTGCGCGCGGCCGGGTTTGCCCGGCTGCGCCATCGCCCAGGCGATCCAGCGCGCCATCATGGCTTCGCGCGCCTGGTTGCCCTGCGAGCCGGGGTCTTCGCCGCGCAGGTGATCGAAGTAGGTGGACAGGCGCTTTGCCAGCTCGGCCGCATCGCAGCCGTCCTCGAACAGGTGGTCCCACAACGCATCGCGGCCCTGCACCGAGAGCTTCTCCGTCAGCGCGCGCTCGTAGGCTTCGGCGCGCTCCTCGTGCTCGTGGTCGGCCACGTCGGCATAGCGGTTCTCCATGCGCGAGAACGCGTCGTGCCAGGCCGGCAGGTCGATGAAGCGCACGGCGGAGCCGACCTCGCGCGCGACCTGCAGCGCCTGCCACTCGGGCGAATGCTCGGCAAAGGGCGACCACGAACCGCGGTGCGTGTCGTCGCCCGAGAGATAGCTGTAGATCGCCACCGGCAGCCGGTGCGGCAGGTACAGCTCGTCGAGGCGTTCGTTGAAGTCGGCCGGGCCTTCGATCAGCACGTACGCGGGGCGCAGCGTGCGGATGCGCTCGGCCACCAGCCGCGCGCAGGCCGGGCTGTGGTGGCGCACGCCGACGATGTGAAGCGATTCGCTCATCCTCGTCACCGATGGCGCGCCAAGCGAAGCGAGGGCCCTTCGCGGAACACCGCGGAACCGGCTTTGCCGGGCCGCTGGTGTTGCCCCCTGCAAGGGGGTTGGCGAAGCGACACGGAGTGCGCGAAGCCTGGGGGTTTGCTCATGTCAGGGCAGGCGGTGGCGGGCGTCGTAGTACGCGCGCCAGTGCGGCCCGTTGCGCTTCGCCGCCTTCTGCTCGAAGTAGCGCCGCAGTTTGGCGCGGTCGTCGGCGTTGTCCTTCACCACCGTGCCGGCGATGCAGTCGACCAGGTCGGCCGGCGAGCCCTCGCGCTGTTCGAGGAACCATGCGCGCACGCCCACCGCATGCGCCACGTTCACCGCCTCGGCGGTGGACATCACGGCGGTGAGCCGGTCCATCGCCGCGTCGCCCGCGTTGCCGTTGTCGCCCTTGGCGGGTGCGCCGCGCAGGTCGCGGAAGGTGGACACCAGCAGCTCCAGCACGGGGGCGGGCACGGTCTTCGGAATGCCGCTCTGCGCGAGCAGCCGCGTGGCCGATTCCTGCACCAGCGCCAGCTCGCGGTCGAAGTCGAGGATGGGGAACACCGTCTCGAAGTCGAAGCGCCGCTTCAGTGCCGCGCTCATCTCGTTCACGCCGCGGTCGCGCGTGTTGGCGGTGGCGATGATGTTGAAGCCCTCGCGCGCATAGAGCATGCCGTGCTCGCCCGACAGCTCGGGCACCGCCATCACGCGGTCCGACAGCATGCCCAGCAGGCAGTCCTGCACCTCCAGCGGCGCGCGCGTGATTTCCTCGAAGCGCACCACCTGGCCCTGCTGCATGCCGAGGTACAGCGGCGCCGGCACCATTGCGCGCGGACTCGGGCCTTCGTTGATGAGCAGCGCGTAGTTCCAGCCGTACTTGATCTGGTCTTCGGTGATCGACGCGCCGCCCTGGATGGTGAGCGTCGAGACGCCCGAGATGGCCGTGGCCAGCAGCTCCGACAGCATCGACTTCGCCGTGCCCGGCTCGCCCACCAGCATCAGCCCACGGCCGGTGGCCAGGGTGACGAGCATGCGTTCGATGCTGGCCACCGGCGCGACGATCTTGGGCGCGATGCCGAGCGCCGCATCGCCGAGGATGAACGAGCGCGCGGCCTTCAGGCCCAGCACCCAGCCGGGCGGGCGCGGGTCGGTGTCCTGCGCGCGCAGCCGCGCGAGCTGTTCGGCGTAGAGGATCTCGGCCGGCGGGCGCTGCAGTTGCTGCTGTGCCGTGCCGGTGTCTTTGGTCTTGCTGGTGATGGCCATCTGGGATTCGATCGGGTCGTTGTTCGGGATGCCGCGGAGCGCCTCATGCGGCCCGCAGGCCTTCCATGTCGCGGATCAACTCGCTGGCGGAAATCGGGTCGAGCAGGTGCAGTGCCTCCGCATCCTGCATGTCGCCCCAGCCCGAGGGCTGGCCCACCTGCACCTGGCCCAGCGTCTGCTCGGGGTATTCGTCCACCATGCCGACGATGATGCCGGGGTCGAGGCTCAACTCGATCACGCGGCTCGTGCCCAGCGGCTTGCTGAAGTACCAGATGCAGCCCGAGTCCTGCGCCTGGCCGCGCCGCCAGCCCTTGTTGGCCAGCCCCAGCACGCGGCCCGTGGGCACCTTGACGTCTTTCCAGCGCTCCAGCTTCAGGCTCTTCTTCTCCTCGTCGGACAGCGTGTAGACGTCGCGGCCGATCTGCGCGAAGGGCTGCAGCAGCTCGTAGTCGGCGAACACCTGGCCGAAGGCGGCGGCATCGGCGGCCGGCAGCTCCAGCGCGTGAGGCACGCCGATGCGGATGTTCTCGCCCACGGGCAGCTCGAACAGATCGTCTTCCGCGGTGGTGAAGCTGCCGTCTTCCGCCACGCGGAAGCAGGCCTGCAGCGTGCCGCCATAGCTGGCACCGCCTTCCACCGCGTACACGCCCCAGATCAGCCGCTGCACGATGTGGCGCACCAGCGGGTGCTCGACCAGGAAGGTGCGGAACACCTCGGGCGTCCAGCGGCGGCGCGCGCACATCGCCACCTCGAGGCGCAGCAGCTGCTGGCTGGCGATGGTGCGCACGTCCTTCTTCAGCAGCTTGAAGCGCTCGACGGCTTCCTTGCCCAGTTCGGCGTCGTCCGTCTTCTTGGGCTTGGGCAGGTCGGGCAGGCGCGCGCCGTCCGTGCCGTCGGCGCCGGTTTCGCGCACATAAGGCTTGAGCGACTCGTCGAAGCCGACCTTGAAGGCGCGCGGACCGAAGTCCAGCAGCATGGTGCCCTGTTCGTCGAGGCCGAGGTCGGGCGCGAGCCGGTCCTCGAGTTCCTCGGTGCTCAGGCCGCGCGCCTCGGCGATGGCGTCGATCTTCTCGCGCGCCTTGTCCTGCAGGCCCTTGAACTTGACCTTCTGCGCAATGCCGTTGAGCAGCATCAGCGCGACGTCGCTGCCGATGGCGGCCAGCACGTCGAGCCCGGTCACGGCGCGCGCATGCGCGGCCTCGCCGGGCCAGGCGCGGATGAAGGGCGTGAGCTTGCGCGCGGTGTCGTCGTTGCCCAGCAGACCGAGCGCGGTGAGGGCCCAGCCTTCCTTGCTGGGGCCGCCGGCCTCGAGCCAGGCGGTGAAGGCGTCCCAGGCGAACTCGGCCAGCGAGCCGGCATCGCAGGCCTCCTTGGCCATGGCAATGCCGCCGTAGATTTCCTCGTTGGTCGGAAAGGTCAGCATCTGGCCCAGATGGTCGAGCGCGTCGTCGGGCAGCGCCTTGCCGTTCTTCAACACGGGCCGCCGCCAGCCGCGCGGCTGCCAGAACTCGGGCAGCTTCGCGCGCCGGGTGGGAAAGCGGTCGATCGGGCTTTCGTCGAGCACGGCGCGCAGCGCTTCCACCACTTCGGGCTTGCCGTAGCGGCCAGCCACTTCGAGCAGCAGTGCCTCATGGCCATTGGCCTGCAGCAGGCGCAAAGCGGAACCCGCGCAGTCGCGCGCCTCGCCGGCCTTGCCCAGCGCCGGCGCGATCAGGCCGGCTGCGCTGTGCTCGGGATACTTCAGCAGCCATTCACGCCCTTCGGCGCGCAGCGTCTTGAGCTTGGCGAAGGCGCGCGCGGCCGGCGCGGCCAGCTCGACGGCGCCGTAGTTCAGGGCGTGCGAGAGGTTGTCTGCGGGCTTGGATCGCACCATGGCCACCAGGCCGGGCAGCACCGCGAGGCCGTGGGTGGCCAGGATCAGGCCGATGTTGTCGCTTTCGGCCTCGCCCGCGACGGCGTTCCAGAACGGCACGCCGATCGCCGCCGGCAGCAGCGTAACGAAGCTCGCGTGGAAGTTGAACCAGTAGTAGCGGTCCTTCTTCCGCTCGGCCACCATCTCGCGCCAGCTGGTGATCAGCGCGCCGGCGTCGCCGGCCGCGACGGCCGCGGCGGCGGCCTTGGCGAATGGCACAAGGCTGTGCCTGCCCTTGTCGAAGCCCAGTTCGTCGAGCAGCACGTCGACGCTCTTGCGCGCGGTGTCGTGGCGGCCGGTCTGCCACGAGTTCAGGCGCTGCGCGCTCTCGCGCTTGCCTTCGCCCCATTGCTCCACCGATGCCAATGCCAGCGGCTCCAGCACCAGGGTGCCGGCCGCCTTCTTCTGCACCTTGGCGAGCCAGGGTGGCGCGGCCAGCACGCCGGGCAGTTCGCTTGCATCGGCCACCTCGCTCGGGCCGGCCAGCAGCGCCAGTTGCCGGTCGATCACCGCCTGCGCACCCGCATCGAGCCAGGGCCGCAGGGTGGGCAGGGCAGGGCCATGCGCGCGCAGCAGGCGCGTGAGGCCGGGCGTGACGAGGTTGGCGTCCTTGCCGCCGGCCGCGACGAGCCGCGACAGCGCGGGAATGGCCGCCATCGGCCAGCGGTCGACGGCCAGCGCCAGCCGCGCCAGCGCGCCCTTCGAACTGCCCGCCACGCGGGCCAGCGCGAGCACGGCGTCGGGCGTGCCGATGCAGGCCAGCGCGTCGCCCGCGTGGTCGTCCGCGGCGCCGCGCTCCAGCACCGGCACGGCATCCACGCCGCGCTCCTGCACCAGCGTGCTCGTCATGGAGCCGCTGCCCCAGAAGCCGCTCGAATAGCTCAGGCGGACCTTCGCGGCCAGCGCGATGGCGTCGGGGTCGGTGGCCGTCAGCAGCAGCCAGTGCATGTTCTCGGTCGTGTTCTTGTCGGCCGCCAGCGTGTGCACGAGCGCGTTGGAGATTTCGGGGGCGTCGGGCAGCAGCATCGCCAGCACGGGCTGGCGGGCCGGGTGGACCTTGGGCAGGCCGGCCTCGATGCGGTTGCGGCACTCCTGCCAGACCTCGGGGGCGGCCAGCGAGAGGTGCACGCGCAGCGCCTGTTCGCCCGTTCCCAGCGGACCGTAGTAGGAGCTTCCCATCTGGCGGGTGACGGTGGCGCAGAAGCTGTACTGGTGCTTCTTCGTCGACCGGTCGTAGGTGGACTGCACTTCGATCTGCTGGGCGGCCAGCAGGATGTCGATGGTGTCCGGCAGTCCGTACTGCTTGACGAGGTAGTGCACCACCACTTCGCCCATCTCGTTTGCGTTGTAGTTGCCGCCGGTGCCCAGCGCGAACGCCAGCAGCAGGGTGTCGGCCTCGGCATCGGCCGCGGGGGAGGGCTGCGTGCCGCGGTCGATCACGCGCTGGGCAACCGCGCGCAAGGCCGCGTCGGTGCTGCTCATGTCGACGTCGAGGCTGAGCTTGCGCCGCACCGGCAGCCAGGCCGCGGCGGGGCTCGCCGTTTCGTCGACGGGCTTTGGCGGAAAGCGCCGCGAAGGGAAGGCTGCGCGCTGCATGTCGGGCGAGAGCCGGATGGGCGTGCCGGCGGCGAGCCAGGGCGGCGTGTCCCCGTCCGCGGGCGGCAGGTCGGCGGCGGGCGCGGCCAGGGCCACGGACGACGCGGCCGATGCATTGGCGCCCAGTTCCTTCGCGATGGCCTGGGCGTTCTTGGGGGGTGCGCAACTGGTGCCCCAGCCGTACAGCAGGCCCGCGGACTGAAGCCGCTTGAAGGCGAGCGCCGCACCTTGCTCGCCCACGCCGTGCTGGCGCTTGAGCGTTGCGGTGGAGAGCGTGTCGCTGGCGGTCAGCGTGCCGGCCTCGATCTGCGCACGCACGGTTTCGAACACGCGGTCGGCCTGGCTGTCGATGCCTTCGGTGGGGGCGGCAGCAGCCTCTGCGCTCGCGGCGGCCTTCGCGGCGGGCGGGGCCGCAGTCTTTTCCGTTGCCGTCTCGGCCTTCGGTTTCGCCTCGGTCTTGCCGATGGCCGTGCCGGCCGCCACGCCCACTTCGGCGTAGCCCTTGCCCGTCTTCTCGGCCACCAGCTTGGTCAGCGCGGTGGCGGCCTTGGTGGCGTCGGCGAACGACTTGGTCTGGCTCTGGCCCGCGGTGCCGATGCGGCCCCAGCGGATATTGAGTTCGGCGTCTACCTGCTCGACTTCCCAGAATTTGCTGGCGGTTCCCTCGATCAGTTCAAAGCGGCGCATGGAAAAAACATCCTCCTGTATGTTCGCCGCAGAGGATAAGGGGCCGGCGTGAAAGCTCGGCCCCGAGTAACGAGAAGATTTCGCTTTGCGTGTCGGCGAATACGAAAAAAATATTCACCTGCCGCAGGATCGCCGATGGCGGCCCCCGTAGCCGCGCCCGCCGGAGCGCCGCGCCCCGGAAGAAAAGGTCAGACGAAGGGCCTGGCCTGTTGCTCCGCGCTGCCGGGCTCGGCGATGCGCCGGTGCTGCTCGGCCAGCCTGGGCGCCGGCATCACGCGCGACAGCGCCACCTGCATCTTGTTGCGCCATCCTGCGATCACGCCGCTTTCGCCGCGCATCATCGCCTCGAAGCCGGCCCGGGCCACCTCTGCCGGGTCGGCCTTGTCGCTCTGCTGGGCCACGCGCGTGTCGAGCATGTCGGCGCGCGCGAAGAAGTGGGTGTCGGTCACGCCCGGCATCAGGCAGGTGACCGAGACGCCGGTGCCCTTGAGCTCGTTGCGCAGGGCCATGGCGAACGAATCGATGAAGGCCTTGCTGCCGTTGTACACGGCCTGGAAGCTGCCCGGCTGGAACCCCGCGATCGACCCGGTGATCAGGATGCGCCCCTGCCCGGCTTCGCGCATGCCGCGGCCCACGCACTGCACGAGGTAGATGGTGCCGGTGATGTTGGTGTTGATGACGTGCTGCACGTCGTGGAAGTCCTGGTCGAGGAAGCCGTGGCCCAGCCCGTGCCCGGCGTTGGCGAACAGTGCCGCGATGGGGCGGCCTTCGGTGGCAGCGAGCAGCGTGTCCACGCCGTCGCGCGTGGCGAAGTCGGCACGCACCGCGACCACGTTGGCCCCGAGCACGCGCAGTTCGGTCTCGGCCTGCTCCAGCGGCTCGTCGGCGCCGATCAGCAGGTCGTGGCCCCGGCGCGCGGCCAGCAGCGCGAGCTGAAAGCCGATGCCGGACGAAGCGCCGGTCACCACCGCAAGGGGTCGGATGTCGTTGGGTTGCATGTCGGTCTCCTGATGAAGTGGATGAACCTTCTTGGGCCACCCTAGGAACGCCGGCTTGCCGCACGCGTAGGAATCCGTCCCGACTGCCCGCCCGCCATGGCATGCGATTGCAGGCTTTTCCAGAGACAGACCCTAGAACTCCGCCCCTTCGACCAGGAACCGCAGTCGCCGCACGCCCTGCCATTCATCGGCATCGAGCCGGAACGCCAGCTTCACGCGCGGCGGCAGCGGCTCGGTGTGGCTGAACCAGATCGCATCGATCGGCTGGCCCTGGTGCCTGAGCTTGAGCGACAGGTGCTTCTCGCCCACCAGCCGCTGCGACACCACTTCCACCTCTTCGCTGAAGGTGGGCGGCGCGAAGCCCTGGCCCCACACCTCGCGGTGCAGCGTGTCGACGAGGTCGATGCGCATGTACTCGCGCGAGATCGGTCCGTCGGTCTCGATCTGCCGCGTGAGCGCGGCTTCGGCCAGCCATTCGCCGGCGACCTGCGCGAAGCCTTTCTCGAAGGTCTCGAAGTGCTCGCGCGCAACCGTGCAGCCGGCGGCCATCGCATGGCCGCCGAAACGCAGCAGCACGCCAGGATGGCGCTTGGCCACGAGGTCGAGCGCATCGCGCAGGTGAAAGCCCGGAATCGATCGGCCCGAGCCTTTCAGTTCCTGCTCCTTGCCGGGCGCGCCGCTCGCGGCGAAGACGAAGGTCGGCCGGTGGAAGCGGTCCTTGATGCGCGAGGCCACGATCCCCACCACGCCTTCGTGGAAGCCCGCGTCGAACACGCTGATGGCCGGCGGCGGCGCTTCGATGCCCTCGCCATCGGTGGCGAACAGCGACTCTGCCAGCAGCAGCGCCTGGTCGCGCATGCCGCCCTCGATGTCGCGCCGCTCGCGGTTGATGCCGTCGAGCATGCGCGCGAGCTCCTCGGCGCGGCCCGCGTCGTCGGTCAGCAGGCATTCGATGCCCAGCGTCATGTCGGCCAGCCGGCCGGCGGCGTTGATGCGCGGGCCGAGTGCGAAGCCGAAGTCGAAAGTGGTGGCGACGGAGGCATTGCGGCCCGCGGCCTTGAACAAGGCGGCAACGCCGGCAGGCATCGAACCGGCGCGGATGCGGCGCAGGCCCTGTGCCACGAGGCGGCGGTTGTTGGCGTCGAGCTTCACCACGTCGGCCACGGTGCCGAGTGCGACCAGCGGCAGCAGCGCGTCGAGCTTGGGCTGCGGTTTGCCTGCCCCCCGGCTTGCCACTTCGTGTGCTTCGCCACCCCCCGAGGGGGAGGCTGGCCCGCCTTGGGGCGGCCCGGCGGCGGGCGCAGGCGTGTCGAACACACCGCGCCTGCGCAGCTCGGAGCGCAACGCCAGCAGCACATAGAACATCACGCCGACACCAGCGATGCTCTTGCTCTCGAATTCGCAGCCGGGCTGGTTCGGATTCACCAGCACGTCGGCCGACGGCAGCTCGGGGCCGGGCAGGTGGTGGTCGGTCACCAGCACCTGCAGGCCGCGCACCTTGGCGGCGGCTACGCCTTCGACGCTGGCGATGCCGTTGTCGACGGTGATCAGCATGTCGGCGCCGCTGTCGGCCACGCGCTCGGCGATGGGCGGCGTGAGCCCGTAGCCGTCGACCACGCGATCGGGCACGAGGTAGCTCACGTGCTTCGCGCCCAGCAGGCGCAGGCCGCGCACGCCGACCGCGCAGGCGGTGGCGCCGTCGCAGTCGTAGTCGGCGACGATGCACAGGCGCTTGTCCTGCGCGATGGCGTCGGCCAGCAGCACCGCGGCCTCGTGCGTGCCGCGCAGCGTGTCGGGCGCCAGCAGGCGCGCGAGGCCATCGTCGAGTTCTTCCTTGGCACGCACGCCGCGGGCGGCGAACAGCCGCGCGAGCAGCGGGTGCACGCCGGCCTGCTCCAGCGCCCAGACGGTGCGCGGCGGGATCTCCCTGGCGATGATTTTCATAGCGACTCCAGCACGACCGATGCGCGCTTGCGGTCGAACAGGCTCCTGGCCCAGCCAGCCAGGCCGCGCGGCTGCACGGTGTAGCGCTGCGCCGCGCGATCGCCGCACAGCGTGAGGGACACCTCGGCGCCGCCTGTGTAGCCGGCCAGCAGCGAGGCGACCGGGCCGGCGTCCAGCGCGTGCCAGGCGGCAGCCCAGCCCATGCCGTCGTCGCGCAGGGCGGTTTCGCGCAGTGCATCGCTCACTGCCGGCACAGCTGCGGGCGCAACCTCGTGCTTCAGTGCGCCGGTGCCGCTGAGCCAGAAGGAGTTGATGGGCGGCACGCCGCGCGCGGCGCGGTCGTCGTTCACGCGCTGGGTGTACAGCAGCATCTGCATTTCGTTCTGCAGGCGGCGCAGCGGCCGTGCCGAGTCGCCGAGCGGCGACCACTGCGAGATCGGGTAGCCCACCGCGCGGTCGAGCGAGGCGGTGGCCAGGCCGTCGAAGATGGGGGCGCGCGCCAGCCATCGGCCGGGTACGGGGGAGGGGTGCAGCGCGATGCCGTCTTCCTCGAAGAAGGGGCGCGCGGCTTGCAGCAGCGCGGCCGATTCGGCGGCGTCGATCTCGATGGCGGACGGGTCGCCCAGCACCACGTCGTCGATGCCGACCTGCCAGTTGCACAGCGTGACGAGACCCCAGCCTTCAGGGTCGTTGGGCGCGGCGATGCCCAGTTGCCGCGCTTCGAGCGCAGCCCAGGGAATGCAGCCGTCGGCCGCGGCGATGCCCGCTGCCCGGGCCAGCGCGCGTTCGTGCGGAGGCGAGCGCGTGCTTTCGTCCTGCGTGTCGGTATCGGCCAGCGTGAGCCGCGCCAGCAAGGTTTCGAGATTGGCGAGCCGCAAGGTGGGCAGCGCAGCGCGGCATGCAGGGGAACCGCGGCCGGCAAAGGGAATCAACAGGTGACGTGGGAGGGTTTCGGCCATCTCCCTATTGTCCGGGAAGCCCTCAGGGTATCCGGGATGCCACAATTCCGCCGATGACCTACCCCCTCGCTCCTCACTTCGTGTATTCGCCGCCCCCCGAGGGTGGGCAAATTCCCCTTGAGGCGGCTCGGCGGGGAATTTGATGCGACTTCCCTATGAACTGCAGCTCGGCTGGCGCTACACGCGCGCAGGCCGGGCGACGCGGCGCAACGGCTTCATCTCCTTCATCTCCGGTGTCTCGATGCTCGGCATCGCGCTGGGCGTGGCGGCGCTGATCATTGTGCTCAGTGTGATGAACGGCTTCCAGAAGGAAGTGCGCGACCGCATGCTCGGCGTGGTGTCGCACATCGAGATCTTCTCGCGCGACGGGCAGGCGCTGCAAAGCCTCGACACGATTACGGCCGCTGCCCGCAAGAACCCCGAGGTGGTCGGCGCAGCGCCCTTCATCAACACGCAGGCGCTCATTGCGCGCGGCGAGGACATGAAGGGCACCATCGTGCGCGGCATCGATCCCAAGCTCGAGCCCGAAGTCACCGACATCAACGGCATCGCCTCCAAGGGCACCTTCGACAAGCTGGTGCCGGGCGAATTCGGCATCGTGCTTGGCGCGGAGCTGGCGCGTTCGCTCTTCGTGCAGCCGGGCGACCAGGTCACGCTGGTGGCGCCGGGCGGGCAGGTCACGCCGGCGGGCGTGGTGCCGCGCCTGAAGCAGTTCACCGTGGTCGGCACCTTCGACTCGGGCCACTACGAATACGACTCGGCGCTCGCCATGGTCCACGAGCAGGACGCGGCCAAGGTGTTCCGTCTCGAAGGGCCCACGGGCATCCGCCTGAAGCTCAAGAACCTCAACGAGGCGCGCGACGTGGCCGACCAGCTCGCAGTGACCCTGCCGGGCGAGTTCCTCATCCGCGACTGGACGCGCCAGAACAAGACCTGGTTCGCGGCCGTGCAGGTCGAGAAACGCATGATGTTCATCATCCTCACGTTGATCGTGGCAGTGGCGGCCTTCAACCTCGTCTCCACGCTCGTGATGACCGTGACCGACAAGCGCGCCGACATCGCCATCCTGCGCACGCTGGGCAGCTCGCCGCGCAGCATCATGGGCATCTTCGTGGTGCAGGGCGCGATGGTGGGCGTGATCG
>Ga0209257_1002598_pt1 | contig 17521 bp, 15 predicted proteins | sample AraplaCvi_mCL_r2_FD_184277 | JGI IMG/M metagenome (GOLD analysis project Ga0209257, IMG submission 184277) | Arabidopsis root microbial communities from North Carolina, USA - plate scrape MF_Cvi_mCL_r2 (SPAdes) (version 2) | ecosystem: Host-associated > Plants > Roots > Endosphere | place: USA...
CCAGGTTCGCGCCTCGGCCATGGCGCCCGGCCGCCGCGCGATCTCGAGCGGCGCGGCGACGTTCTCCTCGGCGGTCATGTTCGGCAGCAGGTGGAACGACTGGAAGACCAGGCTGACCCGCCCGCGCCGCAGCTTCGCGCGGCCGTCCTCGTCCAGCCGGCCCAGGTCGCGCCCGAACAGGCTGACCCGGCCGGCGCTGGGCCGCTCCAGCCCCGCGGCAACGGCGATCAGTGACGACTTGCCCGACCCCGACGGCCCCACCAGCGCCACACGTTCGCCGTCGGCCAGGGTGAGATTGAGGTGGCGCAGGATCTCCACGGGTCCGGCCGCGGACGGCAGCGTCAGGCCCACGTCCTCGAGGACCAGCGGCGGCGTATCGTTCAAGCGGAACCCCAACGGTTGAGCAGCGTACCTCTTCCCTTACATAGGACGTTCATGGCCGAGCCAAGACATACCCGCCGCGCGCTGTTCGCACTGCCCCTGCTGGCCGCCGCCCGACCGGCCCTGGCCGCGCGGACCAAGGTGGTGACGGTGCTGGGCGACTCGATCACCGCCGGCTACGGCCTGCCCGCCGCCGCGGCCCTGCCGGCCCAGCTGCAGCTGGCCCTGCGCAAGCTGGGCGTGGACGCGATCGTCCGGGCCGCCGGGGTCAGCGGCGACACTACCGCCGGCGGCCTGTCCCGCGTCGACTTCAGCGTCCGCAAGGACACCGACCTGGCCATCGTGGCCCTGGGCGCCAACGATCTGCTGCAGGGCCAGGACCCGCGGCGCGCGCGGGCCAACCTGGACGGCATCATCAAGAAGCTGAAGGCCCGGCGGATCGGGGTGGTCCTCACGGGCATCGCCGCGCCGGTGGAGATCGGCGGCGGCTACGCCCGCGACTTCAACGCCATCTTCCCCGCCCTGGCCCGCGCCAACGGCGTGCCGCTCTACCCGAACCTGCTGGACGGCGTGGCGCGGCGGCCGGCCCTCAACCAGCCGGACGGCATCCACCCCAACGCCCGCGGCGCCCAGATCATCGCCGCGCGCCTCGCCCCGGTCGTCGCCAAGGCGCTGGCGGCGCGGGGGTAGGGTTTAACGGGGCTGAAAGGCCTGCGCGACCCCTCATCCGACCCGCTTCGCGGCCCACCTTCTCCCGCAAAAGGGGAGAGGGGCCGCGTGAAGCGAGCTCGTCGGCCGGCGTGTGCGCCGATCCGGCTCTACCCCACCGAACTTCGCACCGTGCGGCTGAGGTCGTCGATGGTCACCGGTTTGCGCAGCACCACGGCATCGGGCACCTGGTCGAGGGCCAGGGAGTCCGCGTAGCCGCTGCAGAACACGATCGGCAGGTGCGGGTGGCGCGCCCGCATGCGGTGCGCCACCTCCGCGCCGGTCATGCCCGGCATGGCGTAGTCCAGCACCACGGCGTCGGGCGGACTGGCGTCCACCATGGCCAGGCCCGAGGCCCCGTTGGCGGCGCTGCGCACCGAGAAGCCTTCGCTGTAGAGGCCGTCGCAGAGGATCTGGCGCACCTGGTCGTCGTCGTCGATCACCACCACGCTCAGGTTGCGGCGCGGCGCTTGCGCCGGCTCGGGCGGCGCCGGCCGCGCGTCGTCGGGTGGTCCCGTGCGGGGCAGGGTGACCCGCACCGTCGTCCCCCGGCCCTCGACGCTGTCGATCTCGCAGGTCCCCCCGCTCTGGCGCGCGAAGGCCGCCACCTGGGCCAGGCCCAGGCCCGAGCCCTGGTGGCTCTTGGTGGTGAAGAACGGCTCGGTGGCGCGCGCCAGCACCTCGGGCTTCATGCCGATCCCGGTGTCGCGCACCTCGACGGTCACCGCGTCGGCGTCGGCGCGGGTGCGGAGCCGGATCCGGCCGCCGTCGGGCATGGCGTCGCGGGCGTTGACCACCAGGTTCAGCACCGCCAGCTCCAGCTGGGTGGAGTCGGTCTTCGACCACACCGGCCCGGCCGCGAGATCGGTCTCCAGCTCGACGTCGGCGCCCAGGGCGTGGCGGATCAGGCCCTCGCTCTGCGCCAGGGTCTCGTCCACGTCCACCGGCCGCAGCATCAGCCGCTGGGTTCGTGAGAACGCCAGCAGATGCGCCACCACCTTGGCCCCCCGCTGCGCGGCGTCCAGCGCCGTGTCCACGAACCGGCGATGGGACTCGCCCTCTCCGATCGTCCGCTGCAGCAGTTCGAGGTAGCCGATGATCGGCGTCAGCAGGTTGTTGAAGTCGTGCGCCACGCCGCCGGTCAGCCGGCCGATGGCCTCGATCTTCTGGGCCTGCAACAGGGCCTGCTCGGCCCGCACGCGCTCGGCGGCCTGGCGGTCGACCTCCTCCAGCGCCTGCTCCAGCTCGCGCGTGCGGGCGCGCAGGCCGCGCTCCAGCTTGGCGTTCTGGCGCCGCAGGTCGCGCACGGTCAGCGCCCGCGAGATCACCGGCAGCAGGGTGCTGAGCTTCAGCGGCTTCAGCACATAGTCCATGGCGCCTTCCCGCATCGCCTCCACGGCCGAGGCGATGCTGCCCTCGCCGGTCATCATGACCACGGCGAGGTCCGGGTCGCGCGCCCGCAGCTCCTGCATCAGCGTCATGCCGTTGATGCCGGGCATCACCAGGTCGGTGAGCAGCAGGTCGAAGGCGTCCGGCCGGAACGCCGCGAGCGCCGCCGTCGGGTCGGTGAAGCCGGCGACCTCGTAGCCCTGGCCGCCCAGGGTCGACTGCAGCGCCTGCAGGTTCGTCGCCTCGTCGTCGACGATGAGCACCCGCGGGGGGCCGTCTGCCTCGATGTCGTTCACTCGGCGGCCCTCCGGGCGTGACGGGCCAGCGCCGCGCGGACTTCCCGCAGTTTCGGCGGCTTGCTCAGCACCAAGTCGATGTTGGGAATACCCTCGACGCCCGACAGCATCCCCTGGCCCCAGCCGGTCAGCAGGATCACCGGGGTTTCGGGCGAGGTCGCCTTGACGGCCGCGGCCACCTGGCGGCCATTGACGTAGGGCATGCCCAGGTCGGTGATCACGGCGTCGAACGGATAGCCGTCCTGGCCCTCGGCGAACGCGGCGATGCCGTCGGCGCCGGCGTTGGCCGGGGTGATCAAGTGCCCGTCGTTGCCCAGGGCGTCGCTCAGCGCCTTCAGCAGCACCGGGTCGTCATCGACCAGCAGCAGGCGCATGCGCGGCGGCATCTCCAGCGCCGCGCCGTCCTTCGCGGCGTTGCGGGTCGCGGCCGGGAAGATGAGCGAGAAGGTCGTGCCTTCCCCGGGCGCCGACTGGATGTCGACCTCCGCGCCGTGCCGCTGGGCCACCCCATAGACCATGGCCAGGCCCAGGCCCGTGCCGCGCTCGCCCTTGGTGGTGAAGAACGGCTCCATGCAGCGCCGGCGCGCTTCGGCGTCCATGCCCACGCCGCTGTCCCCGACGTCGATCCGCACCCAGCCGGGTTCGTCGGTCAGCGCAGTCCGGATGGTCATCGTCCCGCCGTCCGGCATGGCGTCGATGGCGTTGAACACGAGGTTGGTCAGGGCCTCGCGGATCTCGCTCTCCATGCCCAGGACCAGCGGCAGGCCGGCGTCCAGCTCGGTCTTCACCTTGATCACCGCGCCGCGCTGCATGGTCATGTCGGCCCAGCGCGCCCGGGTCAGGTCCAGCACCTGTTCGGCCAACTCGTTCAGCTGCACCGGCGCGCCGGCCAGCTGCGGCTCGCGCTGGCGGTAGAACTCGCGCATCCGCCCGATGGTGTGGCCCACGTCCTCCACGGCGCGGCGGATCACTTCCAGCTGGCTCCGCGCCTGCGGGCTCAGGCCCTTCTCGGTCTCCAGCATGGCCTCGGTGTAGAGCGCGACCGGCGACAGGGCGTTGTTGATGTCGTGGGCGATGCCGCTGGCCATCTGGCCCAGGGCGCGCAGCCGCTCCTGCTGCATCACCGACTGCTGGGTCTGGCGCAGGTCGTCATAGGCGCTCTGCAGGGCGCCATAGAGCTGGGCCTGGTGCGCCGCCAGCGCGATGTGCTCGCTGAGCTGGCGCAGGAACTCGCAGTCGGCGCTCTGGAAGGCGCCGGGCTCCAGGCGCGCGGCGATGAAGCAGCCGAAGACCTTGCTCTCGATCTGCAGCGGCGCAGCCACGAACGAGCGCAGCCCGGCCAGCGACATCTGCGCCTGCAGCGGGAAGGACACCTCCGCGATGTCCGGCTCGTAGACCAGATTGCCTTGGATACACCTCGTCAGGCCGTTCTCGTCGACGGGGAACTGCATCGGCTCGGGCGCGGCCAGCGACAGGCCCAGCTCGCGCGAGTTCGCGCCCACCGAGGTGACCGTGAGGATCCGGGTGGCGGCGTCGTAGTCGCACAGGCAGGCGAAATCGACGGGCAGCTGCTGCTCCACGCTGCGCACGGCCACCTGGTAGATGCTCTCCAGGTCCTGCCGGTCGCCGATGGCGCGGGTGATCTGGTGCAGCAGGCTCAGCCGCTCCAGCTGCGTCATCGCCTTGGCGTCGGCGCGCCGGCGCTCGGAGCTTTCCCGGTTGAGGTTCTCGTGCGCGGACATCAACTCGCCGGTGCGCTCGGCGACCTGCTGGTCGAGGTCGGCGTTCAGAGCCGCCAGCGCCGCCTCGGCGCTGATCCGGTCGCGCATGTCTTCCGAGGCCATCTTCATGACCCACAGCAGCAGCACCAGGTAGCCGGCGATCTTTCCGGCGTGGGCGATCATGGCCGGGCCGTCGGAGGCCGCGCGCGAATAGAGCATCACCGCATGGCCCATGAAGAGGACGCCGGCGCCCCAGACGATGGGCGGGATCAGCCGATGGCGGCCTCGCAGCCGCCACGCCCAGATCGCCACCGCCAGCCACAGCAGGGGCGCGCCGAAGAGCGCCGGGCGCGTCGCCCCGAGGAGACGGGGGGGCAGGTAGGTCGGGACCTGCTGGAAGAGCGCGAAGAGCAGGGCGGCGATCGCCACCGTCGCGGCGATGAAGCCCACGACGCCGTCCCCGCCGCGCGCCAACCGCCACAACGCGCCCGCCACCGCAATCGGCAGCAGGTAGGCCGAGGGCGACCAAGTGGCGGGGCGCAGGAGCTCCCGCGAGCTGGCGATCGGCCTCAGCATCCCGACCCAGTCGACGTTGACCAGCACATGGGCGATGTCGAGCGCGAACGTCAGGCCGAAGCCGACCGACAGCCACCTGGCGAAATCGCTTCGGGTGTGGACGCCCATGTCCCAGAGCAGCAGGGCCAGGACGCCCGACAGCACCGCCACGCCGGTGTCGAGGATCGTGTGGAGTTCGGGATAGTCCGCGCGGCTGATGGCGAGCACCAGCGCCCCGGCGCTGTACAGCAGCAGGACGGCGACGGCTGCACGCGGCAACCCCCTGGCCCCAATCAACGCGGTCATCAAGGCGGACCCTCGATCCCACACACGGTCTGCGCGACCGCCTCGCCCCTACACAATCAGGCGATGTGGAGACTCCTTATGTCAACCCATAAGGCGCGCAAGCGCCTTAGGGTTGCGCCGTTCAACAAATGGTGGCGTCAGGCGGCCCGGAATCGCACCGGCATGGCCTTCGGGCCGGAGATGAAGTTGGACGGCAGCCACTCCACCGGCGCCGCCAGCTCGAAGGCGGTCATCCGCGTCAGAACCTCGCGCAGCATGGCGTCGATCTCGATCCGGGCGATGTGCTGGCCCAGGCAGCCGTGCGGGCCGGTGCCGAAGGCGATGTGCGGGTTCTCCGTCCGCGACAGGTCCAGCACGTCGGGCCGGTCGAACACCGCCGGGTCGCGGTTGGCGGCCCCGAAGTACATCACCACCTTGTCGCCCTCTCGGATCTGCTGGCCGCCCAGCTCGGCGTCGCGCCTAGCGGTGCGGCGCATGTAGATCACGGGGCTGGTCCAGCGCAGCAGCTCCTCGCGCGCCGTCTGCAAGCGGCCCTCCAGGTCGGCCATCAGCCAGGCGTACTGGCCAGGATGGTCCATCAGCGCCACCAGGCCGCCCGAGAGCAGGTTGCGGGTCGTGTCGCCGCCCGCGTCCACGAGCAGCAGGAAGAACAGCAGGAACTCCATGTCTTCCAGCTTGCGGCCATCCACCTCGCAAGCCAGCAGCTTGGACGCCAGGTCGTCGCCGGGCCGCGCCCGCTTCTCGGCGATCACCTTCGAGCCGTACTCGAACATCTTCATCACCGCCTGGCCGCCGGCGCCGGGCGGCAGCGCCTCGGGGGCGGAGTGGATGATCTCGGTCAGCTTGTAGAGCTCGCGCCCGTCCTCCAGCGGCAGGCCCATCAGCTCGGCGATCACGAACGAGGGCATCTCGCCGGCCACCTCGGCTACGAAATCGCACTCCCCCCGGTCGATCACGGTGTCGACGATCTGCTTGGCCAGCTCCTGGATCCGCGCCTGGCGCAGCCGCGCCGACGGCTCGGTGAACTCCGACCGGATGAGCTTGCGGAACCCCGTGTGCTCCGGCGGATCCATCATCAGCATCATCTTGTAGGGCCCGAACCCGCCGGCCTCGGCCAGCGGGTCGGTGATCATGATGGTCGGCTCGGAGGAATAGGTCTGGAAGTCGCGGTCCACCGTCCAGACGTCGGCGTGGCGAGTCACCGCCCAGAAGCCCTTGCCGTCCGGCTCGTCGTGCCAGCGCACCGGCGCGTTCCGGCGCAGCCAGTCGTACTGCCCGTGCGGCTGGCCATCGGCGAAGCTGGCCGGCGACAGGAGGTCGATCTTCATGGCGCGTCCTCCGACGGTTTCCCGAGAGAGGACGCCCCCTTCCCGCGGGTCAGGCAAGACCCTCGACCCGGCGCTCCGCCAGCGCGCGCTGCAGGGCGTCGAGGAAGACGCGGGTCTTGGGCGGCACGTGCCGGTTGGACGGCGTCAGGGCGTAGACGGGGGCCGAGGCGCTGCGCCATCCGGGCAGCACGCGCTCCAGCTGGCCCGCCTCGATCTCGGCGCAGACGTCGATTAGCGACTTCATCATCACGCCCGCGCCGGCCAGGCCCCAGTCGCGCACCGCATCGCCGCTGTCGGCGCGCAGCCGGGCGCGGGCCTCCACCTCCACCACCTCGCCGTCCGGTCCCTGCAGCCGCCAGGGGATCGAAGGATCGTCGAAGCGCAGCAGGTCGTGCCGGGTGAGATCCTGCGGCGTCGCCGGCCGGCCACGCCGGTCCAGGTACGAAGGCGCCGCCACCACCACCCGGTAGTTGTCCGTGAGTTTGTGCAGGATGCAGCTGGAGTCCTGCGGCTGGCCGATCCGCACCGCGACGTCGACCCGGGCCTCGATCATGTCCAGCAGCCGGTCGTCCAGCCGCAGGTCCACCTCCAGCGCCGGATACTGCGCGGCCAGCCTGGCGCACAGCGGGGCGATGTGCAGCCGGCCGAACGAGACCGGCGCCGCCACCCGCAGCAGGCCCTGCGGCGTCTCCTGCCCGCCGGCCAGGCGCGCCTCGGCCGCCTCCAGCGCCTCCAGCATCCGCTCCACGTGCTCGCGCAGCGCCAGGCCTTCCTCGGTCAGCGACAGCCGCCGCGTCGTGCGGTGCACGAGCCGGTGGCCGGCCCGCCGCTCCAGCGCCGTCAGCCGCTTGCTCACCACCGCCGGACCCACGCCCAGGTCCCGCGCCGCCGCCGACAGGCTGCCGCGCACGGCGATCCGCTGGAAGGTCCGCAGCTCGTTCAGGTCGTCCAGCATTCGCAACCCACGTTCAAGAACAACATCTTCAAGCGATGTATTCTCAACTGCGGAGCGTTGGAACCGTCGTTGGGCAGGCGGCCTAGAACACCTCGGTCCAGCTGTCCGAGCCGGAGTAGGAGTTCTCCTTGCCGTAGCAGAACAGGCCGGGCCGCTCGGCGCTGGCCTGCGGCTTCTTCAGCTCCCACTTCAACTGCTTGCATGGCCAGCCGTTCACCGGCTCCTCGCCGACGACGGTGATCGAGCCCGTCGATTTCGCGCCCTTCCAGGTGATCGTCTCGCCCATCGCCAGACCGCCGATCTTCTTCTCCCAGGCCTTGTACGACCCATCCAGGGTGAAGAAATGCCGCGCCCAGGCGTCGTAGTCGTAGCCGCCTTCGCAGTCGCTGCAGCTTACCTTGCTGAACTCCACGAACGCCTTCTTCTGGGCTTCCAGCTCGGGCGAGAAGTCCAGGTTCGACGGATACTTCACCGTCCGCGCGCCCACGTTCATCGGCCACGGCGCGGGGCCGGAGCTGGGCGCGGTCTGCTCGGTGGCGGCGTCCTGCGCGGGGGCCTCACCCTGCTCCTGCGCCGGCGCGTCGGCGCCCTGCGTCGGCTGAGGCTGCTGCGCCGCGTTCTGGATCGCGGCGGCGGCGGCCTGCCGCGCCAGGTTTTTCAGAAAGCCGCCCTGGGCGGCGGCCGGGGGGCCCAGGGCCGCCGCGACGGCGGCGGCCAGCCAGGCGACGGAAACGGACTTCGGCATGCACACTCCACTTGGTCAGACGCCCCCGACGAGCTCTGCCGTATCGGGGCCGGCCGTGTCACACGCGCGCGGCCGCGTGGTCAAACAGCGCTTCCGCAGGAGGGAAATGCGGAATTGCAGAGGTGCTCGGAGCACAATGCTGCGCCACCGTGCTGCGTCGAAACCGGGCGCGGGTGCGACGGAAGCGCAAACGCGAAACCCCGCGCCGTCGCTGGCGCGGGGTTCCGGCTGACCGTCCGTGGACGGGGTCAGGTCAGTACTGGCGCACCGGGCCGCGGCCCATGATGCGGATGCTTTCGGTCAGGTCGTCGAGCTTGGCCTGGATCATCATCTCGTCGCGCGGACGAAGTTCGCCGCCGCGCGTGCGCAGGCTGCGTTCCTGCCGGCCGATCGAGGCCAGGGTCCTGAGCGCGCGGTCGCCCTCGTAGCGGGTGAGGCTACCGTCGTTCAGGCCGCGATGAATGCGTTGGTCCAGCCAGATCTGGCGGCCGCTGATGTCTGCGGGTCCCCCGCGTGCATGGCGCTCGCCCGACGCCTCGACGCCGACCCACCGGCCGTTGGCGTCATAGTAGCCGCGCACCTGGCCGGGCCGCCACCGGCCCTGGTCGTAGTAGCCGGGCTGCATGTCCGTCACGCGGGCGGGCTGGCCTGCGATCCAGCGGCCGCGCTCGTCGTAGCGTCCGGTCGCGGGGCCGGCGATCCAGCGTCCGCGACTGTCGTAGTGGCCGCTCGCGGCGCCGCTCACCCAGCGGCCGTCGGCGGCGTAGTAGCCGTTGGCGGAGGCCGGGACCCAGCGTTGTCGGTTGTCGTAGTAGCCGGCGGCCGAGGCCGTGTCGGCCGTGCGGACCCAGCGGCCATCGTTGTTGTAGTGGCCATCAGGCGCGCCATCGACCCATGCGCCTTCGCGGTCGTAATAGCCGCGGGCGTTCTCGCGGCTGACGTTGCTGGCGTGCCAGGCGCCGGAGTTGTCGTAATAGCCATAGGCATGGGCGCAGTCGGCGCCCGGCTTGGAGAGCTGGTTGCCGATCAGGCCGCCGCCCAGGCCGCCCACGACGGCGCCCGCTGTGCGGTCACCGTGGCCCGCCACCGCGCTGCCGAGCAGCGCGCCGATGCCGGCGCCGGCGATTGTGCCGACCGCCTGCTGTGAGCGCCGCTGTTCGCAGCTTTGCTGCGCGAGCGCGAATGACGGGATGAGGGCCGCGACGGCGACGCCGGCGGCCAGCAGATGGATTCTCATGAAGTGGGTTCCTGGAGAAGGGGCATACCCCTCTCGTAGATTCTACATAAGAATTCGTCTGCTATTTTACAATGCGTTGTACGTATTTATTCGAGATAATATCAAACTCCCTCAAATATATATTCAAGTATCGATGGAACCATTTGCCTTCGTCGTGGGAAGATGTATCGGCGGAGTCTAGATCGCATCGAGAGCAGGCGCGCTTGCCGTATGCTTGTGGCTCACCGACGCCGTCATGCCCGGGTGGCGGTCCTTGATCGAGGGCTCGGCCTGCAGCTGCCGTGACAGGGCCGCGACGATGCTGGTCCCAAGGCCCGCGCTGGCCTTGTGCGCCACCGGCATTCCGACGCCGTCGTCGCTTACCGAGAGCGTCCAGTCGCCGCCGCCGGCCTTGTAGGCGACCCGGATCGCGCCTTTGCGATTCTTGGGGAAGGCATGCTTCAGGGCATTGATCACCAGTTCGGTGACGATGAGGCCCAGGCTGATCGAGATGTCCGAGGCCACGACGGTGTCGTCCGCGTCCACGGTCAGGGATATGCGCTCCGGGTCGCCGATCATCGAGGCAGCGATGCTCTCGCAGAGGTGGGTCAGGTAGGGTCGCAGCGGAACGCCCTCGAGGCTGGACGCGGCGAGCTGGTGCTGCAGCGCGGCCACCGACATCACCCGCTGGTGGGCGTCGCGAAGATGGCTGCGGGATTCCTCGGAGTTCACCCGCCGGGCGTTCTGGAGGAGCACGCTAGCGATGATCTGCAGGCTGTTGGCCACTCGGTGGCGCACCTCCTGCAGCAGCACCGCCTTCTGCTGGAGTAGGTCGTCCTTCTCCATCAGGGCGGCGGCATGGCGCGCGTCGTCGCGCCGGGCCTGGGTGACGTCGGCGATGGTCAGCAGGATCCGCGGCGTGTCGCCTGTTCCAGGGTCGAGGCGGTGGGCGTTGAGCACCAGCCGGCGCAGGCCGCGGGCCGGGCTGTTCAGGTCCATCTCATAGGCTTCGATCTCGGCCGCGCCGCACAGGGTGGCGCGCAGCAGGGAGCGCAGTTGCGGCACGCCCCATTCGCCGTCGCCCAGGGAGAAGATCGGCTGGCCCGCCACGGATTCCGGATTGATCGCGAACGCCTGACAGAAGGAGGCGCTCGCCGCGATGACCAGGAAGCCGCCGTCGAGCAGCAGCAGGGGCGCCCGCGACGAGGCCACCACCGCGAGTCCGAGGCTTTCCGCGATGTCGCGGGACTGGGGCGGAGCAGGGTGGGCAGCCATGGCTTGCCCTTTCAGGATGTCCGGAGGCTCACGAAGCGAAAGCCGTACCCGGTCGCAGACTCAGTTCTTTGGGCCCGTAGCGCGGCGGCGCCCGGGCCAATGTAGCACATTACAAGCTTCGCCGAACCGGCGGGCGGGTCAGCTGCGGGGCGGAACCACGATCATTCCGCGCACCACAGCGGCGTCCGCCACCCGCCGGCGGCGTTCCAGTTCCGCCAGGAGGTCGGCGTATAGCTGCGGCTGGGCGAGGCGACCGAGTGGGGTCTGATGCCGCGTCACGATCTTTCCCCTGTGCCAATGTTAAATTTCGAAGGACGAATACATACCACAGAGTGGCTTGAACTGACGCCTGAAAAATACATATCCAGACAAATTCTGACTTCTCGACGCATTGGATTTTGAATGATCGTCAGAAAGATTAAGCGTATAACTGAATTTGCTGAAGGAATATTCAATGTCCATCTTCGCTCGAGCGCCTCGTTCCGCGATCACGTTTCAAGCGAGATCGGACGCCGGCATTTGGCGGGTCACGCGCGACGGCTGCGCCTTCGCCGCCTACTGGAGCGAGGGCGACGCTCGCCGCGGGGCTTGCCTGGGCGCGCGTCGGGACGAGGCCACGGGCCGGGCCGTCCGCGTGATCACGCCCTCGGGGACCCTCTGCCACAACGAGCCCCAGTTCGGCCGCTGATCCGGGCAAAGCTCCTGCTGACGGCCCGGCGGCCGCGTCCTAAGGTGGCTCTCCGAACGGGGGCTCGCGCATGGACGCCATGGTCTGGATCGTCGTCGCCGTGGCGGTGGCCGCCCTCTATGTCTGGTACGCCACCATCGTGAAGCGGCGGAACCGCGTGGCCGAGGCGTTGTCCGGCGTCGACGTCCAGCTCTCGCAGCGCCACGAGCTGATCCCCAACATCCTGGCCATCGCCAAGCGCTACCTGGCGCACGAGCAGCAGCTGCTGGCCGACATCGCCCGCCTGCGCACCACCGGCCAGGAGCGGCTGGGCGCGACCGACGCCAAGGCCATCGGCGAGAAGTTCGCCGCCGAGAACCAGCTGGGCGCGGGCCTCGGCCGCCTGTTCGCGGTGGCCGAGGGCTATCCCGAGCTCAAGAGCGACGGCCTGATGGTCAAGGCGCAGGCGACCTACCAGGAGGTCGAGACCAACGTCGCCGCCGCGCGGCGCTTCTATAACGCCTCCGTCGCCCAGCTCCGGAACGCCTGCCAGATCTTCCCGGGCCAGATCGTCGCCGCCCTGGCCGGGGTGGGCCAGCTCCCGCCCTTCTTCGAGGCGCCGGCCGAGCATCGCAGCCCGGTGCACGCCGCCGACCACCTGTGAGCGAGCGGCCCCGGTGAGCGAACGCGCGGGCCGCGGCGGGGCAGGGGGCGTCCTCTTCGCCGCCCTGGCCCTGGCGGTGGTCGTCTGGATCGCCGTGGCCTGGGCCTCGATCCAGAAGACGCCGGGCTGGGAAGGCTGGCTGGCCGGGATCTTCGGCGGCGGCTTCACCGCCCTGCTGATCGCCGGCGGCGGGGCCTGGGCGGCGATGCTCCTGCTGCGGCCGTCGCGCCGCGAGGCCGAGATCGTCGACAAGGTCGCCGTCGACGACGAGCTGGGACGGATCCTGGCAGAACTGGAGATCGCGCGCCTGCGCACCCAGCGCCAGATCAATGCCGGCGCCGTCTGGCGCATCCCGATCACTGTCGCCGCCGCCATCGCCTTCTGGGTCTGGACCCAGTTCGACGACGACCCGGCCGACGTCTTCGACCTGGCCCTGTTCATCGGGACGGCGGCGGTTGGCGGGTACGCCTGGGCCGCCTGGAAGCTCGGCCAGGCCTACAGCCGGATGTACAAGGAGCGGGTCCTGCCGCGCCTGGCGGCCGGCTTCGGCGCCCTGGCCTGGCGGCCCGCCCAGCCGCCGCTCGAAGAGTTCCGCCGCCACCGGCTGTTCCCCGACTGGGACGGCGTCGAAGCCGAGGACGAGATCTTCGGCGAGTACCGGGGCATGCCGCTCTCGATCATCGAGCTGAAGCTGACCAAGGGCTCGGGCAAGAACGAGCGCACGATCTTCCATGGCCTGACGGCTGCGGTGACGCTGCCGCGGGGCCTTCGGGGCACGACGGTGGTGGTCCCTGACCGCGGCATGTTCGGCAACCTCGCGGAGCGGCTGCGCGGCGGCCCCTGCGAACCGGTGCGGCTGGAGGACCCGGCCTTCGAGCGGGCCTATGAGGTCTATGGCTCCGACCAGGTCTCCGCCCGCGCCCTGCTGACGCCCGCCTTCATGGAACGCTTCCTGGCGCTGGCGAATTCGGGCCGCTTCGGCGCGCCGGCCGCCCTCGTGCAGGACAACCGGCTGCTGATGGCCCTGGGGTCCACGGGCCGCGGCGACCTCTTCCAGCCGCCCAGCTACCGCAAGCCCGCCGCCGGCCGCGAGGCCCTGACCCGGCTGCACGACGACATCGAAGCCGTGCTCCGCGCCGCCGACGCTGTCATCGACCTCGACCAGGCGGCCCGGCTGCAGCCGAGGCCGTAGCTGCGACAACCTGTCCTGCAGTTACCCAAAATGGGGTGAGACCCTCGGCCTTTACCCAAAATTTCGATCTGCCGGCCATCTCGTCTGGGGAGATTCTCAAATGTGGGAATCGAGTGATGAGCCCCGAGCGCCCGCGCCGATGAGCTTCGCCGAAACCTCCCTGGCCAACCTCGGCACGCGCATCGACCTGCGCAAGGCGTCGATCCTGCTGGTCGAGCCCAACAACCAGGCCATGGACGTGCTCACCTCGATCTTCCTGGGGTTCGGCGCAACCCACTGCCAGAAGGCCTCGTCGTTCGAGGAGGCGCAGCAGATCGTCGGCAGTTCGCCCCTCGACCTGATCGCTTGCGAGGCCACGCTCCAGCCGGACCAGCCCGACGGCTACGAGTTCGCCCGGTGGCTGCGCCGCTCGGGGCTGGAGCCCAACGCCTTCGCGCCGCTGATCCTGATCTCGTCGCACACCAGCAGCCGCAACGTCTCCCGCGCTCGCGACTGCGGCGCCCACTTCATGATCTCGAAGCCGCTGGCGCCGGCCGTGCTGCTGCAGCGGATCCTCTGGATCGCCCAGCACAACCGCACCTTCGTGGAGTGCGCGGCCTACACGGGTCCGGACCGGCGCTTCCAGAACCTGGGCCCGCCGGACGGGGTCCCCCGCCGCCATAACGACCTGTCCGCGGACGTCGGCGCCGCCGTCGAAAGCAACATGGACCAGGACGAGATCGACAACCTGCTGGCGCCGAAGAAGGTCATCCGATGAGTTCGGTCAGCTACATCCGCCGCCCCAACCGCCTGGGCAAGCTTATCGCCACGCCGGGCGGCCGCAAGCTGGACGTGGCGGTCGCCACGGCCGAGGCCAACATCGAGAGCCTGCGCCCGGGCATGCTGGCCGAGGTGGATCAGGCGCTCGAGGGCCTGCGCGCCGCCGCCGGCCGCGACGACTTGGCGGCCCGTACCGAGGTCTACAACCGCGCCACGGCCATCGTGGGGTTCGCCGGGCTCTGCGGCCTGACCCGCGTCGGCGAGGTCGCCTACAACCTCTGCGAACTCTCGGACCGCTACCTCGAGGCGGGGCTCTGGAACGCCGCGGCCGTCGCCGCCCACATCCAGACCATGGGCGTGCTGCGCATGGCCGACCTGCCGGAGGACTCCCCCGAGGCCCAGGCCGTGCTCGACGGCCTCAAGGAACTGGTGCGCCGCGCCGAGGAAAAGGCTGCGGTCAGCGAGCCGGGCTGACAGGAAGACGGCCCCGATCCGAGGACCGGGGCCGCCGCGACGCGCCGGCAAAATACGCAAGCCGCACGCCGAAGCGCCTATGTGGGCGCCCGCCCCGAACAACAAGCGTGGCCATAGGGCGTCTCTCCTTCTCCCCTTGCGGCAGAAGGTGGCCCGCGCGGCGGGTCGGATGAGGGGTCGCGCCAGCCGGTCAGCTGCGGAGGCGCGCCAGCGCCGAAAGAATCTTGGACCACGAACCACACGAACAGGACGGTGGTGGCGCAACGCCGGGCTCAAGCTCGGCCCGTTCGTGTGGTTCGTGTGGTTCGTGGTCAAGAATGACAGCGCCTGAGGCGCGCTCTGAGCCGGATCGCGGAGTGCGACCCCTCATCCGTCACCCTGCGGGCGACACCTTCTCCCGCGAGGGGAGAAGGGTCGAGCGGAGGCTTCTACAGCCCCTTGTTCGGGTTGATCAGGTACTTCTCGCCGGTGGTCTTGCGGTTGTAGGCGGCGATGGTCTCCGGCTGCAGGGCCTCGGCCAGCGAGATCTCGGCGGTGTAGTGGCTGGCGAAGGTGGTCTTCAGCTCGTCGGCCACCCGCTGGCGCAGGCGCTGCACGCCCTCCGCGCCCAGCTTGCCCAGGAACGGCGTCAGCAGCCAGCCGCCCACCGCCCACGACAGGCCGTAGTTGCGCGCCAGCTCCGACGGGCGCGGGTCCAGCGAGCCATAGATGTAGACCTGCTTGAACACGCTGGAGCCGTAGCGGCTGTAGGCGCCGCCGCGCGAATTGGCGGCCGCCTCCATGCCCGACAGGATCTGGCTGGCCAGCTTGCCGCCGCCGATGGCGTCGAAGGCGATGGTGGCGTTGGTCGCCACCAGGGCCGCGGTCAGCTCGTCCTGGAAATCGGGCGAGGTCGAGTCCACCACATGCTTGGCGCCGATGTCCGTGAGGATCTTGGCCTGCTCGCCGCTGCGGACGATGTTCACCAGCTCGATGCCGTCCTTCAGGCAGATCTTGTTCAGCATCTGCCCCAGGTTCGACGCCGCCGCGGTGTGGACCAGCGCGGTGTGGCCCTCGGCCCGCATGGTCTCGGTCATGCCCAGGGCGGTCAGCGGATTGACGAAGCACGAGGCCCCGTCCGCGGCCGTCGCGCCCGCGGGCAGCGGCAGCACGTCGGCCGCCTTCACGGTCCGGTACTGGGCGTACATGGCCCCGCCCAGCAGGGCGACCGTCTTGCCCACCAGCGCTTGTGCGGCCGGGTCCGGGCCCGCGGCCACGACGACGCCCGCGCCCTCGTTGCCCACCGGCATCGACTCGTCGATCCGCGCGGCCATGGCCTTCAGGAACTTCTCCGGCACCTTGGCCCGCGTCACGCCGCCGGCGCTCGTCAGGGTCGACAGGTCGGCGGGGCCCAGCAGCAGGCCCAGGTCGGACGGATTCAGCGGCGAACCCTCGACCCGCACCAGCACCTCGTCGCCCTCCGGCTGGCCGATGGCTACCTCGGCCAGGCTCAGCTCCAGGTCTCCGCTGCTCTTGATGATCGACCGCAGCTGCAGCCCGCTCTCAGGAATTCCGGCCATGACGCCTCCCTTTGGTTTTACGTTGTCAGGAGACGGACATGGCGGCTTGGGCGCGCTTCGCCAAGGGCCGCAAAGCAAGAAAGGCGACCCTTTCGAGCCGCCTCTGCCGCTTCATCAGGATCCGCACAGGACCCGAAGATCCTGGAAGCGCCGCGGGGGCCCCACGCCCCGACAGCCGGGATACGGCTGCCGTTACCCGATGTCTTCCCCCAGCGCGGGCCACGCGACAACCCCCTCGCGCGTCTCAGCCGCATTTCGCCGTTCGCCTGTGGCGGGGCCGCAACGCCCTGAAATGGCCGCATTCCGGACCCGCGACGGACACAGGGGGCTCGTCTATTGCCTGCGTCGGCTGGCCCGCATCCGGTTCGGATCCTGAACAGCCCCCCCAGCCCCCCTGATCGGGCGCCTGGTCAGCCGACGACCCTTTCCCCCACATCCAGGGTTCCAGCGGCGAGGCCGCCCGCGGACCGTTCATCCGTTGCGGGATTGCCCGCCTTCGTCGCGGACCGCCATCACCTCGACCTCGGCGCCGCCGACCACGGCCGTGTCGCCCACGCCCTTGCCCAGCAGCGCCCGCGCCAGCGGCGCCACGTACGAGATGCTGCCCTTGGCCGGATCGGCCTCATCCTCGCCGACGATGCGGAAGGTCTGGCGACGGCCGTCGTCGCGCTCGACCTCCACCGTCCGCCCGAACTGCACCGTCCCGGCCGCCGCCTCGGGCTCGGTGAGCTGCGCACTGGCCCGCCGCGCCGACCAGTAGCGCAGGTCGCGCGTGGCCCGGGCCATGGCGGTGCGGTCGGCGGCCACGCCGCCCTCGGCCTGGGCCGCGGTATAGGCCGCCCGCGCCGCGGCCAGCTCAGCCTCGATCGCCGCCAGCCCGCTGGCCGTCACCAGGTTCGGATGCGGCGAGATGGGCCGGTCCGGCAGGTTCGCCGCCTGGGCCTCGTAGTCTTCCTCGCGGGTGAAGGCGACAGCCATCCGACCAACCTAGGCTTCCGCAGCGGGCATGTCTGCGAGTTAATCCCGGCGTCCGCATCCGCTGGCGGGCGCCGGCGCCTCTTCATGGAAACGCCGTATCGGGGCGGGGAGGCTCGAGACCCATGAAACTGAAGACGCTCCTGGCGCTGGCGACGCTTGCCTGCGCCGCCGCCGCGGGCCAGGCCATGGCCGCGCCCGAGGTCCGCTTCTGCCCCCAGACGGCGGTCTGGGCGCATCCCGAAGAGGACGCCCGCCGCGTGCGCAGCCTGCTGCTGCACGGCGTGACCATCGCCAACCCCGCGGGCGCGGCGTTCCACGCCGAGTCCGTGGAGATCGCCCTGATGGACGGCGAG
>Ga0209257_1002600_pt1 | contig 17507 bp, 17 predicted proteins | sample AraplaCvi_mCL_r2_FD_184277 | JGI IMG/M metagenome (GOLD analysis project Ga0209257, IMG submission 184277) | Arabidopsis root microbial communities from North Carolina, USA - plate scrape MF_Cvi_mCL_r2 (SPAdes) (version 2) | ecosystem: Host-associated > Plants > Roots > Endosphere | place: USA...
TGCGTCTGGCACGGCCCAAGTTCTGGGAGGAAACGCCCATGAGGGGCGCCGCGACAACGTACTGTCAGGGGAGATTTCCGTTGTCGCACTGCAAAAGATGATGCTGCATAAGCGAAAAGTCAAGCGTCTAAAGGCGCTCTACAATCCATAGCTAAGCTATTGTCATATAAATGAGAGTTGCCAGTGTTGCAGCGCGGCAACGGTTCAAAAACGAACTTTTCGGTCTAGTCCGGCCGGAATCGGGAATGGGAATCGCCGGACCGACCGGCGGCCCCCAGGTTTGGGCACAGGCGCAGATACCTGTATATCTCCGTGAACCGGTCCGGGGCCGCTGGTAGACTGCGCGCCCTATCTCCGGTGCAATCGGATCGCGTGGGTGACGCAAGGCCAAAACCAGCTCGGGACTCTCTCGGGCGGAATCGCGCGCAGCGATTCCGGCGCGGGAGAGCCGCGCCTCAGCCGCTGGCTCGCGCGCTGGCGGCCGGCGGCGCCGGTCCTGCTGCTGTTCGCGATCGGCGTCGGCGCGGTCTTCGGCCTCACGTTTCTCGGCGGGATCGGGCTCGATCGTGAAGCGGCGCAGAACTCGCTCATGGAAATGTCGAGCCAGATCGCCGAGCGCTCGAAGAGCCTGGAATCGATCGCACGCGACTACGCCTGGTGGGACGATGCGGTGCAGAACCTGGCCGTGCGCTTCTCGCCCGATTGGGCGAAGGACAATGTCGGTCCGGATACCGTCGCCGCCAGCTATCCGCAGGTCGATGGCACGCTGGTGATCGAGGGCGCGGACCGCGTCCGCTACGGCTACCTCGGATCGCAGGTCTTCACCGGCGACGCCGGTCCGAATTTTGCCGGCGATCTTGCCAGGCTGGCGGAGCAGGCGCGGGTCCAGGCGACCGGAGCGCCGGTGCCGGTCCATGCCGTGCTGCGGCTTGGCGATCTGGTCTACATCGCCGGCGCGGCGGCGGTGACGCCGTATGGCGCCGCGCCACCAATGCCGGAAGCGCGGCCGGTGCTGGTCATGCTGACTCGGCTCGATGCCGAGACCCTGGACGCGATCTGCATGGCGACCCGGGTCGAGGCGCTGAAGACGGCGATGGCGGTCGAGCCGGGCGCGATCGGGCAGCCTTTGATCGGCGCCGACGGCAAGACCGTCGCCTATCTCACCTGGCTGCCGCCGCGGCCGGGCCGGCATCTGATCGAGCGCCTGCTGGTGCCGATCGCGCTGGTGACGCTGTTGCTGACGGCGCTTTGCGTGATGGCGCTCGACCAGATCCTCCAGGTGCGCCGCGCGGCGGAGAACTACGCCGATCTGGTCGCGGCCAAGAATTGGAGCCTGCAGCAGGCGGCAAGCCTGCTCTCCGTCACCATCGAGTCGATCGACGAGGGCATCGTCGTCATGAGCATGGACGGCGAGATCCGCCATTGGAACCAGACCTATGAACGGATGTGGAATTTTCCGCCGGGCATCCTGAAGGTCGGGCTGAAGCTCCAGGACCTGATCGCCTGGAAGCTCAGCCAGGGCGGCTATGAGCAGGTCGATGACGAGAACGACTGGTGCTCCGACGCGCCGCCCGCCGTGCGCAGCGAGCGCATGCCGATCCGCCGCCGGCTCTATCGCGAGCCCAAGGGCCGGCTGATCGAATCCCGCCGCTTCGAGATGCCGGACGGCGCCGGCCAGATCGGCGTCACCCGCGATTTGACCGAGACCAAGCAGCGCGAGCAGGCACTGATCGAGGCGCGCGAGCAGGCGGTGATCGCCAACCGCGCGAAGTCGGAGTTCCTCGCCAATGTCAGCCACGAGCTCCGCACGCCCTTGAACGCCGTCATCGGCTTCTCCGAGGTCTTGGAGGTCGAGCTCTACGGCGCGATCGAGAATCCGCGCTATCGCAGCTATATCCGCGACATCCGCAAAAGCGGGCTGCATCTCCTGAGCCTCATCAACGACATCCTCGATTTCTCGAAGATGGAGGCGGGCAAGCTCGAACTGCGGCTCGAGCTCTGCGACTGCTCGGTGATCGCCGAGGATGCCGGACGCCAGATCAGCCATCTGGCGGAAACCCAGGGCTTGCGTTACGTGACCGACCTGCCGTCCGCGCCGCTGGTGATCCAGGCCGACGGCCGCGCGGTGTTCCGGGCGCTGCTCAACATGTTATCGAACGCGGTGAAGTTCACGCCTTCGGGCGGCACGGTCACGCTGCGCTATCGCCGCGATGCCGAAGGTGCTGCGGTCTTCAGCGTCGCCGATACCGGCATCGGCATCGCCGCCGCGGACATCGACAAGGCGCTCTCGCCGTTCGGCCAGATCGACAGCGACATGGCGCGGCGCTTTCGCGGCACCGGCCTCGGTCTCTCCATCGTCAAGGGGATCTGCGATCTTCACGGCGGCTCGCTCGACATCGACAGCAAGGTCGGCGCCGGCACGACGGTCACGATCGTCATTCCCGATCAGCGCCGCCGCGGCTCGTCGAGGGTGAAGGCACCGTCGCCGCGCGAACCCGTCGCGGTCGACTGAGCTTCAGTCGCAGCAGCCGGGATTTCCATCCGACGATTGCAGCGCATCGGCCAGCGATTGCCGCTGCTGTTCCCCCACCGGCCGTGCATCCTCGGGCGGCATCAAGTCCCAAGGGCCAGCGGCACCGGCCGGCGCTTGATGAAACCGGCCATCGGCGCGCCAGGCACAGGCGCCCAGCATCGGCACTTCGCCCTTGATGAGACCGGTCTCCCTGGCGACGGCGGTGATCCGCACGGCGCGGCGGTCGCGGATCTGCAACACCATGCCGGGACGGCAATGTGCCAGGAAGTCGAAACTCTCGGCCATGCTTCGAGGATAAGGCCAGGCATTTTCCGGTCAAGGTCGTTGACCGCGATTCCGCGCCGCCGGTAACGTGCCCCATCGAAGGGGAAGGCGACTTGGCGGAAATCGAGCTTCATGGTCCGGCGAACAGCAGCTTCGTCTGCGCGGCGCGGGTCGCGCTGGAGGAGAAGGGCGTTCTCTATCACCTGATCGAGCCCGACATCCTCCGGGCCCGCGGCTTCCGCCTGGCCGACCTGTTGCGCTATCTCGCGGCACAGCAGCCGAGATTCGTCGAAGGCGACTACGCCTTGTTCGACTGCGATTCCATTCTGCGCTATGTCGATGAAGGCTTCGAAGGTCCGGCTTTGCAGCCTTCGGCCGCGCGGCCGCGGGCGATGATGGTCGAGGTCCAGGGCATCATCCGCGAATACCTGCACCCGGCGGCGATCGGCAAGATCGCGACCCAGCGCCTGTTCGCGCCCTTCCTCGGCAGCGCCACCGACATGCGCCTGGTCGAGGAGGCGGTGCAGCCGATGACCGACGCGCTCCAGGCGATCGAGCAGATCTCGCTCGCCTGCCATGACGGCGAGAAATCGGAGCTCTTGATCGGGCCGCAGGTCACCTTGGCCGACATCGCGCTGATGCCGATCGCGTCCTATCTCACGATGACTCCGGAAGGGCAGAAGGCGATCGCCGCCTCGCGCCGGCTGTCGCGCTGGTGGCTCAGTGTGTCGCGCCGGCCGAGTCTCGCGCGCTCCTGGCCCGGTCTTGGATAGCGGTGGTTGCGCCGGACGCCGCCACCAAGGCGGTGAAGCGCAGCGCCAGGATCAAGGCCCCGACCGGCGCCAGCACGCCGATCCCCAGCACGGCCAGGACCGCGTGGCTGACATCTTCCGGCAGCAGTGCATCGGTGAGGCCGGCGCCGTTGGCGATGACGCCCGCCGCCGCCGCGCCGAAGGCGATGCCGAGCGAGCGGATCGTGGGGATCGAAGAAGCCGTCAGCGTCTCCTCGCCCGATCGCGCATGCCGCATGGTCGCCGCGGTCACATGCAGGTTGGAGCAGCCGAGGCCAAGGCCGACCAATCCGTTCAGCATCGGCACGACGAAGGTCGGCACCCGCTCGATGCCGAAGGCGAGCGCGGCGAGCCCGGTCACGCACATCAGCTGGCCGGCGATGATCGCCGCCGATGCGGCGCGGCCATGGAGATGCGCGGTCGCCATCGACGCCGCGGTCCAGCAGACCGCGAGGCTCGCGGTCATGTAGCCGGCGGTCAGCGGATCGACGCCGTGCAGGACCTGGAGCGCCAGCGGCAGGAAGACGCCGATCACCGTATGCGTCATCGAGGAGAGGAAGAACACCCAGCTCGCGGCGCCGGTGGTGGTCGCCGGCGAGAACGGATGGCTGGGGAAGAGCTTCGACGTTCCGGCCGCGTCCAGCCGCAGGGTCTGCCAGACCATCAGCACCGCGGCGAGGATCAGCGCGCCCTGCACGATCAGGCTCTCGATCTCGGAGGCACTGCTGATGACGCCGAGCTGGATCGCCAGCGCCTTCCAGTCGCTGGCGATTCCGACGCAGAGCACGCCGAGCGAGAGCAGCGCCATGCGGCGCCACGGGAAGGCGCGGGGCGTCGCCGCGTCGCGCCGCTCCGGCAGGTGGAACCAGGCGGCGGCCATGAAGCCGATGATGATCGGCGCATTGATCCAGAAGGCGCCGCGCCAGAAGCCGTATTGTGCGAAGGTGCCGCCGACCGCCGGGCCGATCAGCGCGGCGACGCCCCAGGTGCTGGAGACGAGGCCGAGGATGCGCTTGCGCAGGCTCTCGGGATAGAGCTCGCTGACCAGCGCCATGGAGAGAGAGATGATGAGCCCGCCGCCGAAGCCCTGCACCAGGCGCGCGCCGAGCAGGATCGCCATGGCGGGGCTCAAGGCACAGGAGACCGAGCCCATGAGGAACAGCAGCGAGCCCAGGCAATAGGCGCGGCGCGCGCCGAACTTCGCCTTCATCGGTGAGCCGGTCGCGGCGCCGATGATCGAGGCCACCATGTAGAGCATGGTGGTCCAGGAATAATAGCTGGCGCCGCCGATATCGCGCACGATCGACGGCATCACGGTCGTGACGATGAAGACATCGACCGCATGCAGGCCGATGCCGAGGTTGAGCATGATGGTGTAGAGGCCGAGCCCGTCCCGGAAGAGGGCGCCCCATCCGACTTTCTGGTCCGTCACGGAAGTAACCTGCGCGGGAACTGGATCAGCGAGAAGCTGCCGCCGACTATAGAGTTCCCCGAGGCGATGTCAAAATGCCGCAGCCCTGTGCTAACTATCCGCATCACGTCCCCGCATCACCATCAGGGAGCACCGATATGTCGAATGCCATTGTCCGCTTTGGGGTCAATCCGCCGGCGGTCGAAGAGGGGAAGCCGAGCAACCCGATTGCGGGCGATCCGAAAACGCGGCTGCAGAACTATTTCACCGATGCGAGCGGGCAGTTCTTCTCCGGCATCTGGGAATCCAGCAAAGGCAAATGGCCGGTGCGCTACAGCGAGAGTGAGTTCTGCGCGATCCTGGAAGGGAAATGCGTGCTGACCGACGAAGCCGGAAAGGCCGAGACCTTCGCGAAAGGCGACAGCTTCGTCATTCCGAGCGGCTTCGCCGGAACCTGGGAGACCGTGGAACCGGTCAGGAAGCTCTACGCTATTTTCGAGGCGAAGAGCTGAACGGCATTACTCCGCCGGAAAGCGGTGCTCGGCCGCCTGGCTGGAATAGATGGCGCCCATGACGGCGCCTTTGATGTAAGGGAGAAAACCGAACATCATCGCGACCGACACCGGGAGCCAGAGGTACTGCATCCATATCGCCGGATGCCAGAGCTGCTCGGTGGCCAGCACGCCGGCAATCGCGATATGTCCGACCAGGAATAAGGTGAAATAGGCGGGGGCGTCATCGGCCCGCAACGGCTCGAAAGCAAGGCCGCAGGTTTCGCAGGATTCCCGCGGCGTCAGATAGCCAGCGAACATCTTTCCCTGGCCGCAACGCGGGCAGCTCCGCTTCAAGCCGCGCATCAGTGCTTCGGTCCAGGTCGGGCGGGAATATGACATGATCTCGGGCACCGGGCTCTTTTGATGCGCATCAATTTAGAGGAATTCTGGTTCGCTTCCATGTGACCGGTTGTCGCTTAAATCCTGCTTAACCTAGTCCCGGGCATCCCCCGGCAACGGCAGGCCGCGCGGCGGCACGGGCGAGGATTGGATCAGGCTGGTGGTGGTCTGCCCATAGGCCAGGAACCGGTCCAGCACGCGGTCGAGCGCATCCAGCTCCTCGAGATAGACTTTCATGATGAAGCAATCCTCGCCGGTGATGCGGTGGCATTCGGCGACCTGCGGCATCCGCTTCGCAAGCTCGGCGATCTTCGGCAGCTTGCCCGGCATCGGCCGCACCCGGACGATGGCCGCGATTGGATAGCCGAGCGCCTTCGGATCGAGCTCGACGCGAAAGCCGTGAATGACGCCGGTCTCTTCCAGGCGCTGGATTCGTTCTTTCACCGCCGGCGCCGACATCCCGATGCGTCGCGCGAGCTCGGAGACGCTGATCCGTGGATCCTCGCGCAAGATGCGCAGCAGCTTCACATTGCGCGCATCGCGCAGCAATTCCGGAATCTTAGGCGGCATCGCGGCCTCTCCTTGGAATCGAAGGCAGGTTGCTGTTTCCGACTGCATTTCCGCATGGCCGGCTGTCGGAGACCAGCAGAAAGTGGAAGCATGTCCGATGCGGAGCCCCTGCAGCGATCGGGCACGGCGCGTTTCGTCGCGCACGTGCCGCCGCACGCCTTCTTCCTGGTGAGCGCGGTCTGCCACTATCTCGGGCCGGGTCTCGCCGTGCTGCTGTTCGCCGCAGTCCCGCCGCTCGGCGTCGCGTTTCTGCGCATCGTGGCGGCGGCTTTGGTCTTCGCGCTCTGGCGCCGGCCGTGGCATGCCTTCACGCGCTTCAGCCGCGCGCAGAAGTTCAACGTGCTCGGTCTCGGGCTGGCGCTGGCGGCGATGAACGTCACTTTCTATCTGGCGATCGCGGAGCTTCCTTTGGCGACGGTGGGTGCGATCGAGTTCCTCGGGCCGATCGCGCTCGCGGCCTCAGGCCTGCGCAGCCGACGCAACGCCATCGCCTTGACCCTTGCCGTTGCGGGCGTCGCCTTCCTCACCGAGGTGCGTTTCGCCGGCACGCCCGGGGGCTATCTCTTCGCCTTCGCCAATTGCGCGCTGTTCGTGCTCTATATCGTGCTCGGTCATCGTATCGCCGCGGAGGGCGGGGCGAGCGGCATCGACAGACTCGGCGCTGCGATGCTGATCGCGGCCGTCGCGGCCTTTCCGTTCGGGGCCGGCGAGATCGGCCCGGCCTTGCGCGACCCGCTGCTGCTCGCCGCGGCATTCGGCGTCGGCATCGTCTCCTCGGTCATTCCCTATGTCTGCGACCAGCTCGCCATGGCGCGATTGCCGCGCGCGACCTTTGCGCTGCTGCTCGCGCTCTTGCCGGCGACGGCGGCCGCGATCGGCATTCTCCTGCTCGATCAGATCCCGACGTCGCGCGAGGTCGTGGGAATCGCCCTGGTGATCGGCGGCGTCGCGCTGCACCGCAGCCGCGCCGCTTGAAATGAATCAGGCGATGATGTCGGGGAGCAGCTTGCTCTCCAGCTTGGTGATCTGGTCCTTCAGCGCGAGCTTGCGCTTCTTCAGGCGCTGGATCTGCAGCTGGTTGAAGGGCGAGGTTTCGGCGAGCCGTTGGATCACGTCGTCGAGGTCCCGGTGCTCCGACCGAAGCTCCTCGAGCTTCACCCGCATTTCAGTGACGCTGGAAATCACGCTCAATGCTGCTCCTCCCGTTCCCGGTATTCTATCCCAAGCCTGGGGGAAGGTCACGCATTCGCAACGAGCCGGCCAGGGTCACGCGCAGGCTTGCGCCCCAACGAGAAGCGCCCTAGACATCTGGTCACAACCAGCCCCTCAAGCCCGGAAAATTTGCGCCCCGGATGGAAAATTCCTTCGATTTGATCGTGCGCGGCGGCACCGTCTGGACGGTGAACGGCCCCACCGAGACCGACATCGGCGTTCGCGGCGGCCGAGTCGCCGCTTTCGGCGACCTCAGGAGCGCCAAGACGGCGCAGAGCTTGGCCGCTTCCGGCCTTACTGTGCTCCCGGGCGCGATCGACACCCAGGTGCATTTCCGCGAGCCCGGCCTCACCCATAAGGAAGATCTGGAAGCCGGCACGGCCGGCGCTGCGCTGGGCGGCATCACCGGCATCTTCGAGATGCCGAACACCAACCCGAACACGCTCGACGCCGCCGATATCCAGGACAAGCTCGACCGCGCCAAGGGCCGCGCCTGGGTCGATCACGCTTTCTTCGTCGGCGCTTCGGAGGAGAATGTCGATACCCTGGCCGAGACCGAGCTCGTGCCGGGCTGCTCTGGTGTGAAGATCTTCATGGGCTCCTCCACCGGCAGCCTGCTGGTCGCCGAGGATGACAGCCTGGAGCGCGTGCTCAGCCACGGCCGCCGCCGGGTCGCGATCCACGCCGAGGACGAAGCGCGGCTGCGCGAGCGGCTGGCGCTGGTGAAGGGCGGCGCCGATCCGAAGATGCACCCGGTCTGGCGCGACGAGGAAACCGCCTTGCGTGCGACCAAGCGCATCATCGCGCTCGCCCGCAAGACCGGGCGCCGCATCCATATCCTCCATGTCTCCACGGCTGACGAAGTGCCGATCCTGGCCGCCAACAAGGACCTGGTGACGATGGAATGCTTGACCCACCACCTCACCTTCGCGGCACCCGAATGCTATGAGCGGCTCGGCACTTTCGCGCAGATGAACCCGCCGGTGCGCGACGCCAGGCATCGCGAGGCGCTGTGGCAGGCGGTGCGCGACGGCGTGGTCGATTGCATCGGCTCCGACCACGCGCCGCATACCAAGGAAGAGAAGGCGAAGCCCTACCCGCAATCGCCCTCCGGCATGCCCGGCGTGCAGACGCTGCTGCCGATCATGCTCGACCATATGAACGCCGGCCGGCTCACGCTCCAGCGTGTGGTCGATCTCACCAGCGCCGGCCCGGCGCGGATCTTCAACATCGCCGGCAAGGGCCGCATCGCGCTGGGCTATGACGCCGACTTCTCGATCGTTGATCTGAAGGCGAAGCGCGAGATCACCAATGACTGGATCCGCACCAAATGCGGCTGGACGCCCTATGCCGGGATGACCGTCACCGGCTGGCCGAAAGCGACCGTCATCCGCGGCAACATCGTGATGCGTGAGGATGAGTTGCTGGAGAAGCCGATCGGGCAGCCGGTGCGATTCATGGAGACTCTGGGCCGCGCTTAAGGAGTGCCCGCATGTTCAAAGCCCTGATGCTGGAGGAGAAGGACGGCAAGGTCACTTCCTCGATCCAGCAAGTCGATGAAGCGAAGCTGCCCGAGGGCGACGTCACCGTCGCCGTCAGCCATTCGACGCTGAATTACAAGGACGGTCTGATCCTGCAGGGGCAGGGGCGGCTGGTGCGGCAATACCCGCATATTCCCGGCGTCGATTTCGCCGGCACCGTGCTGGAAAGCGCCCACAAGGATTTCAAGCCGGGCGATGCGGTGGTGCTCACCGGCTGGCGCGTCGGCGAGGCGCGCTGGGGCGGCTATGCCGAGAAGGCGCGGGTGAAGGGTGACTGGCTGGTGAAGATCCCGAGCGGTCTCGACGCGCGCCGCGCCATGGCGATCGGCACCGCGGGCTTCACCGCGATGCTGGCGGTGATAGCGCTGGAAGAGCATGGCGTCACGCCGGCGAAAGGCCCGGTGCTGGTGACCGGTGCTGCGGGCGGTCTCGGCAGCGTCGCCACAGCGATCCTGGCGCAGCTCGGCTATAAGACGGTGTGCTCGACCGGGCGCGCCGAGACGCACGATTATCTCAAAGGCCTCGGAGCCGGCGAGATCATCACGCGCGAATCCATCGCCAAGCCGAGCGGCAAGCCGCTGGACAGCGAGGCCTGGGCCGGCGTCATCGATTCCGTCGGCGGCTCGACCCTCGCCACGGTGCTGCCGCAGGTGATGGCGCATGGCTCGGTGGCCAGCTGCGGCCTCGCCGGCGGCGCGAAGCTCGAGACCACGGTCATTCCGTTCCTGCTGCGCGGCGTCAACATCCTCGGCATCGATTCCGTCATGTGCCCGATCGAACGCCGCCGCACCGCCTGGTCGCGCCTCGCCCAGGACCTGCCGATGGAGAAGCTGGAATCCACGATCCAGGCCGCGCGTTTGGAGAACATCGCCGGCTATGCACCGGAAATCCTCGCCGGCAAGGTGCGTGGCCGCGTGGTGGTGGAGATCTGAGGGCCGGGCCTGGTTTGATAGGCCTCATGCAGCTTCTAGGCTCTCACCCAACCTCTCCCTACGGGAGAGGGGTTCACCCAGTGTGAAGGCTGGCGCAACCGCGTTCCCTCTCCCGTAGGGAAAGGGACAGGGTGAGGGTCTGGAAACTGCTTGAGACCCTTCCGAAGGCAACGCGATCTACCCCGCCTCGGCACTCCCGGTGATGCGGTAGATCTTCTTCACGTTCCCGGCCTTCAGGTGCTGGTCCTTCGCCGGATTGAACTGGTGCAGGACGACCTCGTCCTCGCTGCGGCGGATGAATTGCCGGATCAGGCCTTGCCCATCGGTGAGCTCGACGGCGACGAAGCAGTTCTTGGTCAGCGGCCGGTTCGGATTCACGTAGAGCAGCTCGCCGGCGTAGTAGCGCGGCTCCATCACGTCGCCGTCCATATAGAGTGCCAGCGCGTTGAACACGCCCTTCAGGTTGGCCGGCCGTTCGACGAACTCCTTGGCTTCGCCCTGGACGAAGAGGAAGCCGTCGCCGTCGCCTTTGAATGTGCCCATCACCGGCAGATCGCGCTGGCCCTGCGCCGGGGCGGCACGCGGGGCCACCACCTCGCGGCGCTGGTTGACCGGTTGGCCGGCTTCGATACCGGCAAGCTGCAACACGGCGCCGGATTCGACGCCATGGGGCGCGAAGATCGCCTCCAGGTCGCGCGCGAGCTCGAAGGGCAGAAACCGCCGCTTATAGCGGTCTTCGTAATGCTGATAGCGGGTGAGGCTCCAACCCAAGGCCTCGGAGACGGCGCGCATGGTGAGCCCGGCCTGCTCGCGCAGTTCCTTCAGGCGTCGTGCGGCTTCCGAAATCTCTGTCATCTCGCCACTCCGGCGGCCTGGGGTTCCTTGGCCGCTCAGGTTTCACCGCATAATACGTTTCCGGCATACGGTGTCCATGCGTAAAGCCGGCCTCGGCCGGGCCCGGAATTCCCCCGACAAAACAATGGGCTGGGGGGAACCTTTCGCCGCCTCGCTCCGTTTCTGCCCCCAGTCTCGGCCTTCCCGGATGGGGCTTCCGGGAGCCGCAGCGGCGTACAGGGATGAACAATGGGTCTCTATCTGGTGCTTTCGACAAGCGACCTCCGTCCGGCGGTCGCGACCGCCTGCACCTCCTTCTACATGCCGTTCGATTGCGTGGCGGTCGTCTCCTATGAAGGCAGCGCCGCCGAGCTGGCCCGCCGCCTCGAGCTGGACCGGACGGGCGGACCGGGCTCGCTGGTCGGCGCTCCACGGATCGGCACCATGAGCGCGAAGCGTGCGGGCTCGATCGCCGCCAGCCTGACCGTCGCCCTCCTTTCGTTCGTTCTGACCTGAACCGCGTCGGGTCGTGTGGTCTAGGGCCCGCAGATCGCTTATCATCACCGGCGATGGACGAAAGCGCCGCATCTCCGAGGCTTGCACGCAAGGGCCTGATGGCCCTGGTGGGGGTGATCATGCTCGCCCTCTTCCTGCCTGCGGCCTATGGGCAGAATGCGGAACCGCCGAAGCCCGCGGACTTCAAGGGCATGAGCACGCCCGGCGCACCGGCGACGTTGACGACCGCGCCGGCCGCCTCCCTGATCACGCCCCCGACGGGAGCAACCGCCAAATTGCAGCCGGGCTTCAACGGCAGCCGGATGGTCATGACGCAGGCGGTATGGCAGACCTATCTGCGCTACCTGCAGGACAATGTCCGGATTGGCTTTGGCTTCTTCATGATCACGGTCGACGGCACCCAGTCCGACGTGAAGCAGTGCAAGAACTATACGTGCCAGATCAGCCCGGTCTCGCAGTACACCGCTTTGAGCGAATGCCAGGCGAAGATGCGGAACCGGCGCTGCATCGTCTTCGCCGAGGGCCGCGACATCAAATACGCCTATCAGGTCGTGCCCTGATCGCCGGCCGTACGCGGCATATTTCAACCCGGTTTTCTAGCGTTAAACTGTGACCGCATTTGGGCAGGATTCTTGGCCGATCACAGGGCCTTAACGGCGTTGATTTTGGGTTGCCATATCGGCGTTGGGGATATAAAGCTACCCGCACAATAATAATAAAATTGCTCATAACCCGCGGGAGGCCGGGCTTTAAAAAACCGGATTCCACAACGGTCGAGAGCTTTGCTTGCAGACAAATATAAAGTCAGTCGGTTCGACGGGGGCGGTGCTGCACAAAATGCCGGTAACGAGATTCCTGCGCCCAGCCACAAAAGAGAAATTGCAGGCGGCCTTCGCGACGCGCGACGTGATCCTGCGCAGCGATGGGCGCATCCGTTACCTCCGCTTGACCGCGCGCACGCAGATCGTCGCCGTTGTCGCGCTGACGGTGATCGGCTTCTCCGCCTTGACGGCGTCGGTCGGCATGGCGGTGCAGCAGCTCTCGATCCGCGGTCACGACATCGAGGTGCGCAACGCCGACGATGCCTATACGCGCCTCTTGACCGAGGTCACCGGCTATTTCGATCAGTTCTCGAAGAGCGCCGCCGTGGCGGTTTCCGACGAGACCTATCTGCTCGGCCTCTCCGCAGAAGAAAGCGCCGCGCGGCGACGCCTGACTGCCGGCGAGCAAGGCGGCGATTTCTGGACGCTGAACGCCGCCAGTCCGGACGAACAGCAGGCCTTGCGCGAGAAGCTGCGCCTCGCATTGCGCGACAAGCTCGCGTCATTCGACACCGATCTGCAACGCATCGCCGCGCGCAACCAGTCCTTGAGCAAGCAGCTCGCCGATGCACAGAACAAGGCCGATCAGCTCACGACCGAACGCAACCAGATCGCCGAGGAGCGTAACCAGCTCACCCATGAGGTCGCGGAGCAGCACAACGCCAATCAGGCGCTGATGTCGCAGGTCGCGCAGCTCACCGCGAGCAACGGCACGCTCGATGCCCAGCTCCAGGTCGAGGCGGGCAAGCAGGCCGCGCTCGCCGCGCAGCTTGCCGATCTCCAGCGCCAGCTCGACGACACCAAGGTTGCCAATCTCGATCTCACACGGCAGGTCGCGCAGAACCAGCGCGCGCTCATGACCGTGGTCGCCCAGCGCAATCTGGTGCAGACCGACCGCACCGACATGGCCGGCACGATCGAGGATCTGAAGCAGCGCCTCTCCACGCTGCAGTCGAGCCAGGCCAGTTTCGTCAGCCATCTGACCGAGCGCACCCGCCAGAATCTGGGTGACATGGAGAAGACGGTGCAGATGACCGGCCTCAAGGTCGATGATCTGATGCGGCTCACGACCGAGCCCGGCCTGGGGCAGGGCGGTCCCTTCATCCCGGCGCCGACCGACACCAAGGATGCCAACGAGCGGAAGCTCCTGGAAAGCGTTGCGACCCTCGACGACGAGGTGGGACGCTGGGAGAAGCTGCAGGTGATCCTGCGTTCCCTGCCATTGTCCGCTCCGGTTGATCGCTATTACATCTCGAGCGGTTTCGGCGAGCGCACCGACCCCATGAATGGCGAGGCTGCGATCCACGAAGGCCTGGATATGGTCGATTCCATCCGCTCCGAGGTCATGGCGACCGCGCCCGGCCGGGTCGTTTTTGCCGGATGGCGCGGCAGTTACGGGCGCGTGGTGGAGATCGACCACGGGCTCGGCATCATGACGGTCTATGCACACCTCGATTCCGTCCTGGTAAAGGAAGGCGATCTGGTGGATTATCGACAGGCGATCGGGAAGCTCGGCAATTCGGGCCGCAGCTCCGGGGCGCACGTGCACTACGAAGTGCGGTTCGAAGGCAAGCCGCTCGATCCCATGGGCTTCTTGAAGGCAGGTCGCTATGTTTTCAAAGGCTAACAAGCAGGGCCAGTCCAATTCGGCGCTGGACCACAGCAGCAAGCCGGTCAACAAGGCGAGCGTGCCTTCGATCATCAGCCCCGATCTCAGGATCAACGGCGATATGGTCTGCAGCGGTGACATCCAGATCGACGGTTGGGTCGAAGGCGACATCCAGAGCCGCAATGTCACGATCGGCGAGGCCGCCACGGTGCATGGCGCCGTTCAGGCCGAGAACGTGAAGATCTGCGGCATCGTCAACGGCCAGATCCGCGCCGACAATGTGGTGCTGGAAAAGACCGCGCGCGTCACCGGCGACATCCTGCACAAGAGCCTGTCGATTGAGCAGGGCGCCTTCCTCGAAGGCATGTGCAAGCGGATCGACTCTTCCCCGGCGGCGGCGATCCCCGACAAGGGCTTCCTCACCAAGCCCGCGAGCGCACCCAAGGACCGCGTGATCGGCCTCGGCAACACCGAGCCCCTGGTCCCGACCGACAAGGCCGCAGTGAACTGAAAATCAAACGTCATCGCCGGGCTTGACCCGGCGATCTCGTAGCGGTGCTCACCCGAACGCGAAATCCTCGCCGTCCAGCGCCCGCTTCAGCATATCGGGATCTGCATTGCCGCCGGACGCGACCACCGCGACCGTCGTGCCGCGGAATTTATCGCGGTTGAGCAGCGCACAGGCGAGCGACGACGCGCCGCCCGGCTCCATCACCAGCTTCAGCCTGGTCAGCGCAAACTGCATCGCCTTCAGGATTTCGGCATCGCTCGCCGCAAGCCCGCCGGCGAGCAGCGCCTGGTGCACCGGGAAGGTGAGCGCGCCCGGGATCGGCGACATCAAGGCGTCGCAGATCGAGACCGAGCCCGGCGCATTGCCGACCCGCTTGCCCTCCGCCAGCGAACGCTGGAGATCGTTGCAGGTGGCGGGCTCGGCGGAATAGACCGCGGCCGCGGGCCAGCGGTGCTTCACCGCCGTCGCGACACCGGCGATGAGACCGCCGCCGCTCGCCGGCGCGATCACCACATCCGCCTTCGTGCCCAGGGCTTCCGCCTGCTCGCAGAGTTCGAGGCCGGACGTGCCCTGGCCCGCCATGATCGCCGGATCGTCATAGGGCGGCACCAGAACGGCACCGGTCTTGGCGGCGATATCCGCCGAGATCTGCTCGCGCGATTCCGTGTGCCGCTTGTAGAGCACGACTTCGGCGCCCAAAGCCTTGGTGTTCTCGATCTTGATGCGCGGCGCATCGTCCGGCATCACGATGGTCGCCTGGAAGCCCAGCATGGAAGCCGCCGCCGCGACACCCTGCGCGTGGTTGCCGGAGGAGAAGGCGACGACCGCTTTCGTGTCCGGCTGCAGCTCCTTCACCAGCATCAGCTTGTTGCAGGCGCCGCGGAACTTGAAGGAGCCGGTGAGCTGCAAGGTTTCGGCTTTCACCAGCAGGCGAAACCCCAGCGTCTTCTCCAGCAGGGGAAACTCCAGCAGCGGCGTCTTGACCGCCTTGCCGCGGATGCGCTTTGCGGCGGCTTCGACATCGGCGAAACCGATCGGCAGGGCGCCGGTCGCAGGCTCGTTCTGGTCCATGGGGTACGAACTCGGGTTCAGTTGACGACGGCGCGCTTCAGGTCGTCATCCAGCGCCAGGCGCGAGGGGCCTTTGGTCAGGCGGCTGCGATAGACCTGCAGGTTCTCCATCACCCGCTGAACATAGTTCCGGGTTTCGTCGAAGGGAATGCTCTCGATCCAGTCCACCACGTCGGTGTCCGCCTGCCGGGGATCGCCGTAGGTGTCCATCCACTGCCGCACCCGGTTCGGCCCGGCATTGTAGGCGGCGGTCGCCAGCACATAGGACCCGCCGAAGCGATCGACCAGCTTGTCGAGATAGGCCTTGCCGAGCGTGATGTTGAATTTCGGATCGGCGGTCAGGCGCTCGTCCTTGAACTTCGCGACCTTGAGCTGCTTGCCCATCTGCCGCGCGGTATCGGGCATCAGCTGCATCAGGCCCATGGCGCCGGCGGGGCTGACGGCCTGGGCGTTGAACGCGCTTTCCTGGCGGATGAGGCCGAGCACGAAAGCGGATTCGACCTTGCCGCCGGCCGGGACCGAGATCACCGGGAAGAGATAGTCCGCCATCTCGGCGCCGTTCTGCCGCGCGTTCTTCGCCGCCATCAGGCCGAGATCGTCCTGGTCGCTCTGCCGCGCCAGGATGGCGAGCAGGCGGTATTCGGGCAGCTTGTCGGCGTCGTTGATCAGGCGGATCAGGAACGGCCGCGTACGCTGCTTCATGCCGATCGCGTTCAAGGCGCGGACCACGCGCACCAGCTCCTGCTTGTCGAAGGCGGCGGTCTCCTTCGGTGTCGGCTTCGGCTCGACCTTGATGCGGAGCGCGGTGCTTTCGCCGAGCCGCATCGCCGCGAGCTGGCCGTAATAGACGGTGAGATTGGCCGCGGCCAGCTTGTACCACTTGTTGGCGGCGGCCTTGTTCTTGCGGCTGTCTTCGGCGCGGCCGGCCCAATAGGCGCCGCGCGCCTTGGAGAAGACCGAGGTCGTGCCGTTGTAGAGGTTGGAGAAGTGCCGCAGCGCCATGTCCGGCTCCTGCAGGAAGCGCAGTGCGATCCAGCCCGAGAGCCATTCGCCGTCGGCGAAGGCGGTGCCGCTCTCCGAGCCGTGGCTGGCGGCGAGGCGATAGGCGACCGAGACCGAGCCTTCATCCAGCGCATCGCGCGCCGCATTCTCGATCTCGCCCCAGAGCTTGTCCGGCTTGCGCGCCTTCAAGGGCGGGGTGTCGAGCACCGCTGCCGCCTTCTGGAACTCGCCCTGGCGGCGCCAGTAGCGCGCGGTCGCGTAGACCAGGCCCGGATCGAGCTTCAGCTTGGCCGGCACGGCGGCAAGCGCGGCCTCCGCATCGCGGGTCTCGTCGGCGAGCTTCATGCGGGCGGTGGCGACCAGGCGATAGCCGTCATCGACCCGGTCCAGCATGCGCTTCGCCGCATCCTCGTCGCCGTTCCAGAGCAGAAGGTCGAGCCGCGCCACATGATCCGCCGGGCGGAGATAAGATGCGGCGACATCGAGGAAGCCGGCCTCGTCGTCGGAATCGAAATCGAGATCCATCCAGGCGGCGCGCGCGATCTTGGCCGCCTGATCCTGGGCACCCGCTGCCGTCAGCGCCGCGATCAGCCGCGTCGCGCCTTCCGGCGTCTCCGGCTCGCGCCCGTTGAACCAGGCGATCACCGATTTCGCCGGCAGCGCTTCCGGCATGGCGCGTTCGGCCTGGGCCTGCAGCGTGCCCATCCGCGGCCAGCTCGGATTCTTGACCATGAAGGCGGTGATCTCGTCGAACGAGCGACCCGGACCCGGCCGGGTCAGGTTCAGCCATTGGATGACCTTGCGCGGCAGCGGGTTCTTGGCCTTGGCCGCGGTCGCCATGGCCTCGGCCCAACGGTCCTTCCCGACCAGGGCGAAGGCCTGCTTGTAGATGGCGATATCCGCGCTGCTGAGCCCTCCGGCATCGGCAAAAGCGCCGCCCGAGGCGAAGCTCAGCCCCAGCAAGAACAGCAGAAGAAGACCCACCCGGCGCACGTCA
>Ga0209257_1002601_pt1 | contig 17505 bp, 23 predicted proteins | sample AraplaCvi_mCL_r2_FD_184277 | JGI IMG/M metagenome (GOLD analysis project Ga0209257, IMG submission 184277) | Arabidopsis root microbial communities from North Carolina, USA - plate scrape MF_Cvi_mCL_r2 (SPAdes) (version 2) | ecosystem: Host-associated > Plants > Roots > Endosphere | place: USA...
GTGAACGTGGTCACCACGGACTTCTCCGACTGGGCCACCAACTGCCCCGAGTACAAGGTGACCGCGGTCGAGGTGCGGGCGACCAACCGTCCGTCGGAATGGCAGCTGAAATACGCCAAGCTCCGCGACGACACCCGCCAGATCGCCGGCAAGACCGCGGCGGAGTAGCGGCGGTCACGGAATGACCGCCGCTCGTCCCCGCGAAGCCGAGACGCCGTCGCCGCCTTCTCCTTGCGAGCAAGGCGCGGCGCCGAAGCTGCAGCCGCCGACGGCCGAGGCCGCCTATCGGCTGCTGCGGCGCGACTCCGGCACCGCCGATTCCCTGTCGGAATGCGTCGCCGAGGAAGTCCCGGTGGCGATGGTCTACAACGGCCTCAGCCATGTCGTGATGATGGCGAGCCCGACCGACCTCGAGGATTTCGCGCTCGGCTTCTCGCTCACCGAAGGCATCATCGAGACGAAATCCGAGTTCATGGATTGCGAGATCGCGCGCGCCGGCGAGGGCATCGAGGCCCGGATCGAGATCAGCGCGCGCGCCTTCTTCCGCCTGAAGGAGCACCGCCGGGCGCTCCAGGGCCGCACCGGCTGCGGGCTTTGCGGCGTCGAGAGCCTCGACCAGGCTTTGCGCGACCTGCCGAAGCTCAATTCCGAGCTCCGGGTCCGGCCGCAGGCGATCCACAATGCGCTCGATGCGCTGCCGGCCCTGCAAGGCTTGAACCGGATCACCCATGCGCTGCATGCCGCGGCCTTCTGCGCGCCCGACGGCGAGATCGTCGGCGTGCGCGAGGATGTCGGCCGGCACAACGCCTTCGACAAGCTCATCGGCGCGCTTGCGAAGGACGGCGTCGATGCCGGCAAGGGCTTCGCCGTCATCACCAGCCGCTGCTCGTTCGAGATGGCGCAGAAGGCGATCTCCGCCGGCATCCCGATGCTGGTCGCGGTCTCCGCGCCGACCCACCTTGCCATCAAGCTTGCTGAGCGCTACGACCTCACCTTGCTGGCGCTGGCGCGCTCGGACAGCATGAAGCTCTTCACCGGCGCCCGAAGAATCCAAAGCTGACGCATCCAACCCTGAACCGACGGTCACGACAATGAAAACCACCGGAGAGAAGCTGGTCTACATGGCCAACCAGATCGGCTCCTTCTTCCAGAGCTATCCGCACGATCAGGCCGTGAAGGGGATCAAGGAGCATATCGAGAAGTTCTGGGATCCGCGCATGCTGAGCCAGATCTACGCGATCATCGAGAAGCCCGATCACGGGCTGAAGCCCAACGCGCTCGAAGCCCTGCAGATCCTCGCCCACGAGGAGAAGCACGAGCACGCCGACACCGGAGCCAGCGGCTAGCTCTTTCGCGCTATTCCGCGGCCGCCTTCTTTGCGGCGAACTGATCGAACGCCTCGACCGCCTGGGCGGCGTACATCACGCTGGGCCCGGCGCCCATGTAGACCGCCATCCCCATCGTCTCCATGACCTCGTCGCGGCTGGCACCCTGCTTCACCGCGGCTTCGGCGTGAAACGCGACGCAGCCGTCGCAGCGGATCGCGACCGCGATCCCGAGGGCGATCAGCTCCTTGGTCTTGGTGTCCAGCGCCTTCGGCTCCAGCGCGGCCTTGGCCAGCGCCGAGAAGGCCTTCATCGGCTCCGGCGCACCGCCGCGCAGCTCCCGGATCGCCTGCGACAAGTCCTGCGTCATCTTCGGCCAGTCGTGGTTCATCGTCGCTCTCCTTGCTGCCGGCTTGATTATATATTCGTAGATGCGTATATACGTAACTATGAATATTGACGCCGCGACGATGCAAAATGCCGCAGGCGAGGCGAGCGCGCTGCTGAAGGCGCTGGCCAATCCGCATCGCCTGATGATCGTCTGCCAGCTCGTCGAGGGGCAGCGGTCGGTGGGGGAGCTCGCGGATTTTCTCGACATCCGGGATTCGACCGTGTCGCAGCATTTGGCGCTGATGCGGCGCGAGGGACTGGTCTCCGCGCGGCGGGACGGGCAGACGATCTGGTATGCGATCAAGAACCCGGCCGCGCGCGCCGTGATCGAAACGTTGTTTGCGCTTTACTGCGGGCCGGGGCAGAAATCGAAGCCGGGCAGCAGAACGAGAAGGAGTGCACGATGACCAAGATCCAGGACCTGACCCCCGAAGAGGTCGCGGCGCGGATGAAGATCGGCGGCGTCGAGCTCATCGACGTCCGCGAGCCGGGCGAATACGAGGCCGACCGGATCCAGGGCGCGCTGCTGTTCCCGCTCTCGAGCTTCGACCCCCATGCTCTGCCGAAGAATGTCGACATCATCTTCCAATGCGGCACCGGCAAGCGTTCGGCCATGGCCGCCGCCCGCGCCCAGGCCGCAGGCCTTACCCACACCGCGCATCTCGCCGGCGGGCTGCAGGCCTGGAAGGCGGCCGGCCTTCCGACCTTGGCCGGCAAGAAGTAGCGAGATCCGCGCCGCTCGGCCATGGACACCTTCACGCCCATCGCATCCCTGGCCGGCGGCGCGCTGATCGGTCTCGCGGCGGCGCTGCTGATCGTCTTCAACGGCCGGATCGCCGGCATCAGCGGAATCGCCGCCGGCCTGCTCTCGCCCCAGGCCGGCGGGCGCTCTTGGCGCTCCCTGTTCCTGCTCGGCCTCATCCTGGGCGCGCTTATCATGAATCGCGCCGGCCTCGGGGCGCAGCCGGCGATCGATGCCCCGTGGCCGCTGATCGCCCTCGCGGGCCTCCTGGTCGGATTCGGCACCCGGCTGGGCGGCGGCTGCACCAGCGGGCATGGCGTTTGCGGCCTCGCGCGTCTTTCGCTGCGCTCGCTGGTCGCCACGGGCAGCTTCATGGGCGCGGGCATGGCCACCGTCTTTCTGATGCGGCACGGACTCGGATGACCCGGCGCGAGCAAGCCGTCAGTGCGATCGCCGGGCTGCTGTTCGGCGGTGGGCTGGTGCTCTCCGGCATGGTCAACCCGGCCAAGGTGCTGCGTTTCCTCGATCTCGCCGCCATCCCGTCGGGCGGCTGGGACCCGAGCCTCGCTTTCGTGATGGCCGGCGCGCTGGCCGTTGCGCTGCCGGCCTTCGCGCTCGTGCGGCGCCGCAACCAGCCGGTGCTGGCCGAGACCTTTCACCTGCCCGACCGCCGGCGCATCGACCTGCCGCTGGTCGTCGGCAGCGCGCTCTTCGGGGTCGGCTGGGGCCTCGTCGGCTTCTGCCCCGGCCCGGCCTTCGCGGCGCTCGGACTCGACGGCTGGAAAGCGCCGGCTTTCGTCATCGCCATGCTCGCCGGCATGGCGATCAAGGACCGCGTCGTTCGCCCCTAGACCACCGGACGATCAGCTCCAATCGTCAGGCCCGGCAATGACGTTTCATAGGGATCCGCGACCCTCCAGATCGAGCCCTCCAAATGCGAAGGGCCTCCCGGAGGAGGCCCTTCCATTGTCCTGCCGTGAGGCGGCAGCTCAGCGAAGCCCGACTCCAACCGGGGAGGTCGTGCTCATGAGGACCGCCATCTGTGGCTTATGACAATGAGACATCGGACCACCTCCTTTCTGCTGTTGAACGGCTCATAATGTAGGAGGCGCGTTCGATTTTGCAATCGCGATCGCATCTGCGGCGATAATTCGGTTTCGCGGCGGGCCGTGGTGCCCAATCTGCAATCTGCCTGATCACAATTGCAGCATGGTGCCCCTGCAGGCAGGCGCTCTGCAGCGGCATTCGTAGAGCTTTTTCACCGCTTTGGTCTTCCGGCCATCGACCTCCAGATTGTAGTCGATGGAGAGCTCCGTTCCGGCCTCGATGGTCCGCAGCGCGACGACGAAGAGCCGATCCTCTTCCTGCTGCACTTCGGCGTTCGGCTCGCAGCTGTGGTTGATCCACCGCGCCGAATTCCCGCCTTGCCCGCCGTCGACGACTTGCCCGTTGTCCAGGCCGAACAGGAATGTATGGCTGTGATCGACCGCTTCCGCACTCTCCCACGAGACGCGTCTGCCCTTGTACTCGATGATGCGAGCGCCTTCTTCAATCCGGGTCAGCGCGAAGAGACCACGACCGTGGACGGGCGAGAAACGAACGGCAATGCGACGCATGGTGAAGTCTTCGACAACGATGGGAAATCTCAGCAGCGCGACGTCGATCGGCTCGCGAGAGAAGAGCCAAACCGCCGGCCACGGGATGCGGCCCATTTGGCAGACGCGATCATCCGCGTCAAGCAATGTCTGCCGATGCCGCTCTGGCACGCGCAGGCCTATCTTCCTCGCACCTGTCCGCAGTGACGTTGACGCCGCCACCGGACAGTCGTACTCATCGGCAATGGTGGTGCCGGCCAAGCAGTGAGCCCATGCGTTTTCGAAACAAGACAGCGATCGTGACCGGCTCGAGCGGCGGGATCGGCGCCGCCATCGTGAAGCGCCTCGCCGCCGAGGGCGCCCGCATCGTCATGGCCGACCGCTCGCAAGAGAATGCCGCCGCGATCATGGAGCAGGCGAAGGCGGAAGGCGCGCCTGATGTCTGGCTATCTCCGTGCGACGTCGCCAACGAGGCCGACGTCGCCGCCACCGTCCAGGGCGCGATCGACCGTTTCGCGCGCGTCGATCTGGTGGTGAACAACGCTGCCATCGAGTCCTTCAAGCAGATCGAAGACCTGACCACGGAAGACTGGACGAAGGTTCTCAGCGTCAATCTGCTCGGAGCCTTCTACTTCACCAAGCACGCCTTCCGAACGATGCAGCCGGGCGGCGCCATCGTCAACATTGCCAGCATCCACGCCGTGCAGACCGACGGTCTTCTGGCGCCCTATGCCGCGGCCAAGGCGGCCATGCTCTCCCTGACGCGCACGGCCGCGATCGAGGGCAAGCCGAAGGGCATCCGCAGCAACGCCATCCTGCCGGGTGCGATCGACACCCGCATGCTGTGGGACAACCCGAACGTCAAATCCGGCGTCGAAAAGATCGAGGAGTCGGAGGTGGGCCAGCCCGAAGACATCGCCGCCGCGGTCGCTTTTCTCGGCTCCGCGGACGCCAAATTCATCACCGGAACGACGCTCCACGTGGACGGAGGACGTCTGGTCAAGCTGTGACCGCGGCGCGCTGATGGTCGCGGTCCTGGCGCTTTATTCTTCCGATAGAAGCGATCGCTTCGGATCAGGAGCGGACAAGTGGACCAGCCTCATTTTGCCGGATCGGCTCGCCGGACAAGCTCAAGATCGGGGTCCACGTGATCGAAGTGAATCAGCCCGAATTTCCCGAACTCTGCCAGAAATCCGCGTTCTAAATAGCTCCATCGTGCTTCGGGAAAGCTTTCGCTGAACTCTTTCGTGTCGACCACCGCAACGATGATGCCAGACGCACCGGATAAGTTTACGAGCCCTCCGAGCTTCAGGGCTTGTCCATCCGAGTAGGGCATGCTGAACCTCCAGATATTCAGCGAGGCGAATGTCGCCTTTGGGTCAAGCGCGGACGTACGATCACCTATTAAGTCCGCACTCACCCGTGACCGCATCTATCGCAGCTCCGGCACCGTTCAGCGAGAAGTGTATGTCAATCGGATCTGTTTCTGGTCGCTTCAAGACGAACTCGACTTCGTGATGGGTCTTGAGCATGGCGAGGAGGCTCGCGAAATCTGGGTAGACATCCATAGTTGCCCATGAACCCCGGCCGCCAACAAACCAAGTTTGAGTGATCGTCGTGTCGTGATCGAAGACGATTGTCACGGGATAATGGGCCGTTTCTCCGTGCGAACTCTTTTCCGGCGCGATCATTAAGTCCAACCAGCCGCTTTTCTCACAGGTCAAGAGCAGTGAGTTCTTGCGATCCAGTGACCATACCAACGCGAGTGTATTTGATGGGTTGAGTTGCCAATGATCGGCAACGCGCCGCTTCATTAGAGCGGACTCGTCGTCACTCCGTGCCGATTGTATCGCGCCACACAGAGTGCCCAGCGCAGCAGCACCGCAAAGTATTAGCACCTGTCTGTACCTCAAGAACGCAAGCAACGCCGCTTCTCCCCGCTTCTTTGAAGTCCTCATGGCCGCTTTGGGTCAGGAGCGGACACTTGTCTCCGGATTCAGAAACCCAAACAGAAAGAGACGAAAAGCGCCGTGAGCAAGACACTCAGTGCAAGCGAACAGTCCCCGAAACGGGTCAGCACGATGTCGTCCAAGGCTCTGTATCTACGCGTGAGAAAGTAGGTGAAATACAGAGGGTCGATGAACTGCATCGGCTTTTTGAACCGCGCCTCCTCAAGCTTTTCCCACTCCGCAGGATAGCGATGCTTTAGGCGTCGAATGAACTTCGACAAGACAAAAAGTTGCGCCGCCATTCCGCATGAAAAGGCGATCATCGTCGCTTCGTAAGTCGTCATATCCACACGGATCGCCGGTCTGCACAATCTTAGCAGGTCTCCGAATTCAGCATATCGTCGGTGCGGCAAGCCGCAGAATGGTATCGCTGCTTGCTCCGGAACAGAAAAGCAACTATAATCCTCACCCATAGGCTGCATCAAATCTACAGCCTCTCCGCCGTGCCGGATTCTGGTTTCCGATAACGCGGCGACTTTTCAGATTATCGCCGTGCCGGGCATTTGTTCCCGATAACGCGGCAATTCCCGTTCGATGAACTGAAGCCAATCGATGCCGCGCGCATCGTGCGTTGACGATGTACGCGTCGCAGCCGGACCGATACAGACCGGGAGTGTGTTCATGACGAATCTGGATCGGATGCAGGCGCGCTTGCGCACCTGCCTCGACCGCGCGGTGGAGGATCGCATGCTGCGCGCGGCGCGCGGATACGAGGAACCGACAGCGAGCCTCGCAGACGAAATCGTGGCGCGGCTGACGGGACGTGCGTCGCCCATCGACCACACCGAAACGCCGGCGGCCCGAGGCGCGGGCTCAACTTGTACCGGGCTTTTACAGGATGAAGAATCGATGCCGACCCTGACCGACGAGATCAAGACGTTCATCGTCAAAGGCTTAGCCTGCTATGACACCCCCTCGCAGGTGGCCGAAGCGGTAAAAGCGACGTTCGACGTCGAGATCACCCGCCAACACGTCTACGCCTATGACCCGAACGCGTCGCAGAACATGGCACCGCGCTGGCGAGAGCTGCACGCGGCGACGCGCCAGGCGCTGCTGCGCGAGCAGGCCGAGATCGGCGTCGCCCACCGGGCGGTGCGCCTCAGGATGCTGGATCGCCTGGCCCATCGCTGCGAACGGCACAGCATCGCGCTGACGCTGAAATGCCTGGAGATGTCCGCAAGAGAGTGCGGCGGCATGTACGAAAACCGCAAACCCCGCGCCCTGCAGCCCGAAACGTCGCCGCCGGCAACGCCACAGCCGGCAGTTCCGGAACCGCCCGCGCCGCAGCCGCCCGTATCACAGGTCTCGGCGCGCCCGCCGGCGATGCCACAGCCCGCACGGCCGGAGCGCTCCGCGCAACCGCCCGAGCCCTCTCCGCCACAGCCTTCGACGCCGCGGCTCTCGGTGCCGCTGCCCGTCATGCCACAGCCCGAGATGCCGGCACGTTCCGCGCCGCCGCCTCTGGCCGTGCTGGCGCAGCCGCCGCAGCCCGCGGCGTCACCGCCGAACCCGCCGCTCAGCCGGACGGAGCGCTATCTCGCCTATGTGCGCGATCGTCACGCGCGCGACCGTGCTGTCGCCGCCGAGGCGCGCCTCGGCGATGCGCCGATTGCCACCGCGCCGCCCGGTTCGTGATGAGACGAGAGCGCTGGATCTTCAACTGAGCCCAGTTGGCAACGTCTTCACAAGAGTCCCTTCCCCCAAGATGGGGGAAGGCCAGGAAGGGGGTTGACTGCAGCCGTGATGCTTCAGAGGCGCGCGGAGATGAAGATCCAGTGCCCTAACAAGCCAGCAGCACCCGCGTCCCGTGGATCTGGCAGAACCAGAGATCGTTGGGCCGGACGATCTGCATGTACTGCGCGACGGTCTTGAAATCCCGCACCATGCCGCTCTTCGCATCGGCACTGAGACGGTTGCCGATATTCTGCTCCAGCGTCGCGGCGAGCTGGGTGATCTGCGCGGCGGCGGCATCGGCGGCGGCGCGATGGGCGGAATCGCGGGCCATGGCGATGCCGTTCGGATCCTGCAGGGCGGCGCGGACCTCCGCCGCCTTGGCCTTGTCCTGGTCGGAGCTGGCCGAAGGCGGGGCGATGTTGGTCGCGGCCGCGACCAGCTCGTTGAAATCGGCAACCAGCTCGCCGTTGGGATCGGCCTTGGCCAGCGCCCGATCGAGCTCCGGCAGGCCCTGCGCCCCTGCGGTCCCGATGAGGGCGCCGTGTGCGATCAACGTCGCGAGAGCCGCCGCGATCACGCCTGAAAGGCTCCACCGGTTGGTCATCCGTTCCTCCATCGCTCTGATTTCTTCCGTCTCGCAGTGTAGAACACCGAAGCGAGCCATTGGATGCGTCTTACGGCGTCAATTCCACCAGGACCGCGGAGGCATCGTCGCTGCGCTTGTAGCGGGCGAAGATGCGTCCGTCGGGATCGACCTCGCGTTCGATGCGGCGGATCTTGGCGAGCAGTGCGGCAAGACCCTCCGCCACGGCGCGGTCGATCAGGTCCGGCGCGGCACAGAGCGCGTAGTTGTCCACGATGTCCGCAAACCCGTCGGTGCAGAGCAGCCCGGTCGCCGGCAAGGCGACCGCCGGCGTCTCGATCCGGATATGATCGGCGGCTTCCGGATGGATGCCGAGAGTCCAGATGCCAGCCTCCGTGTTCTGCCGGGCACGCGAGGCCCGCAGCGTGGCGAGCGTCTCGGCATCGCGGAAGCCTTCGCCCGCGGCATCGAAACCGCCGAGCCGGGTCAAGGCCATGCGGGCGCTGCTCTGCTCGGCCGACCGGCCGCTGCGCATGCCGCTGTGGCGCGTGACGGCGCCGGCCGCGTCCTTCAGGAACAAGGTGCAGTCGGCGAGGCCCGCAATCTCGATCCCGCTGCCGGTCAGACGCAAGCATTGGAATCCGGCATTGGGATGCCGATAGCGCTCGACCGTCGGACCGGCCGCGGGCAGGAAACGCGCGGCGGCCTCGGCGCAGAGTGCGCGCACGACCTCGCGCAGCGATCGATCGGGTGCGAGCTCCGCTTCGAGATGCCGTCGCGCCAGTTCGGCGATCCAGGCGGCGTCGCTCTGCGGGGGCGACATGATCGGATCGCCGAGGCCGGTCGCGCCATCGATCACGAAGGCGGCGCTCGCGTTCCAGCCGATGCGGTCCTCGTTCTCGCCGCCGGGCTTCGCCGGGTCGCTGATCGAATCCAGGATCGCGAGCTGCATCGCCGGTCAGCGCTTCAGTTTGCCCGCGACCTTCCGGTTCCGCATCAGGCAGATCATATCGACCGCGATATGCGCCGCGGCGAGCGCGGTGATCTCGGCATGGTCGAACGGCGGCGAGACCTCGACCACGTCCATGCCGCAGATGTCGAGATCGCCGAAGCCACGCAGGATCGCCAGCGCCTGGGCGCTGGAAAGACCGCCGGCGACCGGCGTACCGGTGCCGGGTGCGAAAGCGGGATCGAGGCAGTCGATGTCGAAGGTGAGATAGGCGGTATGGCTGCCGACCACGCGCTTCACCTCTTCGATCACCGCCTTGGTGCCGTGATCGTGCACCCATTGCGCATCGAGGATGCGGATGCCCATGAAATCGTCGTTCCAGGTGCGGATGCCGATCTGGATCGAGCGCTTGGGATCGATCAGGCCTTCCTTGACCGCCTTGTAGAACATGGTGCCGTGGTTGAGGGTGCCCGGCTGGTCGTCCGCCCAGGTGTCGCAATGGGCATCGAAATGAATGAGCGAGAGCGGCTTGCCGAACTTCTCCACATGCGCCTTCAGCAGCGGATAGGTGATGTAGTGATCGCCGCCCAGGGTCAGCATGCGCGCGCCGCTCGCAAGGATGTGGCGCGCGTGGTTGGTGATCGCATCGGGAATGGTGAGCGGATTGTGGACGTCGAGGAAGCAGTCGCCGTAATCGCTGACCGCGAGATCCTGGAACGGATCGAAGCCCCAGGGATAGGGGAAGAGCGACGCGACCTCGGCCGAAGCGGCGCGGATGCCGTTGGGCCCGAGCCGCGCGCCCGGGCGGTCGGTGACCGCAAGGTCGAAGGGCACGCCGCTCACGACGAGGTCGGCGCCGGAGAGATCCTTGGTGAAGGTCCGGCGCATGAACGAGAGCACGCCGCCGAAGGTCATCTCGTAATTGGAACCCAACAGGCCCTTGCGCTGGATCGCGCCGTCACCCTGGAAGTCGTTGCTCATGATTCCCCGATCCACCATTTCAGCCACTGGAGAGGCAGCCCGGAAAACTCCGGGACGATCGCGGGGCGATGCTATAGATTTGCGCAGGTTTTTGCCAAGGCATAGACGGCCACGGATATGAAACGGCGATTTCGCATCATGGGAATGATACTGATCCTGCTGCTGATTCTGGCCGCGTCGGGGATCGTCACCGTGCGGATCCTGGTGCGGCCGGCCACGACGGATTTCGTCGATTTCATGGCCTTGAAACGCAGCAGCACCGACAACGACGCGCTCGCCTGTCCGCCCGGACTTTGTTCCGCCAAGGCGGATCTCGTGATCGCGCCCGTCTCCATGTCGGCTGCGGAGCTGGCCGGCAAGGTGAGGGCGCTCCCGGACCTCGAGCCGCGCACGGTGCTGGTCGGCGAGAACGATGCGGAGCTGCGCTACGTGCTGGTGCAGCGCTCGGCTCTGTTCAATTTTCCGGACACGGTCAACATCGCGATCCAGCCGATCGATGCCAGCCACGCGGCGCTCGCCATCTACAGTCGCTCACGCTATGGGAAGAGCGACCTCGGCGTGAATATGAAGCGGGTGCAGCGCTGGCTCGGCCTGCTGGGCGTCGCCGTGGTCGGCTAGGTACGGAATCGTCTCGCCCGCTGACACGAAAACGCCTCTGCGTCACCAGTTGTTAAGGTTCTTGGCGGAGACTCGGCCCCGAGTTCCCGAGCAATGCGTTGAACCATGGCCGAGCGTCCCTTCCGTGACTTCGAGCGCGCCGAACAGGCGCAGAGCGAGAAGACCCGGCGCCTCTTCGAATACTGGCACGGTCTGAAGCGCCACGGCCGCCCGGGGCCGCGCACGGCATTCGATCCGACCGAGGTGCCGAGTCTTCTATCCTCGCTGCTGCTGGGGGATATCGAGGCCGAGCCCTTCCGCGTCTTCTTCCGCCTGGTCGGCACGCGAGTCGCGGCTTTCTCGCGGCTCGACTTCTCCGGCTATTATCTCGACGCGCTGGATTACAAGAACCGCGACTCGGTCGAATGGCACGATTGCTATCGCCATGTCCATGCCAGGAGGACCGGTGTCATCGGCTTCAACCGGGTGACCTGGCCGGACCAGAAGCCGACGGAATACGAGTTCGCGGTGCTGCCGCTCGAGCGCAACGGCGATCCCGCCGGCAGCTTCATCGCGATCGAGGTCTATGACGCGCTCGATCCGAACCTGATCGAGGACATGCCGGAAGTGCGGGTCTTTCCGAAAGGCTGATCAATCCGGCCGTCTTGCATCCGCCTCGGCGACGCGTTCGATGAGGTCGCGGGCGAAGGCGTCGCAGCCGCGCTCGAACTCGCGAAGGCCCGCAAGGCCGACGATCTCATGGAACGCCGAGAAGCTCGACATGTCCTTCTGCAAGGTCGTCGACTCGCCGGTCGATTTCAGCACGCCGTAGAACCGCGCCAGGGCATGGGCGATCACATAGGTGGCGGCGACCGGGAAGGCGACCGCGGCATAGCCGATCTGCTGCAGCGCCTCGGCGGAGAGCAGCGGCGTTTTGCCGCCCTCGACATTGTTGGCCATGCAAGGCGCCGGGATCTCGGAGCAGATGCGCGACATCTCGTCGACCGTGAGCGGCGCCTCGACGAAGATCAGATCGGCCCCGGCCTCGCGGTAGATCTGCGCCCGCTCGATGGCGGCTTCCAACCCTTCGGTGGCGCGGGCATCGGTGCGGGCCATGATGACGAGATCGTGATCGATTCGGGTATCCAGCGCGGCCTTGAGCTTCGCCACCATTTCCGCGACCGGAATGACCCGTTTCCCATCCATATGGCCGCAGCGCTTGGGCGCCACCTGGTCCTCGATGAAGAGCGCCGCCACTCCGGCGCGCTCGAAGCAGCGCACGGTGCGGGCGACATTGATCGCATTGCCATAGCCGGTATCGGCATCGGCCAGGATCGGAAGGGCAGTGGCATCCGCGAGCCTGGTATACATCTCCGCCATCTCCGTCATGGAGACCTGGGCGATATCCGGCGCCCCCAGCAGGCTCGCGGTCGCCGCATAGCCGCCGCAGGTCAGGGCGGAAAAGCCGGCGGCCTCCGCCAGGCGCGCGGACAAGGCGTCATGCACCCCGGGCAGGAGGACAATCTCGTCGGCTTCGACCAATTGGCGGAACAGGGTGGTGCGGCGCATCGGCGAACCTCGAAAGGGATGGACAGCATTTAACGGGCATCCAGGGGAGTTTTCCCATGGAACGACTGCGGGCTCGGTCCGTTAATGTATCGCCTTAGGGGGCGGCTGGACGAAGGGTTAAGTTGCGCCACGGGTCAGTTGCGTTGAGCAGCGAAATCCTGTTGAATTGCCCGATCGCTTGCTGCGGCCCCCCACCCGGCGAGGTCAATTGGGGAACATCCATAAAAGAGGCATAAAAATGGTGAAATCGAGCTTTATCGCGTTGTCCGCTGCCGGGATGCTGACCGGCGTCACCCTGGGCCTGGCTGGCACCGCGATGGCCCAGGACGACATGAACGCCACCTGGACCAAGTACCAGGAAGCCGTGCGTGTCGCCGAGCTCTGCCGCTACATGAAGCATGACGCTTCGCAATGGGCGAAGATGGGCCCGTATATCGACGGCAAGGTCAACCATGAGATCGGCGGCGGCGAGCGCCTGACGCTGATCGAGACCGCCAAGAGCGACGCCTGGAAGGCCGCCCGCGTGAAGGGCTGCGAGAGCGACGACGCGAAGACGCTGCTGTCGCTCTATGACGCGGAGCTGGCCCCGCTGGTGAAGTAGTCGCTTTCGCGACACGGATCTCGTTCGATTTGCGCCGGTCCCGGCAACGGGGCCGGCGCTGTCTTTTGCGGAGCTCGGATGCGCCGTCTCGCCGCGTTTCTCATCTTCCTGTCGGCGACACCGGCGATGGCCGCGCCGATGGCCAACGACATGGATCTCATCTACGGCAAGTACCAGATGGCGATCCGCGCCGCCCAGCTCTGCCGGGGTGCTCCGGACGACGACGCGGTCTGGCGCAAGTGGTCGGGCTACATCGATCAGAAGACCAATCACGAGCTCGGCGCCGGGGAGCGCCTCTCCATCATCGAAGGCGTGAAGGGAGACGTCACCTACATGGTGCGTCGCCAGGGTTGCGACAGCGAATCGGTCAGGGACCTGTTGTCGCTCTACGATGCGGAGCTGGCGCCGCTGGTGCGGCGCTGAAGGCGAGTGCTTCGGGACGCGCCGCGGAAAACGGCCCGAGCGCCAATCCGGCGAACATCTCCATCATCCGCCGATCGACCCAGCCGATCCGTCCGGCGCGCGGCATGACCGCGTCGCGCAGCCTGGCCAGCACCGTCCAATCCGACTGAAACGCCGGCGTCAGCAGCCGGCTCATGCGCTGGTAGAACCGGACATGGCGCCGGCGCGCGGCGGCGTAAGCGACCAGCGCCGCCTCGATCGTGTCGCAGGATCGCAATGCATCGCCGAGCGCCGCGCCGTCGAGCAGTGCCATGGTGACGCCGGCACCGAGCTGCGGGCTGGTGCTGTGGGCCGCATCGCCGATGAAGACCAGGCGTCCCGCAAAGGGCCGGCGCATTGTGTATTGGCTGTAGCGCGCGAGGGTCAGGCGCTCGAAGCCGTCGATCTGTCCGACCAGCGGCGCGGTCTCCGGCCAAAGCCGGATCACCTCCGCCTGCCAGCCGGCGATCCCGCCGGCCTGGAAGGCGTCATGGTCGGCCGGCTTCAGGCTCCAGAAGAAGGTGGCGAGCGGCTCGGCGCCACCAGGCAGGGTGCCGACGGGAAGCACGCCGATCATCCGCTTTGCATGAACATAGCGCTGGGCCAGGATCTCGGGCGCGAAACCGCGGTTGCTGACCGTCGCCCAGACGGCACCGTAGCGATAGGGGCGCGGGGGCGCCGGGTCCGCGCTGCGGCGGAGGCGCGAACCGGCACCGCTCGCATCGACGATGAGGTCGAAGGCGGGAAGATGGCGCGTCGCGGTGACGGGCTGCAGGCGGCCGTCGCTCGCAGCTGTGGCATCGACGATCTCGGCGCCGGTCTCGATCTGAAGGCCGCGGGCCTCAACCGCCGACCACAGCACCGAGAACAGCGCGGCGCGATGGATGCCGAGCGCCTGCAGCCGCGGATCGAGCCGCGCATAGGAGAGGTCGAAGATTGGCCGGCCGCTCGGCGCCATGGCGCCGCGAAATCCTGTGATTGGCTGGCCCAAGGCGCGCGCCGCGTCCGCCGCGCCGATCCGTCCCAGCACTGCCAATCCGGCAGGCTGCAGCAGCAGGCCGGCACCGATCGGGTGCGGCGTGGCGAAGCGCTCGAACAGCACCACGCGGTGCCCACCATCGGCCAGAAAGCATGCCGCGGCGAGCCCGGCCGGGCCGCAGCCGCAGATCGCGATGCTGAGTGGCGCGACCATCTTCGCCTCGATTACGCCGTGCACATAGGCGGCTGCTATTGATCCCACGCGAACGGCAGATCGACGATGGCGAAGTCGTTCCATGCCGTGACTGTGCCGGACACATGCGTGACACCGTTCTGATAGTCCAGACCCAGGTCCGCCAGGTGATAGCGGAAACTTGGTCCGAGCCGTGCCTTTGCGTCCAGCAATGCTTTCTCGCCGGCGCGATGCGTAGACGGCAGAATAACGGCGCCGAGGATCACGGCCAGTCCTATGCCACCAGCGAAGGCGACCCGCGGCGTGATCCAGGCGAACCCATGGTTCGGCGCATCCGCCAAGATTTCCGGACGGCTCAGCTCACGCACGGCCCAGACGTAGGCAATCAGGGAAAGCAGAGCGGAGAGCATATCTCCAGCGGTCTCAAGCGTCTGCAGCCGAAGCCGGGCGCTGATCAGGCTCAGTGGCTCGGTGACGATGAGATACGCATAAAGACACAGCAGGGCGCCGAGCCCGAACGCCAACAATCGGCGAATGATATGGGCGAACTTCAAGCTGCCGACCAGCAGTGCGATCGCCCCAACCATGATCGTGAAGTCGTAAGAGAGGCCGTGCCTGCGGCCAGCCAAATAGATCATCCAGGCGAACTCAAGCGAGCTGGCCAAAAGCAAGACCAGCCCGACCCGACGCAAAATGGGCTTGTGCATGTCCCCACAACCGGCACGCGATGCTGCTGGAGCCTACCGTCCTTCGCGCTTCCAGGCCAGCAGCACCGCGCCGAGCGACAGCAGTAGGGCGGCCCAGGCCGGGATCAGCGGCGACTGGTCGATGCCGGTGACCACGTAATCCTGGTTCTGCTTCAGCCCGAACCAGCCGCGGCCCGAACGCTCGGACTTGGCCGAAACCCGGCGCAGCGTCGGCCAGCCGGCTTCCTCATAGACCTGCACGCCGCCGCCGGTGGCGGCGGTCAGCGGTGCCATCGGCTCGGCGCTGGCGCGGGGATCGCGGAACTCGAGCGAGTTCAAGGCGCCCGAGGCGGCGAAGGCCTCTTTCTGTCCGTCCGTGACGCGATAGAGGCCCTGGTCCGGCGCCGGCATTTCCGCCATCGCCTTGCCATGGCCGATATCGGTCAGCGGCAGCTTGGTGATCTTGCCGTCGGGCGAGGTCGCATCGACGGTCGCCGGTTGCGGGCCGAGGCTGCGGCGCTGCACTTCGAGCTTGCCGTCGATCACGGTCGCGCGGAGATCCTCTTCCTCGAGATCCGGCTCCTGCATCAGCCAATGGCCGACGCGACGGATCAGCTCGGCCTGCGGCCCGCCGCCTTCGAAGCCCTTGGACCAGAGCCAGAGCTGGTCGGAGAAGAGCTCGGCGACACGGCCCTTGCCGATGCGGTCCAGGACCAGCAGCGGCAATCCGTCGGCGCCGTTCATCAGCGTGTTGCCGCCACGCGTCGTCGCCACGATCTGGCGGAACCAGCGGCCCCATTTCTGCTGGTCGGCGTCGTTCTTGATGAGATCGGCGGTCACCGGATGGCGCTTGCCGATATCGGTGAGGCTCGGTCGATAGCCCTTCTGGATCACGTCGCCGGTGGGCGACGCGGAGAATATCTCCTGCAGCGGCGTCTTGTAGAGGCTGAACTGGCCGGCCGAGCTCGGGCCCGCGGATTCCAGCACCGCGCCGCCGTTCTTCACATAGTCGACAATGTGGAAGAAATACTCCTCCGGCAGGATCCCCAGATGCTGGAACCGGTCGAAGATGATCAGGTCGAACTGCTTCAGCTTGGTGTCGAACAGCTCGTCGATCGGGAAGGAGATCAGCGCCAGCTCGTTGATCGGCGTCGCGTCCTGCTTGTTGGGCGGCCGCAGGATGGTGAAGTGGATGAGATCGACCGAGGGATCCGATTTTAGCAGGTTGCGCCAGACGCGCTCGCCGGGATAAGGCTCGCCGGAGATCAGCAGCACCTTCAAGCGGTCGCGCACGCCGTTGACCGAGAGCACGGCGGTGTTGTTGACCTTAGTGATCTCCTGCGGCCCGTCCTCGGCGGTGATCTCGAACACCGTCTGGCCGCCATGCTCGATCGGGAGCTGCACGGTTTGCTCCTGGCCGACCGGCACCGAGACCGGCGGCAGAGCTTGGCCGTCGCGGCGGATGGTGATCTGCGCCGAGCCGTTGTTGGCGCTGCCGAGATCGTCCACCCGGAACTTCATCTCCACCGGCTTGCCGACCAGGCCGAAGCTCGGCGCCTCCGTCAGCATCAGGCGGCGGTCGCCCTGTTTCGGATCGCCGGTCATCAGCAGATGGATCGGCGCGTCGAAGCCGAGCGCGCTCTTTCCGCCTTGGTCGTTCGCGGTGATCGCCGGGAGATCGTGGATCTGTCCGTCGCTGATGGTGATGATGCCGGCCAGGCGGCGCAGCGGCACGTCGGCGAGCCCGCGCTGCAGCACGCCCATCAACTCGGTGCCCTTCTCGGCGGTGTCGGGACCGCCACCGCCTTCGATCACCCGCACCTCGAGATCGGGCAGCAATGCCAATTGCCGCTGCACTTCGGCCAGTGCGTCATTGGTCTCCCGCGCGCGGTTGCCGAGATTCTGGCTGGGTGAGCGATCGACCAGCACCACCGCGATGTCCTTCTGGTAATTGCGCTGCTCCTCGACCAGCGAGGGATCGAGCAGCGCGAAGACCAGCAGTAGCCCGGCGATCACGCGCCAGAAGGTGCCGCGCGCCGACCGCGCGAAGGCGAAGATCAGCAGCGCGCCATAGAGCGCGCCCAGCGCGATCAGCGCCGCCCAGGGGAGGATCGGGTTGAGCGCGACCGAATAGGCGCCGATGGTGATGAGACCGTTCATTGGCCCAACCGTTCAAGAATGGCCGGCACGTG
>Ga0209257_1002606_pt1 | contig 17461 bp, 15 predicted proteins | sample AraplaCvi_mCL_r2_FD_184277 | JGI IMG/M metagenome (GOLD analysis project Ga0209257, IMG submission 184277) | Arabidopsis root microbial communities from North Carolina, USA - plate scrape MF_Cvi_mCL_r2 (SPAdes) (version 2) | ecosystem: Host-associated > Plants > Roots > Endosphere | place: USA...
CGACACCGTCGACGCCCGCTTCTGGGGTCCGGTGACGCTGGCGGCCAATGTCGAGAACCTGCTGCTGAACTCGGCCGGGTCGACGGCGGGGACCGGCAACGCCCTGAACAACATCATCGTCGCCGGCACGGTCGGCGCGACGCTGAACGGCCTGGCCGGCGACGACGTGCTGGTCGGCGGCGCGCAGGGCGACCTGTTCAAGATCGCGGCCGGCAACGGCTCCGACGCCATCCTGAACTTCAAGCCCGGCAGCGACGTCATCCAGCTAAGCGGCTACGGCGTCACCAGCTTCGCCCAGCTCCAGACCCTGGCCACCCAGAGCGGCGCGGATGTGAAACTCAGCTTCGCCAACGGCGAGAGCCTGGTGATCCGCGACACGGCGCTCTCCAGCCTGACCGCCTACGACTTTGGCCTGAAGGCCGATCCCGCCGCTATTCCGGACGGCTATTCCCAGTTGGTCGGGCCCGGCAAGGCCTATACCGCCCACGGTTGGTACGTGCTCAACAACGTCTGGAACCCCGGCAGCCTGGTCTACGGGACCGACTACACGATCGACAGCGCCTACAGCGCCGCCGACATGACCTCCAAGACCACCTTCAACTGGTCGTTCCCGGTCACTACCGACTCGGCCCACACCATCCGCGCCTATCCCGAGGTGATCTTCGGTCCCGCCCCGATGAGCGGCGGCCACAAGGCCAGCGACATCACCACGGTCCTGCCTGCCCAGGTCGGCAGCCTGACCGCCCTGACCGCCGACTACGACGTCAGCTACAAGGGCAACACCGGCGGCTTCAACGTCTCGTTCGACATCTGGCTGACCGACACCCCCAACGGCGGTTCCGACACCGTCACCACCGAGGTCATGGTCTGGGTGCACAAGGGCGACTTCGACGCCTTCGGAACGCAGGTCGGGACCTATTCCAACGGCTCGGTCACCGGCAAGATCTACGCCTCGACCGGCGACTGGACCTACACCGCCGTCGTCCTCGACCAGGACACGCCCAAGGGCCAGATCGACATCGCCGGGATCCTGACCACGCTCAAGGGCCTGAACCTCGTCTCCGCGAGCGACTACGTCGCCTCCGTGGAACTGGGATCCGAAGTGGTGTCCGGCGCCGGGTCGCTGACCATCAACAACCTCGACCTGAACGTCCAGACCAAGGCGACCGACGGCACCTTGACCACCATGCACGTGGAAGGGTCCGACGTAACGACCACCATCTCGCACCCCCCCGCGGAGCAACCCGCGGAACAGCCCGCGCCGGCGCCCGACATCTCGGGCGACGACAGCGTCGTCTATGACGGCACGGCCTCGACGGTCCAAGGCGGTGACGGCCACGACACCTTGGTGCTGCATGTCGCCGCCACGGTCGATCTGTCCGCCACGTCCGACCAGATGGTCGGCGGCGCGGTCGTGACGGGCTTCGAGGATGTCGACGGCTCGGCTGCGACCGGCGCCGTCTCGCTCACCGGCGCCGCCGATGACAACATCCTGACGGGCGGGGTCTATGCCGACACCCTGTCCGGCGGCGACGGCGCCGACACGCTGCGCGGGCGTTCGGGCGACGACACCCTCGACGGCGGGAACGGCAACGACATTCTCGACGGCGGGGCGGGCGTGGACACGGTTCAGGGCGGCGCCGGCGACGACAAGGTCGTCTATGACGCCGTCGATTCTGTCATCAACGGCGGCTCGGGACGCGACACGCTCATCCTGAAGGTGGGCGCCACGGTCGATCTCGGCACGTTTACCACCAATCAGGTCGTCAGCGGTTCGGCCTATGTCTCGGGCTTCGAAAACCTCGACGCCACCGGCGCCAGCGCCGGCGTCACGGCGGTCGGCTCGGAATTCGCCAACACCCTCGTCGGGAGCGCCTTCGCCGACAAGCTGGCGGGTGGCGCGGGCTCCGACGTTCTGGCCGGCGGGGCCGGCGCGGATCTCTTCGTCTTCGGGCCATACAACCCCGGCGACGCCGACCGGATCACCGACTTCTCGACGAGCCAGGGTGACCGCATGGACCTGTCCGCCATCGACGCGGTCGCCGGAGGCGCGGACGACCCGTTCGCCTTCATCGGTCAGGACGCCTTCCACCATGTCGCCGGCGAACTGCGCTACAGCGTGGTCACGGGCGGCGCCGTGGTCCAGGCCGACGTCAACGGCGACGGCCTGACGGACTTTTCCATCCAACTCTCGGTAACGTCGTTGCACAGCACCGACTTCATCCTGTAGCCGCACGCGGCCGCCCATGAAGCTCCATGAAACCGCCGGGCGCGCAGCCCGGCGGTTTTTCTTCGTTGAAGACGCTATCCGTAGACGACCAGTCCACCGTCGAAGAATACATTTCCGGCGCTCGGACCCGAACATGCTTAATGACTTTTAAACCCTACATATAGGGCAGGCGTTAATCTCGATATGGGAAATCGGTGGAGCTCTGAACACTGATCGGTCCCGGACCGGATCACAGTACGGATAACTGAGATGACGACTATCACTTCGGACCATGACCTGGTCGCGATGTCGCCGCCGCCGAAAGTCCGGGTGAACTGGAGTCGGATTGGCTTCATCGTGCTGAACCTGGCCGCTTGGGCCGGCATCGTCGCGGGCGTCCGGTTGCTCGGCTAATCGCCACCGCGAGCGACCGATCAGCTTCGCTCGCCGAACGGAATATCCCACCGGCTTGGCCTCGTCGGCGCAAGGGCGCACGGCGTCGCTGAAGCTGGCCCGGCGGATCCCGCGCGGGCTCGACAAGCCGCCGCCACCTTACCGTGCACAGGCCATCGGTCGTCGCGCTCGGCCCTCGCCGACCGTGGGCGCGGCCTCGTGTTTTCACGACATCGGGACCGGCCGAAGGGCGCCGTCGCCTCGGTCCTGCCCAACTTTCCCGCAATGCCAGGTCTGCTCGGGCGAAGGCGCCAAGCCGCCGTGCGCACGGTGGCGCATCGACGCGTTCTGAGCGACAACCAGCCGCGCCGCGAGGCGTTCGATCACGGCCGGAACCAGGAGCGGTGGAAGGACATGTCTACGCTCGTCGACAACCCATCGCGCCGCTGGATGCTGCAACGCGCCGCGGCGGCCAGTGGCGGTCTCCTGGTCAGCCTCAGCCCCCCTGGGGGGCAGGCGCTGCAGCCGCGGATGGGACAGCCCTTGCATTCCGTCTCGCGCGAAGCGTTCGGCCTTCATCTGGTAGGGGTCGCGGGGTGGGACCAGGGAAGCGGCCCCGGCAGGAACACTCCGCTCAACACGTTCGGCTGCCGGTCGGTGCGGGTATGGGATACGGGCGCCACCTGGCGGCGGATCGAGGGACGCGGCAAGGGTGATTTTGACTGGTCGCGGCTGGACGCCGAGATGGCGGTATGGAGCAAGGGCTTCGACGATATCCTGTTCTGCCTGGGCCAGGCTCCGGACTGGGCCTCGGCGCCCCGTCGCGGCGGCAACGATTCATGGAATCCGAACGCGCCGAACAACCCTCAGGACGCGGCCGATTTTGTCACCGCGCTCCTGCAGCGATATCCGCGGATCACCGGCTTGGAACACTGGAACGAGCCTGACAAGCGCGGCCAGTTCTATAGCGGCACGGTCGAGCAGCTGGCGCAGATCAGCATGGCCCAAGCCCGCGCGGCGCGCGCCATTCGACCCGACATCGTCATGGTTGGCGCGGCGCCTCAATCCTTCGGTGACCGTGGAGACTATCTGCGCCGCTACCTGCGCGCGTTGAGGGCGGCCGGCGGGGCCGACGCGATCGACGTCGTATCGGCTCACACCTACGTCATGCCGCGCCAGCCCGAGCAGATCGGCGTCCTGGCCGAGATCTTGCGCGGGGTCGTCGACGACGCGGGCTTCGACCTTCCCCTATGGTCCACCGAGTTCGGCTGGGGCGGGATCAAGAACGCGCCCCAAGCCGGTGGCTTCGCCGACGCGGCGACGGGCGCCAAGGTCGCCGCCGCGGGCGCGGTCATGGCGCAGGACCAGGCGGCGTCGTACATCGCCCGGGCGTATCTGGTGTCGTTCGCCTCCGGCCTGACGCGCCAATACTTCTACGCGGTGGACAAACCCTTCTCGGCTCTCCGGCTGATCGATTTCTCCGACAAGGCGAGGGTTCTGCCGGCCGGCCAGGCCTTGGCCTATCTCGCCCGGCTGCTGCAGGGCGGCCAAGTCTCGCCTCTTTGGTCGCAGGACGACCTTCGAGGGGTCGAGTTCGCCTCGGCCGACGGTCGGCGCGGTCAAGTTTTCTGGTGTCTCGACGGCCGGCAGGCGTACATTGATCTGACGCGCTTCAAGACGGTGCGGTCGGTCACGGGCGGCGTCGCGCAGCCGCCTTCCCCGCACTATCTGGTCACGGACTCCCCGGTGTTCGCCCTGGTCTGACATGTCGGCGCGTCCAGGGCGGGCGCAGGCTCGGATCGGACGCCGGCCTTGAGGCGGCCATTCGTTTCAGGCCCGACTTTTCGCGGCCATGGTCCCGCCGCACCGCGCCGCTAGGGCTTGATCGAGTGAGATCGAGCCTTTCCTTGACGCGCCCCGCCACCGACCCGGCCAGACCGACCTTGTCGTCCGGGCCCATCCCGAGGGACGTCGGGGAGACCGCCATGCCCGTGACAAGGCTGTCTCGCCGCAGACCGCGGCGCCGGCTGGCGATCGGCGCCGCCTCTTTGGCCTTCCACGGCCTGCTGGGATGGGCGCTGCTCAAGGCCGTGCCGGCGCCGCCCGCCCTGGTCGAACCGCGCAGCGTGGTGGTCGAACTGCTCACGCCCGACCAGCCCCGTGCGGCGACGCGACCGGCCGCCTCGCACGCCCAGTCCGCGCCGCTGCATGTCCCGCCCCCGCGCCGCGCTCCACCGCCATCCGTGTCGCCGATCGCGCCTTCGCCCTTGCCCGCCGCCCCCAGCCCGCCAGGGACCATCGTCGCCCCGCCCGGCTTCACCGCCCGGGGAACCCTGACCGGCGGCGGTGAAGCCTTGCGCCAGGCCGCGCGACAGGGCGGTTGCACCGAGGCCGACATCGTCAAGCTGACCAAGGCCGAACGCGACGCCTGCGCCGAGGCCCTGGGGGCCAAGCACAAGAACGGTCCGGCGCTGTATGCGGCGATCGACCCGGACAAGAAGGCGGCCTTCGACGGCGACTGCAAGAAGGACGACGACTGGTGCCTCTACCGCGCCGGCAAGGGGCCCTACCCCGGCCTGTTCGCCCTGGGCAGAAAGAAGAAGATCAAGGGCTGGGACTAACGCTGGCCGAGCGCCGTGAAGTGGCGCCGCTTACACCACCACTCGAAAAATGGCGCAATAGCCTGAAACAGCGCTTACAGATTACCTTAGGAAGGTAAATATAATGACTGTATAAACTATATAACAAAATGTCCAGAAACCTATATTTATCTCCGCTCACCTGTTGCCGCCAAACGGAGATGAGTTGCGATTAGGTTTATAGCCTCGACCGGTGGTTGACTTTGCATTTCGATAGCAATAGGCGATCCGGGATAGTTTTGGCTCTGCCTTTGTGGGACGGCGGACTGAACTGGAGGCCGACGGCGGTCGGGCTGGGCGGACAAGCTTGAAAGGCGGACGATAATCGAACCACACCTGCTCTATGCCGGACACGAAAAAGTGCCGGTCCTGATTGTCGACAACTATGTCGCCGAGCTTGACGCGATTGTCGGTCGCGCGCGCGCGCTGTCTCCCTACCCGCCCGCTCCAGGGGCGTACCCAGGTGAACGCCATTTCATCATGCCAGGCGACAGCCTGATGGCTGATTACATCAGTCCCATGCTGAACACCCTGGCGCCCATTATCAGCGATGCGTTCGACGCGGACATTTTGGGGGCCACATCAGCATCTCTGTCAAAGGTCACGACGCGCCCCGAAAACCTCACGAGGTATCAGAGCCACCCGCATTTCGACGACACCAGTGGCGAGATGATCGCCATTTTACACTACCTGACCCCAACCATGGGCACTGCCCTCTACCGCCATCGCGCCACTGGATTGGAGCGAATAACCCAAGACAAGCTCGAATACTATTTAGCATCGATAAGTCATCTTGAGGCTCGCGGAAGTTATGTATGCGGATCAAATGACGAATATGAAATGACCGCCGAAATCACCGGACAGCGCGGTAGAATTGTTGTTTACCCAAGCAATGCTCTTCATTCGGGAATGATTCCTCCCGATCATTTCACGGACCTGGGATGTCAGGAACGGCTGACTACGAACGTCTTCATTCGCCTTGCATAGACCTCGCGGGGCGGATGGGCGCAATCGCAATCCCGCGGCGACGCCGTCAGCCTAGGGCGACTTGGCGTCTAGCGTGAAAGCGGCTCTCGCCTCCGCCCCCTTGAAGCGAACATCGGGACCCACCCAGGCGCCTTGGGAAAGTGGTGCCGCTTACAGGACTCGAACCTGTGACCCCCTCATTACGAATGAGGTGCTCTACCAGCTGAGCTAAAGCGGCGCGCTTCGTCTCCTAAAGCCCGGGATGCGGGCCAGGGGGACACTGGTGTTCCTGGCGCCAAATCACCGACCCGGCCCGAGGAGCGGCCTATTTAGCGGCGCGCGGGCCGCTTGCCAAGCGTCGGCGTGAACCGGCGTTGCGGCGAGGCGCCGGACCGCCCGTTTCGGGCTCCGGCGTCGGCGCCGGATCGAAGCCGCCCGGGCCGACGCCGGGATCGTCCGGAATGGGCATCAGGGCGCCGCCCGTCTCGGCCGCCTGGACGAACGGCGTGGATTCCGCATAGGCCGAAGGCAGTTGCGGCAGCTCGCTCATCGTGCGCTCGCGGCGCTCGAAGCGAGGATGGATGAGCTCGCCGGTCTCCGCGTAGCTGAGGGTCAGTCGCGCCCAGTCGTCACGCGCATAGGCAAAGGCGCGGCCCTCGGGATCGAGGTCCGACCAGTCGGGTTCCTGCGGCGCGGCCACGCCGCGGGCGACCCAGGCGCGGGCCTCGTCGGCCTCGCCATTGGCGTAGGCGACGCGGGCCATCAGGCCGGCGACGCGCGCGGTCAAGGCCTCCTCGGGGAGCAGCCGGGCCGCGGCCCGGGCCGCGGCGGGATCGCCGCCGATCAGGGCGCTCTCCACCTTCAGCAGCCGGCTCTCGCGAGCCTCCGGCTTCAGGCTGGCGAGAGCGGCCAAGCGCGCTGCCCGCAGCTTGGGGGTCTCGCTGGTCTTCAGGTCGCGATAGGCCAGCCACAGGGCCGGATGCGGCGCCTGCTTCCACGCCGCCTCGATCAGGGCCACGGCCTTGGTCGCCTTCCCGTCGGCGGCCAGCAGGCGCGCGGCCATCACCACGCCCGGCGCGAACTCGGGCTTGAGCCTGGCGGCCTGGGCCGCGAACTCCAGCGCCTGGGCCAGGATCTTGGGGTCGTCGGACTCCTCCAGGTCGGCGGCCGAGGCGGCCAGCAGGGCGGCCCTGGCCCGTTCGGCGACCAGGGGCGGCACGATCTTGCGCTCGACAGCCCCGTGCACCAAGGCCAGGGCCGCTTTCCAGTCGCCGGCCTCCAGACGGGCTTCGAGCAGGGCGCGCCAAGCCCAGCGGGCGGTACGAGCCAGGCCGTAGGCGGTTTCGGCGTGCCGCAGGGCCAGGGCCTTGTCCCCCTCGGCCAGGGCGGTCTGCATCAGGCCGCGCAAGCCCGCCAGGCGCATTTCCGGAAAGCCCAGCATGGCGTTGTAGGCCTGGCGCGCGGCGACATGGTCGCCGGCCGCTTCCGCGGCCTGGGCGGCCAGGACGCGAACCAGCCCCGGGGCGTCCTCGGCCAGTTCGGAGGCCTTCTGGGCCAGGCGTCGAGCTTCGGAGCCGTCGCCCGCGGCCGCGGCCAGGAAGCCGCGCGACAGGGCCTCGACGCCCTGTTTGCGCCTGGCCTCGATCCGAGCGCGCGCGGCGCGGCGCGGCGCCTCGACCACCCATAGCAGGCCGCGCCATAGGATGGTGGCCAGGAGGGCGGTGAACAGGGTCAGCAGGGCGGCGGCGGCGGCCGTCATCTCGACCCGCCAGCCCATCCAGTCGAGACTGGCCGCGCCGGGCTCGCCGGTCAGGGCGACCACCGCCACGGCCAGGGCGGCGACCAGGAAAAAGACGATCGCCGCGCGGATCATGGGGCGGCCGGATCGGCGGCGGCGACAGGAGCCGGCGCGCTGGTCGGTTGGGGACGCGTCACCTGCACCAGACCCGCCAGGGCGTCGGCGCGGATGGCGGCGATGTGACGGTCGATCTCGACCCGACGTTCGGCGGCGGCGCGCCAGGGGGTCAGGACGGCCTGGGCTGGCGCCGGCAAGGTCTCGACGGCGGCCAGCGCCCCCTCGATGTCGCCCTCGTCCAACAGCTTCTGCGCCCGCCCCAGCACCGCGTCGGGGGACGAGCCCTGGGTCGAGCCGACCTGGCGGATCGAGACGATGCTGGACAGGGCGTGACGCAGGCGCGCCAGGAAATCGGCGTCGCGGCCGGGATCTCGGGCGGCGACCGCAGCGCGCCCGGCCAGGGTCTCGAACTCGTCGGCGAGACCGGCGCGGGTCGGCGCGCCGTCCTGGGCCAGGCGCGTCAGGGCCCGCAGGTCCGCCGACAGGGGCAGCACCCGCTCCAAGCTGGCCAGTTCCTCGGCGAACGGCCGCGCCGTGCGGGCCGCGTCGGCCAAGGTGGCGGCGGCCAGGGCTGCGCCGGCGGCGTCCAGCGCCCGCTGCTGGCCGCTCTCCAGAGCCGCGACGCGGCCTTCCAACCGAGCGACGCCTTCGGGCGCCGGGGACGAAACGGCGACGACGCTGGGCGCCCCGTAGAGCGGCCGGTCGGCGACCGAGGCGGGTGGGGCCGGATCGCCGGCGGGCTGGTGGATCGCCGGCGGCGCCTTGGCGCGGGAAAACCAGGTCGGACCGAATCGCGCCAGGGCCGCGCCCGCCGCCACGCAGACGATCCCGAAGGCGATCAGCGCCCAGAAGCCCGGTCCCAGCAGGCGGCGACGGCCATACAGCGCCGGGTCGCGCGGCGCGTCGGAGTCAACGGGATCGGGAGCGAGCGTCATGCGCCATTCGTGCCCCACACCGCCGCGCCGCGCAATGTTCAGCTAGGGCGTGAGCAGCGCCAGCAGCGCGGTTTCATTCGGGTGCGGCGCGGACGTCACGGCCCCCAGCCGCCCAGCGTCCACCGCCCCCTCAAGCGGCCTCGCCACCGCTGCCGACAGGCACAACGCCCGCAGCCCCGGCGCGGGCCGCTCCACGAGCCAGCGCGACAGCACCCGGGCCGCGCGCGGCGAATGCAGCAGCACGGCTCCCAGCCGGCCAAGCTCCGCCAGGGTGACTGGCGAAGGATCGCGATCGATCGTCTCGTAGACCGCCAATCGACGGGCGTTCAGCCCCGCGGAAACCAGGGGCGCGATCAGGTCGCCCGCCGGCTCCAGGGCCGACGGATGCAGCACCGCGCCGTCCAGCCGCCCTGCCTGGTCCAGGATCAGGCTCGCCAAGGCGTCGACGTCGCCATCGGCCGAGGTGACGGACGAGAACCCCGCCTCGCGCGCCGCCCGCGCCGTCCGGTCGCCGACCGCGAACACCGGCCGATCGCGGTCGGCGTCGAGACGGGCGAAGGCGGCGACGCCGTTGACGCTGGTGAAGGCCAGGGCCGCGACGCCAGCGAGGTTGGCGGGCGGAGAGAGGTCGCGGACTTCCAGCAGCGGGTCGACCAGCGGCGCCAGGCCCATGGCCTCGAGCCGGGCGGCGGTGGCCTCCGCGCCCGGCGAGGCCCGGGTGACCCAGATCCGCCGCGCGCCGTCGGTCATCGGCTAGTCCGTCAGGATCAGGGCCGAACCGCCCTCGGCGCGGACTGCGCCGCCCAGCTCCAAGCCCAAGGCCCGGGCCTCGTCGGCCGCATCCGAGCTGGAAAGCGTGATGGCGCCCTCGCGGCGGAAGCGCTGGGCGCCGTCGGGGGTCAGGGCCTCGACGATCATCGTCAGATCCAGGCCGTCCAGCCGGGCATGAGCCCCGACCGCCGTACGGCACGAGCCCTCCAGGGCGTACAGAGCGCCGCGTTCGGCGGCCACCGCCAGAGTCGTGGCCTGGCAGCGCACGGCCTGCAGCCAGGGCAGGTCGATGTCCTCGGCCCGGGTCTCGATGACCAGGGCGCCCTGGCCCGGCGCCGGCGGCGCGGCCAGGGGGTCGAGCCAGCTGCGGGTCAGGTGGCCCAGGCCCAGGCGGTTGAGGCCAGACTGGGCCAGCAGGATGGCGTCGGCCTCGCCGCGCTCCAGCTTGGCCAGGCGGGTGTCGACGTTGCCGCGCAGCATGACGATCTCAAGGTCGGGTCGTACGTGCAGCGCCTGGGCCTGGCGACGCAGGGACGCTGTGCCCAGGCGCGCGCCCTTGGGCAGGTCTTCCAGACGTTCCGCGACAGGACTGATGAAGGCGTCGCGCGGATCCTCGCGCTCCGGTGTGGCCGCCAGCACCAGGCCGGGCGGCAGTTCGGCGGGCATGTCCTTCAGCGAATGGATCGCGCAGTCGATGCGGCCGTCCAGCAGGGCCTCCTCGATCTCCTTGGTGAACAGCCCCTTGCCACCGATTTCCATCAGCCGGCGATCCTGGATCCGGTCGCCGCTGGTGACGATCGGGATCAGCCGGGCGAAGGCGTCGAGATCGTCGCCGGGATCGGCGCCGAGGGCGGCCGCGATACGGGCCTGCATCAGGCCGGACTGGGCCAGCGACAGCTTCGAGCCGCGCGCGCCGATGCGGATGGGTTGCCGGGACACGGTGGGGGCGTTACCTGCAGAGCGAATAAGAGCCTTCGCTGCTACAGGAGCGGCGGGACCCCGGCAACCGAATGACGCCCCTTACGAAGTCGACGCTCACCATCCTCGGCCTGGAGACCAGCTGCGACGAGACCGCCGCTTCCGTCGTGCGCCGGGCCGCGGACGGCCGCGTCGAGGTTCTGTCGTCGATCGTCGGCACCCAGTTCGAGCAGCACGCCCCGTTCGGCGGCGTCGTCCCGGAGATCGCCGCCCGGGCCCACGTGGAGGCCGTCGACGCCGTCGCGGCCGAGGCCATGCGCGCGGCGGGGATCGGCTTCGACGCCCTGGACGGCGTGGCCGCCACCGCCGGGCCGGGCTTGGTGGGCGGGGTGATGGTCGGGCTGGCGTTCGGCAAGGCCGTGGCCCTGGCCCGCGACCTGCCGCTGGTGGCCGTCAACCACCTGGAAGGCCATGCCGTCTCGGCCCGGCTGGGCGCGGAGGTGGACTATCCGTTCCTGCTGCTGCTGGTGTCTGGCGGTCACTGCCAACTCCTGGAGGTGGCCGGGGTCGGGGCCTGCACCCGCCTGGGCACCACCATCGACGACGCGGCCGGCGAGGCCTTCGACAAGATCGCCAAGAGCCTGGGCCTGCCCTATCCTGGCGGTCCGGCCCTGGAGAAACTGGCGGCGGCCGGCGACCCGAGCCAATTCGACCTGCCCCGCGCCCTGCTGGGCCGCAAGGATTGCGATTTCTCGTTCTCGGGCCTGAAGACCGCCGCCGCCCGGCTGGCCGAGAAGATCACCCCTGATCAGGCTGGCGACCGGTCGCGCGCCGATCTGGCCGCCGCCGTGCAGTTCGCCATCGCCCGCCAGCTGTCCGAGCGCACCGACCGGGCGATGAAGCTCTACGCGGCCAGCCATCCAGGCCAGGCCCTGCGCTTCGTCGTGGCCGGCGGCGTGGCCGCCAACGGCGCGGTGCGCGCGGCGCTGCAAAAGAACTGCGCCGACAACGGCTTTTCGTTCGACGCCCCGCCCCTGGCCTATTGCACCGACAACGCCGCCATGATCGCCCTGGCCGGAGCCGAGCGGCTGGCGCTGGGAATTTCCGACGATCTGGACGCCGTGGCGCGTCCGCGTTGGCCCCTCGACGAGGCGGCGGCGTTATCCAATCCCAGCAACAGTTTCGGCCGCAAGGGAGCCAAGGCGTGAAGTTCAATCATGCGGGCGTTATCGGCGCCGGCGCCTGGGGCACGGCCCTGGCCCAGGTCGCGGCCCGGGCCGGCCTCCAGGTCACCCTGCAGGCCCGGGAGGCCGAGGTCGTCGCCTCGATCGCCGCCGATCGCGAGAATACGATGTTCCTGGCCGGGGTGAAGCTGGAGGACGCAATCACCGCCTCGGCCGACATGGCGGCGCTGGCGGCCTGCGACCTGATCCTGGCCGTGCCGCCGGCCCAGCACCTGCGCTCGGCGCTCGGTGCGCTGAAGCCGCACCTGAAGGCGGGCGTCGCTGTGGTGCTGTGCTCCAAGGGCGTCGAGCAGGGCACGCTGAAGCTGATGAGCGACGTCGCCGCCGAGGTGCTGCCGGGTCAGCCCATCGCCGTGCTGTCGGGCCCCAGCTTCGCCGGCGAGGTGGCCCGCGGCCTGCCGACCGCGGTCACCCTGGCCTGCGAGGACGAGGCCCTTGGCCGCCGGATCGGCGAGGCGATCGCCATCCCGACCTTCCGGCCCTATTGGGCCGCCGACGTGATCGGGGCCGAGGCGGGCGGGGCGGTGAAGAACGTCCTGGCCATCGCCTGCGGCATTTCCGAAGGCAAGAGTCTGGGCCGCAGCGCCCACGCCGCCCTGATCACCCGCGGCTTCGCCGAGCTGACCCGCCTGGCCGCGGCCCTGGGCGGCAAGGCCGAGACCGTCGCCGGCCTATGCGGCCTGGGCGACCTGGTGCTGACCTGCTCCAGCCCGCAGTCGCGCAACATGAGCGTCGGCCTGGCCCTGGGCGGCGGCCAGACCCTGGACCAGGCCCTGGCGGGCAAGGTCTCGGTGGCCGAGGGCGTCGCCTCCGCGCCCGCCGTCCGCGCCCTGGCCCGCTCCCTGGGGGTCGAAACCCCGATCTGCGAGGCCGTCGCCGCCATCCTGGCCGGCGAGGTCGACGTCGACAGCGCCATTCTCGGCCTCCTCTCACGCCCCCTGAAGGCCGAGGCCTAGGGCGACGAAGGGGCTCACCCCACGGCCCCTGAATACCGGCACGGACAGACGCGTGAGTGTGTGTCCCCATCTTGATCCTGAAAGGAACCGCCCCATGCCCCTCTACGCCATCATCTGCAAGGACAAGCCCGGCGCGCTCGAGACCCGCCTGGCGACCCGCCCGGCCCACCTGGACTATCTGAACAACAGCCCGAACCTGAAGCTGGCCGGCGCCCTGCTGGACGACGACGGCAATCCGATCGGCTCGATCATCGTGGTCGAGGCCGAGGACAAGGCCGCCGCCCAGGCCCAGGCCGACAACGACCCGTTCACGGCCGCCGGCGTGTTTGAGAGCGTCGAGGTCCATTTCTGGCGGCTGGCGATCGGCTCGCTGTAGCCTCGACGCCGTCCCGGACGAGCGACCTGTTCGAGCCCGTGTCCCGCACCGACCCCGCCAATCCCGCCCGACCCGCCGCCGGCGCGATCCTGTGTCCCCTGGACGAGATCGCCTCGCCTGGCGCGCGGGGCTTTCGCTTCCGCGCCGGGGACGCCGTGTTCGCCGGTTTCGTCGTCCGGCGGGGCGAGGCCGTGGTGGGTTATGTCGACAGCTGCCCGCACGCCGGCTGGCCCCTGGCCGGCCCGAACGGCCGCTTCCTGACCCGCGAGAACGACCTGATCCTCTGCGCCGGCCACGCGGCCCTGTTCCGGATCGAGGACGGGGCGATGGTCGCCGGTCCCTGCCAGGACGTCGCGCTGACGCCGTGGCCGGTGCGGATCGAGGGTTCGCATATCGTTGTCGCCTAGGGCCCGACCCGACTGCGTCAGGCCGGCTCTAGATATTTGTTTTAACGCATTTTCTGACGACGAACCGGCGTCCACTTCGTCGAAAATGCTCTAGAACCTCGTCTTAACCCGTTCGACCTAGGCTTGCGCCCGACACAAACTGGGAAACCGCGCCATGGCCGACGGATCCAATCCGAATTTCGACGCCGAGCTGACCGACGCCCAGGACGCCCGGGGTCTGGGGGCCAAGCTGCGCTCGTTCGCCAAGGTCAATCCGCGCTTCGCCCCGGACCTGGCCCGCACCATGCTGGCCCGGCGCGACCATTCGGTGGTCGAGGCCTTCAACGCCCACAGCGAAAAGGCCGGCTACGAGTTCACCTCGGGCTGGGCCTCGAACAACATCCCGTTCGTCACGCCGCTGCTGCGCGATTTCGCGAAGAAGCGCGGCGACGCCTCGATCCGCTATCTGGAAATCGGGGCCTATGAGGGCCGCAACCTGGCCTTCATGGACTGGCTGATGCCGGACCGTCTGGACGTCACCGTCATCGATCCCTGGTTCGACGAGGCCCTGAACCCGGAAGAAAAGTACCACGCCGTCGAGCCGCGCTTTCACCGCAACATGGCCCGCACCTCGTTCCGGTCGATGAGCGCCCGCAAGGGCTTCTCGACCTACGAGCTGCCCAAGATGCTGGCGGCTGGCGAGTCGTTCGACCTGATCTATGTCGACGGCAGCCACACGGCCCTGGCCGTGCTGATCGACCTGTGCTTCTGCGCCAGCCTGCTGAGCGTGGGCGGCATGATGGTGCTGGACGACTACTGGCACGACATCAGCGAGATCGGCGGCCCGGGCGTCAAGCAGGCCACCGACCAGTTCTTCGGGGCGTTCGGACGCTATTTCGAGATCACCGCCGTCTACCGGCAGGTGGCCCTGACCAAGATCGCCGAGATCCCGCGATAGACCCCCTCCGGCCCTTCGGGCCACCTCCCCCAGAGGGGGAGGAGCGATTACAGCGCGGGTGCTCCCCCTCTGGGGGAGCTGTCGGCGAAGCCGACTGAGGGGGCTTACGGCCGTTTCTCCGCCGAGAACTCCGCCAGATCCTCGATCAGCGCCCTGGCCGCCTGGGCCACCAGCGCCCCGCCTTTTTCGGGCGTGGCCTGGGCCGGGTCCGAACCCATGCGGCCGTCGGCGTAGCGGGCGCGAAAGTCCAGCGCCTCGCGGATCGGGCCGGTCGGGGCGATCTTCGGTTCATAGGCGGCCGTCTTGATGCTGTCGGGATAGGCCCACTGGGTCACGGCGATCTCCGACGGCGTCGCATGGCTGCCGTGTCCGACCGGGAACTGCTGGTTGGCCAGGCCCATGACGCCCTTCAGGTCCCACCAGTTCTTCAGCTTCAGGGCGAACGGCGCGCGCGCCTGGCGGAAGCTGTAGTCGGCGTAGATCTCGGAGAAGGCCGCCTCGATCGAGGCGACGTTGCCGCCGTGGCCGTTGAGGAAATAGATCTTCTCGAAGCCGTGCGCGCCCAGCGACCGCACCCAGTCGCCGATCGCGGCGATGAAGGTCGAGGGACGCAGGAAGATCGTGCCCGGAAAGGCCAGGTGGTGTTGGGCCATGCCGACATTGAAGGTCGGAGCCACCAACACGCTGTCAGACAGTTTCGACGCCTCGTGCGAGATGATCTCCGGGCACAGCCAGTCGGTGCCCAGAAGGCCCGTCGGGCCGTGCTGCTCGTTCGAGCCGATCGGCACCACCACCGTCTTCGAGGTCTTCAGATAGGCCTCGATCTCGGGCCAGGTCGAAAGGGCGAGCAGCATGGCTGGAAACTCCGCGAGAAATCCTGGGCGGCGCGGGAAAAGGCGCCCGCCTACAACTTGGGCACGGCTTTACGCCCATCCAACGGTGAAGCCGACCCCCTTTGCGGACAGGAGAGACATCCATGGCGCTGCAGCTTGGCGACATCGTTCCGGACTTCACCCAGGCCTCGACCGAGGGCCCGATCCACTTCCACGACTGGGCCGCCGGTTCGTGGGTCGTGCTGTTCTCCCACCCCAAGGACTACACCCCTGTCTGCACCACCGAACTGGGAACCGTGGCCAAGCTGAAACCGGAATTCGACAGGCGGAACGTCAAGGTGGTCGGCCTGTCGGTCGACGGCCTGGAGAACCACGGCGGCTGGGCGGCCGACATCGAGGAGACCCAAGGCGCCAGGCTGAACTTCCCGCTGATCGCCGACACCGACCGCTCGGTGTCGAACCTCTACGGCATGATCCATCCCAACGCCTCGGACACCCTGACCGTGCGCTCGGTGTTCATCATCGACCCGAACAAGAAGCTGCGGCTGTCCCTGACCTATCCGGCCTCGACCGGGCGGAACTTCGACGAGATCCTGCGGGTGATCGACAGCCTGCAACTGACCGACGGCCACAAGGTGGCCACCCCGGCCAACTGGACCCAGGGCGACGACGTGATCATCGTCCCCTCGGTCGACAACGAGACGGCCAGGGAACTCTTCCCGGCCGGCTGGGACGAGCAGAAGCCCTATCTGCGGGTGGTCCCGCAGCCGGCCTGATCCACGAAGCTTGAATGGCGCGGGCCAGGCGCGCTAGGCGGAGCCTGCGCCGTTCAAGTTCGGGATTCTCATGACATCGATCGTGCTCGCCCTGGCCCTCGCGGCGTCGGCGACGACCACAGCCACCGTGCAGGACTTGGCCGGCAACCGGCTGGAGACCTTCGACGTCCTGCCGCCACAGGGGCCCGAGGGCGCGCCGCCGTTGCATTGCACCGCCGACCGGAGTTGGTGCGCCGAGATCAGCCGCGACGTCGACCAGAACATCTCGACGCTGCATGTCTTCTCCGGAACGCCGACGGGTCAGCCGCCCGCCGCGACCATCGATCTGGCGAACGGCGGCGATGACGAGGATTACGCCCTGTGGCCGTCGATCGTGCGCGTGGCCGGCCAGCGCCCAGGCGTGCTGGTCGGCGTCGAGCATCACGTCTCCACCAGCTATTCGGGCGGCGGAGGCGGAGCCACCCGGCTGGAGCTGGTCCAGGTCACCGGGGACATGGCGCGGTCCGTGCTGACCACGCCGGTTTCCGGTTCGATGCTGATCCGCGCGTGCTTCGGCCAACGTGACTTCTGGCTGCGGCGCGGCGCCTGCCACGACGAGTACAGCTTTTCGGGCGAGCTGACGCTGGATCCGACCACCGCCGTGGGTCCGCCGCGCCTGGTCTTGCAGACCAGGGCCACGACCTTCCCCGCCGGCGCCTTGCGAGCCGGAGACGCCGCGCGCGGCCGGCTGCGCGCCCGCGACCTGATCACCGTCCCCGACCCCGCCTGCAGCTACAGGCGGATCTTCGCCGTCGATGCCGCCTCGGACCTCTACGCGCCCGACAGGCCCCTGCCCGAGTGCGAAGCCTACACCGTGCCCTGAACGGACAATCGTTTGGGAGAAATCGCAGTGGTCTTCTTGCGCGGGACATCCTCCCGCGCATAACTCCGCCGCAACGAGATCATGGGAGTAGACGGCGTGAGCGACGGACAGGTTTTTCCGGTTCCCGGCGATTGGGCGGGCAAGGCCCATATCGACGCCGCCGGCTATGAGGCGGCGCTGGCGCGGGTGGAGTCCGATCCGGAGGGCTACTGGCGCGACCTGGCCGGCCGGCTGGACTGGATCCAGGCTCCGACGCGGATCAAGGACGTCTCGTTCGCCAAGGACGACTTCCACATCCACTGGTACGCCGACGGGGTGCTGAACGCCTCGGCCAACTGCCTGGACCGCCACCTGCCGCACCGCAGGGACGAGACGGCCCTGATC
>Ga0209257_1002607_pt1 | contig 17450 bp, 12 predicted proteins | sample AraplaCvi_mCL_r2_FD_184277 | JGI IMG/M metagenome (GOLD analysis project Ga0209257, IMG submission 184277) | Arabidopsis root microbial communities from North Carolina, USA - plate scrape MF_Cvi_mCL_r2 (SPAdes) (version 2) | ecosystem: Host-associated > Plants > Roots > Endosphere | place: USA...
AGAAATAAACCCAAAGTTTTGCGCAGCAAAACCTTGGGCCCCCGCGCCGATGCTTCCAATCCCCGCAGCTGCCGCTGCGCCCCCTTACCAAGGGGGCTGATCGCGGCGGTTGAAAGAGGGTGAAGCCCGTTCTTTCATCCTCAGGCCGTCACGTCGTCCGCGTGCACTTTCACGCGTCGCCCCTTACCAACCTCGCCGCATACCGCTAGCGTCTGCGCATCCGGTCCGATCCGAGGCGCCCATGTTCGAGATGTCGATGCCGTGGTGGGAGTTCGTCCTGCGGGCAGTGATCGTGTACGTCGTGCTGCTGGCGATGATCCGGCTATCGGGCAAGCGGACGATGGGCCAGTTCACCGCGTTCGACATGCTGCTGATCGTGTTGCTCGGCAACGCGGTGCAGAACGCGCTGCTGGGGAAGGACACGTCCATGACGGGCGGGCTGCTGCTCGCGGCCACGCTCATCGTGCTGAACTGGTGCGTGGGTTTCGTCACCGCACGCAGTCGAACCGCAGAGCGGCTGCTGGAAGGTGCGCCGGTCCTGCTGGCGCGCAATGGGCACGTCTACCGCGACGTGCTGCGCCGCGAGCTGGTCAGCCGCGACGACTTCGCCAAGGCGATGCGCGAGGCCGGATGCAGCGACGTGGAGCGCGTCCATCTCGCGCTCCTGGAAACCGACGGCCACATCACCATCGTGCTGCGCGATGCGGAGGAGGATGGCAGGTCCACCTGAGCCTCAGCCCAGTTCGGCCAGCCAGTCACGCGGCCGCAGGTAATCGGCCAGGCGCGACTCCGGGCTACCTTCTTCCGGCGCGAAGCCGTACTCCCATCGCACCAGCGGGGGCAGGCTCATCAGGATCGACTCGGTACGGCCGCCCGACTGCAGGCCGAACAGCGTGCCGCGATCGAAGACGAGATTGAACTCCACGTAGCGGCCGCGGCGGTACAGCTGGAAATCGCGCTCGCGCTCCCCATGCGGCGCGTTCCTGCGACGTTCGACGATGGGCAGGTACGCATCGAGGAAACCATCGCCGACGGCGCGCAGATAAGCGAAGTCGCGCTCGGCATCCTCGTGCAGGTCGTCGAAGAACAACCCGCCGACACCGCGGGTTTCGTTGCGGTGCTTCAGGAAGAAATACTCGTCGCACCAGTGCTTGTGCTTCTCGTAGCGCGCCTGGCCGCCGAAGGGTTCACACAGCTCGCGCGCGGTGCGGTGCCAGTGCAGTACGTCTTCATCGACCGGATAGAACGGCGTCAGGTCGAAGCCGCCGCCGAACCACCACGCAACCGTCTCGCCATCGCGCACCGCGCGGAAGTGGCGCACGTTCGCGTGCGTGGTCGGCAGGTGCGGATTGCGCGGATGGAACACCAGCGACACGCCGACCGCGCGCCATGACGCGCCCGCAAGTTCCGGCCGCGCGGCCGTCGCCGACGGCGGGAGCTTCGTGCCGGAGACGTCCGAAAACCCGATGCCCGCCTGTTCGAACACCGCGCCGTCGCGCAGCACGCGCGTGCGGCCACCGCCGCCGCCAAGTGCATTCCCGCCGACGCCCGCGTCGTCGGGCGCGCGCTGCCACACGTCCTCGCGGAAGCGCGCGGTGCCGTCGGCACCTTCGATCGCCGCGCAGATGCGGTCCTGCAGGTCGGTGAGGTAGGCGCGGACGTCGTCGAAAGCCGGGGCGGGCGAGCTCATGTTCACAGGGACATAGCGGGGCAGGCGCGCATGATAGCCGCCGCCCGTTCAGGGGGCCGTCGAGGGACCGGCGTTCACGCCGGGGGCCTCGCCGATCGTCAGGTGTGGGAGGTGGGTGATGCACATGCTCCGCCCGTGTGTCCTGTCCGTCGTACTGATCGCCGCGTTGTCGGCGACCTCGTGCAAGCGCGAGGCCGCGCCCGCGGCAACCACCACGCCCGCGCCGGCCACGCCGGCACCCGCGGCGACCCCGCCTCCGGCGACCGCCGAAGCTGCCGCCGCGCAGCGCGTGTTTGGGCAGGAAGAACTCGACCAGATGGTCGCGCCGATCGCGTTGTACCCGGATTCGCTGCTGACGCAGGTGCTGATGGCGGCCACGTACCCGGGCAACGTCGCCGATGCGGTCGCGTGGTCGAAGGCGCATCCCGATGCGAAGGGCGACGCGGCGGTGAAACTCGTCGCCGACCAGCCCTGGGATCCGAGCGTGCAATCGCTGGTCGCGTTCCCGCAGGTGATGTCGACGCTCGCGCAGGATCCGGGTTGGGTGCAGCGCCTGGGCGATGCGTTCCTCGCGCAGCCCGGCGACGTGATGGACGCCGTGCAGCGTCTGCGTCGCGCCGCGCAGGCAGCCGGCAACCTGCAGACGTCCGACCAGCAGAAGGTGACCGTCGTGCCCGCGCAGGCCGCGCCGGCACCGGTCGCATCGGGTGGCGGGTCGGCACCGCCGCCGCCGGCATCGAGCGAGACGATCATCCAGATCGAACCGTCCAATCCCGAAGTCGTCTACGTCCCCAGCTACAACCCGACCACCGTGTACGGGTCGTGGCCGTATCCGTCGTATCCGCCCGCGTATTACCCGCCGTCTGCGGCGTGGTATCCGGGCAGCGCCCTCATGACCGGCCTCGCGTTCGGCACCGGGGTGGCGGTCGCCGATGCGCTGTGGGGCGATTGGGACTGGCACGGCGGCGACGTCGACATCGACGTGAACCGCTACAACAACATCAACACCAACCGGCAGATCGACGCGAACCGCAACACGTGGCGGCACGATTCGAACTTCCGTGGCGACGTGCCGTATCGCGATGCGCGCAGTCGCGAGCAGTTCGGCCAACAGCGGCTGCCCGGCGCCGACCAGCGCCAGCAGTTCCGCGGCAACGACGGCGCGCACCAGGCCAATCGCGATCGCGCGCGGCAGGAAATGGAGCGGCGTGGATTCGAAGCGCCGGCGGCGAGCAATCGCCAGGCGCAGGATCGCGCACGTGAAGCCGGGCGCGACATACAGAACCGCCCTGGAGGCGGACTGGACTCGCGTGCAGGTCAGGGCGGCGCAGGCGTGCAGCGCGATCCATCGCGCGAGCGCGCGCGCGAAACGGCACAGGCGCGCACGCAGCAGGGATCGCAGCGGGACCACGCGCGTGATGTCGCGCAGCAGCGTGGCGATCGCGCACAGGCGGGCACGCATCGCGACGCCGGCCCGCGCACGGCGAAAGCCAACACGCAGGCGCGCGACCAGGCACGCGCGCAGCACCAGCAGCGTGCGCAGGCGCACACGCCCCGGCCGCAGAACATGCAGGGCCAGCGGCAGCAGAACCGCCCGCAGCCGCGTGCCTCGCACGACGCGTCGCGCAACAACGCCTTCGCAGGCGCCAGCCATCCGCAGCAGGCGCGGGCGCAGGCCAATCGCGGGCAGCAGAGCCGTCAGCATCAGCAACGGCCGCAGGCGTCGCGTTCCTCCGGGCACCCGGTGCAGCGTGCCCCGGCCAATCGCAGCGGTGGAGGCGGCGCGCGCCGTCGCGGTTGATCGCGTGTCGCCGACAGTGCGCAGGATGAGGAGTCATTCGATGAAGCGTGCAATCCCGAACCTACATGCGATGGCGCTGGCGCTTTCCTTCGCGCTGGCGGCTACCTCCGTCTTCGCGCAGAGCGCCTATCCCACCGCCGAAGCGGCGGCCGATGCGTTCACCGCCGCGGTGGAAAAGCACGACCAGCCGGCATTGCAGAAGGTGCTGGGCGCGCAGTGGCGCGACTACATTCCCACCGAGGGCATCGACCAGGAAGACATCGACGCTTTCCTCACGCAGTGGAAGGCGTCGCACCGCATCGTCACCGAGGGTGCGACGGCGAAGGTCGCGGTGGGAAATGAAGGCTGGACGCTGCCGATTCCGTTGAAGCAGGGGAAGGACGGATGGCGCTTCGACCCGAAGGCGGGCGGCGAGGAAATGCGCGTGCGCCGCATCGGTCGCAATGAACTGGCGGTGCTGCAGGCGGTGCAGGCGTATCGCGATGCGCAGCTGGATTACGCCGAGAACGATCACGACGGCGACGGCGTGCTCGAGTACGCGCAACGCATCCTCAGCAGCGACGGCCGGCACGACGGCCTGTACTGGCCCGACGACGACAGCGACGACGTGAGCCCGCTCGGGCCGTTGTTCGGGGACGACCTGCCCAAGGGCGATTACCTGGGCTACCGGTATCGCATCCTCACCCAGCAGGGACCGTCGGCGCCCGGTGGCGCGCGCAACTACCTGATCGACGGACGCATGACGCGCGGATTCGCGCTGGTCGCGTGGCCGGCGAAATACGGCGACACCGGCGTGATGAGTTTCATGATCGGGCCGGACGGCCAGGTGTTCGAGAAGGACCTCGGCGCCGGCGGCGAATCGCTTGCGAAAGCGATGAAGGCGTTCGATCCGGATTCGAGCTGGAGCGAGGAGAAGCCGGCGACGGCGACCGCAGCGCAGTAGCTCGCAGCTTCATGCTCCCTGCGTGAAAGCGAACCCCTCTCCGCTCGGAGAGGGGTTGCGTCATCAAACCACCATCACTTCAACGTTCGCCCGAACAGCTCATGGATGCGACGGTACTCGTCGTACCAGCTGTCCGAACGCGTGAAACTGTGGCGCTCCATCGGGTACGGCGCGATCTCCCACTTGTCCTTGCGAAGTTCGATCAGGCGCTGCGAGAGCATCACCGAATCCTTGAAGAACACGTTGTCGTCGATCATGCCGTGTGCGATCAGCAGGTTGTCCTGCAGCTTGTCGGCGTAGTTGATCGGCGAGGAGACCTGGTAGGCCTCCGGATCGAGTTCCGGCGTGTTGAGGATGTTGCTGGTGTATTCGTGGTTGTACTGCGACCAGTCGGCCACCGGGCGCAGCGCGGCGCCGGCCTTGAACGTGCCCGGCGAACGGAACAGCGCCATGAACGTCATGAAGCCGCCGTACGAACCGCCGTAGATGCCCGCGTGGTCCTTGTCGCCCTGCTTGTTGGCGACCAGCCAGTCCAGGCCGTCCAGGTAATCCTCGAGTTCGGGATGGCCCATCTGGCGATAGATCGCCGTGCGCCAGTCGCGGCCGTAGCCTTCGGACGCGCGGTAATCCAGGTCAAGCACGACGTAACCTTCCTGCACGAGGAGGTTGTGGAACATCTGTTCACGGAAGTAGTTCGGATACCGCTCCGACACGTTCTGCAGATAACCCGCGCCGTGCACGAACATCACGATCGGATACTTCCTGCCCGGCTCGTAGTTCTTCGGGCCGTAGAACTTGCCCCACACCACGCCGGCGCCGTGCTTGCTGGGCACCTGCACGTACTCGGGCTGGATCCACTCACGGCCCTTGAACTCCGGCTTGCGCGTGTCGGTGAGCTGCGCGGCGTTTCCGCCGGCGGCGTTCACCACCGACAGCTGCGGCGGCATGTAGCTGGCCGAATGGCGCACGAGCACCTTCGAACCGTCGGGCGAAAGCGAGAAGTCCTCGACGCCGTCGAGCGAGGTCACTTCGCGCACGTCGCCACCGGCGACCGGGACCGCGCAGACTTCGTAATCGCCCGGCCACTGGCGGTTGCAGGTGAAGAAGAACGACGCGCCGTCCGGCGACAGCACCGGTGCGGAGACTTCCCACTTGCCGCTGGTGAGCTGGCGCGACTTGCCGCCGTCGTTCACGTACAGGTGCGAGTAGCCGCTGCGCTCCGACAGGAACCACAGCGCGCCATCGCGCGTGAAACCGAAATCGTTGAAGCCCCAGTTGATCCACGCCTTGTCGGTGAGGCGGTCGCGCGAGACGAGCTTCGCGTTGGCGAGGTCAACGCTGGCAATCCAGCGATCCTTGTTGTCGACCGCACGCACCAGCAGCGCGACGTTGCGGGAATCCTCGCTCCAGTGGATTGCCGGGCCCGAACCGTCGCCGTCGCTTTCGATGCGGACGGCGCGGTCGCCCTTCAGCGGGTCCTGCTTCGCGGCCTTGCGCATCGCGGCGAGCGGATCGTCCTTGATGCCCGGCAGCGAATCGAACTTCAGTTCGGTCGCCTTCGACGCGCTGACGTCCACCAGCCACAGCCTGTGCGGCAGCGGATCGTTGCGGCCGACACGCGTGCGCGCATCCTCGAATTCCTCGTAACCCGATTCGGTCACGTACTTGGGCATCTTGCCCGCCTGGCCTTCCTCGGCGCCCTTGGTGGTGGTGACCACCAGCAGCCACTTGCCGTCGGGCGAAAGCGCGCTGTCGGCGACGACGACGTCGGTGCCCAGGTACGTCGGTGCCGGCGCGCGCGTGGGATCGGCGCGACGCCACGCTTCATTCTGGTCGCGCGCGGCATCGCGCGTGTCCTTGTCCTTCTTCAGCGTGGCGATCATCGCCAGCTGGCGTTCGCGCAGATCGTCGTGCTTCGGATCCGCGGCGGGATCCTTCTCGGCCTTCACCACGGCGGCCTGGCTGACGCCGCTGCCCGCGCGCCACTGGTACCAGTCGTTGGCCTGGCGGAAGACGAGGTTGCCGTCGCGGCTCCACTGCGGCGTGGCTTCGTCGGCGTTGCTGCGCGTGACCTGCGTCAGCGTGCCGTTGCGCAGGTCGCGGACGAACACGTCGCCGTTGCGGACGAATGCCATGCGCGTGCGCGACGCGTCGTACACGGCGCGCGGCGCGTCGAGGTCGGCGCGCGCGGCGCCGTCGAGCATCGCGGCGCTGCCGCCGGCAACGGGTTGCTGGTAGGTGTCGCGGATCGCGGCTCCTTCACGCTTCAGCTGGTACTGAACGCGTTGGCCGTCCCAGGCCCACCAGGCCTGTTCGACCGGCGGACCGATCCAGTCGGGATCGGCCATCGCCTGGGTCAATGTGACCGGCGTTTGCGCCTGCGCGGCGCAGGCAAGGAACAGAGCGGAAACCGCGAGGGAAGTGATGCGGATGGGACGCGAAGGCATGGGTTCGTACCGGCACGGTTGGACAAAACCCCCGCAGCCTATCAGCCCCCCGCTTTGCCGGATCGGGTCATGCGTCATGGGTGGGACGATTTGGCCGAAGACGGCGCCAGGGGCGGCCGGCACACTTTCCGCCCGGTCAACACCGTTGGAGTGACGCCGTGGACGCCCTGCTGATTTCGCGCATCCAGTTCGGATTCGTCATCTCGTTCCACATCCTGTTCCCGGCCTTCACCATCGGCCTGGCGAGCTGGCTGGCCTTTGTCGAATGGCGTTGGCTGCGCACGCGCGACACGCTCTGGCGCGACCTGTATTTCTTCTGGACGAAGATCTTCGCCGTGTCCTTCGGCATGGGCGTGGTGTCGGGCATCGTGATGAGTTTCCAGTTCGGCACGAACTGGGCGACGCTGAGCGAACAGGCCGGCAACATCCTGGGTCCGTTGCTGAGCTACGAAGTGCTCACCGCGTTCTTCCTGGAGGCCACGTTCCTCGGCGTGATGCTGTTCGGCTGGGGCCGCGTGAGCGAGAAGGTGCATTTCCTCGCGACGTCGATGGTGGCGCTGGGCACGCTTGTTTCCACGTTCTGGATCATCTCCGCCAACAGCTGGATGCAGACGCCGCAGGGCTACAGCATCATCGACGGCGTGTTCCATCCGGACGACTGGTTCGCGATCATCTTCAATCCGTCCTTCCCGGTGCGACTGGCGCACATGGTGCTGGCGGCGTTCATCACCACGTGTTTCGTGATCGGCGGCGTGGGTGCGTCGTACCTGCTGCGAGGCGTGCACGTGGAAGCGGGCAAACGCATGCTCAAGGCGGCGGTGCTGTTCGCATCGATCACCGTGCCCGCGCAGGTGTTCGTCGGCGACCTGCACGGGTTGAACGTGCTCGAACACCAGCCGACGAAGGTCGCCGCGATGGAAGGCCACTGGGAAAGCGAACCGCAGGGCGAAGGCATGCCCTTCATCGTGTTCGCCGTTCCCAACGAGCGGGAAGAGCGCAACGACCTGGAAATCGCGATTCCGCGCGCCGGCGGCCTCATCCTCACGCATTCATGGAATGGCGACATCGCGCCGCTGAAATCCGTACCCGCCAGCGAGCGCCCGCCGGTGAAGCCGGTGTTCTATGCATTCCGCGTGATGGTCGGGCTCGGCAGTTTGATGCTTTTGCTCACGCTGTTCTCGCTGTTCAAGTTCTGGCGAGGCAAGCTGTACGAATCGCGCCTCGCTTTGCGCGGTTGGCGTCTGCTGACGCTGGCCGGTTTCGTGTGCATGTTGTCGGGCTGGTACGTCACCGAGATCGGCCGCCAGCCGTACGTGATCTACGGCCTGCTGCGCACCGCCGACGCGGTGAGCCCGACGCTCGCCGCCGCCGCCGTGATGACGTCGCTGCTCGTCTACATGGTCGTGTACGCGATCGTGTTCGGCGCAGGCTTCTGGTATCTCACGCGACTGGTGAAGAAGGGCCCGCTGCCGCACGAACCGCCGCAGGACACACGCGGTGGCGACCGGACGCCGGCGCGTCCGCTGTCCGCCGCGGGCGAGAACCTCGAGGAGGGCGCGTGATGGACATGGCGACCGTGCTTCCGGTGGTCTGGTTCGGCGTGATCGGATTCGGCGTGCTGATGTACGTGGTGCTCGACGGGTTCGTGCTGGGGCTTGGAATCCTCGCGCCCTTCGCGGAAACGGAGCAGCAGCTCGACCACATGATGAACACCGCCGCGCCCATCTGGGACGGGAATGAAACCTGGCTCGTGCTCGGCGGCGCGGGCCTGCTGGCGGCGTTTCCGAAGGCCTATGCGGTGGTGTTGTCGGCGTTGTACCTGCCGGTGCTGATGATGCTCATCGCGCTGGTGTTCCGCGGCGTCGCGTTCGAATTCCGCTTCAAGGCGCATCGCGCGAAGCCGGCGTGGGGCCTCGCGTTCTCGCTGGGCTCGATGGTGTGCGCGTTCGCGCAGGGCGTGATCCTCGGCGCGCTGGTGGAAGGCATGCCGCTGCAGGACGGCAAGTACATGGCCGGCGCCTTCGGCTGGTTCAGCCCGTTCTCGATGCTGACCGGCGTCGCGGTGCTGTTCGGCTACGCGTTGCTGGGTTCGACATGGCTGATCCTGAAAACCGAAGGCCGCATGCAGGACATCGCGCGCGGCCTGACCCGGCCGCTGGTGCTGGTCGTCGTCGCGTTCATGGGGCTGGTCAGCGCGTGGCTGCCGTTCCTGGACTCGCAGATCATGGCGCGTTGGTTCGACGGCGCGAACTTCCTGTGGCTGGCGCCGGTGCCCTTGCTGGCGCTGTTCAACGCCTTCGCGCTGTGGCGCGCGGCGATGCGGCGCGGCCGCGATTCCGCGCCGTTCGTGCTGACGCTGTGCTTCTTCGTGCTGGGCTTCGCCGGGCTGGTGCTGGGCATGTGGCCGAACATCGTGCCGCCGGACATGACGATCTGGGACGCCGCCTCGCCGCCCTCGTCGCAGGGCTTCGTGCTGGTGGGGCTGATCGTGCTGCTGCCGGCGATCCTTGGCTACACGTACTGGTCCTACAGCGTGTTCAAGGGGAAGGTTGCGGCGGACGCGGGGTATCACTGAATCCGGGATTCGGGATACTAGGCCGCCGTCAGCCGAGAAATCGCGGATGAGTGAGTCGGCAGTCCCGGCGTTCGCATGCAAGCGCCGATCCGCGAAGCCGCCCGCGCCTTGCGCCCTTCACACTCGGGCTTTACAAATCCCCAACTCCAAATCCCGAATCCCGGCGTTGCCCCGGTATGCTGTGGCGAAAATCCCGCCGCGCCATCCCCCAGGCGCGTACGCCGCCGGAAACGATGCAAGCCTACGTCTACAAGAGCCTCCGCAAGGCCGACACTTACGTTTACCTCGCGCAGCGCGACGATTTCGCGCGGCTGCCCGAACCCGTCCGCTCGCAGCTGGGCACGCTCCATTTCGTGCTGGAACTCGCACTGACCCCGGACCGCAAGCTGGCCCGCGAGGACGTGGCCGTCGTGCGCGAGAACCTGTCCATGCGCGGTTTCCACCTGCAATTCCCGCCTACGGTCGAAGATCCGATGCTGGAGGATTGGGGCACCGATGCCTGAGCCGACGAAGACATCGCGCGCACCCCGCACCATCTCGCTGCCGGTTCGCATCGGCGGCGTGCTGGCCGGCGGCGTCCTGCTGGGCCTGCTCGCCGGCTTCGGCGGCATGGTTGCCGCGATCGCCGGGACCCTCGCACAGCCGTTGAACGCCCTCGCCGTGCGCGCCTGGCGCGACGGCGGGCTGCCCGCGCGCCGCGAGGCGCTGCGTGACGGGCTCGCACTGGCGAGCGTCTGGCTCGGCGCCGTCGCCGTCCTTGCGGCGCTGCTGGCCTGGCCGCTGTCGTCCCTGCTTTACAGCGGATCGCTGGCGGCAGCGCTGGGCGTCAGCGTCGTCCTCGGCGCCGTCCTGCTGGGCCTGTGGCGCGTGTGGCCGCTGTGCCTCGGACTGGAACGCGACGGCGGCCCGCTACGCGAACACTGGCACGCGCTGGGCGAACTCGAACTGGGCGCGTGGCGCGGCCTGGGCGTCGCCGCGATTGTGCTGGCAATGGCCGCCGCAGTGGTCGCGCTGGCTTGGCCGCAGCTGCTCGGCGGCGGTGCCCGCTGGGCGCTCGCGGTGGTGCTGGCGATTGGCGCGCCGGCGCTGCACGCCCTGCTCCAGCAGATCGAACCGGCCGACCCGTTGCCCGGATTCGCCTTCGATGCCGACGACGATGACGTCGAAGCCGACGAGCACATCGCGCTCGTCGACGGCGAACCACTCGCGCCGCTGCTTTACGCCGCCGCACGCGCCGGTCGCGTGGAGCGCGCGCTGGAACTGGTCGAACTCGGAGCCGACGTCAACGCGGCACCGCCTGCGGACGATCGCGACCAGCGCAGCCTCGCCGTGCTCGCCGCGGTGTTGCCCGACCTGCGGCTGCTGCGCGCGCTGATCGCCAACGGCGCCGACCTCAACGCGACGCATGCCGGCATGACGCCGCTGCTGGCCGCCACGCGCGACAGCTGGCACGGACGCCCCGACGCGGTGATGACGCTGCTCGCCAACGGGGCCGATCCGCGCCTCACCGACACCGACGGCAACACGCCGCTGCATCACGCCGCGCGCAGTTCCGATCCGGGCGTCGCCGCGCTGCTGCGCGATGCCGCGGCCGAACTCGACCCGCTCAACCGCGACGGCGTATCGCCGCTGGGCATGGCCTGCGCGGCCGGCAACTGGCGGCTGGCGAAATTCCTGCTCGAACGCGGCGCGCGCCCGGAGCCGGGCGACGGCCAGCCGGCGCTGCTCGCGGCCGCGGGCGGCGAAGAAGACGACGCGGCCGGTGTCGCGCTGCTGCTCAAGCACAAGGCGAAGGTGGACGCGCGCGATCGCCGCGGCCGCACTGCGCTGCATGAGGCCGCATTCGCCGGCCACCTCGACATCGCCGGGACGCTGCTGTCAGCCCACGCCGATGCGTCGATCCGCGACCACGACGGCCGGACCCCTTTCCTGGAAGCCGCCCGCGCCTCGCGTGAAGCGCTGATCGAACGGCTGCTCCAGCACCTGCCGCGCGGCGGTGCCGAGTCCGCGACCAGCGCCGACGCACGCGGCCGCACCGCGCTGATCCTGGCGTGCATGGCCGATTCGCCGTCGCCCGCGCTGGTGCAGAAGCTGCTCGACCTCGGCAGCGAAGCCGAACATCGCGATGCCGACGGCAAGCGTGCGATCGACCGCGCCGCCGAAGCCGGGCGCTGGTCGCTGGTCGCCGCGCTCGATCGCGCCTATCCGCTGCCGGCCGCGCTCAGCGAAGAGGCCGACGACGACGCGCCGCTGCCTGATCGCGCGCCGACCGTGCTGCTGCGCGACGGCCTTCGCGATGGCCGCGCCGAAGAACTGGGCGGTCTCGCGCAGCTGCTCAGCGCGAAGGAACGCGGCGCACTGTTGCACGACGAAGATGCGGTCGGTTCGGCCGATCGCGTGCGCTGGCTGCTCGCGCAGGGCGCCGATCCGGAAGTGCGCGATCCGCACGGCGACACGCCCGTGCACGCGATGCTCGCGCGCATGCCGGAAGCGGAAACCTCGCTGCGCGCGCTGCTGGAACGCGCGGTGTCGCCGGCCGGTTCCGGCGGACTCGCGCGCTTCATGGCTGCTGCGCAGGGCAACACGGGCGACGCGCTGGAAAGCCTGGCACTCGAACTGCTGGAGCGCGGTGCCGATCCGTTCGCGCGTTCGCAAGCGGGCGACCCGCCGCTGGCGCTCGCCGTGCGGCTGGGCTGGGCGCGCGTGCTCGATCGCCTGCTCGCGATCGGCGCCGACCTCAACGCGCGCGACAGCCACGGCATGAGCGCGCTGCACCTGGCCGCCGCGCTTGGACGCGACGGCATGCTCAAGCGCCTCGTCGCGCACGGCGCGGCGCCGGACCTGCTCGCCGCTGATGGCCAGACGCCGCTCGGCGTCGCGCTGTCGTCGGGTCGTCGCGACCTGGCCGACTGGCTCGACTGGCGCGGCTGGCCGCTGCCGCGCCGTCCGCTGCAGGCGCAGGACATCCCGGCCGCGGCGATCGTCGGCGATGCCGATGCGGTCCGTCGCCTGGTCGACCTCGGCCTGCCGGTGGACGCCACCGATTCGCAGGGTTGCACCGCGCTGCTGCGTGCGGCAGGCGGCGGCCATCGCGCCGTCGTCGACCTGCTGCTCGCGCGTGGCGCCGATCCGGAGCGCACGGCCAACTCGGGCGCGACGCCGCTTTCGGCCGCCGTGAGCATGCGTCACGCCGACATCGTCGACCGGCTGCTCGCCGCCGGCGCGCCGCTCGAACAGCGCCTGCCGGGCGACCTGACCGTCTTGATGGTCGCGTGCGCACTCGGCCTGACCGATCTTGCCGCGCGCCTGCTCACCGCCGGTGCCGACGTGCAGGCCTGCGACGCGCAGGGCCGCCAGGCGCTGCATTGCGCGGCAATGTACGGCTTCAATGCGCGCGAGCGTTCGCGCCTGGTCGCGCTGTTCGACACCCTGCTGCTGGCCGGGGTGGATGCCGACCAGCCGGCCGCGGGCGCGACGCCGCTGTTGCTGCTGCTCGGCGCGCGTGCCGAACCGGGCAGCGACGCCGACGAAGACGTGCTGGTCGCCGGCCTGCAGTTGCTGATCGACCACGATGCTTCGCTCGACGCCAAGGATCCGCGCGGCTTCGGCCCGCTGCATCTTGCGGCGCTGCACGGCCTGCCGCGCGTGGTGCAGTTCCTGCTGCGTGCCGGCGCCGACCCGGACCTGCGCGATGCACTCAACCGCACCCCGCGCGAGATCGCGGTGATGCGCGGCTTCATCGACATCGCGGCGGAATTCGCACCGGCGACGCCGGGGCAGAATCTTTCGATGGCGCGGTTCCTGCGCGAGCCGCGGTAAGGCTCGTCGTTCCGGGAAACTCTTGTCCGGGGCCGTGCTTCAGCCCCTCTCCCCAAGGGAAAGCGGTTGGGGTGAGGGGCGATGCGTGCGATGCGGTGACGCTCGGGTTCCAGCGTTCGCTGGAATGACGATTCAGGCGCGGAAACGCGACGAGCCTGGATTCCGGCCTTCGCCGGGATGACGAGCTAAGTCACTCTTCCTCATCCACCGCCGCCATGTCCTTGCGCGTGGCATCGGCGATCTCGTTGAGCACGCCCGTGCCGCTGTCGGCGTCGAACAGTTCTTCCAGTTCGCGACGTGCATCCTGCGTGGATTGCAGCAGTGCGTCCTCGTCGTCGCGGATCAGCGACTGCGCATGCAGCAGGCGCAGGTCGTGTTCGCGGAACTGCTCGGCGTGCTGGCGCGCGACGTCTTCGGACAGGCCGAGTTCCACCAGCACTTTCTCGCCCATCTTCAGGCTGCTGTAGAACGTCTCGCGAATCGCGCGCGCGCCCAGGTCCATCAGCTCCCACGCGTGGCGACGGTCGCGTGCGCGGGCGAAGACGGTCGCGTTCGGGTACAGCCTGCGCATGGTTTCCACGGTGCGCAGGCTTTCCTCGACACCGTCGATGGCGACGACGAACACCTTCACCTGGTCCGCCCCGCACGAGCGCAGCAGTTCGGGCTTGGCCGGATCGCCGTAGTACACCGGGTTGCCGAAACGGCGCACGAAGTCGACCTGGTCGGCGCTGTGTTCGATCGCGATGAAGCGCGTGTGCTGCGCCAGCAACAGTCGCGCGACGATCTGTCCGAAGCGGCCGAAGCCGGCGATCAGCACTTCCGGCTGGTCGTTGGGAATGTGGTCGAACGCGCGCTCTTCCTTGCGCGGCGCGGCGGAGAGCATGCGCGCGATGGCGATCACCAGCAGCGGCGTGAGCGCCATCGAAATACCGACCGCGGCGACGAGGCGGTCGCGCGTCGGGTCGTCGATCAGACCCGACTTCACCGCTTCGTTGAAGATCACGAAGGCGAACTCGCCGCCCAGCGCCAGCACCGCGCCGAGCCGCAGCGATTCGCGCGTGTTCAGGCCGCCCGGCACGTGGCCGACGAAATAGAGGATGGAGAACTTCACCATCAGCAGCGCGATGGCGAGGCCGGTGATCAATACCGGTTCCGACAGCAGGCGGTCGAGGTCGATGGTCATGCCGACGGCCATGAAGAACAGGCCGAGCAGCAGGCCCTTGAACGGGTCGATCTGCGCTTCGAGTTCGTGGCGGAATTCCGAATCGGCCAACAGCACGCCGGCGAGGAACGCGCCCAGGCCCGCCGACAGGCCGGCGCCCTGCATGATCCACGCGGTGCCCAGCACCACCAGCAACGCCGCGCCGGTGAACACTTCGGGCATCTGCACACGCGCGATGATGCGGAACACCTGCCTCAGCGCGAACCGGCCGCCGATCACCACCACGGCGATCGCGCCGAGCGCCTTGGCGATCTCGTCCCAGCCCAGGTTGTCGGCCGCGCCGGCGCGACCGAGCAGCGGAATGGCGGCCAGCAGCGGGATCGCCGCGAGATCCTGGAACAACAGGATCGCGAAGCCGAGGCGACCGTGGTCGGTCGTCAACGCCTTGCGTTCGGACAGCAGTTGCAGGCCGATGGCCGTGGATGAGAACGCCAGGCCCATGCCGATGACCAGTGCGGCCTGCCACGACGCGCCGGCGATCATCGCCGCACCGCCGATGGCGAGCGCACTGAGCGCCACCTGCGCACCACCCGCGCCGAAGATCGGCTTGCGCATTACGCGAAGGCGAGCGGGCGAGAGTTCCAGGCCGATGACGAACAGCAGCATCACCACGCCGATTTCCGCCGCCGTCAGCACCGGCTCGGCATTGGCGACGAACCGCAGGCCGTACGGCCCCAGCGTCACGCCCGCGGTGAGATACCCCAGCACCGCGCCGAGGCCGAAACGACGGAACACCGGCACCGCGATCACCGCGGCCAGCAGGAAAACCAGTGCGAGTTCCAGACCACCGCCGTGCATGTAGTGCCTCCGTTTCGGGAATTATGCCCATCTGCCGTCGCGGCAGCGTCGCCTTGCGGGCAACGGTGAAACGCGATTTGATGACGCCCACTAAGGAGGGGTGCCATGGGGAATGGAAGTGGGGTGCGCGCACGGTTGGGGCGAGCGGTGCTGGTTTTCTCGTTCGCCGCCTCGGTGGCGCTGGCGCCGGCTGGCGTGACGCTCGCCGGAGGTCGAGGCGAGGTTCGCAAGCAGACCGAACTCAGCATGCTGGTAGTTGGCCAGATCGTCATCGAGCGCGACGGCAAAGTGCACGAGTACGTACTCGACGACGCGGCGAAATTGCCTCCCATCGTCCCCCAGCTGCTCGACAAGGCGACGGGGCACTGGCAGTTCGACCCCATCGTGATCGACGGAAAGTCCATCCGTGCGCGCACCGCGATGAGCGTGCGCCTGGTCGCCAAGCCTCTGGATGACGGACGTTTCGACGTTCGTGTCGCCGCGGCGAACTTCGGCAAGCCAGCCGAGGGCGAGTTCCTCACCAGCCGCGAGCCGTTGAAGCCGCCGACGTACCCGCAGGCGGCGGCCAGAAGCGGCGTGGGTGGAACGGTTTACGTGGTGGTTCGCGTCGGTCGGGATGGAAAGGTCGAGGACGCGATGGCCGAGCAGGTCAATCTTCGCGTCGTCGACACCGAGGGCGGGATGAAGCGCTGGCGTGGAATGATGGCGGACGCCGCGCTGGACCGCGCGCGGACCTGGACCTTCGTGCCCCCAACGAAGGGCGAGGAGGTCGACGAGCCGTTCTGGCTGGCCCGCGTGCCGATCGACTTCCTGTTGCACGAACAGAAGCCGACCGAACCCGGCAAGTGGGAGGCGTACATTCCCGGGCCGCGCGAGAGCGCGCCGTGGTTGGGCGGCATGGATGCGTCGCTCGGCGCCGACGCCGTGGCCGGCAGCGGCATCTTCCCGGTCAAGGGCGGCCCCCGACTGCTGTCGCCGCTCGACGGAGGCGGCTGAGTGGCAACAAGAGCGCCCCGCGCTGCGGGGCGTTCGGCGATTCGAATCGCCTGGTCCGGCGGCCATCGACCTGATGGCGCGAATCCAACAGGGGGCAGAAGCATCATGTTGCGTAAATGGAGCGGCCTGCTGGCCCTCATGCTGTGCGCTGGGCTCGCGCTGGCCGCCAGCAAGGAAGGCGGCGTTCGCTCGCAGGTCGAGGCGAGCATGCTGGTGTCGGGCACGATCGTGGTCGATGCGCTGGGACGGGTCTCGGAATACCGCCTCGCGCAGGAATCGTCGCTGCCGCCGCCGTTGCTCGCCATCGTCGACCGGCGCATCCGCGCGTGGCAATTCGAGCCGGTGCTGATCGATGGCAAACAGGTCCTCGTGCGTTCGCCGATGCAGGTGCGACTGGTGACGAAGCGAGACGGGGAGAAGTTCCTGTTTCGCATCGCGGGCGCCACCTTCGGTTCTTCGCGCAGTGATGACGAAGTGCCGACGTCGAACGGTCCGCTCGCGAAGCCGCGCTACCCGGAATACGCCTACACCAGCAACGTGGGCGGCACCGTGTACCTGGGGGTGCGGATCGGTCGCGATGGTTCGGTCGAGGAAGCCGTCGCCGAGCAGGTGAACCTGCGCTCGCTGGGCTCGGAGCGCGAGATGGCGCGGTTCCGCGAGATTCTTGCGGACTCGTCGATCGCGGTGACCCGCAAGTGGAAGTTCAACTACCCCACGCGCGGCGAGTGGGCCAGCGCGCCGTTCGTGTCGGCGCGAGTGGCGATCGAGTTCCTCGCCCTCGACATGCCATCGGAGCGGACCGGGAAATGGATGACGTACGTGCCGGGGCCGCGTCAGATCGTCCCGTGGCGCGACCGGGATGCGGCGAATCAGGCGGCCGATGCCATTGCCGTCGACGGCGTGTATCCCGACGATCCCAGGGCGCTGCGGCTGATCGGCGGCCAGGACGGTTGACGATCGCGTCGCGACGATCCGGGAAATGAAAAACGCCCCGCATTGCGGGGCGTTTTCCTGTGCGGCACTCGAACCGCGACTCAGCGCTTCATCGAACTGAAGAACTCGTCGTTCGACTTGCTGGTCTTCATCTTGTCCAGCAGGAACTCCATCGCGCCGATCTCGTCCATGCCGTGCAGCAGCTTGCGCAGGATCCAGATCTTCT
>Ga0209257_1002614_pt1 | contig 17418 bp, 12 predicted proteins | sample AraplaCvi_mCL_r2_FD_184277 | JGI IMG/M metagenome (GOLD analysis project Ga0209257, IMG submission 184277) | Arabidopsis root microbial communities from North Carolina, USA - plate scrape MF_Cvi_mCL_r2 (SPAdes) (version 2) | ecosystem: Host-associated > Plants > Roots > Endosphere | place: USA...
CACGAAAGTCGTCACTTCGCTCGAACTCCGACGTCAGACCCCCGGTTTATCGTAGGGGTGGCGCCCAGGAAAGGACCAGGGCGGCGCTTGCCCTTACCGGGTTCGATCAACCCGGTGGCGCCCAGAAAAGGACCGGAGCGAAGCCTGCTCCTACCGGGTCAGATCAATCCGGTGGTGCCCAGGAAAGGACTCGAACCTTCACGGCCGTTAAGCCACTGGCACCTGAAGCCAGCGCGTCTACCAATTCCGCCACCTGGGCCCCGTCCGTCGGATCGGGAGGCGGCTACTTATGGCAAGGCCCGGACCGCGTCAACGGCCCTTCTCAGCGGCGGATTGCGGGGCGTCGCCGCATCGCCTAAACCGCACCCTTCTCAAGACCTACAGGACCGGCCGCGCCGTCATGCAGAACCTCGTCACCGTCTTCGGAGGCTCCGGCTTCGTGGGGACCCAGGCCGTCCGCTACTTGGCCAAGGCCGGCTGGCGCGTCCGCGTGGCGGTCCGCAACCCGAACCTCGCCTACAAGATGCGCCTGCTGGGCGACGTGGGCCAGATCGACGTGGTCCAGGCCAATCTCCGCAACCAGCCGTCGATCGAGCGCGCGCTGGACGGAGCCGTCGCCTCGCTGAACATGGTGGGCGTGGGCTACGAGACCGGCCGCCAGGGTTTCCAGGCCGTTCACGCCATGGGCGCCCACAACGTGGCCGAGGCCGCGAAGGCGCTGGGCGTCCGCCGCGTCGTCCAGGTCTCCGCTCTCGGCGCGGCCCCCGATTCGCCGTCGAAGTATCTGCGCACCAAGGCCGAGGGCGAGGCCGCGGTCCGGGCGATCTTCGCCGACGCGGTGGTGGCGCGGCCGTCGATCGTTTTCGGGACCGGCGACGGCTTCTTCAACAAGTTCGCCAGCATGGCGCAGCTCAGCCCCGCCCTGCCGCTGATCGGCGGCGGGCACACGCGGTTCCAGCCGGTGTTCGTGGGTGATGTGGGCCAGGCGCTGGCGCGGATGGTGGTGAGCGACGCCGCGGCGGGTCAGACCTATGAGCTGGGCGGCCCGGCGGTCTTCACGTTCCGGGAGCTGATGGAGATGATGCTGGCCGAGACGGGCCAGCACCGCCTGCTGATCCCCGTGCCGTTCCCCGCCGCCGCGCTGCTGGGGAGCCTGGGCGACCTGGTCGCGGGCCTGATGCCGCCGCCGGTGACCTCGGACCAGATCGCGGCCCTGCGCTCCGACAATGTGGTCAGCGGGCAGTATCCGGGCCTGGCCGAGCTGGGCCTCACGCCCACGACGCTGGAAGCCATCCTGCCGACCTATCTCTACGCCTACCGCAAGGGCGGCCAGTACGCCGACCAGGACGCGCGCGAGATGGAAGCCGGGCGGATCTAGGTCAGGGTCAGCAGCGCCAAGCCGATCCCGCCGATCGCGATCCGCAGCCAGCCGAAGGGAGCCAGGCCGCGGCTGGTGACCACCGCCAGCATGGTGCGGATCACCACGATCGCCACCAGGAAGGCCACGACGAAGCCGATGGCGATCAGCGGCATCGTGTCGGCGGTAAGCTGATCGCGGCTCTCCCAGGCGTCCAGCACGAACGCGCCCAGCATGGTCGGGATCGCCAGGAAGAAGGTGAACTCGGCGGCGGCCCGCTTCTCGACGCCGAACAGCATGCCGCCCACGATGGTGGCGCCCGAGCGGGAGACGCCGGGCATCATCGCCAGCACCTGGAACAGGCCGATGGCCAGCGCCTTGGAGAGCGGCAGCTTGAAGGGGTCGTGCGCCGTGGGCCGCGGGGCCAGGCGGTCGATGAACAGCAGCACGACGCCGCCGAGGATCAGCGAGACGCATTGCACCACAGGGCTGTCGAACAGCACCGCCTTGATGAAGTCATGCAGCAGCAGGCCCAGCACCACCGAGGGCAGGAACGCCACGATGACGGTGAGGGCGAACTTGCGGGCCTGCGGGCTGGTGGGCAGGCCGACCACCTGTTTCCAGAGCTTGGGGAAGTAGAGGGCCACCACGGCCAGGATCGCCCCCAGCTGGATCATCACCGCGAAGGTGTCCCAGAAGCCGTCGGGCAGGCCCATGGCCTGTTTCGCCAGCAGCATCATTCCGGTCGAGGAGACCGGGATGAACTCGGTCAGGCCCTCGATGACCCCCAGGATGACGGCATAGGCCCAGTCCGGCAGCACGGCGACGCTCCAACTTGAAATCAACAGGGCTGAAGGGCGCGGACTATGGTGAACAACAGGTTCATCTCAAAATTGGACTAATTCTGCGACAAGGCCGCGCTTGCTGGTCACATCGGCGTCATGCCGCGATTCTGATAGTCCATCATTTGGACCACAGACTTTTCACGCAATATTTTGCCCACTAGATGGCCGCTCGACAGGAGAGAGCGCACTTCCATGGCCGAGCGCATGCTGAAATTCACGGTGACGCCCCGGACGACCCCGGAGAAGCGGGACGCCGATGCGCGCTCGGGCGATTTCCACGAAATCTACCGCGACTTCATCGACGCCAAGGCGTCCGAGCAGGCCTCGCGCTGCTCGCAGTGCGGCGTGCCGTTCTGCCAGACCCACTGTCCGCTGCACAATAACATCCCCGACTGGCTGCGGATGACCGCCGAGGGCCGGCTGGAGGAAGCCTACGCCCTGAGCCAGGCCACCAACGCCATGCCCGAGATCTGCGGCCGCATCTGCCCGCAGGACCGGCTGTGCGAGGGCAACTGCGTCATCGAGCAGTCGGGCCACGGCACGGTGACCATCGGCGCCGTCGAGCGCTACCTCTCGGACAAGGCCTGGGAGATGGGCTGGGTGCGGCCGCTGGTCGCCACCGCCGAGCGCGGGCAGTCGGTGGGGATCATCGGCGCGGGCCCGGCCGGCCTGGCCGCCGCCGAGCGCCTGCGCGAGCTGGGCTATGCGGTCACCGTCTACGACCGCCACGACCGGCCCGGCGGCCTGCTGGTCTACGGCATCCCCGGCTTCAAGCTGGAGAAGGAAGTCGTGGAGCGCCGCACCCGCCGGCTGGCCGAGGGCGGCGTGGAATATGTGCTGGACTTCGAGGTCGGCCGCGACGCCACCCTCGACCAGCTGCGCCAGAAGCACGACAGCATCCTGATCGCCACCGGCGTCTACGCCGCGCGCGACATGGCGGTCCCGGGCTCCGGCTCGGCGGGCGTCGTGCCGGCGCTGGAGTACCTGATCGCCTCGAACCGCAAGGGCCTGGGCGACGACGTTCCCGAGTTCGACGCCGGCAAGCTGAACGCCGAGGGCAAGGATGTGGTCGTGGTCGGCGGCGGCGACACCGCCATGGACTGCGTCCGCACGGCCATCCGCCAGGGCGCGACCTCGGTCACCTGCCTCTACCGCCGCGACCGCGCCAACATGCCGGGCTCGGACCGCGAGGTCAGCCACGCCGAGGAAGAGGGCGTGATCTTCGAATGGCTGGCGGCGCCCAAGGCGGTGACCGGCGATGCGCTGAAGGCCGCCGGAGTGATGGCGGCGCGCATGCGCCTCGGTCCCCCGGACGCCTCGGGTCGCCAATCGCCGGAAGAGATCGAGGGCGCCGACTTCGAGCTTCGGGCCGACATCGTGATCAAGGCCCTGGGCTTCGACCCCGAGGACCTGCCCAACGCCTTCGACGTGCCGGACCTGGCCGTGACCCGCTGGGGCACGGTGAAGGCCGACATGCGCAACATGATGACCTCGATCCCGGGCGTGTTCGCCGCCGGCGACATCGTCCGCGGCGCCAGCCTGGTGGTCTGGGCCATCCGCGACGGCCGCGACGCCGCCGAAGCCATGCACCGCTACCTCGCCGCGCACGCCAGCGCCGACGCCCTGATCCCTGCCGAGTAACGCCGATGACCGACGACATCCTCGCCCGCTACGAGCGCGACCGGCAGCTGCTGCTGGAGGCCAACGGCGGCTACGACATCACCGCCCAGCACGACGCCTGCGGCGTGGGCCTGGTCTGCGCCATCGACGGCAAGCCCCGCCGCGAGGTGGTGGAGCTGGCCATCCGTGCGCTGAAAGCCGTCTGGCACCGAGGCGCGGTCGACGCCGACGGCAAGACGGGCGACGGCGCCGGCGTGCTGGTCAGCGTCCCGCAGGACTTCTTCGCCGCCCACGTCGAGCGGATCGGCCACGTGGTGCGCCCGGGCCCGATCGCCGTCGGCCAGGTGTTCCTGCCGCGCGTGGACCTGGCCGCCCAGGAGGCCGCCCGGACCATCGTGGAATCCGAGGTGCTGCGCTTCGGCTTCTACATCTACGGCTGGCGCCAGGTGCCCACCGACACTTCGGTGATCGGCGAGAAGGCCAACGCCACCCGTCCCGAGATCGAGCAGATCATGCTCAGCCCGCCCAAGGGCATGGACGGCGAGGCGCTGGAGCGCGCGCTGTTCCTCTGCCGCAAGCGGATCGAGAAGCGCGTGGCCCAGGCCAACATCCAGCACTTCTACATCTGCTCCCTCTCGGCGCGGGCCCTGATCTACAAGGGCATGTTCCTGGCCGAGAGCATCGACGCCTTCTACCCGGACCTGACCGACCCGCGCTTCCAGGCGGCGGTGGCGATCTTCCACCAGCGCTATTCGACCAACACCTTCCCGGAATGGCGGCTGGCCCAGCCGTTCCGGATGCTGGCCCACAACGGCGAGATCAACACGCTGAAGGGCAACGTGAACTGGATGAAGTCGCACGAGATCCGCATGGCGGCCTCGGCGTTCGGCGACTACCAGGACGACATCAAGCCGGTGATCCAGCCGGGCGTTTCGGACTCCGCCGCCCTCGACAACACCTTCGAGGTGCTGGTGCGCGCCGGCCGCGACGCGCCCATGGCCAAGACCCTGCTGATCCCGGAGGCGTGGAACACGCGTTCGGGCGAGCAGATGAAGGCCAGCCACCGCGCGCTCTATTCCTACTGCAACGCCGTGATGGAGCCGTGGGACGGCCCCGCCGCGGTCTGCGCCACCGACGGCCGCTGGGTCGTGGCCGGCAAGGACCGCAACGGCCTGCGCCCCCTGCGCGTCGCCCAGACTTCGGACGGCCTGCTGATCGTGGGCTCCGAGGCCGGCATGTGTCGGGTCGAGGAAAGCCGGATCGTCCGCAAGGCGCACATCGAGCCCGGCCGGATGCTGGCCATCGACCTGAACGAAGGCCGCCTCTACGACGAGGACGGGATCATCGACCGCCTCGCCAACCAGCACCCCTATGACCGCTGGCTCGGCAACATGGTGGACCTGGAGGAGAAGATCGGGCCGGGGCCCGAACCGCGCCTCTATGGCCGTGAGGAACTGGTGCGCCGCCAGGCCGCCGCCGGCATCACCCTGGAGGACCTGGAGCTGATCCTGGCCCCCATGGTGGAGGACGCCAAGGAAGCCGTGGGCTCCATGGGCGACGACACGCCGCTGGCGGTGCTGTCGGACGGCTACCGCCCGCTCAGCCATTTCTTCCGGCAGAACTTCAGCCAGGTGACCAACCCGCCCATCGACTCGCTGCGCGAGACGGCGGTGATGAGCCTGAAGACCCGCTTCAAGAACCTCGGCAACATCCTGGCCGAGAACGAGACCCAGGCCGACGTCTTCGTGATGGAAAGCCCGGTGCTGACCACCGGCATGTACAACCGGGTGGTCGAGGTCATCGGCGAGAAGAACGTCGCCCAGATCGACTGCACCATGCCGATCCCGGCCGAGGACGCCCGCGGCGGCGACGCCCTGCGCGCCAACCTGGACCGAATCCGCGCCGAGGCCGAGGAGGCCGCCCTGCGCGGCTGCTCGACCATCGTACTCAGCGACATGGGCGCGGGTCCCGAGCGCGTCGCCCTGCCGATGGTGCTGGCCACCGGCGGCGTCCACGCCTGGCTGGTGGGCAAGGGCCTGCGCAGCTACGTCTCGATCATCGTCCGCTCGGGCGAGTGCCTGGACACCCATGCCTACGCGGTCCTGGTGGGCGTGGGCGCGACGGCGGTGAACGCCTACCTGGCCCAGGAGAGCTACCTGGACCGCCAGGAGCGCGGCCTGACCGGCGAGCTGACGCTGCGCGACCTGTGCCTGAACCACAAGAAGGCGGTCGAAGGCGGCCTGCTGAAGATCATCTCCAAGATGGGGATCTCGGTGATCTCCTCGTACCGCGGCGGCTACAATTTCGAAGCCGTCGGCCTGTCGCGCTCGCTGGTGGCCGAGTTCTTCCCCGGCATGCCGTCGCGCATCTCGGGCATCGGCCTGGCCGGCATCGAGGGCAAGGCCGTCGAGCTGCACCGCAAGGCCTGGGACCAGGCGGCGGTCAGCCTGCCGGTGGGCGGCTTCTACAAGGCGCGCCGGAGCGGTGAGGCCCACGCCTTCGAGGCGCGGATGATTCACACCCTGCAGCGCGCCTGCGACACCGGCGACTACCAGGTGTTCAAGCGCTTCTCGGACGGCATGCGGACTTTGCCGGCCATCCAGCTGCGCGACCTGCTCGACATCCGCGCCGACACCAAGCCGGCGCCGATCGAAGAGGTCGAGAGCGTCAACGAGATCCGCAAGCGCTTCGTCACGCCGGGCATGAGCCTGGGGGCGCTGGCGCCCGAGGCGCACGGGGTGCTGAACATCGCCATGAACCGGATCGGCGCGAAGAGCGTCTCCGGCGAGGGCGGCGAGGACCGCAGCCGCTATCAACCGCTGCCGAACGGCGACAACCCGAACTCGGCGGTGAAGCAGATCGCGTCCGGCCGGTTCGGCGTCACCGCCGAATACCTGAACCAGTGCCGCGAGATCGAGATCAAGGTCAGCCAGGGCGCCAAGCCCGGCGAAGGCGGGCAGCTTCCTGGATTCAAAGTTACTGAGCTGATTGCACGCCTGCGCCACGCGACGCCGGGGGTGATGCTGATCAGCCCGCCGCCGCACCACGACATCTATTCGATCGAGGACCTGGCCCAGCTCATCTACGACCTGAAGCAGATCAATCCCGACGCCCGGGTGACGGTGAAGCTGGTCTCCATGACCGGCATCGGCGCCATCGCGGCCGGGGTGGCCAAGGCCAAGGCCGACGTGATCCTGATCTCCGGCAACGTCGGCGGGACCGGCGCTTCACCGCAGACCTCGATCAAGTACGCGGGCGGCCCGTGGGAAATGGGGCTCTCCGAAGCCCACCAGGTGCTGACGCTGAACAACCTGCGCCACTTCGTGCGGCTGCGGACCGACGGCGGCATCCGCACCGGCCGCGACGTGGTGGTGGCCGCGATGCTGGGCGCCGAGGAGTTCGGGATCGGCACCGCCAGCCTGATCGCCATGGGCTGCATCATGGTGCGCCAGTGCCACTCCAACACCTGCCCGGTGGGGGTCTGCACCCAGGACGAGGGCCTGCGGTCCAAGTTCACCGGCACCCCGGAGAAGGTGATCAACCTCTTCACCTTCATCGCCGAGGAGGTGCGCGAGATCCTGGCCAAGATCGGCGCGCGCTCGCTGCAGGACATCGTCGGGCGCACCGACCTGCTGATGCAGGTGAGCCGCGGCGGCGAGCACCTGGACGACCTCGACCTGAACCCGCTGCTGGTGAAGGCCGACCCCGGCCTCAACAAGCCCTACTGCACCATCGAGGGCCGCAACGAGGTGCCCGACACCCTCGACGCCCAGATCGTCCGCGACGCCGCCCCCATGCTGGAGCGCGGCGAGAAGATGCAGCTCACCTACACGGTGCAGAACACCGCGCGCGCGATCGGCACGCGGACGTCCTCGCACATGGTGCGCACCTTCGGCATGGACGGGCTGCAGCCGGGCCACCTGACCGTCCAGCTCAAGGGCTCGGCCGGCCAGAGCCTGGGCGCCTTCGCGGTCCAGGGCCTGCGGCTGGAAGTGACCGGCGAGGCCAACGACTACGTCGGCAAGGGGCTCTCGGGCGCCACCATCGTGATCAAGCCGGCGCCCCAGCTGGCCCACCCGCACCGCAACGCCATCATCGGCAACACGGTGCTGTACGGCGCGACCTCGGGCCGGCTGTTCGCCGCCGGCCTGGCCGGCGAGCGGTTCGGCGTGCGCAACTCGGGCGCCACCACGGTGATCGAGGGCTGCGGCGCCAACGGCCTGGAATACATGACCGGCGGGACGGCGGTGATCCTGGGGCCGGTGGGCTTCAACTTCGCGGCCGGGATGACCGGCGGCATGGCCTTCGTCCACGACCCGGACAACGCCTTCCACCGGGCGCTGAACGCCGAGAGCGTGGTCACGGGCCGGGTGAGCAACCCGCACTGGCAGGGGGTGCTGCGGAAGCTGGTCGAGGAGCACCACCGCGAGACCGGCTCGGCGCTGGCCGGCGACCTGCTGCGCAATTGGGACCTGGCGCTCGAGCACTTCTGGCAGATCTGCCCGAAGGAGATGGTCGGCCGCCTGGACCACGTCCTGGACGCCGAACAGCGGGTGCACGAGCGGGCTTGAGCCAATTTCGTCATCCTCCGGTCGCCTGAAGGGCGATCCGGGGGGCTCAAGCTGAGGTCTGGCTGTGCGAGAGGCGGCTTGGATCCCCCGGTTCAGCCTTCGGCTGACCGTGGGATGACGATTTTGATTTAGCCCCACCCTGACCGCTTCGCGGTCTGTCCCTCCCCATTAAGGGAGGGACTCCGGCGCCGGCCCCACGTAGCGGGCCCTGGGGCGGATCAGGCTGTCCGTCTGGCCCTGTTCGATGGCGTGGGCGATCCAGCCGGCGCAGCGGGCGACGCTGAACAGGGCGAAGGGCGCGTCGTGGGGCAGTTTCAGCGCCTCGCAGGCGGCGACCAGGGCGAAGTCGACGTTGGGATCCAGGCCCGTCACCGCCTTCACGGCGTCCTGCAGCTTCGCCAGCTCCGGCGGCGGCGCGAACCGGTGCAGCAGCGCCGCGGCGCGCGGATCCCCGTCCGGATAGAGGTTGTGGCCGAAGCCCGGCAGGGCGCGGTCGTCGGTCAGCCGGCTGGCGATCGCCTCGCGCGGGCCGAGCTGGGCCGCTTCGGCGGCGAACTTGCGCACCGACGCCGTCACCCCGCCGTGGCGCGGCCCCGAGAGGGTGGCCAGGCCCGCCAGCGCCGCGGCCGCCAGCGACGCCCCGGTCGAGGCCGCCACCCGCGCGGCGAAGGCCGAGGCGTTCAGCTCATGGTCGGCGACCAGCACCAGGATACGACGGATCAGGTCCGCGCCCGGGCCGCCGGGCCCCTGCCCCCAGGCCAGCGCCAGCCGGTTGTGGATCGCCCCGCCGCCCACCTCGCCGGCGATGGCGTCGGTCAGCACGTCCAGCAGGGTCGCGGCCTCCACGGCCAGGGCCAGCGCCGCGCGGCCGCGCGCCGGCGGATCGACCGCCGCGCGCTGGGCCAGGGCCAGGTAGCCGCGCGTGCGCATGTCGGCGCCGGCGGGCGGCCGCGGGCGGTCGGTGCGCTTCAGGGCGGCGCCATGGCCGCCGCGAAGCAGGCGCGCGACGGCCTCCAGCGTCTCGGTCTCGGCCAGCCGGATGGCGTCGCGGCCCCGGTAGTACAGCCGCCCGCCGCTGACGGTGGTGATCTCGGAGGCCAGCACCGGCTCGCCCCAGGAGATGGCCCCGGCGGCCACGTCCGAGATCTTGCGGCTGCGCGACTTGCGCTCGGCCAGGGCGGCGATGTCGGCGGCGCGATAGAGGCTGCGCCGCGGGTCGCGCGGATCGGGCCGCACGCTGACCCGGCCCCGGCTGACGTAGGCGTAGAGCGTCTGGGGGCGCACCCCCAGGCGGTCACGGGCTTCCTCGGCGGCGATCCAGTCGGTCTGCGGCATCCTTCAGGGCATCTATATATTGATCATATTGATCAATCTTGATCTTTCAACTGTGGGGGCATTTCTGGTCGGCAGCAAGCGAATTGGAGACCTGAAATGTCCGATGGATTGGAAGGCGTCGTCGCCGCCGAAACCGTGCTCAGCGAAGTCGACGGCGCCGCGGGCGTCCTGATCGTCCGCGGCCGTTCGCTGGACGAACTGGCCGGCCGCACGCGCTACGAGGACATCGTCGCCCTGCTGTTCGACGGCTTCTACGCCGACCTGCCGGCCGACATCCCCGCCGCCCTGGGGGCCGCCCGCGCCGAGGTGTTCGCCGAGGTGGCGGCGCTGGACACCGGCCTCCTGGACCGCACGCCGATCGAGGCCATGCGCGCGCTGACCGCCCGGCTGGGCGACGGCGACGACGCCCAGGTCGCCTTCCGCCTGCTGGCCGCGCCGGCGGTGTTCACCGCCGCGGTGGTCCGCGCCCAGGCGGGCGAGGCGCCGGTGGCGCCGGACCCGACCCTGAGCCACGCCGCCGATATCCTGCGCATGCTGCGCGGCGTCGCCCCGTCGAAGGCCGAGGCCGACGCGCTGGACACCTACCTCGTCACCGTGGCCGACCATGGCCTCAACGCCTCAACCTTCGCCGCCCGGGTGGTGGCCTCGACGCGGGCCGGCCTGACCTCCGCCGTGCTGGCGGGGATCAGCGCGCTGAAGGGCCCGCTGCACGGCGGTGCGCCGGGGCCGGTGATCGAGATGCTGGACGAGATCGGCGATCCGGCGAACGCGCGCGCCTGGATCGAGGCGGCGCTGGCCCGCGGCGACCGGCTGATGGGCTTCGGCCACCGGATCTACAAGGTGCGCGACCCCCGCGCCGACGCGCTGAAGACGGCGGTGCGCTGGCTGGACGCGCGGCAGGGCCGGCTGGAGTTCGCCGAGGCCGTCGAGGCTGCGGCCTTGGCCATCCTGCGCGAGCACAAGCCCAACCGGTCGCTGGAGACCAACGTCGAGTTCTATACGGCGCTGCTGCTCGAAGCGCTCGACTTCCCGCCCAGCGCCTTCACCTGCGTCTTCGCCATGGGCCGCGTCGCCGGCTGGCTGGCCCACGCCCGCGAGCAGCTGGCCGGCGGGCGGCTGATCCGGCCCGCGAGCGTCTATGTGGGCCCGATGCCGAAGAAGGCGGCCTGAGCCCAGAGCTGTCATCCCGGACGGCCGAAGGCCGATCCGGGACCCAGGACCGCGCGCACCGCCTCCGGGTCCCGGCTCTCCGCTTCGCTGCGGCCGGGATGACGGTTAAGGGTTAGGAATGACACCCGCCCGCCTCACCGCCGCCGAGACCGCCGCGCTCACGCGGCGGGTGACGTTGCTGTCGGTGGCGACGGCGGCGGTGCTGGTGGCGATCAAGCTGGCGGCGTGGCTCGCGTCCGGGTCCATGGCGCTGCTGGCGTCGATGGCGGACTCGGGCCTCGACCTGATCGCCTCGCTGGCCACCGCCCTCGCCGTACGCCTGGCCGCCACGCCGCCGGACGCCGAGCACCGGTTCGGGCACGGCAAGGCCGAGGCGTTCGCCAGCCTGCTGCAGGCGGGCCTGGTCTTCGCCTCGGCGGCCCTGATCGTGCGCGAGGCCAGCGGCCACTTCGCCGATCCGCAACCGCTGGAGAACGGCGCCTGGGCCGTGGGGGTCATGGCGGTCTCGACCGTGCTGACCCTGCTGCTGGTCGCCGCGCAGTCGCGGGTGCTGCGGCAGACCTCGTCCGTGGCGGTGTCGGGCGACCGGGCGCACTACCTCTCCGACCTCGCCTCCAACCTCATCGCCCTGGCCGGCATCGCCGCGGCCGCCTGGTTGGGGATCACCGGCTTCGACGCCGCCGCGGCCGTCCTGGTGGCGGCGCTCTTGCTGTGGAGCGCGGTCGGGGTGTTCCGCGAGGCCGCCAACCAGCTGATGGACCACGAGCTGCCCGACGCCGACCGGGCCGAGATCGTCCGCCTGGCCAGCGCCGACCCGCGGCTGACCGACGTGCACCAGCTGCGTACGCGCGCCTCCGGCCCCTACATCCACATGCAGATGCATGTGGCGCTGGACCCGGACCTCACCCTGGAAGCGGCGCACGAGGTGGTGGTCGCCGCCGAGAAGCGGATCCTCACCGCCTTCCCCGCCGCCGACATCATCATCCACGCCGACCCCCGCGGGCGCGCCGAACCGCACGGTGGCGCGTTTGCTGAATCCGACGTCGTGAGAACGCAGTAAACGACCCCTTAAGACCCTGGGCGTCTGTTGGCCTTCTCGAAGATTCGCGTATGAGGCGCGGCGCCTCCCGTGCAAGCTCCCTCTGCAAGCTCCGATGACCGTTGAACGCACCCTCCACCACTTCCCGCTCGACCCGGCCTCGCGCCAGGTGCGCCTGGCGCTGGGCGAGAAGCGGCTGCCGTTCACGGACGTGTCGGTGCGCTACTGGGAGCGGCCGCGCGAGCTGACCAGGATGAACCCGTCGGGGATGATCCCGGTGCTGGTCGAGGCCGAGGACGGCGCGCCGCCGCTGGTGCTGTGCGAGCCGCGGGCGATCCTGGACCACCTGGAAGAGGCCTATCCCGAGCCGGCCCTGTTCCCCCCCGACGCGGCCGAGCGGGCCGAGGCGCGGCGGCTGATGACCTGGTTCGAGCGCAAGTTCGAGTTCGAGGCCGGCGGCTACATCCTGCACGAGAAGATCGAGAAGCGGCTGCTGGGCCTGGGCGCGCCCGAGCTGGCCAACCTGCGCCAGGGCAAGGACGCCCTGAAGCTGCACCTGTTCATGCTGGACGACCTGCTGCAGGCGCGCGAGTGGCTGGCCGGCAAACGGCTGTCGCTGGCGGACTTCGCGGCGGCGGCGCACCTGTCGGTGATCGACTATTTCGGCGACATGCCGTGGCGCGACTTCCCGGCGGTCAAGACGTGGTACATGAAGCTGAAGTCCCGGCCGGCGTTCCGGCCGCTGCTCAACGACCGCTGGCCGGGGCTGCACCCGGCCGGGCACTATGACGATCTCGACTTCTGACACGACCGAAGACCTGATCCGCGCCGAAGCCGCCGCGCTCGGCTTCGACCTCTGCCGCTTCACCGACCTCGACGAGGCCTGGCCGGCGGCCGGGCGGCTGGAGGCGTTCGTCGCGGCGGGCCGCCACGGCGAGATGGGCTGGATGGCCGAGACCGTCGAGCGCCGACGCCATCCCCGCGCCATGTGGGCGGACGCCCGCTCGGCGGTCGTGCTGGGCGTCAACTACGGCCCGGACCGCGACCCGCTGGAGATCCTGACGCAGCCCGACAAGGGTGCGATCAGCGTCTACGCCCAGGGCGACGACTACCACGAGGTGATCAAGGCGCGGCTGAAGGCGCTAGCGCGGTGGATGGTGGCGAGGTTCGGCGGCGAGCTGAAGGTGTTCGTCGACACCGCGCCCCTGCTGGAGAAGCCGCTGGCCGAGCGCGCCGGCCTGGGCTGGCAGGGCAAGCACACCAACCTGGTCAGCCGCGAGTTCGGGTCGTGGCTGTTCCTGGGCTCGATCCTGACCACGCTGGACCTCACGCCGGACGCGCGGGAACGGACCACCTGCGGGACCTGCCAGGCGTGCCTGGACATCTGCCCGACGGGCGCCTTCCCGGCGCCCCACCAGCTGGATGCCCGGCGCTGCATCTCGTACCTGACCATCGAGCTGAGGGGGCCGATCCCGCGCGAGTTCCGCGCCGCGCTGGGCAACCGGATCTACGGCTGCGACGACTGCCTGGCCGTCTGCCCCTGGAACAAGTTCGCCCAGGCCGGCCGCGAGCAGAAGCTGGCCGCCCGGGAGGCCCTGACCGCGCCGTCGCTGGCCGAGCTCGCCCGGCTGGACGACCCCGCCTTCCGCGCCCTGTTCTCCAAGAGCCCGGTCAAGCGCATCGGCCGCGACCGTTTCGTCCGCAACGTGCTCTACGCCATCGGCAATTCCGGCGATCCGCAGCTGGCCACGGAGGCCGAGCGGCTGCTGGACGATCCGTCGCCCGTGGTGCGCGGCGCGGCCGTCTGGGCGCTGTCGCGGCTGCTGGGGGCCGAGGCGTTCGCCGCCCTCCGCGACACGAAATGTCGGGCCGAGACCGACCTGGACGTCCTCGGGGAGTGGTCGCCCTGACGGAACCTTCCGCCCGGGATGGCCGGTTTCACGGTTTCACCACGGGAGCACCCAGCCATGGCCGACGGTTCCACCCCCCTCACCCCCGCCGTAGAGCTCGTCCGCAAGCAGGCGGCGCACCAGCCGAACGAGAGCGACGACTATCGCAAGGCGCGAGACGCCCTGATGGTCGAGGAGATCGAGCTGCGCCGCCACATCACCCGCGTCGCCGAGATGCGCCGCGCCCTGCCGCCCGGCGGCGAGGTCAAGGGCGACTACCAGTTCCTGGGCGAGGCCAGCAGCGTCCAGGGCGCAAACGCCGTCGGCCTGGACGCCCTCTTCGGCGATAAGGACACCCTCTACGTCTACAACTGGATGTACGGGCCCAAGCGCGCGCGGCCCTGCCCGATGTGCACCGCGCTGCTCTCCTGCCTGGACGGCAACGCCGACCATCTCCGGCAGAAGATCGCGCTCGCCGTCGTCGCGCTCTCGCCGCTCGAGCGGCAGATCGCCTTCAAGGTCGAGCGCGGCTGGAAGCACCTGCCGCTCTACGCCGACGTGAACGGGAACTTCAGCCGCGACTACAACGCCATCATGCCGGACGGGACCGACGCCGCCTCGATGAACGTCTTCACCCGCAAGGACGGCTTGATCCGCCACTTCTGGGCCGCCGAGGCCGGCTTCGAAACCGCCGACCCGGGCCAGGACCCGACGACGGCGCCGGACCTGATGGTGCTGTGGAACGTGCTGGACCTGACGCCTGAGGGCCGCGGGACCGACTGGTACCCGAAGCTCAGCTACTAGGACTCCCGACGAGCATCTAGGCCGGGCGCATCACGCCCACGGCCTGCCAATAGGCGTCGAGGCCGAGTTTCGCGGTCAGCGGCCGGAAGCGGTCGTCGGCGCGCATGGCTGCGGTCGTCCGGTGGAACAGGACGTGCGTGCTCCGTGACGGCGAGGCGCTCTCAAAGAAGTAGGCGTCCGCCATCCGATAGGCATCGTCGAGGCGACCCACGCTCGCGGCGAACACGATCGCGCGCCGGGCCGGGTAGAGGCGGCCCGCGACGGCGCCATTGAGCAAGGCCATGACCGCCTCCACCTCGCGCGGCGCACGGGTGTCGAGCGCGCGGATCACGGCGTCGTTCACGGCCCAGGCGTCGTCGTGGACGCCGATGGGCCGACCGCTGCTGTCCGCCAGGAAGGCGAGGGCCTCGCTGGTGCGACCCGTGTCGGCCAGGAAGTTCAGCCTGGTGAACCAGACGAGGGGATGCCGCGGATAGAGCCGCAGCCCCTGCCGGGTCGCCTGTTCCGCCTCTTCGATGCGCCCGTTGTCCTGCAAGGTCAGGACGCGCAGCCCCCAGCAGGAGGGACTGAAGAGGTCGCGGGTCTGTAGGCTGGCCGAAGTCGGGAGCGCGTCGCGCCAGCGGCCCACCTGCAGCAGGATCTCGGTGAGCCGGTTGAGGAGCAGCGCGCTGCGGGGCCATTCGGCCAGGGCGCCGCGACAGGCGTGCTCGGCTCCCAGCCAGTTGCCGAAAACCGGCGCCAGCCAGGCGCGGGCGGCCAGCGCGGACTCCGAGCGGGGGTCGAGCTCCAGGGCGCGCGCGACGGCGTCGCGGGCGCGATCCGCGCTGGCCCGGGCCTCCGCGGCAGGGCCGGCCTGGGCGCTCCAGCTGTACGCCAGGGCCAGCAGCCCCCAGGCGCGGGCGTCGCCGGGGTCCTTCTCGAGCGCGAGCCGCAGGCTACTCACGGCCGTGGCCGTCTCGTCCTCGCGCTGGCGGCGCAAGGCCTCCCAGGCGTGGTCCACCAGGGCGTCCACCTCGCGGGCGCGCCGCGATGCGTCGTTCCACCACCATCCCGCGGCGCCCAGCAACGCCGCGACGGCCAGTCCGCCGCCGGCCAGCACGGCCCGGCGCATCGGCCGGTGTGCGTCCTCCGCGCGCGGCGGCGGCGCGACCGCAAGCTCCGGCGACGGCTTGGGCCGCCCCCGCGCGTCGGTCACCGTCAACCTGTACCCGACCTTGTTGATCGTCTCGATCTCGAACGCCCCGGTCTCACGGGCGAGGGCGCGCAGCCGCGAGATGACGCGGTTCATGGCGTGATCGCTGACCGCCACGCCCTCCCAGCACAGGTCGTTGAGATCGCTGCGCGACAGGATCTCGCCGCCGGCCTCGACGAGGGCCACGAGTACCTGCATCACGCGCGGCTCCAGCACCTCGCGCCGGTCGGGCAGGACGACTTCGCGCGTCGCCGGTCGGACTTCGGCAGCGCCGGCCCGGAACGGCGGGCAGTGCGCCAGCTCGATGGGGCGCATCAGTCTCGATGGGCGCAACAGCCGGTCCATCAGCAAACCATCAGCGATTCATCAGTGGGCCATGGTCGTCCGGGACGCCCGGACCCACCAGCATGCGTGGCGAAAGCACAGGACTCTCGCAAGTCGTGTGCGCGTTCCCGGAGCGAACAAGAGCATGAAACGGCTTCTCCTCGCCACCGCCTCGGCGGTTCTTGCGGCGGCCGGCCCCGCCCACGCGGCCGTCACGTTTAACTTCACGTTCCTGTCGGGAACGAGCGCTGAGGCCCAGGCCGCGGTGATCGCGGCTGGAAACCTCTGGTCGTCCACGCTCGCGGACGACGTGACGCTGGACCTCGCCGTGGGGACGGGGCCGCTCGCTTTCGGCGAGCTGGCCCGAACCGCCACGCGGCACGCCGTCTACGACTATTCCGACTTCAAGGCCGCGCTCGGGGCCGACGCCACCAGCGCCGACGACGCGGTGGCCCTGGCCCACCTGGCGCCGGGCGATTCGTTCGGCCTCCTGATCAACCACACCGCGAACAACCCGAACGGCCCGTACTCCGCCACGCCCTACGTGGATACAGCGGGGCTGAACAACACCCTGATCCGCATGCCGACCGCCAACGCCAAGGCGTTGGGACTCGATGTGGCGGCGCGGTCGGGAGAGGATCCGCTCGACGGCTGCGCCGCCATCTGCGACGGCAGCCTGGTCTTCAGCAGTCACTCCACCTTCGACTACGATCCGAGCGACGGGATCGCGCCGGGCGCCATGGACTTCTTCAGCGTGGCGGTGAATCAGATCGGCAGCGCGCTCGGCTTCCTGAGCGGCGTCGAGTTCCTCGACTATTACGGCGGCCCCCACTCGGGTTTCGGCGACGACGTGTATACCGTGGTCTCGCCGCTCGACATGTACCGCTATTCGGCGCTGAGCGCGTCGCTGGGCGTCATCGATTGGACGGCCGACCGGCGCGAGAAGTACTTCTCGATCGACGGCGGCGCGACGGCCGGCGCCCAGTTCTCGACGGGCAAGCTCCTCGGCGACGGCCACAACCCGAGCCGCTGGGTGAGCGGGACCGGGATCATGGACTCGACCCTGTCGGTCGGTCAGAGCCTCGCGATGACCGACGCCGACCGGCTCGCCTTCGACGTGATCGGGTGGGACCTCAAGAGCGGCGGCGGCCCCGTGCAGGGCGTACCCGAGCCCGACACGTGGGCGATGATGATCGCGGGCTTCGGCCTCGCGGGGGCGGCCCTGCGCCGCCGTCGCCTTGCGCCTACGAGAAGCTGACCGGCCCCAGGTCC
>Ga0209257_1002616_pt1 | contig 17401 bp, 14 predicted proteins | sample AraplaCvi_mCL_r2_FD_184277 | JGI IMG/M metagenome (GOLD analysis project Ga0209257, IMG submission 184277) | Arabidopsis root microbial communities from North Carolina, USA - plate scrape MF_Cvi_mCL_r2 (SPAdes) (version 2) | ecosystem: Host-associated > Plants > Roots > Endosphere | place: USA...
GCTCTACATCGTGGCGGCGGAAGAACAGGGCGTGCCGCACGAGAAGCTGGCCGGCACGATCCAGAACGACATCCTGAAGGAGTTCCTGACCCGGAACACCTACATCTACCCGCCCGGCCCCTCGATGCGGATCATCGCGGACATCTTTGCCTACACCAGCAAGGAGATGCCGCGGTTCAACTCGATCTCGATCAGCGGCTACCACATGCAGGAGGCCGGGGCGACGCTGGACCTGGAGCTGGCCTACACCCTGGCCGACGGCATCGAATACGTCCGCGCCGGCGTCGCGGCGGGTATGACCGTGGACCAGTTCGCGCCGCGCCTGTCGTTCTTCTGGTGCGCCGGGATGAACATGTTCATGGAGGTCGCCAAGCAGCGGGCCAGCCGCCTGCTCTGGGCCAAGCTCATGAAGCAGGAGTTCGACCCCAAGGACGCCCGCTCGCTGGCCCTGCGGGCCCACACACAGACCAGCGGCTGGAGCCTCGCGGCGCAGGACGTGTTCAACAACGTGCCGCGCACCGCCATCGAGGCCATGGGCGCCACCGCCGGCCAGACCCAGAGCCTGCACACCAATTCGCTCGACGAGGCCCTGGCCCTGCCGACCGACTTCTCGGCCCGCATCGCCCGCAACACCCAGCTCTTCCTGCAGCTCGAGAGCGGCCAGCCGCGGGTGGTCGATCCCTGGGGCGGCTCCTACTACGTCGAGCGCCTGACCGCCGACCTGGCCGAGCGCGCGCTGACCCACATCGCCGAGGTCGAGGCCCTGGGCGGCATGGCCAAGGCCATCGAGGAAGGCCTGCCCAAGCGGCGGATCGAGGAGGCCTCGGCCCGCATCCAGGCCCGCATCGACTCGGCCAAGCAGAGCGTGGTCGGCGTGAACCGCTACCGCCCCGACGTGCCGGACGACATCCCGGTGCTCAAGGTCGACAACACCGCCGTGCGCAACGCCCAGCTCGAGAAGCTGCGTCGCCTGAAGGCCGAGCGCGACCCCGACGCGGTGGCCGCGGCCCTCGACGCCCTGACCGCCGGCGCTTCCGGCAAGGCCAATCTGCTGGAGCTGGCGGTCAACGCCGCCCGCGCCAAGGCCACGGTGGGCGAGATCAGCTTCGCGCTGGAGAAGGTGTTCAACCGCCACAAGGCCCACGCCGACGCGGTGAAGGGCGTCTACCTGCGCGAGGCCGGCTCCACGCCCGCCTCGGACCGCGCCCGCGCCATGACCGAGGCCTTCGCCCAGGCCGACGGCCGCAAGCCCCGCATCCTGGTCGCCAAGATGGGCCAGGACGGCCACGACCGCGGCCAGAAGGTGATCGCCTCGGGCTTCGCCGACCTCGGCTTCGAGGTCGAGATCGGCGACCTGTTCCAGACCCCCGCCGAGGCCGCTGCGGAAGCCGTGGAGACCGGCGTCCATGCAGTGGGCGCCAGCTCGCTGGCCGCCGGCCACCTGACCCTGGTTCCCGAGCTGAAGGCCGAGCTGAAGAAGCTGGGCCGGCCCGACATCCTGGTGTTCGTGGGCGGCGTGATCCCGCCCGAGGACTTCAAGGCGCTGGAGGAGATGGGCGTCGCCGCCGTCTTCGCCCCCGGCACGGTGATCCCCGAGGCGGCCATCACGGTCCTCGACCGTCTCAACGAACAGCTCGGCTACGCCCAGGAGCAGGCGGCGCAGTAGGGCGTGACCTGCGCTAGAATGCGGGCATGCAGATCAACCACCTGCACCTGCACGTCGCCTCGGTGGAGCGGGCCGCCGCATTCTACGCGCGCACGTTCGGCCTGACCGAGCACGTCTGGCACGACGACATCCTGTTCTTGCGCGACGATGCCGGCATGGACCTGGCGCTCGCGCCTGGCGCACCCGGCGAGCTGCCGGCGTGGTTCCACTTCGGCTTCCGCCTGGAGACGCCGGAAGCCGTGCGCGCGCTGCACGGCCGATTGAAGACCGAGGGCGTGACCATCCGCGCGCCTCTCACCGAGGAGCCGGACTTCGTCTGGTTCCGCTGCGAGGATCCCGACGGCCACGGCATCGAGGTCTATTGGGAGCCCCAGCCCTAGACCGTTCGTCGCTCAGATTGGATTAGTCGGCACGACGGTTGCCGCGGTCGCTGGACATGCGGCTGAAGGTGAACTGGCCGCGCCCAGGCTTGTCCGCTTCGGCGGCTCGCGAACGGTGAGGGCCATGCTGACCCTCACCTTCGGCCCGAAGGCCTAGCGGCCGCCAGCCGGCATCGGCTTCGGAGCCGCTTCGGCGGTGTCCGCGCCGCGGCGGCGGTTGGGCAGCATCGCCTGGGCCGCGGCCAGTTCGGTCTGGTCGAGCGAACCGTCCTTGTTGGCGTCGATGCGGTCGAAGTAGCCGGCGATCATCGTGCCCATCTGGCCCTTGGCCTCGGCCTTCTGCAGCTTGCCGTCCAGGTTGTCGTCCATCATCCCCATGAGGCGGGTCTTGGCGAAGCGGGCGTCGCTGTCGACCTGTTTGGCCGCGGTCTCGTCCAGCCAGCGGAACGACAGCGAGGTGAACAGCATCTCCTCGTGGCTCTGTTCGCCCCAGGTGACCTTGATCGACGGGTCGGGGTTGGCCGGGTTCCGCTTGGAATTGTCGTAGGTGTAGTGGGCGATGATCTTCGAGCCTGCCGGGATCCGGATCGGCTTCTCGAACGTGTAGGCCCGCTGCCAGTTGAAGTCGTAGCGCGGCATGCTGAGCAACAGCGTCTTCTTGCCGTCCGGCGTCTGCAGCCACAGGTCGTTGGCATAGGCCCGGTAGTGGGCGTGCGGGAAGGCCGAGTACAGCAGGGCGTCGTTCGGGAACTCGACGTAGGCCACTTCCTTCGCGCGTGCGGTGTTGGGCGCGATGGTGATCGTGGGGTCGATGACCACGACGTTGCGCATCATCAGCTCCGGCGGCTTGTCGTAGAAGTAGACGCCGATCTGCGAGTTATCGACCGCCTCCTTGCCATACGGCGTGTAGTGCATCTGGAAGCCGATCGCGCCGCCGGCCGGCAGGTAGCTGCCGACGTTGCCGGCGTAGACGGTGGACTCCGAGCCCACCGCATAGCCGCCCACCGAACCCCGCCAGCGGGTCTCGGACGACTGGCCGTTGGCCGGCATCTCCGACATCCAGCCGGTCAGGATGTGGTGCACCGACTGGCGGTCGCCCGGCTTCACGGTGGTGGCGCGGATCCAGCGGCCTTCGGTGGCCGGGTTGGCGATGGCCGGGCGCTGGTAGTCCACGACGCCCGAGGCGGGCACCTTGAAGGCGGGGATGTTGAGCACCAGGTCGGGCTTGCCCAGCGGCCATTCGGCGGCCACGCGCTTGACCGCGCCCAGCGGGTCGGTCCCCTCGCCGCGCGGCGCGCCGGCCTCGATCCAGTGGACCAGCGTCTTGATCTCGGCCGGCGACAGGTTCTTGTCGTCCGAGAATTTCCCCACGTGCGGGTCGGCGTTGTAGGGCGGCATCCGGTCGGTGCGGATCACCTCGCGGATCATCGGCGAGAAGCCCTTGACCATGTCGTAGTTGCTCATGGCGAAGGGGCCGATGCCGCCTTCCTGGTGACAGGCCACGCACTTGGCCTCCAGGATCGGCGCCACCTCCTTCACGTAGGAGATCTTCGCGCCCGCGCCTCGCTCGGGGAAGGCGATCAGGGCGCCGCTCGACACCGCCGTCGCGGCAGGAACCGGTTGGCCGGCGGCGAGCGCATCCAGGGCCGCGCTAACGCCGGCGACGGGGCCGCGATAGGCCACGGTCCAGGTCTTCGGATTGATCACGAACGCCTCGGCCGAGCGCGTGACGCCCAGCCCCTCGCCGATCAGCTGGTTGGCGTCCATCAGGATGGGCAGCTCGATGCCCGCCTTGGCCGCCTCGGCCAGGATCGCCTCGCGGCTGTCCTTGAGGCTGGAGTTCAGCAGCATGAACTCGACGCCCTTGGCGCCATAGGTCGCGGCCAGGGTCTTCAGCGCCGGGGCCGCCGCGCGGATCGCCGCGTCGCCGTTGGCCTGGGTCACGATCACCACCGCCGGGGCGTCGCCCAGGCGGTACAGCTCGTGGGCCTCGAGATTGGCGTCCACCAGCATGAAGTTGTCGACGCTCGCCGGCGCCGTCGCCGCGGCGTTGACCGCCGACCCCTGGGCCATGGCGCTGGGCGCGGTCGTATCGGTGGCGCAACTCGACAGCAGAGCGGTGGAGGCCAGCAGGGCCAGGGCGCCGGAACGGGCGGTGCTCATGAAATCTCCCCCAAGGAAATCTTCTGGTTCGATCGCGCCGGAATAGTTGAACGCCCCGTCATTTTCGTCGGCCAACATTACACCAATATTTCGAAGATCCGGTCTATCGCGGCCGTTTCCCGCCAGCCGAATAGCGGCGGGCGGCCCATGGTCACGGCGAAGCCTCCCGGAGCCCACGCCATGAAGACCACCCTCGCCGCCGCGGCCCTCGCCCTCTCGGCCGGCGCCGCCCAGGCCGCCGACGACCGGGCTGCGGTCGCCGCCCTGGACGTCCGGTACCAGGCCGCCGTGAAGGCCAACGACGCCGAGGCCATGGGCCGGATCCTGCATCCGGAGATGATCCTGGTGGTCGGCTCGGGCGCCGTGATCAGCCGCGAGGACCTGCTGAAGGAGGCCCGCGCCAAATCGATCGTCTACGAGATCCAGGACGAGGAGCCGGGCAGCCAGACGGTGCGGATGTTCGGCGCCGACACGGCGGTCGTCACCGCCAAGCTGCGCCTGAAGTACACGACCGGCGGCAAGGCCTTCGACCGGACCCTCTGGTTCAGCGACACCTATGTCCGCACCCCGGACGGCTGGCGCTACGCCTTCGGCCAGGCCTCGCTGGCGCTGCCGCAGGGCTGACTGGAGACTCGTTCAGATCTCTGAATCAGCTGGCAGGGGAAACCTAGCCATTCCCCAGCATGACGAGGTTGCCCTCGCTGTCGCGGAACAGGGCGTAGCGTTCGCCCGGTCGCCAGGGCGCCTCCGTCGGCGCTTGCGTGAACACGACGCCCTTGGCCTTGAGCGTCCCGTAGCTCTCGTCGACATTATCGCAGATCAGGATCAGGTCCGGCTGTTCCGACGGCGCGTCGTTCGGCCGGCGGACGAAGACGATCCGCGTCTGCGCCTCGCCCAGGGCCAGCTCGATCCAGCGGAAACCGTCGCCATAGGCCTCGTCGGTGGCCACGGTCAGGCCCACCCGGTCGCGCCAGAACGCAAGGGCCCGGTCCTGGTCGTTCACCGGCAGGTTGGCGAATTTGACGTGGCGCAGCATGGGGCGAGCCTATCCCGGCGCGCCGGACACGAAAACGCCCTCCCCGGGTGCTAACTGAGGAGGGCGTTCGGCATCGGCCTATTCGGCGTCAGCCTCCCGTCAGCGCCTTCCCACCAGGCGCGGCGACGATCATCTGGATCAAGGTTTCCGTGACCTTGGGCTCCAAAGCTTCGGTGTACCGTTGTTAACCCTGACCACGTCGGCGACGACGCGTCCACCCCTTCACGCCTCGTGAGCGAACACCTGGGGCATCTCTCAACCCCAAGACGTCGTGGCCGGCGCGCGCGGGCCGACGCCGAGAAGGGTCTAGACTGACCTTACGGACGGGGAAGAACCTGCGGCCAACGAACGTTTGAGCCCGCGAGGAACCACCATGCCCGAAGCCCTGATCATCGACTCCGCCCGCACCCCCCGCGGCATCGGCAAGGTCGGCAAGGGCGCGCTTGCCGACGAGCACCCGCAGCACCTGGCCGCCACCGTGCTGGCCGCGCTCGCCAAGCGCAACGACCTCAATACGGCCGACGTCGACGACATCATCTGGGGCACCTCCTCCCAGCGCGGCAAGCAGGGCAACGACATGGGCCGGATGGCCGCCCTCGACGCGGGCTATGACATCAAGGCCAGCGGCGTGACCCTCGACCGCTTCTGCGGCTCCGGCATCACCGCCGTCAACCTGGCGGCGGCCCAGATCATGTCGGGCATGGAAGACCTGGTGATCGCCGGCGGCTGCGAGATGATGTCCTACACCGCCGCGACCGGGCCCCAGCACGCCGCCTTCTTCGACGGCCCGCCCCTGATGGACGTCGGCAACACCCACCTGCGCAAGCTGCACCCGCAGTCGCACCAGGGCATCTGCGCCGACGCCATCGCCACGATGGAAGGCATCAGCCGCGAGGCGCTGGACGAGCTGGCCTACGTCAGCCAGCAGCGCGCCGACCACGCCATCCGCAACGGCCATTTCGACCGCGCCCTGGTGCCCGTCTACCACGAGGACGGATCCCTGGCGCTGGACCGCGAGGAGTTCCCGCGGCCGCAGACGACCCTCGAAGGCCTCGCCAGCCTGAAGCCTTCGTTCGAGGCGATGGCCAATGCGCCGCTGGACGACAAGGGCACGACCTTCGCCGGGCTGATCAACCAGGTCTATCCGGACCTGAAGATCCAGCACTTCCACCACGCCGGGAATTCCTCGGGCGTCGTCGACGGCTCCGGCGCCGTGCTGCTGGCCTCGCCGGAATACGCGGCCAGGAACGGCCTCAAGGCGCGCGCCCGCGTGGTGGCCATGGCCAACGTCGGCGACAGCCCCACCCTGATGCTGAACGCCCCGGTCCCGGCGGCGCTGAAGGTGCTGAAGAAGGCCGGCCTGACCGTCGACGACATCGACCTGTGGGAGATCAACGAGGCCTTCGCGGTCGTCGCCGAGAAGTTCATCCGCGACCTGAAGCTGGACCGCGAGAAGGTCAATGTGAACGGCGGCGCCATGGCGCTGGGCCACCCCATCGGCGCCACCGGCGCGATCCTCATCGGCACCATCGTCGACGAGCTGGAGCGCCGCGACCTCAAGCGCGGCTTGGTCACCATGTGCGCCGCGGGCGGCATGGCGCCGGCGATCATCGTCGAGCGGGTCTAGGACTCAATCGCCTCCTCATTGATCGTCATCGCCCGGCTTGTCCGGGCGACCCATGAACACCGACTGCACAGAAGGGCTCGCGGCGTCGCTGCTGCGAGCCTTCAAAGACGGAGATCATGGCTGGCCCGGGCAAGCCGAGCTTTTATTTCAATGGCGTGACTGAGTATTCACCCGACCTCGCGGGCTCATAAAAGCCGGTGGAGCCACGTAACGCCCCCGGTGCGGCCACAGCCGGAGCACCGTCCGGCAAGCAGACGTCCGGAAGGTCTGCAACGGGTGGAAAAGAGACGTCGCGAAGCTAGAATGTTGGCTCTGCAGTGGGGGACAACATGGCGCTTCTGATCACCTTCGACGTCGCGCCGCCCCGTTTGTCCCGAATGGTCGACGCGGTGAAGGAACTCGGCAGTTGGGGCGAGCTGACGCCGTCATCGTATCTTGTCGATAGCGAGTTGGCGCCAGGCGAAGTCATGGAGCGACTTCACACTCATGTAGCGCCGAGCGAGAGCCTTTGGGTCGTGACTGCGACCTCGCCTTGGGCCAGCTATGGCGAAGCGATAGTCGAGGACCATGCGGAACTGCTCGGCTCGGCCGACAACTGGACGGTGTTCGATTGGGATGACGCATTGTCATCGCGTCCGAGGGATAACGTCCGCTAAGGGTCGATTTCGGTCCATGGCGCCGAGCCGCAAAGCTGACCTTCACACTGCCGCCCATCAGCGGACGTCCTGAGCGTCAGCATTGGGTAGAAACCGGACGCGGCTTAGGCCAAGCTTTCCGCATGTTGAAGCTGCGCACACTGCAATCTGACGGGGCGGCAACATGACCACAGCTCGCCTTTTGGCGCTTGTGCCCCCAGTCGGATACGCGGCGACCCTGGTGATTTGCGTCGCAGGCGGCTTTTACGCACCTGCTGCCGTCATCGCGGCTGGCTTCGTCGTTTGGGGAGCTGTCTAAACAGATCCGCCGCGCATCGCCCGCCTGCGCGGGCGGGGATTTAAAGTATTACCAAAACGTTAACACGTACTTTGGGGCGGCTATATTTGGCCGCGCCGTTCTTTTGCCCAATTTATCCTTCAATCAGAGGAACCAGGCAGCGCAACCATTTGTTGTACGACCAGCGGCGCAAAATGCGACGTCCCGCACAGGAACAAGCTCTACTGTAGTTATGGGACCACCCATGTTCGCCACCGCCGTGACACATGACAGCGGACTGGCCCGCGAGCTCTCCAGCGCCCGCGCGCAGCTGGCCAGCCAGGAACGCCAGATCCAGGAACTGAACCACCGCATCGCCAACAGCCTGCAGCTGGCGGCCGACATGCTGGTCTTCGAGCAGCTGCGCTCGCGCGACCCGCTGGCCTCGGCCGCGCTGGAGGCCAGCCGGGCCCGGCTCGTGGCGGTGGGCGAGCTGCACCGCTATCTCCACGACCACGGCGGCCGCGCCTCGGTCGAGCTCAGCCCCTTCCTGGCCGGGCTCTGCCAGGCGATCGCCGCCACCACCGGCCTCAACTGCTCGATCCAGGCCGACCTCACCAGCGTGCCCGGCGACATGGCCCAGCAGCTGGCCATCGCCATCAACGAGTTCGCCATCAACGCCGCCAAGCACGCCTATGACGGCAAGCCCGGCGGCCGCCTGGTGGTGACCAGCCGCCGCGACGGGGCGGAGCTGGTGCTGACCGTGGCCGACCACGGCAAGGGCCTGGGCGACGGCATCGGCCGCCAGGGCGGATTGGGCATGTCGATCGTCGCCGCCATCGTGCGCGACCTGAAAGGCACGCTGAGCGTCCAGGGCGACCGCGGCGCCATCTTCACCATCCGCGCCCCCATCCCCGGCCCTCCGCCGGTCGTCGACCGCTCGTTCCAGGCCTGGGCCTACGACTAGGCCCCCTGGCGCCGCCGCGCAGAAAGTGTACGCTCGGGTTCAGTAAAGCCCGGGGGAGAGTCGCAGCTTGCGCGTACGCACCGAGGCGCGCCGGCGCGCCATCATCGAGGCCGCCCGGGACGTCTTCCAGGAACTGGGCTTCGAGCGGACGACGATGTCCGCTATCTCCCAGCGCCTGGGCGGGTCCAAGGCCACGCTCTACAGCTACTTCCCCTCCAAGGAGGAGCTCTTCGTCGCCTGCGTCCAGCAGGGGATCGACGAGGAGTCCGGCGAGCTGGTGGAGGCCACGCGCGCCATCCCCGACCTGCGGGACGCCCTGACGTTCTTTGCGCGGTCCTTTCTGGCCAAGGCCACCGGCGACCGCCCCATCGCCATCTACCGCCTGATCGCCAACCAGCCGCCCGGCTCGCAGGTCGGCCTGAACTTCTACGAGCGCGGCCTGAAGCAGGGCTGGATCAAGTTCTGCCTCTACCTCGAGGAGCAGATCGCCGCCGGCAAGCTGCGCAAGGGGACGGCCTGGGTCATGGCCATGCACCTGAAAGGCATGGTGGAGGCCGAGCACGTGGAGCGGCGGATGCTGAACGCCCTGCCCCATGAGCTGGACTCCCAGACCCTCGACCGGGTCACTCGCGACGCGGTCGACGCCTTCCTTCGCGCCTACGGCCCGGAATAGCCTCCGCGCCGACTGCGCGCCAAGCCAGCCATTTTCATCGCAATTTCCGTGACTTCCAGGCGCGATCCTGAAGCGCGACGACACATGTTTCGAAACTTTAATAAACCAAACCGTACGGTTTTTCTTGACTGAAAACCGCGTTCGATAAATAGACCCGACCGTTCAGTTTAGTTTCCCGTCCCCCACGTTTCCCCCACGACGAGGGTCCCATGACCAACCCCCACGGCGCGCGCCGGCCGCGTGCGCTCGCCCTCCTGTTCGCCTCCGCGCTCGCCCTCCCCGGCTGCGCGAGCGCGCCAGACCTCGGAGCCTCCTCCCCCCTGGGCTCCGGGGCGCTCGCCAGGCCCCAGGCGAGTTTCCAGGCGTCCGCCCAGGCCGCATGGCCGGCGGACGCCTGGTGGCGCGCCTACGGCGATCCCCAGCTCGACGCCCTGATCGACGAGGCCCTGGCCGGCGCGCCGGACATGGCCCAGGCCGCGGCCCGGGTGAAAGCCGCCGAAGCCCTGGCCCAGCAGGCCGGCGCCGCACGCCTGCCCAGCCTGTCGGCCAACGCCCGCGCCAGCCAGGTGAAGCAGAGCCAGAACAACGGCGTCCCCGCCGCCTTCGTCCCCGACGGCTGGCGGGACACCGGCCAGGCGACGCTGGACCTGTCCTGGGAGCTCGACTTCTGGGGCAAGAACCGCAAGTCGCTGGACGCCGCCCTCTCCAGCGCCGAGGCGGCCCGGGCCGACGCCGCCGGCGCGCGCCTGGTCCTGTCGACCTCCGTGGCCACGGCCTATGGCGACGTCGCCCGGCTGCACGCCGACCGCGACGCCGCCGAAGAGGCCCTCGCCGCGCGGGATGCGACACTCCAGCTCATCGCCCAGCGCGCCGCCGAGGGTCTAGAGACCCGGGCCGCGGTGAAGCGGGCCGAATCTGGCCGCGCCACAGCCGCCGCCGACCTCGCCGCCGTGGACGAGCAACTCGCGCTCGCCCGCAACCGCATCGCCGCTCTCGTCGGCCAGGGACCTGATCGGGGCCTCGTGCTCCGCCGTCCCGTCCAGCCGGCCCTCCGGGGGATCGGTCTGCCCGCACACCTGCAGGCCGATCTCCTGGGCCGCCGACCCGACCTCGCCGCCGCCCGCCTCCGGGCAGAAGCGGCCGCCAGTCGGGTCGGCGCCGCCCGGGCGGACTTCTATCCCAACGTCCGGCTCTCGGGCCTGATCGGGTTCCAGTCGCTGGGCCTCGACATGCTGACCAAGGCCGGCTCCGCTTACGGCAGCGTCGGCCCGGCCATCAGCTTGCCGATCTTCTCCGGCGGCCGGCTGCAGGGCGCCTATCGCGGCGCGCGGGCCGAGTACGACCTGGCGGTGGCGTCCTACGACGCGACCCTGGTGCGGGCGCTGCAGGAGGTGGCCGACGTCGCCGCCTCCCAGGCCGCGCTCCGGCCCCGGCTGGACCGCAGCCGCGAGGCCCTGGCCGCCGCCGACGCCGCCCACGAGCTGGCGCTCGCCCGCTATCGCGGCGGCCTCTCTTCCTACCTCGACGTGCTGGCCGCGGAGGACGCGCTGATCGCCGCCCGCCGTTCGGTCGCCGGCCTCGAGACCCGCGCCTTCACCCTGGACGTCGCCCTGGCCAAGGCCCTGGGCGGCGGCTTCCAGGCGGCAAGCCCCAGTACCTCCCCCGCGTAGTCCTTCCCTCCACAAGGCCTCCCCATGACCAAGCACATCGACCCTGCCGGGCTGGACGCCCAGCCCGTCACTGCGCCCGCCGTCGACCCGAAGGCGCGCCGCAAGAAGCTGTTCGCCATCCTCGGCGGAACCGTCCTGCTCGTCGGCGGCGCCTTCGGCGCCTACGAGGGGCTGATCGCCTCGCAGTACGCCGAGACCGACAACGCCTACGTCGGCGCGGAGAGCGCCCAGGTGACCTCGCGCGTCGAGGGCGCGGTGGCGCAGGTCCGGGTCAGCGACACCCAGAAGGTGATCGCCGGCCAGCCGTTGGTGATCCTCGACGACGCCGACGCGCGCCTGCAGCTCGCCCAGGCCCAGGCCGCCCTGGCCCAGGCCGAGCGGCGGGTGCGCGGCTGGCTGGCCAACGACCGCAGCCTGGCCGCCCAGATGGACGCCCGCGCCGCCGACCAGGCCCGCGCCGACGCCCAGCTCGCCTCTGCCGTATCCGACGTCCAGCGGACCAAGCTGGAGTTCGACCGACGCGGCGCCCTGGCCCAGACCGGCGCCGTGTCGAGCGAGGAGCTCAGCCGGGCCGAAACCGCCTGGCGTCAGGCCGACGCCGCCCTCCGCGCCGCCCGGGCCGCCCGGGCTCAAGCTGCCTCGAGCCATCAGGCGGCGGCGGGCGCCCTGGACGCCAACCGGGTCATGACCGAGGGGACCGGCGTGGCCGACAACCCCGAGGTCGCGGCCGCCCGGTCGCGCCGCGACCAGGCGAAGCTGAACCTGGAGCGCACCGTGATCCGGGCGCCGGTGGCCGGCGTGGTCACCGGCCGCAAGGTCCAGGTGGGCCAGCGGATCCAGCCCGGCGCGCCCCTGATGACCGTGGTCCCGGTGCAGGACGCCTACGTCGACGCCAACTTCAAGGAAGGCCAGCTCACCAAGGTGCGGCCCGGCCAGAAGGTGGAGCTGGAGAGCGACCTCTACGGCGGCAAGGTGAAGTTCCATGGCCGGGTGGTCGGCATGTCCGGCGGCACCGGCTCGGCCTTCGCCCTAATCCCGGCCCAGAACGCCACCGGCAACTGGATCAAGGTGGTCCAGCGCGTGCCCGTGCGCATCCGTCTCGACCCGGACCAGCTCCAGGCCCACCCGCTCCGGGTCGGCCTGTCCATGACCGCCAAGGTCCATCTCGGCCGGTGACCCAACCTCTCCTGTCATCCCGGCCGCAGCGAAGCGGAGAGCCGGGACCCAGTGGCCGCACGCGCCGCTTCTGGGTCCCGGATCGCCCCTGCGGGCCGTCCGGGATGACATGCGGGGCTGGCGGCCAGCCTCCATCGCGTTCCGAGGGTTCGCCCCATGTCCGTTCCTGAAACCCGCGCGTCTCCCGCGCAATCCGCGCCGATCGACGCGCCCGCCCACCCCGGCGCCTCGATCTGGCTGATCGGCGTCCTGCTCGCCGTCGCCAACTTCCTGGCGGTGCTCGACACCACCATCGCCAACGTCTCGATCCCCAACATCTCGGGCAGCCTGGGGGCCTCGGCCAGCCAGGGCGCCTGGGTGATCACCTCCTATGCCGTCGCTGAGGCGATCACCGTGCCGCTGACCGGCTGGCTGGCCAACCGGTTCGGGGCGGTGAAGGTGTTCGCCACCGCCATGTTCTTCTTCGGCGTCTGCTCGGCCCTGTGCGGCCTGGCGAACAGCCTCGGGTTCCTGGTCCTGGCCCGCGTCCTCCAGGGCGTGGCGGGCGGCCCCCTGCTGCCGCTCAGCCAGACCCTGCTGATGCACGTCTTCCCGAAGAAGCAACTCCCCGCCGCCATGGCCCTCTGGGTCGTCACCACCCTGACCGCCCCGGTGGCCGGGCCGATCCTGGGCGGGGTGCTGTGCGACAACTTCGGCTGGCCGTCGATCTTTTGGGTCAACGTGCCCATCGCCCTCATCTGCGCGCCGATCGTCTACGGCATGCTGCGGTCCAGGGAGACGCCCACCGAGCGCAAGCCGGTCGACACCGTCGGCCTGGCCCTGCTGGTGATCTGGGTCGGCGCCCTGCAGCTCATCCTCGACCTCGGCAAGGAGCACGAGTGGTTCGCCTCGCCGCTGATCGTCGGCCTGGCCGTGGTTTCGGCCATCGGCTTCGCCGCGTTCCTGATCTGGGAGCTGACGGAGAAGAACCCCATCGTCTCGCTGAAGGTGTTCCGCCGGCGCGGCTTCTGGGTCTCGGTGGTCACCGTGGCGGTGGGCTACGCCGCCTTCATGTCGACCAATGTCCTGACGCCCAACTGGCTGCAGCGGAACATGGGCTACACGGCCACCTGGGCCGGCGTCGCCTGCGGCATGGTCGGCATCCTGGCGATCTTCGTGGCGCCCGCCGCGGCCAAGCTCTCGGCCAGGGTCGACGTGCGCAAGATCGTCTTCGTGGGCCTCTGCTGGATGGCGTTCATCACCTTCCTGCGCTCAGGCATGACCAGCCAGGTCTCGTTCGGCCAGGTCGCGGTGCTGATGCTGCTGATGGGCGTCGGCATGCCGCTGTTCTTCCTGCCGCTGAACACCCTGGCGCTCTCCAGCGTCGACCCGGAGGAAACGGCCGCCGCGGCGGGGTTGCTGAACTTCAGCCGCACGCTCTCCGGCGCCTTCGGAGTGGCCATCGTCAACACGACCTGGGAGGACGGCTGGAGCCGCAACCAGTCGGAACTGTCGGGCCTGCTGCACGGCGGCCAGCAGTTCATCGACCAGCTGCTTGCCATGGGCGGCTCGCAGCTCCAGGCGACCAACGCCCTGACCCAGATCGTCCAGAGCCAGGCGGTGATGATCTCCACCAACCAGCTGATGCTGTCCTGCGCCGGCGCGTTCCTGCTCGGCGCGGGCCTTATCTGGCTGGCCCCGAGGCCGTCCCGCGTGGAGGCCGGCGGCTTCGGGCACTAGCTGGGGTCCGCGGACCCCGGCTGGGCGTCCGTCGCGGGATCGGGTCCGCACACCGCCCGGTCCCGCGGCGGCGCATCCTCCACGCAGCAGGGCCGCCGGATCGCTCCGGCGGCCCCTTTTGCGCTGGACCGGTCCGGCGCCTTTCGGCCTCTCCAGTAACCGAACCCCGGCGCCCAGCGCTAACGCGGCGCCGCGCCGGCCGATCCCGAGGCGTTGGCCGATCCCGAGGCGTTGGCCGACGCGCCGCCCGAGGCGCTGAGCGTCACGCCGCCATTGCCGGCCTGGGCGGAGTTAGCCGCCGAACCGCTGGCCGAGCCGTTCGCCGAACCGCCCGCCGGGATCACGCTGCTGTCGACGCCCGAGAGGACCTGGTCGTCCGGGGTGAGGGCCTGGGCCTGGCTCGCCGCCTGGGTCGCGGCGTTGCGGGCCTCGCCGGCCGCCGAACGCGCCTTGCCGGCGCCGGCCTGCGCCGCGCCCTCCGCCGCGCCGCGGGCCCGGCCCGCGGCCGAGGCGGCCCTCGACGTCAGCGCGCCCGGATTGGCCGTCAGGCTGCCCGCGCCGCTCGCCGAGCCGCTGCCCGACCCCATCATCGAGCCCGCCGTCTGGCCGCCCAGGAGGCCGCCGGTGAGGCCACCGCCCAGGCCGCCGCCCAAGCCGCCCGTCAGCCCGCCGCCGCCGGTGAGCCCGCCGCCGAGCAGTTGAGCGCTCGCCGGGGCGGCCGTGGCGGCCAGGAGGGCCGTGGCGAGGGCGATGGATTTCAGGGTCATCATGGTCGTCTTCCTCTCTGCGAAAGTTCACGTTCGAGAGGTCCAACGACGCGCCCTCCGGCTTTCATCCCGGCCGCGCTGAAAAAATCATCGGCGGGCCAGGCCGGCGGGCCGCACGGCGAGGTCGAAGGCGACCAGGCCGCGGCCGTACACCGGGTCCCGGCCGCGGGCGCCCAGGTCCGTGGCCTCGCGTTCGAGCGCAGCGACGACGCGCTGCGCGCCCGCCGGCTCCGGCGCGGCCAAGAGCTGGGCCAGACGTCCTGCCACCAGCGGCGCGGCGAACGACGTGCCGCGCACGCCGGACAGCCCGCCGCCGGGGGCCGCGGCCAGCATGTCCGCCCCGGGAGCCGCGAAGCCCACATAGGCCCCTCGCCCGGCCTCCGGCAGCACCCGGCGGCGGGTGTCCACGCCCGTCACCGCCACCACGCCGGGATAGGCCGCCGGGTAGAGCGGGCCGGCGCCCGGACCGTCGTTGCCTACCGCCGCCACGACAACATGGCCCTTGGCCACGAGGGCGGCGACCGCGGCCGCCAGCAGCGCGTTGGGCGGGCCGACCAGGCTGATGTTGACCACCGGGGTGCGCGCCTGGGCCAGCCAGCCGAGGGCCCGGACCACCGCCAGCGCCGAACCGCCGGTGGGCGTCGGCCCGTAGACGTCCGCCACATACAGCGTCGCGCCCGGCGCCGCGCCCTGGAACCCTGCGCCGGTCCCGGCCAGCAGCGAGGCGATCGCCGTGGCGTGCGCCGTGACCCGCGCTCCGCCGGGTGCGAAGGCGCGCTGCACCATGGGGGTGCGGGCGAGCGCCGGCGGGTCCGCGGCCGCCGAGCCGTCCACCAGCCCGATCCGCAGGCCGCGCCCCGAGGCGTCGCCCGCCAGCCGCGCCGGCGCCGCGTCCGACGCCGCCGCGCCGCTCTCGAAATAGAGGTGGTTGAAGTCGTAGCGGCCGGCCGGATCCAGCGCCCGCAGCCGTCGCATCGCCTCGATCGCCGGCATCCCGGGCGGCGGGACCAGGACCACCGCGGCCAGGTCCAGCCCCGGGACGCGCTCCTGCGAGCGCACCTGGAATCCTGCGGCCCGCGCCGCCGCCAGGCCCTGCGGCGTGACGCCGAGGCCCATCACCTCGCCGCGCACGACCGGGCGGCCCTGGTCGTCGGCCTCGATCACGTCCGCATGCGCGCGCAACACCTCGCGGGCCCGCTCGGCGTAGGAACCCGCCGTGTCCAAGACCTCGCCCGCCAGCGCGGTCGGCGCGCCGGCCGCCTCCAGTGCGCCCGCGATCCCGCCGGCGGCGAGGTCGGGGACCGGCGCGACGCCGGAGGCGGTCTGGGGCTGGAGGACCTCCTTCGTGGCGCGTGGCGGCCGCGCGACTTTCGGTGTGCGGACCGTGGGCGTCGTCCGGATCTCCGGCGACAGGGGCGCGGTCTGCGGCAGGCCGAGCGACGGCAGGCCGCCGCCCAGGCCAAGCTGCGCCCGCGCGCCGCCGGCCGTGGCCAGGGCGGCGAGGATCAGGATCCCGGCCACTTGCGTCTTCATCGGCTCCTCCTGGCCTCACGCGCGTTACCAACGCTGGAGCTTCGGCGTTTCCATGACGGTCAACGGATGAAACGGCGCTCCTGGTTCGTTTCGTCCTGGAAGAAGGTTTTTTCTTGGACCGCCACGCGCGTGAGATCGTCGACCTGCTGCCGCGGCTGCGCCGGCTTGCCCGCGTGCTGGCGCGCGACGTCGCCGACGCCGACGACCTCGTGCAGCTGACCGTGGAGCGGGCGCTCGTCCGCCGCGGCCAGTGGCGGCCCGGGACGCGCCTGGACAGCTGGATGTTTCGCATCATGAAGAACGCCTGGATCGATGAGAGCCGCGCCCGCAAGCGCCGCGCCGCCGTGTTGACGCCCGAGGACGACGCCGCCCACGTGGGCTCCGACGGCGCCGGCGCCATGGAGGTCCGGCTGGAGGCCCGTGCGGTCGAGCACGCCATGGCCCGCCTGCCCGACGACCAGCGGCTGGCCGTGGCCCTCGTCCTGGTGGAAGGCCTCTCCTACAAGGAGGCCGCCGACGTCCTGGAGGTGCCGCAGGGCACCCTGACCAGTCGCCTCGGCCGGGGCCGCGCGGCATTGCTGGCCGACCTGCAGGGAGCGCCGTCATGAGCGATCGGCTCGAACGGGTGATGGCCTATGTCGACGGCGAACTCGCCCCCTCGGCCCGCCGGGCCTTCGAGGCCGAGATGGCGGCGGACCCCGCCCTGGCCGCCGACGTCGCCGCCCACCGCGCCCTGGCGGCGAGCCTCGCTGCGGCCTACGACCCCGTGCTCCACGAGCCCGTGCCGCCGACACTCGAACTGGCCGCGCAGGTCGCCAACGACCGTGCGCCGGGCCGACCCGTGCTGACCTGGGCGGCGATGGCGGCCTCGCTGGTCGTCGGCGTGCTGGCCGGGCGGTTCGCGCTCATCCCCGAGCCGGCCGTCGCGGTGGGCGCCGAGGTCCCCGCGAAGGTGGAACTGGCGCGCGCGCTGGACCGCCAGCTCGGGTCGGAGTCCGGCGTCGTGCGGATCGGCCTGACCTTCCGCGACGCGGGCGGCCGCTACTGCCGGACCTTCCAGAGCGCGCCGGACCGACTGGCTGGCCTGGCCTGCCGCCAGGGCGAACGCTGGC
>Ga0209257_1002620_pt1 | contig 17370 bp, 19 predicted proteins | sample AraplaCvi_mCL_r2_FD_184277 | JGI IMG/M metagenome (GOLD analysis project Ga0209257, IMG submission 184277) | Arabidopsis root microbial communities from North Carolina, USA - plate scrape MF_Cvi_mCL_r2 (SPAdes) (version 2) | ecosystem: Host-associated > Plants > Roots > Endosphere | place: USA...
TCGTTCAAGGCGGGCGCGTTGCGCGCGCCGATGCGGATGGTGCCGCCGCCGGGCATGGCATCGCGCGCGTTGACCGCCAGGTTCAGCACCACCAGTTCCAGTTGGCCGGGGTCGACCTCCACCGGCCATAGTCCGCTGGCGAAATCCACTTCCACGTGCACGTCGCCGCGCAGGCTGCGATCCAGCATTTCGCGCATGCCGCCGATCTTGTAGGCCAGGTCCAGCGGCTCGGGCCGCATCGGTTGCCGGCGCGAGAACGCCAGCAGCTGCCGGCTCAAGCCGGCGCCTTTTTCCACCGCATGGCGCATGCCGGCGATGACTTTTTCGCGGCGCGCGGGCGCCAGCGAATCCATCACCTCAAGGCCGCCGGAGATCACCATCAACAGATTGTTGAAGTCGTGCGCGACCCCGCCGGTCAACTGGCCGATAGCCTCGATCTTCTGCGCCTGCTGCACCCGGCTCTCGGCTTCGGCCAGTCGCGCCTGTTCGCTGGCGCGATCGGTGACGTCGTACACCACCACGAAGGCGCCGACCTGCTTGCCGCTGCGGTCTTTCAACGCGTTGAAGCGGGCGTCGTAGTAGCGCATGCCTTCGATGGGCGAGTTGAAGGATTCCGGCACATGGAAATCCTCGCCGCTGATGGCGCGGTCCCAGAAGCCCTTGATGCGCTCGGCGCGGGCCGGCTCGCTGCCGATCTTCTCCAGCAAGTTGTCGCCCACGCGCAGCGGCTGGCCATACACTTTTTCGAATTCCTGCGAATACGATTTGTTGACCGCCAGCACGTAATAGCAGAGGTCTACCGCCAGAATGTGGTTGTTGGAGAATTCCACGAGGTCGGCCAGGATGTTGCGTTCGGCGACCGCGTCGGCGACGCGCTGTTCCAGCGTTTCGTAGAGCTCGCGCACCGCATCGGCATCCGAATGGGCGCCAGTGACGTCGAATCCTTCGACGAAGATCCCGGTCACCTGGCCGGTGGCGTCCGTGATGGGCTGGTAGACGAAGTCGATGTAGCGTTCGGACGGCTCGGTGGCGGATCCCGGGCTGGACTCGTACTTGGCGCCGGTGGCGGAGAACGCCTTGCCGCTGCGGTAGACCTCGTCGAGCAGGTCTACATAACCCTGCTGCAGCGATTCCGGCAGCGCATCGGCCACGGTCCTGCCCAGGACGTCGCGGTCGCCGATCAGCTTCAGATAGGCAGGGTTCGCCATCTCGATCACGTGCTGAGGTCCGCGCAGCATGACCATGAAACCCGGCGCTTGCTGGAACAGTTCCTTCAGCCGGTCCCGTTCGGCCAGCTGATTGCGTGCGGCGAACACCTGGGCAGTGGTTTCGCTGCACACCACCAGCACTCCGCCCACGCCGTGTTCGGCATCGGGAAAGTCGATGGGGTTGTAGCTGTAGGTCCAATACACCTCTTCGCGCCGGCCGTTGCGGGTGATCGGGACCAGCGCGTTCTCATGCCAGGTTGCGCTGCCTCCGGCCATCACCTGCGCTATCTGCGGGCCGATGATGTCCCAGATTTCCACCCAGCATTGGCGGCCGGGCTGGCCCAAAGCGCTGGGATGGCGCTCGGGACCGATGGATCGCGCGTAGGCGTCGTTGTAGAACTGGATCAGTTGCGGGCCCCAGAACAGGAACATGGGATGCGGCGTGGACAACAACAGTCTCACCGTGGTCTTCAGTTGCGTCGGCCAGGTTTCGGCCGCGCCCAGCGGAGTGGACGCCCAGTCGAACGCGCGGGTAAGTTCTGCCATCTCGCCGTCGCCCTGGAGAAAGGACAACGAAGATTTTTGGGTGCCGGGCGGGATCATCTTTTCCCCCTGATAGGGATCAGGCAGATCATCTTATGCCTCAGCTGCCGTGAAAGCGCTGTTGCTCCGGCAAGCTGTTCGTACAAAGCGGTGGCGGGCGGCGCGACCGCTCCAACCTCACCGGTCGGGCTGGTGCCCGTGTCTGGCCGGTTCGTCGGTCGGCAGCAACTGCCAGGTGTTCCGGCCGGCGCTCTTGGCGGCATACAAAGCCGCGTCGGCGGCGGCGGCCAGGGTCTTGGCCACGGCCGGATGCGCCGAATACGCGATGCCGATGCTGGTGGTGACATGCAGGGTGGTGCCTTCCACGGTGATGCTTTCGCGCATCGCCTCGACCAGTTTGGCGGCGATCGCTTCGGCCGTTTCCGGCGCCGACAGATCCTCGATCAGCACCACGAATTCGTCGCCGCCCAGCCGGGCCACCAGGTCGCCGGCACGCACGCATGCGCTCAAACGCCGGCCGAACACGCGCAGCACTTCGTCGCCGGCCGCATGCCCATGGCCGTCGTTGACCTGCTTGAAGTGATCGATGTCCATGTACATCAGCGCCACCGCCAGGCCTTGCCGACGCGATCGTCCCAACGCGTGCGCCAGACGCTCGTCGAACTGGCGTCGATTCGCCAATCCGGTCAGGCTGTCCAGGTGCGCCAGCGCTTCCAGTTCGTCCCGGCTCGCTTTCAGCGCCTGCTCGGCGGCCACTCGTTTGGAGACGTCGCGACCGGCGAAGATGACGTCGGTCGCATCGCCTTCGGCGCTGGGAATGGGGCGCGCCGCGGCTTCCATCCAGACGTAATGCCCGTCCTTATGGCGCAGGCGGTAGATCGCGGTCACCGGGTGGCCCGACGCGAGCACCGCGGCGATGGTCTGCTGCTGTACGGCGAGGTCGTCGGGATGCACCAGGTTCTGGCTGGGTTGCAGCAGCTCGGCCGCTTCCCAGCCCAGGATGTCGCGCGCCGACGGCGAAACATACAACCGTTGCCCGTCGGCGCGCATGCGCACCACGACGTCGTGCGAATAGTCGGCCAGCATCCGGTAGCGCAGTTCGCTTTCGCGCACGCTTGCCGTCAGCCGGGCGCGTTCGGCCATGCCCAGCGCCACCGGGAAGCTCATAAGGCAGGCGGTGCCGACGAACACCTGCAGCAGCATCATGTTCCCGACCATGTCGCTGTCGCGCACCAGCGCCAGCGGACCAAGGCCGGACGCGGTGGCGATGCTGCCGATGATTCCCACCAGGGAGATGCCGACCACCACGCCGGCGAAGCGGTGCCTGAAAACCCCGAACAACAACGGCGGAAAGATCAGGAACAGCAGCGGATAACGGGACTGGTAGAACACCGCGCCGCACACCAAGCCGATCAGCACCATGCTTCCCAGGAAATCCCAGCGCCGTCCGGGGACGTCGATCACGCCGATGCCTTTGCGATGCGCCACCAGCGTCAGCGTGCCCACGATCACCATGCCGACCACGTGCGCCGACGACCAGGTCAGGAAGCTGGGCAGGAACGGCGCGCCTGAAGTGGCCGAATTCAGTGCGGCCGCCAGCACCCCGGAGGTCGCGCACGCCAGCAGCGTGCTGGCGGTGGCGACACTGCCAAGGCCTAGCCAGCGCTGCGGATTGGCTACGTCAGGAACCGCGCTGCGGATGATGCCGGCAATCAGCATTGTTTCAAGCAGATTGAAAGCGGTCAGCGCCACGCTGGAGAACACCGCATCGCCGACCAGCAACCGGCTGGCGAGCGAAGCGACGACGCCCGCCGCCACGTAGCCAGGCCACAACGAGGTGCGGCGCGACAGCAGCCAGCCCGCCCATATGCCGTTGCTCAGCCACACCGCCGCCACCCCTCCCGGGACACGGGCCACGCTCAGCGAAACCCAGGCGGTGACTCCGATCAGCAGGGCCATGATCGCCCGGTCCCGCAGGAGCCGGGTGCGGCGCGTTGATGAGGACGTGTCGTCGTTCAACAGAGGACATCCTGGCAGTTGCGGCCTGCCCAGCGCCGCATCCGCAGCTTAGTCGGAGCATGTGTGAACGGGTGTGATGGGCACCGTGTGGACCCTGGCCTTCGTCGCATCGCACCCAACTGCCCAACGAACAAGCCCCGCCGTAGCGGGGCTTGCAGTGGCGATGGCCGATGGCGTTTCTAGTAACCCAATGCCTGTGAGATCAGGCCGCTGGTTATTTCCACCAACAGGTAGCGGTCGTCTGCCGGACGCACCCAGCGATAGCCGCGGGGCGGTGGCGCCAGGCGATAACGGCGGTAATCGTTCACGTAGTAACGCGGTTGCAGGTAAACCGCCGGCGCGCGCATACCGCGGCGATAGCCCTGTTTGATGTGGCCAAGATGGCGGCCATTGTCGTGGCGGCGGTCGTCGTAGCGGCGGTCGTCGTCATGGCGGTCGCGGTCGTTGTAACCGTGGCGGTCGCCGTAACGATCGTGCTTGTCTTTGTCCTTGTCGTGATCGCGGGCCATGGCTGCAGTGGAGGACAACAGCAGCACGGAAATGGACGTGGTGAGCAACAATCGCTTCATGATCTGACTCCCTGTGGGTTGGTGCAGGTCCGAGGTTAGACCGGGCAACCTGAATAGGGAGGTGCGGGAAGACGTTTGACCGTAGACCTGTTCAGGCCAGAGGATGGAAACCTTGTCCTGTCATCGTTGGAGAACGAAATGCCGCTAGTCAGAGTGGATCTGCCGGAGGGCCATTCGGCCCAATACCGGGCCGACCTGGGCGAAGTGATCTACGAGGCGATGCGCGCGACTCTGAACGTGCCGGCCGACGACCGTTTCCAGGTCATCACCGAACACAAGTCCGGCGGTCTTTTCATCGACGAAAGTTATCTGGGCATCCGCCGCAGCAGCCAGTGCGTGATCATTCAGGTCACTTTGAACGCAGGGCGCAGCGTGCAACTGAAAAAGGATTTCTATCGCGCAGTCGCCGATGGCTTGCATGCGCGGCTTGGCCTGCGCAAGGAAGATGTCTTCATCAGCCTGGTGGAGGTAGCGAAAGAGAACTGGTCGTTCGGCAACGGCCAGGCGCAATACGCCGAACCCTAACCGACCGCCGGCCCCGTGCGGGGCGCACGGCGGTCATCGCGCGCTATCGCGCGCGGGGCCGCGCCGAAGGCGCGGATTTGGGCACTTCGCCTTTCTGCGCCGGAGCCACGGTCTGCAGTACGCGGGTCACGCCCAACTTCTCGACTTTGCCGCCGGATTTCTCGTAGTCGGCGATGTCGCTAGCAATGCGCTCGCTTTCCAGGCGCTTGTGCGGGTTGCCGTCGCTGCCGGCGGGCGGTCCCTTGGGGGCCGGTCCCTTGCCGCTGGTTTTCTTGGCTTTCATCAATCCCCTCCTGCGGGGCGGCGGAGACCTCTTGCCTCCGGGTCGAAGGCCGCAAAACGCGACTTCCGCCCCCACTATGCGCCTTTAGCCGCTGCGGCGGTGTGATCTGCGTGGAAAGGACAGTCCCGGCGTCGACCCTGGGCCTGCCGCATGGTGGCGGGGATCGCACGCGCCCCGCCGCCGACGCCTTCGGCTTGCCGGGCCGCACGCTGCCTGCCGTCCGGATTTGCGCTGTTTGGCGGTATCGCATTGGCAGTGGCAAGTCGCCCGTCGCCGCGTCCTCGCCCGATAGGATCGTGCGTTGATGCTGCTGCAGTCCACTTCCTGCAAGTTCTCGACACCTAATGGAGTACCTGATGCGCTGCTGTTCTTATTGGATGCTGTCCTTGGCGATGCTGTGCCTGCTCTGTTCCCCAGCGAAGGCCCAGGATGCAGCGCAAGCCGGAGCCGAAGCAATGGATCCCGATGCCATGGCGCAGATGTACGCGTCCATGGGCAATCCGGCCAGCGCCGCGCGCATGTCCGATTCCGACGCCACCTGCGAGCAGCTCTACGCCGAATCGATGTACCTGGAGACGCGGGTGGCGGCGATGCCCAAGGCCGAAGATCCCATGCAGGCCAGCATGAAGATGCAGGAAGAAATGCTCCAGGCGCAAAAGAAAATGATGGGCGGCATGCGCGCCAAGAGCATGGCCAGCAGTCTGCTGGGCATGGTGCCCGGCGTCGGCGGCATTGCCGGCGGTCTGGCTTCCAGCGCCATGTCGCGCGGCCCGAACCTGGACGCGATGGGCCAGGCCCAGCGCAAGGCAATGGCGCAGATGCAGGAAAGCACGCAGGCGATGATGGCCGTATCGCAATTGCAGATGCGCAACAGCCACGTCACCCAGCTGTTTCTCGCGCGCAGCTGCAAAGTCTCGGCACTGGATGCCAACGCGGTAACCGCCGCCCGCGCCCGCCTGGAGCAGGGGGAGGCAGCGCCGCCTGCCAGCCCCGCGCCGGCCGCGGTCGGCGATACGCAGGGCGTGGGCGCAAGCCAATGAATTTCGCCCGCCTGGCACACCAGCTGGAAAGAATGTTGAGCAGGACTTTGGGCAAACCCACAGCGCTGCAACGGCTCAAGCGCACGTATGGTCGAGGGCGTTACTGAGTCGCTCAGGAACGCTCGGATCGCCTTTCGCCGTACCAAAGTCCCAGCGCATCGCGCGAATGCAGCATGCGCCGGCCGCGCAAAGCGAAGCGCAGAAGCAGCTTCATGTGCTCCAGTGCCGTGAAAGTGCGCAGCTTGCGCGCCGAGGTGCGCACGTTCTGCCGCAGGACGACGAAGCGGCCGCGGCGCGCCATGGCGCGGCTGAAAGCCACGTCTTCGCCGGCGTAATAGCGCTGGTCGAATCGGCCCACGGCCTCGAAGGCGGCGCGGCTGCAGAATATGAAGCAGCCCGGCGCGATGCGCGCCAACCTGAAGGTCCAGATGAAGACCGTTTCGGCGCAGCGTTCGTACCACGCCCGGTGGCCGAGCAGGCGTACGCCCGCGCCGCCGCCCTCGGCTCCCCCGCGCAATGCGGCAAGCGCTGCCTGCAGAACCTGCGCATCGACATGCGTGTCGGCATCGACGAACACCAAACGGTCGCCGCGCGCCGCCGCCGCGCCGGCATTGCGCGTGGCGGCGATGTGCCGGTAGGCGACCGGCAGCACCCGTGCGCCCGCCTGTGCGGCGATTTCGCCGGTGGCATCGCTGGAGTCGTCGTCGACCAGCACGATTTCGAACGGCTCGGCCAAGGTTGCGGCCGCCGCCTTCAAGGCCTGCAAAGTGGCGCCGATCAGCGCCGCCTCGTTATGCGCCGGAACAATGAAGGAAATCATGGGGCCATTCTGGGCCCCTTGCCCGGAAGCGCGCGTGAGCGGTCGTGCGCATGCTGCGGAAGTGGCGGCTCAGGCGCCCACGCGCCTGCGCACAGCGTCGATATCGCGTACCGGACGCACCTCGATACTGCCGGTTTCGGCCCACGGAAACTCAGCGGCGATGCGCACTGCTTCGTCCAGGTCGGCTGCCTCGATCAGGTTGAAACCGCCCAGGATTTCCTTGGTTTCCGCGAACGGGCCGTCCACCACGCTGGTCTTGCCGCCACGGATGCGCACGGTGCGTGCGGTGGACGGCGCTTCCAGCTGCATCGACTGCGACAGCTTGCCTTGCGCGCGCAGTTCGTCGGCGTGGACGAAGCAGCCGTGCATGGTGCGGTCGAACTCTTCGGTGGGCAACGCGCCGACCAGCGATTCGTCGTTGTAGATCAGGACCAGGAATTGCATGGGAAGCTCCGCGCCTCGGGGGTGCAACAAGTAACGGCAAGCAGGCCACCGGTCAAGCCGCAATGCGGTGGGGATACATCCTCCCATGGGCGGGACACTGCCGGCACGGAGACTCCGGTACGATCCACCTTCGTCGCCCCGACCCGGTAACCCCGTGCAATCCATCATCTCCATCAACAAGCTCGGCAAGACTTACGCCTCGGGCTTCCAGGCGCTCAAGTCGGTGGATCTGGAGATCCGCAAAGGCGAGATCCTGGCCCTGCTGGGCCCCAACGGCGCCGGCAAGACCACGCTGATCAGCATCGTCTGCGGCATCGTCAATCCCAGCTCCGGCAGCGTCGTCGCCGATGGCCACGACATCGTGCGCGACTACCGCGCCGCGCGCGCCAAGATCGGGCTGGTGCCGCAGGAACTGTCCACCGACGCGTTCGAGACGGTGTGGGCCACGGTCAAGTTCAGCCGCGGACTGTTCGGCAAACCGCCCAATCCGCAATACCTGGAAAAAGTCCTGCGCGATCTTTCGCTGTGGGACAAGAAGGACAGCAAGATCATGACCCTGTCCGGCGGCATGAAGCGCCGGGTGCTGATCGCCAAAGCGCTGTCGCACGAACCGACCATCCTGTTCCTGGACGAACCCACCGCCGGCGTCGACGTGGAGCTGCGCCGGGACATGTGGCAGATGGTGCGCAAGCTGCGCGAAAGCGGGGTGACCATCATCCTGACCACCCACTACATCGAAGAGGCCGAGGAGATGGCCGACCGCATCGGCGTGATCAGCAAGGGCGAACTGATCCTGGTGGAAGACAAGCATGTGCTGATGCGCAAGCTGGGCAAGAAGCAGCTGACCTTGCAGTTGCAGAATCCGCTGCAGCGCCTTCCCGACGAACTGTCCGGACTTGCGCTGGAATTGACCGACGAAGGCCGCACGCTGGTCTACACCTTCGACACGCAGACCGAGGAAACCGGCATCGCCGCGTTGCTCAAGCGCCTGGGCGAGCTGGGCATCGACTTCAAGGACCTGCATTCCAGCGAGAGTTCGCTGGAGGAGATCTTCGTCAGCCTGGTGCACGCGGGCAAGCAGGAGGCGCGCGCATGAGCACGCTGCTCAACTGGCACGCCATCCGCGCCATCTACCGCTTCGAAATGGCGCGCACCTTCCGCACCATCACCCAGTCCATCGCCTCGCCGGTGCTGTCCACGTCGCTGTATTTCGTGGTGTTCGGCGCGGCCATCGGTTCGCGCATGGGCGACATCGACGGCATCAGCTACGGCGCCTTCATCATTCCCGGCCTGATCATGCTGTCGCTGTTGAACGAAAGCATTTCCAACGCCAGCTTCGGCATCTACATGCCCAAATGGGCGGGCACCATCTACGAACTGCTGTCGGCGCCGGTGTCCTACATCGAAGTGGTGATCGGCTACGTGGGCGCGGCGGCCAGCAAGTCGCTGATCCTGGGCGTCCTGATCCTGGTCACCGCACGCATCTTCGTGCCTTACGAGATCGCGCATCCGTTCTGGATGCTGTGCTTCCTGCTGCTGACCGCGGTGACCTTCAGCCTGTTCGGTTTCATTATCGGCCTGTGGGCCGACGACTTCCAGAAACTGCAGGTGATCCCGCTGATGGTGGTGACGCCGCTGACCTTCCTGGGCGGCGCGTTCTATTCCATCAGCATGCTGCCGCCGGTGTGGCAGAAGATCACCCTGTTCAATCCCGTGGTCTACCTGATCAGCGGCTTCCGCTGGAGCTTCTACGGTGTGGCCGATGTGAACGTCGGGGTCAGCCTGGCCGCCATCCTCGGCTTCCTGGTGCTGTGCCTGGGCGTGGTGTGGTGGATCTTCAGGACCGGTTGGAAGTTGAAATCCTGAGCTTCGTAGGTCGGGGTTACGCCCCTGACGCGCAGAAATCCGACACCAACCGGGCGTCGGGGACGTAGCCCCGACCTACTGGCGCAGCGCCCGTTGGATATCCTCCAACCCATGCCCCCGCGTCTCGATCCCGCTACGCAGCAGCATCACTCCCGAGACCGCCATCGGCAACGCGATCAGCAGCGCCGAAAGCACGAAGTGGTCGAAGAACCCCATGACTCCCAAGCCGGCGCCCAGAATGCCGCCGAATTTGGAACTGGCCGCCACCACGCCTGAGCCGGTTGCGCGCAGATGCACCGGATATATTTCCGCCGCATAGGGAATCAGCATGGCGATCACTCCGCTGACGCTGATCAGCAGCGCGGCGGTGGCCACGACGGTGGCGGCGGCCGACTGCAGCTGCATCCAGCTCATCGCGCAGAACGCCAGCAGCGACAGGGTAGTGAGGGCGATGAACAGCACCAGCGCGCGGATGCTGCTCCAGCGGTGGTACAACCACACCACCACGGCGATGCCGGGCAGCGCCAGCACCGCCGAACGCGCCAGCAACGCGCTTGCGCCCTTGGCGTCCACGCCCAGCTCCACCAGATTGGTCGGCAGCCACAGCAGAAAGCCGAAGTTGGCCAGTCCCCAAGCCACTCCACAGACCAGCAGCCCCCAGGTGATGCTGGCATGGCGGCCGCGCAGCAATTGGCGCATGCCCACCACCGGGTGCTGTTCGTCGATCGCGCTTCCGGCCGCATCGGCGGAGTCGTCCGCCTCTATGGCGGCAGGCGACGCGCCGGAGAATTTCTTCAACACCGCGCGCGCTTCGTTCTCCAGGCCCGCGTTGGAAAGGAAGCGCGGCGATTCGGGGATCCAGCGGTTGAGGAACACGATCAGCGCACCGGTCGGCAGGCCCAGCAGCCACAGCACGCGCCAGCTGAACATCGGTTCCAGGATCGCGGCCGCACCCGAGGCCAGCAGATAACCGGCCGAAGTACCGATGCCGCCCAGCGCCACCAGCAACCAGCCACGGTGCGCTGCGGGAATGGTCTCGGCCATCAGGGTGAAGGCGATAGGCAGCAGGCCGCCTGCCGATGCGCCCATCAGGAAGCACATCGCCAGGTTCCAGTTGAAACTGGGCATGGCCCCGCAGATCGCCGTGCCCATGAACATCAGCGCCGACAGCAGGATGGCTGCGCGGCGCCCGAACAGATCGCCCATCCGCCCCCACAGCACCGACCCCACGGTGGTTCCGGTCAGCGCGAACAGGGCCAGCAGGCTGGCCTTCGATTTGGTGATCTCGTATTCGGCGCTCATGCCGGGCATCACGAAGCCGAGCGTGGCCGGCTTCATCACGTCCACCGCCAGCGCCACGATCAGCACGATCACCAGCGTCCAGTGTTCGCGGTTGAGCGGCACGCCATCGGCGATATGGAAGTAGCGATGGTCGCGCGCGCCCTGCGCGGTGTTGCGCATCTGTTCCATGCGCGGCATCAGTCCGTACATGGACAGCGCCAGACCCACCGGAATCAGCGCCATGCCGATCCACATCTCGGCGCTCATCGGCATGCCGACCATTTGCCAGTGGGTGTGCTGGCCCATCAGGAACATCGGCGCGTGGGCCAGCACCCCGGCCAGCACCAACAGGCACCCGGACCAGAACGCGACAGGGTGGTGGAACGAAATGCTGCTGGTTTTCATGGATTCCGGCTGATCCGCAATTCCGGGCAGCCTAGCAAAAGAACGATGCCCCGAACCGTGCGAGAGGGACGCAGGCAGCGGCTACCGGACGGGTAAAGTCCTTTATGATCCGACCACCTTGGGGAAGGGAAGACGAATCGATGGGGATTTCCAAAGTGGCGCTCGCACTGCTGATCGGCGCGCTTGCCTGGCCAGCCGCGGCTCAGGTGGACCTGGATGCCTACCTCAAGCGCGACACTTACGAACGCATCAAGATCTCGCCCACGGGCGAGTACATGGCGGTGACCGTTCCGCTGGAGGACCGAACCGTACTGGCGATCATGCGGCGCTCCGACAAGGCCATCACCGCCAAGGCCATGGGCGGCGAACATTCATTGGTGGACGATTTCTGGTGGGCCAACGATGAACGTGTGGTGGTGGCGATGGCACGGCGGCTCGGCACCCAGGACGCGCCTTACGCGACCGGCGAACTGCACGCGGTCAATGTCGACGGCAAGCAGGGCATGCTGCTGGCCAGTCCCAATGGCGTCGACGAGTTCAACGGCATCGGCGGCACCATCCGCCTGACGTCCGAAGCGGCGGTGTTCATGATCGACCCGCTGGCCGGGGACGAGCGCAACATCCTGGTTTCGTCCATGCAGCCCACCACCGACCCGCAGACCCACGTCGAAAAGCTGGATATCTACAACCGTCGCAGGGCCACGGTCGCCTCGGCGCCGGTCCGCAATGCCACTTTCGCCGTCGATAATTCGGGCGAAGTGCGTTTCGCGCGCGGCTCGGGCTTCGACAATGTCAGCAAGCTCTACTATCGCGAGGGGCGCGGCCAGGACTGGCGCCCGATCAACGACCAGGCCAAGAGCGGCCTGGTGATGAACGCGCTGGGATTTTCCGTCGACGGAAAGACCGCCTACCTGGTCACCGACGTGCCCAATGGACCCGACGCGATCCTGGCCTACGATCCGGCTACCGACACGCGCACGCAGCTGCTTCGCGATCCGGTGGCCGATCCGTGGAATGTGATCGAACGCCTGGACTCGGCCGAACCTGCGGGCGCGTGGTTCATGAGCGACGGCATCCGCAGCCGCTTCTTCGACGAAGCCTCGCCCACTGCGCGCCTCTACCGCAGTTTGGAGAAGGCTTTTCCGGGGCAGGCTCTGGCGGTGACCTCCACCACCAAGGACGGACGCCTGGCCGTGCTCCAGATATGGAGCGACCGCAACAACGGCGATTTCTACCTGTTCGATACGGTCAAGAAAGACGCAACCCTGTTGTACAGCCGTCGGGAATGGTTCGATCCGGCCAAGGTGCCGGCATCGCGCGCGATCCAGGTGACGGCGCGTGACGGCATGAAGCTGCACGGCTACCTGACCCTGCCGATGGGCAAGGAAAAGCAATTGCCGCTGGTGGTGTTGCCGCACGGGGGTCCGTTCGGCATTTTCGATGCGTGGGGCTTCGACGACGACAGCCAGATGTTGGTCGACGCAGGTTACGCGGTGCTGCGCCTGAATTTCCGCGGTTCGGGGAACTACGGCCGCGACTACAAGAATGCCGGTGCGCGCGAATGGGGGCGCGCCATGCAGGACGATCTGACCGATGCCACCCGTTGGGCGATCGAGCAACAGATCGCCGATCCGAAGCGCATCTGCATTTACGGCGCCAGCTATGGCGGCTATGCGGCGCTGATGGGCGCGGCCAGGGAGCCTTCGCTGTATGCCTGCGCAGTCGGTTACGTGGGCGTGTACGACCTGGAGAAAATGCACAAGGACGATGCCGCGCACAGCCGGTCCTGGAAAAGCTGGACCAACGATTGGCTGGGCGATCGCAATACGCTGGCCGAAGTGTCGCCGGTGAACCTGGCCGGCCGGATCAAGGCGCCGGTATTCCTGGCCGCCGGCGGCCAGGACGAGCGGGCGCCGGTCGAGCACACGCGCAAGATGGAGAAAGCGCTACAGGCTGCGGACGTGCCGGTCGAGTCCCTCTACTTCAAGAGCGAAGGCCACGGATTCTTCACCGAGCCGCATCGCCGCGAGTACTACACGCGGCTGCTGGCATTCCTGTCCCAACACCTGGGCGGGGCAAAGGCGAAGTGACGAAGGTCGGGGCGCTTGCCGCCCCGACGATCAGGCGATGTCGCGGTAGTACGCCACCACCTCGCCCTTGACCTTGATGGTCATCGGGTTGCCGCGGCGGTCCTTCGACTTGCCCACCTGCACGCGGATCCAGCCCTCGCTGATGCTGTATTCCTCCACGTTGTCGCGCTCGACCCCGTTGAAACGGATGCCCACGCCACGGTCGATGGCGGCCGCATCATGGAAGGGACTGGCCGGATTGATGGCCAGATGGTCGGGGGGCGTATCGGACATGGTGGCGGGTCAACGAAGTCGAAATCAGGAGCGACAGGATAAACGAAGCAAACGTAGGGCGGGCCTTGGCCCGCCATTGCCATGCTTCGGTTTGCGGGCGTGCCTGATGCCGCTCGCAACTGCTCTTCCGTTCGAATCGAACGCAATATGGGGAAGGGCGATGGCGGGCCGGGGCCCGCCCTACGGCCGCGTGGCTTGCGCTTTGGCGTTGCGGATCACTGCGCGCACCCGTTCGCGGTCGGTGTGGCGGGAAATGGCCACCGCGCCCAGGCCCAAGGCCTGTTCGCGCATCTCCACGGTCACGTCGTAGTGCGCGCCGCTGGCCTTGTCCTGGAACGCGCGCCGCGGCATGCCCAGGCGTGCGGCCATCGCATGCAGCTCGTCCAGCGTATCGGCCATCAGGTGCGCCCAGCGCTGGCCGCGCCACCAGGTCACTGCATCGTCGACGTAAACGGTCATATCGCGAGTTTTCCACAATTGCCGGGCTTCCGCGAACGATGGTGCATCCGATGCGCCGGCAGGCGGATGAGGAAATGCTTTCCAAGCGCCCCGTCAGCGCCCAATATCGGCATCCGCATCGCCGCCCCACGCCGCCCATGACCCTGCCCGACAACGAAGCCGACTACGGCGACGACACGCCCGATGACGAAGGCATCGAGGCCGAAGAACTGACGACCGAAGCACGGGTCTGGCAGGTGCTGCTGCTGGTCAATCCGGGCGATGAGGAAACCGCCCTGCGCCAGTTCTCGCACTATCGCGAAGCGCTGCAGGAAGGCGGCGGGGAAACCGAGCCGGTATGGGCGCTGAAAGAGGCCATAGATTGGACTTCCGGGTTCTTCGTCGACTGGAAGGACAAGGAGTCCTTCATCGACAGCGTGACCGAGCTGGTGCGGCGCTGGAATCTGGAGATCGACTGGGGCGGCGACGCTTCGGACGAGGATTTCCTGGACGCCACCGATGTGCCGTAACTGATGTCCACCGCCTACGACCGCCTGCGAGAATACGGCTACACCTTGTGGACCTGGGACACCGGCAGCGACAACTACGGCGGCTGGATCACCTCCAGCCGCGACGACGAGGCGATGCGTTTGCTGGCAGCGGCGTTGAATATCGAATTGCGGCCTGGCAGCGATTCCTTCTAGCCGCCCGGCAAGCGGGCTGCCTGCGATGCGTTGGCCGCTAGACCAGCGGACTTACAAGCATCGCAGGCAGGACTCCGCCGCAGGCTTACAGGCTTACTCTTCCTCGTCGCCGCCGATCTGCGGGTCTTGGTTGGCGCGTGTGTTCATGGGAAAAACTCCTGGGGGCAGGTCGCCGACGAGCGGAATTGCCGCCGGTCCCGCTTTGTAGGCGCGCGACTGTTAATCGGTTGCGACGGGCGCGCTATGTTTTCTTTACCCGCGCAGTCGATCCGTCCCGCGAGCCGCTCAGCTCTTGCGCAAGCGCGGCTTGAACTCGCCGGCGCAACGGATGTGGGATTCGATGTGCATGCGCGCCAGTTCCAGGTAGTTGGCCTTGGGCCCGCTGCCGCTGCCATGCACTTCGCCCAGATACTCGCCATCGGCCCAGACTTTGCCCACCCACTGGGCTTCCTTCTCGCCGATGGTCAGCGAAACGGTGTAGCGCATGTCCTTGTCGTCCAGGTTCTTGCACCCGTAGACCATGGGGAACTGGGCGGTGAACACCGTGTCTTCCGACAGCCGCGTCAGGTGCTGGCGGGTACGGTCCACGATCTTCTTGCGTGCGTGTTCGACGACCGTATCCACGGCGTTGCGGACGTAGTCGGACCGTTCCATGAAATGGTCGATCGCCTCGCTTGGGTGGTAGGCGTTCTTCTTTATCCAATCGATGAAAGCCACTTCCAGCTCAACGGAGCCGGCTTTGAGCTTCTGGTTCATTTAGCACTGCTCCGGATGGGATTGCCGCGCCCCGACCCCAGAAGCATGGTGGCGGCGACGCGAGGAGCTCGATTGTGTGAAACGAATTGTTAACAGCGTGCGAGCATCGCCGATTTCCGCGCGCAGCAACATCGATTGCCGTAGCCGCCGGCGTGCCGAGCGCTCAGCGATCCAGCCGCACCATGCTCCGCAGCAGGTGCTCCATGATCGCCGGCATGTCGCCGCACTTGCCCATGTGCACGGGCGAGGTCTGGATGATGGAGCTGCGCTTGGCGGTGAGCCAATGGAAACGGGCGCGCTGCGGCAACAGGCCGATGGGCCCGGCGCCCGCGCCGCCGCGGCAGATCAGGGGAATGGTGGCCAGATGCCGGTGCAGCGATTCCATGTCCAGGTCCGGCGCCAGCGCCAGCACCCGGGCCTGGTCCAGTTCGATGCGGGCTTCGAGGTAGCGCGAGGCTTCGCAGGAAAGGATCACGCCGACGTTGACGAATTCCTCGCGTTCCACCCGCGGCACGACGCGGATCACTGCATAGTCGTAGTGGTTGCGGCTATCTGCGTGCATGGATCGCCTCCTGCACGAAGGACTGCCGCTGGTCCAGCCGCTGCACCAGGTACTCGACATAGGCGGCGCGCTGGGCCGCCGGGTCGGCGAAGGCATCGGCATTGAGCAGCCAGCCGTCGGGCACCTGCGCGACGATGTTGGTCAGGACTTCGCGGCCGAGCCTGGCCGCAAGCGTCGCGTCCGCTTCGGGCAAGGCTGTCGCCCACGGCAACAGCACGTGGTCCTTGATCAGCTTGAAGGGATTGCCGGCGATGGCGCTGCCGCCGTCCCAGCCATGATGGAAATACAGCGCCGCGCCATGATCGATCAGACGCAGTTGCCGGTGCCACATCAGCAGGTTGGTGTTGCGGGGCGTGCGGTCCACGTTGCTGACATAGGCGTCGAACCAGACGATCCGCGAGGCCAGTTCGTCCGAAGGGCGCTCGGCCACCGGGTCGAAGTTCACCGCGCCGGGCAGGTAGTCCAGGGCCAGGTTCAGGCCTGCGCTTTCGCGGATCAGGTGCTGGATTTCCGAGTCGGGCTCGGTGCGCGCCAGATCCGGATCCAGTTCCAGCAGCACGATCTCGGGAATGGGCAGCTCCAGCGCGCGGGCGATTTCCCCGGCGATCAGCTCGGCCACCAATGCCTTGGCGCCCTGTCCCGCGCCGCGGAACTTCAGCACATACATGCCGTCGTCGTCGGCCTCGACTATTGCAGGCATGGAGCCGCCCTCACGCAACGGCGTGACATAACGGGTAGCGGAGACGGTGCGCAGCGACATGCAGGCAAGGATACCGGCTTGGCCTGGCAACTTGTCCAAATCAAAACACCGCCGTTATGCGGCGGTGTTTTCGAAGCAAGCGGGACACGCCAGGCGAGCAGGCGTGGCCGCGGCGGCGCTCAGCGAGCGCTGAGCTCGGCATCGGGCTTGAGCTCGCGCCGCAACCAGTCGTCCAGCAGGCCCTTTTCGTAACGCAGCGGATCGCTGTCGCTCAGCAGGCTGTTGCCCATCAGGAACGCGGAATCGACCAGCTTGCGTTCGCCCTGATCGATCACGTTGCCCTGGGCGTCGGTTCTTTTGAAGCTCAGGGAGATGCGCGGCGGATAGAGGTCGCGCACGAAACGCGTGTTCTGCAGGTTGGGCCCATGCCAGGGTTCGTACTGGCCGGCGCGTTTGATGTCGGTAATGGTGACCTGCAGTCGTTCGCCCGGCGGCAACCGCTTGACCGCGCTCTTCTGCAAGTGCTTGGCCAGTTGTTCGACCCAGTTGCCGCGTTCTGCTTCCCAGCGGTTGCCGCTATGGCGGATATCGGAGAACTGGGCCGGATCGGTCCAGTCCACCTGGACCGGGCCTTCGGCCGGCAGGCTGCGCGGCGCGTCCGGGTCGGTGACGTTGCGGGTCTTGGCGTCCACGGGACCTGCGACCAGCAAGGCCAGCAGGATGCCCGCGAAGAGAGAGGTTTTTTTCATGGGGGTGACTCCTTGGGCGGGGCGGCAGCACGATACTGCGCTCCTCTGCACCCGGTACGCCGCCAGCGCCGCATCCGTTGCGCTGCCGTTGCTTC
>Ga0209257_1002623_pt1 | contig 17353 bp, 4 predicted proteins | sample AraplaCvi_mCL_r2_FD_184277 | JGI IMG/M metagenome (GOLD analysis project Ga0209257, IMG submission 184277) | Arabidopsis root microbial communities from North Carolina, USA - plate scrape MF_Cvi_mCL_r2 (SPAdes) (version 2) | ecosystem: Host-associated > Plants > Roots > Endosphere | place: USA...
GCCCAGCGCGTCGGTGCTCGCTACCACGCGATACAGCTTGTCGTAGTCGTACCTGGTGACGCCGCCGGCAGCGTCGGTCTGGCTCAGCACATTGCCGACCGCGTCATAGGTGGACGCGGTGACGCCGCCCAGGGCGTCGGTGGTGCCGACCAGGCGGTTCAGTGCGTCCCAGCGCTGCAGCGTGGTCGCGCCGCGCGGATCGGTGGTGCTGACCAGGTTGGCGTTGGCGTCGTAGGCATAGGACGTGACATTGCCCAGCGCCGAAGTGTGGCTGGTGCGGCGGTTCGCGGCATCATAGGCGAAGCTGGTCTCGTTGCCGTTCGGGTCGATGGAGGCGGTCATGTTGCCGTTGCCATCGTATTCGTATTCGGTCGGCGCCAGGCCGCCATGCGATTCGCTCGCCAGGCGGTCGCACGCGTCGAACGTGCGGTTGATGGTGAAGTGCAGCTCCATGTCGTCGACGCCGCCACCCTCCTCGCCGCCCCAGATCTGCTCGTAGTAGCGGTCTTCGAAGATGACGTTGCCCACGCCGTCGTAGCCGTAGTCGGTCACGTGGCGCGGCCCCCAGTGCGGCTCCTCCCATTCGCCGCCATAGGACAGCGCGCCAGGGGCCAGCAGCGCTTCGCCGCCGGCCTTGGTCAGGAACAAGTTGTCGCCCCAGCCTGGGGTGTGCATCATGTGCTCTTCGCGAACCAGGCGATCGTTGGCGTCGTAGTGATAGAACGTCTCGTAGCCCAGCGGGTCGTCCTTCTCGATACGGTTGCCGACTGCGTCGTAATAGTAGTACGTCGTATTACCGTTGGCGTCGTATTCGCGGGTCACCCGGTGCAGCGCGTCGTAGTGGAAATCCGTCGTATTGCCGTTCTTGTCTTCGACGCTGATGCGGTTGCCCACCTCGTCGTAGGCGTAGGTTTCCTTGTTGCCCAGCGCATCGACCAGGCTTTCGACGCGGTTGAGCGCGTCGAACTGGTATGCGGTGCTGTTGCCGTTCTTGTCGGTGATGCTGGTGCGGTTGCCGTTGGCATCGTAGGTGTAGCTCTCGACATGGCCCAGGGCGTCGGTGGTCGACAGCATCTGGCCCAGGGCGTCGTAGCCGAACCTGGTCACATTGCCGTTGCGGTCGACCGTCTGCAGCACGTTGCCGGCGGCATCGTAGCTGCTGGACAGCGTGTGGCCCAGCGGGTCAGTGGTCAGCAGCAGGCGGTCGTTGGCGTCGTATTCGAAGCTGGTGATGCCGCCGTTGCGGTCGGTGTAGCGCGTGCGGTTGCCGGCGGCGTCATACTCCACCTGGTCCGCATAGCCTTTCGGATCGGTGGTTTTCACCACGCGGTTGACGGCGTCGTACTCGTAGGTCGTGGTGTGGCCGTTGCCGTCGGTGCGGGAAATGCGGTTGCCTTCCGCGTCGAACTGGTAGCTGGTGGAGTAGCCCATCGGGTCTACCTTCTCCACCTGGCGGTTGACGGCATCGTACAGGAACTGCGTGCGGTGGCCGTTGGCGTCGGTGCGCGCGGTCAGGTTGTAGACTGCGTCGTATTCCTGGGTGGTATGGCCGTCCAGGGCATCGATGGTGTCGACCAGGTTGTACACCGCATCGTAGACGTAGCTGGTGGTGAACCCGAGCGCGTCGGTGGTGCTGACGCGGTTGCCTACGGTGTCGTAGGCATGGCTGGTCGCGTTGCCCAGCGCATCGACCTGCTTGACCATGCGGTTCAGCACATCATAGTCGAAGCTGGTCTTGTTGCCGTTGCGGTCCGTGGTGCTGGTACGGTTGCCCAGCACGTCGTAGGCATGGCTCTCCTTGTTGCCCAGCGCATCGGTCTGCTCGACCAGGCGGTTGTTCAGGTCATAGGCGAAGCGGGTCACGCTGCCGTTCTGGTTGGTGGCCGAAGTCTTGTTGCCCACGGCGTCCCAGGTGAAGGACTGGGTGGCGCCCATCGGGTCGGTCTGCAGCAGCAGCTGGCCCAGTGCATCGTATTGGTAGCTGGTCACATGGCCATTGCGGTCCGTGTTGCTCAGGCGGTTGCCGACCGCGTCGTAGCTGCTGCTCGACACGTTGCCCAGCGCATCGATGGTGCGCAGCTGGCGGTTGGCATCGTCGAACTCGTAGCGCGTGGTGTGGCCGTTGCGGTCGGTGTAGGCGATGCGGTTGCCGGCGGCGTCGTAGGTCGTGCTGTCGGCATTGCCGTTGCCGTCCACGGTGCCGACCAGCTGGTTGACGGCGTCGTAGCTGTAGAGGGTTTCGTTGCCATTGCCGTCGACCAGCGAGGTGCGGTTGCCCACCGCGTCGTACTGGTAGCTGGTGCTGTTGCCCAGCGCATCGGTGAGCCTGGTCAGGCGGTAGATATTGTCGTACTCGTAGTTGGTGATGTTCTGCTCCGCATCAACCATGGAGATGCGGTTGCCGACGCCATCGTACACATAGCGGGTCGATACCACGCGCTGGTAGGTCTGCTCGTAGCCCTGGTTCCAGTAGTGCTCGTCGAAGCGGTCGAAGATGGTCTTGACCAGGCGGTTCAGCTGGTCGAACTCGTATTCGGTCGCATGGCCCTTGGCATTGGTGCTGCGCACCAGGTTGCCGTTGGCGTCGTACTCGTTGGCGGTGGCGTTGCCCAGCGCGTCGGTGACGGTCACCACGCGGTTTTCCTCGTCGTAGGCGTAGGCAGTGACGCCGCCATTGCGGTCGGTCACCGACAGGCGGTTGCCCACCGCGTCATAGGCGTAGCGTTCGGTGTCGCCCAGCGCATTGGTGACGGCGACCAGCTGGTCGTTGGCGTCGTAAGCATAGGTCGTGGCCTTGCCATTGCGGTCGACCAGGGCAATGCGGTTGCCGGCGGCGTCGTACTGGTATTGCTCCTTGTCGCCCAGTGCGTTGGTGACCGACAGCAGGCGGCCGTCGGCATCGTAGGCGAAGCTGCTGGTATGGCCGTTGCGGTCGGTCACGGCGATGCGGTTGCCGGCGTCGTCGTACGCGTACTGCTCCGCCTTGCCCAGCGCATCGGTCTCCGCGATCATGCGGCCGGCCGCGTCGTAGCTGTAGCTGGTCTGGTTGCCGTTGGCGTCGGTAACCGAGGTGCGGTAGACGCCATCATAGGCGTTGACGGTCTCCCCGCCCAGCGCGTCCTTGGTGACGGTCAGGCGGTTGATCTGGTCGTAGCTATACTCCGTGCGGTTGTCGTTGCGGTCGATCAGGGCGACGCGGTTGCCCACGCCGTCATATTCGAAACGGGTCACCAGCTCTACCGTGTACGGATCCTGGTAGCCGGTGAAATGGCCGCTGCCGTAGCCGTAGCCGTAGCCGTAACCGTAGCCATCGCCGAGATCGCCGTTGATCGCGGCACGGGTGTTCATGCGCAGCAGGGTCGGCCAGCCGCCAGGCGGCGGTTCTTCCGGATCTTCCGGCTCGGTCGGCGGTTCGCTGTCAGGATCGGCCACCCACTTGATGTCGCCGGCGGCGCTGGTCACGCTGTTGCGGATCGCGATCAGGCGGTCGTCGGCGTCATAGTCGAAGTAGGTGCTGTTGCCGCGGCGGTCAGTCAGCTGGATGCGGTTGCCCACCCCATCGTAGGAATACACCTCCAGATGGCCCAGCGCATCGCGGCTGCCGATCAGGCGGTTGCCGGCGTCATAGCTGAACTGGCGGGTATGGCCGTTGCGGTCGGTGGCCGAAAGGCGGTTGCCGACTGCGTCATAGGCATAGCTTTCCTGCTTGCCCAGCGCGTCGGTGATGCTGGCCACGCGGTTCAGCTTATCGTAGGCTTGTTCCGTGGCATGGCCGTTGCGGTCGACCGTACGCAGCAGGTTGCCCATCGCGTCATAGACATAGCTTTCCTGCTTGCCCAGCGCGTCGGTCGTCACGACCTTGCGGTTGGCCGCGTCGTAGGCGAAGGTGGTGCGGGCGCCGTTCTTGTCGCTGCTGGCCAGCATATTGCCAACCGCGTCGTACTCGAACTGTTCGCGATGGCCGAGCGCGTCTTTCGCTTCCAGCAGGCGGTCGGCAGCGTCGTAGCTGAAAGTGCTGCGGGCGCCATTCTTGTCGGTGAAGGCCAGGCGGTTGCCGGCGCCATCGTACTCGAACAGCTCGGTGTAGCCGAGGGCGTCGGTGCTTTGCACCAGGCGGTCGGCAGCGTCGTAGCTGTAGCTGGTGGCATGGCCGTTCTTGTCGGTGAAGCCGATGCGGTTGCCGACGCCGTCGTAGGCGTAGGCTTCGGTGTAGCCCAGCGGATCGGTCAATCCGGTCAGGCGGTTGTCCTTGTCGTAGACGTAGCTGGTGGTGTGGCCGTTGGCGTCGGTGGAGGAAAGGCGGTTGTCCACCTTGTCGTATTGCCAGCTGTTGCTGAAGCCCAGCGCATTCAGGCTGGACGTCATGCGGTTCTTGGCATCGAAACTGTAACGGGTCGTGTTGCCGTTGGCGTCCTTGAGGGCGACGCGGTTGCCGACATTGTCGTATTCGTACGCGGTGACGCCGTCCAGGGCGTCGGTCACTTGCAGCAGGCGGTTGTTGGCATCGTAGGCGCGGCGCGTGATGTTGCCGTTGGCATCGACCTGGACAAGCAGGTTGCCGACCGCGTCATAGCCGTAGTCGAAGCCGTTGCCCAGCGCGTCCACCTGGGTCAGCAGGCGGTGCTCGGCATCGTATTCGCTGGTCTTGGTGTGGCCATTGGCGTCGCTCACGGTCAGCTGGTTGCCGACCGCGTCGTAGCTCATGGTGGTGGTATTGCCCAGCGCATCGGTGCTGCTGACCATGCGGCCGGCCAGGTCGTAGGCGTAGCGGCGCGTATGGCCGTTGCCGTCCGTCTGGGCCAGCAGGCGGCCCACGTCGTCGTAGGCGTAGCCGCTTGCGTTGCCCATGGCGTCGGTCTTGCCGACCAGGCGGTTGTTGGCATCGTACTGCGACAGGGTGGCGTGGCCATTGGCGTCGGTCAGGTTCACCACGTTGCCCACCGCGTCGTAGAAGCGGCGGGTTTCATAGCCCAGCGGATCTGTCACCAGGGAGATGCGGTTCAGGGCGTCGTACGCGAAGGCGGTTACGCCGCCGTTGGCGTCGACCACCGAGGTGCGGTTGCCTACCTGGTCGTAGCCGTAGACGGTGACGCCGTCCAGCGGATCGGTCACCGAAACCAGCTGGTTCAGCGCGTTGAACGCGCGCCTGGTGGCGTTGCCGTTGCGGTCGCGCTCGAGCAGCTGGTTGCCGACATTGTCGTACTCGAAGATGTTGGCGTTGCCCAAGGCGTCGGCATGCGCCACCAGGCGATTCAGCTCGTCGTATTCGAAGGTGTTGTCGTTGCCGTTGCGGTCGATTACCGACAGGCGGTTGCCGACGGCATCGTAGGTGTAGCTCTCGATGGCGCCCAGCGCGTCGGTATGCGCCTGCAGGCGGTTGTTGGCGTCGTAGGCGAACTTGTTCTCGGCGCCGATGGCGTCGATGATCGAGACGCGGTTGCCGACGGCATCGTAGGCGAAGCGCGTTTCCGCGCCAAGCGCGTCGACCTGCACTACCAGGCGGTTGGCGGCGTCGTACTGCGCCGCGGTGCCGGCGCCGTTGGCGTCGATGCTGCCGACCAGGTTGCCGGCTGCATCGTAGCTGTGGCGGGTCACGCCGCCCAGCGCGTCGGTCACGCGCACCACACGGTTGGCCGCGTCATATTCGCTGGCGGTGACGTTGCCGCGCGCATCGGTCACGCTCAGGCGGTTGCCGGCGCGGTCGTAGGCGTGGCGGGTCGTGCCGCCCAGGGCATCGGTCACCTGCACCAGGCGGCCGTCGGCGTCGTATGCGAAGGCGGTGGAGTTGCCGCGTGCATCGGTGACGCCGGTGCGGTTGCCCACATGGTCGTAGTCGAACCTGGTCTGGTTGCCCAGCGCATCGGTGGTGCTGGCCAGGCGGTTCAGCGCATCGTAGGCGAAGCTGGTGGTGTTGCCATTGGCATCGGTTGCGCTCAGGCGGTTGCCGACGGCATCGTAGCTGACACTGCTGTCGTGGCCCAGGGCATCGGTCTGCCGGTCCATGCGGCTCAATGCGTCGTAATGGAAGCTCGTGACACGGCCCAGCGCATCGACCACCGAGGTGCGGTTGCCCAGCACGTCGTAGGCGAAGGTGGTGGCATTGCCCAGCGCGTCGGTCTGTTTCAACAGGCGGCGATTGGCGTCGTAACTGAAGGCATTGGCATTGCCGTTGGCGTCGACCACGCGCAGCTGGTTGCCGACGGCATCGTATTCGTGCTGCGTCACGTTGCCAAGCGCATCGGCCTGGCGCACCAGGCGATTATTGGCATCGTACGCGGCGGTGCTGGTGTGCCCGTTGCCATCCGTGACGGCGACGCGGTTGCCGACCTTGTCGTAGCCGTAGCTGGTGGTCTCGCCCAGCCCATTTTTCAGCTGGACCAGGCGGTTGGCGGCGTCAAAGGTGGACGCGACCATGTGGCCATTGCCATCGGTGACGCTCACCTGGTTGCCGGCCGCATCGTAGGCGTAGGCGGTTTCCACGCCCAGCGCGTCCTGCAGCGACACCAGGCGGTTGGCCTGGTCGTAGGTGAAGCGGGTGGTATTGCCGTTGGCATCGGTGTGCGCAATGCGGTTGCCGGCAGCGTCGAAGGCGACCGAGGTCAAGCCGCCCAGCGCATCGGTGATGCCGACCTGGCGCTGCAGCTTGTCATACGCGAAGCGGGTCACGCGGCCCAGCGCGTCGGTGGTGCTGGTGCGGTTGCCGACCGCGTCGTACGTGGCGCGCGTCATGCCGCCCAGGGCGTCGATGGCCGCTACCTGGCGGTGCAGGGCATCGTATTCGAAGCGGGTCGGATTGCCGGCGGCATCGACGCTCTCCAGCAGGTTGCCGACTGCGTCGTAGCGCAGTTTGTCGGTCCCGCCCATGGCGTCGATCGTTTCGACCACGCGGTGCAGCGCGTCGTATGCCGCGCGCACGGTGAAGCCGTTGGCGTCGGTGGTGGCGACGCGGTTGCCCACAGCGTCGTAGGCGTAGCCGGTGCGGTTGCCCAGCGGATCGGCCTGGCCCACCATGCGGTCGGCCGCGTCGTACTCGTAGCGGGTGGCGTTGCCGTTGGCATCGATGCTGGCGATGCGGTTGCCCACCTTGTCGTACTCGAAGCTGGCGGTATTGCCCAGCGCGTCGGTCACGCTTGCCACGCGGTTCAGCGCATCGAAACCGAAGCGGGTGTCGTGGCCATTGCCGTCAATCATGGCGACGCGGTTGCCGGCGCCATCGTAGACGAAGCGCACGGAATGTCCGAGCGCGTCACGCTGTTCACTCAGGCGGTTGGCGGCATCATAAGCAAAGCTGGTGCTGTTGCCGTTCTCGTCGACGGCCTGGATGCGGTTGCCGGCGGCGTCGTAGGTGAACGCCTTCTTCCCGCCGATGGCATCAGTTTGCTCGACCAGGCGGCCGGCAGCGTCGTAGCTGAAGGACGTGGTGCTGCCGACTGCATCGGTGGTCGATACGCGCTGGCCGGCGGCATCGTAGCTGTGACGGGTGATGCCGCCCAGGGCGTCGGTCACGCTTTGCAGGCGGTCGGCCGCGTCGTAATCGAAGGTCGTGGCGTTGCCCAGCGCGTCGGTGCTGCGGAGACGGTTGCCGGCAGCATCGTAGCTGTGCGTGGTGACCGCACCCAGCGCGTCAGTCTCGCTGACCAGGCGATAGGCGGCGTCGTAGGCGACACGGCTGGTTGCGCCGTTGGCGTCGGTGGTGGCCAGGCGGTTGCCGACCTTGTCGTATTCGTAGCTGGTGGCGTTCCCCAGCGCGTCGGTCTGCTTCACCAGTCGGTTGGCATGGTCGTACAGGTAGCCGGTGGCATGGTTGTTGGCGTCGATGCTGGCGATGCGGTTGCCCACCGCATCGTAGGCGAAGCGGGTCGCGCCGCCCAGCGCATCGGTGCGTACGGACAGGCGGCCGTTGGCGTCGTAGCTGAAGCGGGTGGCATTGCCGTTGCCGTCCGTGCTTTCCACCATGGAGCCGACAGCGTCATAGCTGAAGCTGGTCGAGCGTCCAGTGGCGTCGGTCTGGCGCACCAGGCGGTTGTTGGCGTCGAACTCGAAGCCGGTAGCATGGCCGTTGGCGTCGATCGCCGCCACACGGTTGCCGGCGTGGTCGTAACGGTACTCCGCCCGGTTGCCCAGGGCGTCGGTCTCGGAAACCAGGCGGTCGGCCGCGTCGTAGCCATAGCTGGTGACATGGCCGTTGGCGTTGACGGTGGCCACACGGTTGCCGGCCTGGTCGTAACGGTGCTCCACACGGTTGCCCAAGGCATCCTCGGTGGCGGCCAGGCGGCCGACGGTATCGTAGCTGAAGGAGACGGTATGGCCGTTGGCATCGGTGGTGGACAGGCGCTGGCCGACGGCATCGTAGGCGTGCGTGGTCCGGTGGCCCAGGGCATCGGTGCTCGACAGCAGGCGGTTGACGGCGTCGTATGCAAACACCGTCTGGTTGCCGTTGGCGTCGGTCGTTGCCGTGCGGTTGCCAGCCGCATCGTAGCTGAAGGCGGTCACCTCGTTGCCGGGAGCGGTGACGGAAAGCAGGCGGCTGTTGGCGTCATAGGCGAACAGGGTGCCGCGGCCCAGCGCGTCGGTGGTGGCCACCCGGTTGCCCAGGCGGTCGTAATCGTGGCGGGTGATGTTGCCCAGCGCGTCGGTCTGGTTGACCAGGCGGCCGTTGGCGTCGTAGGCAAAGCGCGTTGCGTTGCCCAGTGCGTCGGTGACGACGGTGCGGTTGCCCACTGCGTCGTAATCGTAGCGGGTCATGGCGCCCAGCGCATCGCCCGCCGCAGTCAGGCGGTTCAGTGCATCGTATTGGTTGAAGCGCTGGTGGCCGTTGCCATCGCGGGTAACGATCAGGTTGCCCACGGCGTCATAGACATGCTGGACGGCGTCGCCAGCGGCGTTGGTCTCTTCGACCTTGCGGTTCAGCGCGTCATAGCGGTAGCTGGTGGCATGGCCGTTGGCATCGACGCTGGCCAGGCGGTTGCCCACTGCGTCATAGCTGTAGCGCGTGCTCTGCCCCATCGCGTTGGTGTGCACCACCAGGCGGTTGCTGCTGTCGTATTCGAAGCGCGTAGCGTTGCCCAGGGCATCGACGGCTGCCGTGCGGTTGCCCACGGCGTCGTATGCGTAGGAGGTACGGGCGCCCATGGCGTCGATGCTGGCGCTCAGGCGGCCATCGGCGTCGTATTCGAACTTGCTGTCGTGGCCGGCCGGATCGATGCTGCGCACCCGGCGGTTCAGTTGGTCATACTCGTGGCTGGTGACCAGGCCCAGCGCGTCCACGCTGCGGGTCAGGCGGTTGCCGGCGTCGTATTCGAAGCGGCTGGTGTTGCCGGCGGCATCGGTCAGCGCGGTACGGTTGCCGACCGCGTCGTACTGGTAGGCGGTGACAAAGCCCATGGCATCGGTGCGGCTGACCACGCGGTCCAGCGCGTCGAGCACATAGCTGGTGGCGTTGCCGGCAGCGTCGGTGCTGCGCAGCAGGTTGCCCACTGCGTCGTATTCGTTGCGGGTGACTTGCCCCAGCGCGTCGGTGGTCTGCACCATGCGGTTAAGGGCGTCGTAGCTGAAGCTCGTGGCATGGCCGTTGGCGTCTGCCACAGACGTGCGGTTGCCCGCCGCGTCGTAGGCGTAGGTGGTAGCACCGCCTTGCGCGTCGGTCACGCGCACCAGGCGGTCGGCGCCGTCGTAGGCGAAGGCGGTGGTGTTGCCATTGGCATCCGTCAGGCTGGTGCGGTTGCCGCGCGCATCATAGCTGAAGCGCGTGGTGCCGGCCGCGTCGACCTGCTGGTCCATGCGGTTGGCGCCATCGTAGTGGAAGGCCACGGTATGGCCGTTGGCATCCGTGGTGGCGATGCGGTTGCCGTTGGCATCGTACAGGTAGCTGGTGCGGTTGCCCAGCGCATCGGTGCTGGCGGCCAGGCGGCCGGCGGCATCGTATTCGGCGCGGGTCACGCCGCCGTGGGCATCGGTCACGCTGAGGCGCTGGCCGTTGGCATCGTAGGCGTAGATGGTGCGCTGGCCCAACGCGTCGCTGGCGCTGGCCAGGCGATTCAGGCTGTCGTATTCGAAGTGGCTGGTGCGGCCCAGCGCGTCGGTGCTGGTGGTGCGGTTGCCATTGGCGTCGTACGTGTAGACAGTCACGCCGCCCATGGCGTCGGTCTGCGACAGCAGGCGGTTGCCGGCGTCGTAGACGAAGCTGGTGGCATGACCGTTGGCGTCGACGGCGCGGGTACGGTTGCCGTCGGCGTCGTACTCGAACCTGGTTGCATGGCCCAGCGCATCCACAGTTTCCAGCAGGCGGTCGTTGGCATCGTAATGGAACTGGGTAACGTGCCCGTCCGGGTCGGTCATGCTGACACGGTTGCCTTCGGCGTCGTAGGCGTAGCGGGTGGCGATGGCCAGGCCGGCCGGGTCGACCACTTCGGCCACGCGGCGGCCCAGCTTGTCGTAGTCGTAGCGTACGCTGGCGCTGTCGACGCCGTTGGCGCCGCGGCTGACGGTCAGGGTGTGGCCCTGGGCGTCGTAGGTATAGCTGGTGTGCAGGTTCAGGCCGGCCGGATCGACCACCACGCGGGTCGCCTGGCCTTTCTGGTCGTAGCTGGTGACGGTCAGCACGCCGTTCGGGTCGCGCTGCGACACGACTTCGCCCTTGGCGTCGTAGGTCCAGGTGGTGGTCAGCGCCAGGCCGCCCGCATCGACTACCTGGCTCAGGCGGCGGTCGGCGGCATCGTAGGTGTAGCGGGTGGCGACGCCGTTGCGGTCGATGGTGGCAACCAGGTGGCCAGCCGCGTCGTATTCATTGCGCTCGGCCTTGCCGTTGGCATCGGTGGCGGCCAGCAGGCGGCCATCGGCATCGTAGCTGTAGCTGGTGGTGTTGCCATTGCCGTCGGCAAGGGCGATCACTTGCCCTTGCGCGTTGCGCGTGATGGTGGTCACGATGCCGAGCGGCGAAGTGACGGTGGTCTTGTGCATCGCCGTGTCGTAGGCATAGCGGGTCACATTGCCGCGCGCATCGGTCTGGGTCAGCACGCGGTCGAAGGCGTCGTAACTGGTGGAACGCACCTGGCCCATGGCGTCATAGCTGGCCACCACGCGGCCGTTGCGGTCGAACGTATTGCGGCTGACCTGGCCGTTGGCGTCGGTCTGCGCCACGGCGCGGCCAAAGGCGTCGTACTCGGTGCTGCGCAGGGCGGCAATGCCGTCGGCGTCGCGCAGGACGGACGTCTGCAGGCCGCGCTTGTCGTAGCTGTAGCGCACGAGTTCCTGCACAGCCGCGCTGATCGGACGCATTTCCTTGCTCAACTGGCCGAAGGCATCATAGCTGCGCACGGTGGCATTGCCCAGCGCGTCGAGCAGGCGGTTGGCATGGCCGCGCACATCGTAATCGGTGTGCAGCAGGCTGTCGCGCAGCGGATCGGCCGCTACTGCCAGCGCGGCCAGTACCGGGGCGTTGCTGCCGCCGGCCAGGCCGGCGGTATCGATGCGGTTGGCATAGCTGATGGTGTCGGTAGCCTGGCCGAAGGCGTCGTAGCGGATGCCGCTTACCTCGCCCAGCGCGTTGACGCTATGGGTGCGGCGGCCGGCGCCGTCGTAGAAGTACAGCGTGGACGCACCAAGGGCGTCGGTGCTGCTGACCATGCGGCCGGCGGCGTCATAGCCGTAGCGCTTGGCATGCTGGGCCCAGATGCCGGTGTCGTGCACGGCGTCGCCGTTGAGCAGGCTGGCACCCTGGCCGGACAGTTCCGCCACCAGGCGGCCCTGCACGTCGTAGCGCACCAGGGCCGTGCGCTGGTCGGCACGGCCGGCCGCCTGCACGGTCGATACCAGCTTGCCCACCTTGTCGTAGGCGAAATCGCTGCGCACGCCGGCGGCGTCGGTGCTCGATACCAGCTGGTTCAGCTTGTTGTAGCTGAAGGTCGCCTGCTGGTCGGCCGCGCTGGCGGCCGGCAGCACCTGCGCCAGGCGCGCGCCCGGCATGTAGTTGACCGGGTTGGCGAAGCGCTTGACGGCACTGCGGTTGCCGGCGGCGTCGTAGCTGAAGGTGCTCAGGTAGCCTTCGCCGTCGATGGCGCCGGTCTGCTGGCCGCGCGCATTGAAGAACTGGTGCACGCTGATGTCGGCGGCCGAAGCCTGCGGCCGCAATTGTTCCAGCGAGCCGTTGCTGCGCAGGGCGGCATCGGTCGGGGTGGCATAGCGCACGGTCTCCACCAGCTGGCCGATGGCGTCGTATTTCTGCTCGGTCAGGACGCCCTGGGCATCGAGCTGGCCCACCAGGCGGCTGTCGGCATCGAAGAAATTGCGGCTGTGGCGGTCCTCGGTGGACGACACCACCTGGATGTCGGCCAGTTGCGGGTTGGCCGGCAGCGCGGCGCGGCTGATGGCGTTGTTGTAGCGCACCAGGTCGGTGACGCGGTTGGCGGCGTCGAAGAACTGCTGGGTGACGAAGCCCGCTTCATCCACCGTGTAGACCAGGCGGTTGTCCTTGTCGTAGACCTGGTCGACGCGGCGGTCGGCGGCGCTGGCCAGCGGCCGCAGCGCTGCCAGGGTCGCGGCCTGCGGCGCGCCGGCTGCGTCCACCAGCTTGCTGCTGTCCACCAGGTTGGCGTAGCGGATGGTGCGTACCAGATTGCCGGCGCCGTCGTACACGCTTTCGGTCAAGGCGCCGAAGCCGTCGATCATGCCATTGCGGCGGCCCATTTCGTCGTACAGGAAAGTGGTGCGCACGCCGGTCGCGTCCTGGGTGCAGAACAGGCGGCCGTCGGCATCGTAGAAGTTGCGCACGGTGCCCAGTTCGGCGGCGCTGGCGCTGTCGCTCTGGATCACGCTCACCAGTTCACCGGCGGCGTCGTAGGTGGAGGTCGTGGCCAGGCCGTTGGCCAGGGTCGACACGGTGCGGTTGTGCGCGTCGTCGTACTGCACCAGCGATTGCTGGCCAAGCGCGTCGGTGCTGGCCAGCAGGCGGTTCAGGCCATCGTAGGCGTAGCTGGTGGTGGCGCCGGCATTGATGGTCTTGAGCAGCAGGCCGGAGGCGTCGTATACGTAGTTGACGGTGTTGGCGCCATCGGCCACGCCGTTGCCGCTGGCATCCACTTCGGCATAGGTGGTGCTGGCGTTTACCAGGCCGCGGAAGTCATAGGCGAAATCGCTGCGCGCGCTGAGGGTCTTGTCCTGTGCCGCGGCCCAGGCAGTCATCTGCGCAGCGCTTGGCGCCGCCCCTTCCGCCAGGGCGGAGGTGTTGTAAGTGCCGCCGTTGTAGGCGATCTGCGCCACGCGCTGGCCTTTGGCGTCATAGCGGTATTCCACCACGTCGCCGGCCGGGTTGATGCGGAAGCGCAGGTGGTTCTTGCTGTCGTAGACGTAGCGGGTGACCAGCGCGCTGCCACTGCCCATGCGCACCGATTCGCTGAGCACGTGATTGGCGCTGTTGTAGCTGCGCGCCACCACGTTGCCCAGGGCATCCTGCTGGGTGAGCTGGTTGCCGTTGGCATCGTAGGTCATGGTCACGGCATTGCCGTTGCCGTCGGTGACGCTGGTGACGTTGCCGCTGGCGTCATAGGTGTAGCTGGTGCGTACGCGGATGCCGTTGACCGCAGGGCTGAGCACCTGGGTCAGCTGGTTCTTGGCGTCGTAGAAGAAGCTGGTGACAAAGCCCAGCGGATCGGTCATGTCGGTGCGGCCGTTGGCGGTGTCGTAGCTCAGGCGGGTGACGCGGCCCAGGCCGTCGGTCATGCTGGCGACGCGGAAGTCCGCGCCCACCTGCACATAGGTGAACGATTGCACCGTGCCGTCGCTCTGGGTCAGGGTGGCAATGCGGCGGCTGGTGCCGTCGTAGGTGTAACGGGTGGTGTAGGTGTTGCCGTCGGCCTTGCTGTTATCGTCCGGCGACAGGTCCACCTCCACGCTGGTCAGGCGCTTGCTGCTGTCATAGGTATAGCGGGTGCGGCTGCGGGTGACGCCGCCGCTGACCGTGCGCAGGCCGACCAGGTTGTTGTCGCTGTAATCGAGGTAGAGCACATCACCCGACGCCATGGTCACGCTTTGCATCAGGCGGCCGGCATAGGTGAAGGTGGTGGTGTTGCCGTCCACGTCGGTGGCCGAAGTGATCAGGCCCGAGGTGTTGTAGGTCTCGCTGGCCTGGGTGTCGCCGTCGCGCCAGGTCCAGCTCGACGGCAGGCTGCCGCTGGCAGGCGTATAGGTCAGCGTGTCATGGGCGCCGGCGCCGTCGGTGGTGACATAGCAGCCGCGCGCCGCGTCAAAAGTATAGGTGGCAGTGCTGCCGTCTTCCTCGGTGCGGCTGGCGATGCTGCCGGCCGTATTCACCTTGCCGCTGACGAAAGCGACGCGCTTGTAGACGCCCAGGCGGAAGTTGTCGCCGTTGTCGCCGTCGCCGAACACGCCCAGGCGGTCGGTATAGATGCCCTGGCTGTTATACGTGCGCAGGAGCGCGGTGTCGATGCCGTTGGCGGCCAGGAACTCGTCGCGTGACTGGATGACCAGGTTGCCGTTGGCGGCATTCAGGTAGGCCTGGTCGCCATTGCGCCCCAGCGCTGCATTGCCGACCGTTCCCCGCTCGCCACCCAACACAAAACGGGAACCGCTTTGCAGGCCCAGTGCACCACCGCTGACAATCGCTACCATGAATTTCTCGTCCGAATAAATTGTTTGTTGGTAAAAGCGGGCCTGGAGTCCTCCTCAACATGCCCTTCAAACAATATATCCAGCGTTTCCGGCAAGAATTTAGCGTTTTCTGCAATATTTTTTTTCTAATATACTTTCATCCAGATGAATGTTACTTCTGAGGCAATAAAAAAGGCGCCTCAAGGGCGCCTTTGCGTATTCTGGAGCGGGTGAAGGGAATCGAACCCTCGTATGAAGCTTGGGAAGCTGCCGTTCTACCATTGAACTACACCCGCGTGCACCGCATTCTAAGCCGCTCTCCCCTTGTTGACAAGATCGCAAACCACAACGACGGCATCGAAAATCATCGGCCTCAACGAGCGCATAGAAAAGCTCAATCCCGTTGGCTGGCCCCGCATGTTATGGTATTCCCTCTCGAAATTCCTGACAGGTTACCAATCACTCGACAGAGGAGGAGGTAAGTATGCTTTTGGAATTAGATATTGAGGACCGTCGCGCGCTGGACGCATTGGCCAGCGTAGTGGATGAGGGCCTCGACCTCGCCGAGGAATGCGGATGGCGCTATGCCCTCGCCTATCTCATCAGCGAGCGCGTTCCCCCAAATGTCATCCAACGATTGCTGTCGGGCGGCGGACGCGTCCGGCACAAGCGCAGCCCGAACGAACCCGCGACAGTTTTCCCCGACCATAGTTATGGCTGGACTGGGCGAAACCGCGATGAAATGCTGCGATTGTTCGAGGCGCTCCGGCAACGCAGGGCTGCAGGGCCTCGCGAAACCAACGATGCGCCGCCGGCATCGCGTGCCAGCGTCTCTTTCGACGAGAAAGATTGATGGGGCCAGGGGCTGAGGTTCAAAAAGGGCTAGGGATGGCGGCGCATTCGGCCTACACTGAACTAGCATATCCTCAAGTCGAAGCATTGTCGGCCCCTTCCTGTCGCGCTCTACCCGAGCCATTTCAGATTGAATCCTTCAGTTAGCGCCTCTTGATAAGGGATGCTTCCCGGACAACGTGTCCGCCGCAACCGAAGGAGATCATCATGGCTGTACAGACCGGCACAGTAAAGTGGTTCAACGACTCGAAGGGCTTCGGCTTCATCACGCCGGATGGCGGAGGAGCCGACGTGTTTGCGCACTTCCAGGACATCCAGAGCGACGGATTCAAGAGCCTGAAGGAAAATCAGCGCGTCTCGTTCGAGAAAGGCTCAGGTCCGAAGGGGGAGAAGGCCATTAACATCAAGGCCATCTGAGTGCGCTGCCGTTAGCGGCGGCGTTGTGGCGCCGGTCCGGAGGGTCCGCGCTTTTCAATGTGACGGAACACGATCCGGCCCTTGTTCAAATCGTACGGTGAAAGCTCGAGGGTTACCTTATCGCCGGCCAGGATGCGAATGAAGTTTTTCTTCATGCGGCCGGCGGTATAGGCGATCAGTTTATGTCCATTGTCGAGGTCAACGCGGAAGCGCTGGTCAGGCAGGATTTCGACAACGACGCCGTTCATTTCAATCAATTCTTCTTTAGCCAATTTGCTTGCTCCTCGGGTACTGCAGGGGGGGATGCAACTTGTCAGGCTGCGGCGTGGCGGCTGCCCGCGGTGTGGGGCGCCATCGAGAGAATAAAAAAAAGCCCGCGTCATGCGGGCTTCGTTTCAATGTAATGCCAATGCTTAAATCAACGCTCCAGCCCGTGCTATCTGCGCGGTGCGGAGCTTGGGAGCCCATGCTATCTGCGTGGTGCCTCCAGTTGTGACCTACGAATTTGGTGCTACAAGGGCGAAGCACTCGAGAACTTCACCACGGGACGCAGTATAGCACAGCATTTTGTGCGGCGCACAAATATTTATTTGCCTGCCGATTCCGCGCTAGGAGCGTCCGAACAGCCCTCCCAAGGCAGCGCCAAGGCCGCCGCCTGCATCAGGGATGCTGCCGCCCGGCGTGAGCTTGTCGACCACTTGCGGCAGCAACTGCGCCAGGTGGCCGGCGACATCCTGCGTGTTGAGGCCGAGGCGGCTGGCGATCGCCTGCACCTGCTCGCTGCCCAGCACCGCCTGGATCTGTTCCGCGCTGATCGACTGGTTGGCGCCAGTACCGATCCAGGACGCGATCACACCGCCCATGCCACCCTGCTCGAACGTCGTCACCAGGCCTTGCAGGCCGCCGGTCTTTGGATCGTTCAGCATCGTGGTCACCGCATCCAGCATCCCTTCCGGATGATTACTGCCTGAGAACTGGCTCAGCACTTCGCCGGCCAGTGAATCGAGAATACCCATGGCGCACCTCCTCAAATAATCGGCGACTACCAACAGTATCACATCGAACTCAGCATTAACCGGCCGGGATGCCGGAACGATTCCTTACTTGATGAACGGCCAGCCGTCGGCGGTGAAGCCAAGCTGGTTGATGCCCAGCTTGGCGCGGCCGCCGTCGTTGCCGTCGTAGTAGTGATAGACGTAGGTCGGCGTATTGTTGTTGCCGGCATCGGTGAACACGCTGCCGCCGCCCGGGCCGATGATATTGCCGTGGGTGCTGAGCAGGATGGTGCCGCCGCCCGCAGTCAACGCCACGCCGCCGCGGTCCACGTAAGGCCCGGTCACGCTGGTGGAGCGGCCGACGATGGTGCGGTAGGTGCTGGTCGAGCCTTTGCAGCATTCGTTGATCGGCGCGAAGTAATAGTAGTAGCCGTTGTAGTAGTAGATGAACGGGCCCTCTTCGCCTGCCGACGGGTTGCCGCGCT
>Ga0209257_1002625_pt1 | contig 17347 bp, 16 predicted proteins | sample AraplaCvi_mCL_r2_FD_184277 | JGI IMG/M metagenome (GOLD analysis project Ga0209257, IMG submission 184277) | Arabidopsis root microbial communities from North Carolina, USA - plate scrape MF_Cvi_mCL_r2 (SPAdes) (version 2) | ecosystem: Host-associated > Plants > Roots > Endosphere | place: USA...
GCCGCCGCACAGGCAGCTACCGCGCAGGTATTCCGTCATGACGTATCTCCTTCGGAGGAATGCCGGGAATGATAATATATCCAGGCACCCGAGGGAGACGCTCATGACGACCGAAGCCATGCCTTTCCGCACCCTGCTCTACCGCTTTATTTTCTTCGACTGGCTGTTCAAGGACGTAAGCGCGGCACGCAATGTGATCGAGCGCCATGCCGCCCTGCAGCACAACAAGTACATGAGCCGCTACCTCCCGATTTACTTCCGGCGCTGGACCGTCATGGCGACGTTCGACTTCGGGCTGGGCTGCCTGTTCGAACGCGCGCTGCAGGCCACCGTGGTGTCAGCCTACTTCTTCACCTGGTCGTGCGTGACCGTGGCCGGGATGGTGGTAATTGCCGCCGCCTGGGTCTTCCTGACCTTCGGACGCCTGAGTTGATGCAAAATTGAGCAGCCAGGTTATTCTCATTAGAATCATGGCTTTAGCGCACGGAGGCATTCCTTGTTAACAGACTTTTCCACAGAAACCGTTAACAACTCCCTGCAGCGCCGACTCGACCGTTTCGAGCTGTCCGACCGCATGGACAGCCCCAGTGGGCTCACAATAATGCAGGCTTAGGCGAGGCGGAGGTCGCGCGCGCCTGCTGCGGCCAGTCGCGACAATAAGTCCTCCAGCGCCTGCACGGGCGCCGAGCCAAGGTCCAGTTCAACCGCGACCAGGGCTCCGTCCTGCCGCGGATCGCTCGCAAAATGGACCACGCCGAACAGCCCTTCTTCGTTAAGGCGGTTGGCATCCTCCGGGTCGAACCAGTCCATGAACCACGGCGCCAGCACTGCCCCCACCTGCTCAGGGACCAGGCCGCCGACGCGCAAGGCCACGGAGTCCCACACAAAGGGGGCGACATAGACTATCGCCGGAGGAAGCGGCAAGGTGTGGACGCTGAACTGCATGCGTGTGTGCGAGTCGACCGACAGCATCTTGCCGGCCTGCGTGCCGCGCCTTGGCACAAGATCCGCCCTCATTGGCAGGTCGTATTCGCCATCGAGGGCAAGGCTGCCGTAGTCGCGCCGCAATGCCGCTTCCACATGGGCGTTCGCGGACGAAGCGACTGCATCGGCGAACGTGGCGGCATAGGCCATGCGAATGACCGAGAACAGCTCCGTCATCGGCTCACAGCACGCTTGGCAGGGTGATGTAGACGAGCCCACTTAACAGCAGCAGCGAAGCGCATGCGACGAGACGATTGAGCGATTGCTCCCAGGCGTGGTCGCGGGTGCGGGCCATGCGCGCATCGGCCGCAGCCTGGATGCGCTCGAACTCTGCATCCGTCACCGCAGTGGCAACGATGTGCATGGGATTGTGGAGCAACTCGACCGCATCATCGTATTGGTGTGCGAGCCAGATGCAAAGCACCCGTCCTTCTTTCGACGGTTTGGAAGGCTCGAATACCGGGATGCCTGCATGGGACAGACGGTCCCACGCATCTTCGTATTCGAGCTCGCAAGTTGTGACAAAGACCTGACGCATAGGCGGTATGGTAACCGCCAAGGGGGCCTTAGAAACTCTCAAAATTTCACTTATCAAATATTTTTATTTACCGGCGCACGCTTGGGTAGTCGGTATAGCCCGCCGCGCCGCCGCCGAAGAAAGTGTTGCGGTCGGCGAGGTTGATCGGGGCGTTGGTCTTGAGGCGGGTGATGAAATCCGGATTGGCGAGCACCATCTGGCCGTATGCCTCCACCTCCGCCAGGCCGGCCTCAATGTCGGCTAAAGCCGCCACCTGGACCCTGCTGCGGCATGGACATAGCGAGGCTGTCGCGGTGGGCGGCCGGTTCGCCGTCAACAACGTTGGAATGTTCCGGCGCCTGGCTGCGCTCGACATGGGCGTCATCCTGCTGCCGGAACAAGTCGTGGCCGACGATCTTGCGGCAGGACGCTTGCAACGCATCCTGCCGCAATGGCATGGCAAGCCCACGCCGGTATATGCCTTGACCGAGACCCGGCTGGTCCCGGCCAAGACAGCGCGCTTTATTGAGTTCCTGCGAGAGCGCCTGGCGCCAGCGGGCTGACTTGCTCCCTGCGGCCATAGGCCAGGCGATACAGCAAGGGCAACAACAGCAGCGTCAGCGCGGTGGACGACAGCACCCCGCCAATCACCACCGTCGCCAAGGGACGCTGGACCTCCGCGCCGGTACCGGTTGCAATCGCCATCGGAACGAAGCCGAGCGATGCCACCAGGGCCGTCATCAGCACCGGCCGCAGGCGCACCAGAGCGCCATTGCGCACCGCGTCGGCCAGCGGCTGCCCTTGCTCGCGCAGGCTGCGGATGAAGGAAATCATCACCAGGCCGTTCAGCACAGCGACGCCGGACAGCGCGATGAAGCCGACTGCTGCCGATATCGACATCGGAATCCCCCGCATCCAGAGCGCGAAAATGCCGCCCGTCAGCGCAAACGGAATGCCGGTGAACACCAGGGCGCCATCGCGGGCGTTGTTGAACATCAGGAACAGCAACGCGAACACCAGGGCGAGCGATGCCGGCACCACCACCTTCAGGCGCTGCGCGGCATTCTGCAGGTTTTCGAACTGCCCGCCCCAGGCCAGCCAGTAACCGGCCGGCAGCTTCACGCCTTTCAGGATCGCCTGCTGCGCTTCTTCGACGAAGGAGCCGATGTCGTGGTCCTGCATGTTGACGGTCACCACCACGCGGCGCTTGCCCTGCTCCCGGCTTAGCTGGTTCGGGCCGGGAGCCGTATCGAATGTAGCGATTTCGGCCAGCGTGACGTAGGCTGGACGGGCGCCCTCTTTCTTCGGCAGCGGCACCGGCAGGCGCTTCAGCAGTTCGATGTCCGAGCGCAGCGCTTCCGGCAGGCGCACCACGATGTCGAAGCGGCGGTCGCCCTCGAACATGGCGCCGGCCTCGCGGCCCGCGGTCGCGGTCGCGATCAGCTCCTGCACCTCCGCAATGTTCAGGCCAAGGCGCGCGGCGCGTTCGCGGTCGACCTGGATCTGCAGCATGGGCAGGCCGGTGGTCTGTTCAACGTTGACGCCGGAGGCGCCCGGAATCCTGCCGAGGATTGCGCCGATCTCGGCGGCCTTCGCATTCAGCACGTCAAGGTCGTCGCCGAATACCTTCACCGCCACGTCGCTGCGCACGCCGGAGATCAGCTCGTTCACGCGAAGCTGGATCGGCTGGCTGAACTCATAGCTGTTGCCCGGAAGTTGCTCCAGCGTCTCGCGGATGGCGGTCAGCAGTTCCTCGCGGCTGCGTTTCGGCTTCGGCCATTCCTGCTCCGGCTTGAGCATGATGTAGCCATCCGAAATACTTGGCGGCATGGGGTCCGATGCGATTTCGGCGGTGCCGGTGCGGGCAAAGACGCTGGCAATCTCGGGGAACTTTGCCACCAGGGTTTTCTCGATCTGCTGCTGCATCTGCACCGATTGCCCCAGGCCGGTGCCTGGAATGCGCACGGTGAGCACGGCAAAGTCGCCTTCGTTCAGGTTGGGCACGAACTCGGTGCCAAGGCGCGTTGCCAGCAACGCGGACAAGGCCAGCACCAGCCCGGCGGCCGTAAAGACGACCGGGCGGTTGGCCATCACATAGTCCAGCAGTTCGCCATAACGCTGCCTGGCTGCCTGCATCAGGCGCCCGTCTTCCTCGCGCACCGATTGGTTCATGAACAGCGCCACGGCGGCCGGCACGAAGGTGATCGACAACAGCATCGCGCCAAGCAAGGCCGTCACCACGGTGAAGGCCATGGGATGGAACATCTTGCCTTCGATTCCGGACAGGACGAAGATGGGCAGGTACACGATCATGATGATCAACTGCCCGAACAGCAGCGGCGTGCGCGCCTCGTGCGCGGCGGCGAAGACTTCCGCGAAACGCTCTTCGCGTGTCAATGCCCTTCCTGCATGCTGCTGCGCGTGCGCCAGGCGACGCACGCAGTTCTCCACGATCACCACCGCGCCATCGACGATGATGCCGAAATCGAGCGCGCCGAGGCTGAGCAGGTTGGCGCTGACATTGTTGGCCACCATGCCGGTGAAGGTGAACAGCATCGACAGCGGGATCACCATGGCGGTGATCAGCGCCGCGCGCATGTTGCCGAGGAAGAGGAACAGCACGCCGATCACCAGCACAGCGCCTTCCAGCAGGTTGCGCTTGACGGTGTCGATCGCCTTTTCCACCAGCACCGTGCGGTTGTACACCGGCGTGGCCGAGACCCCGGCCGGCAGGCTGCGGTTGATCTCGACCATCTTCTTGTCGACCGCCAGCGCCACCGCACGGCTGTTTTCACCAATCAGCATGAACACGGTGCCAAGCACCACTTCACGCCCGTTGCGGGTGGCGGCGCCGGTGCGCAGCTCGGCGCCGACGCCCACCGTCGCGACGTCGGCGATGCGCACGGCCACGCCGTCGATGGTGGAGACCACGATATTGCCGATGTCGGCCACGGACTTGAGCTGGCCTGGCGCGCGCAGCAGGTACTGCTCGCCCTCTTTCTCGATGTAGCCGGCGCCGACGTTGCCGTTATTGCGTTCCAGCGCCGTCACCACGTCCGACAGGTTAAGGCCATACGACGCCAGCTTGGCCGGCGTTGGCGCGACCAGGTATTCCTTGTCGTAGCCGCCGATCGAGTTGATTTCCGTGACGCCGGGCACGTTGCGCAGTTGCGGCTTGATGATCCAGTCCTGGATTTCGCGCAGGTCGGTCGGTGTGTAAGGGGTGCCATCCGGCTTGCGTGCATCCGGTGCGGCATCCACCGTCCACAGGTAGATCTCCGACAGGCCGGTGGCAATGGGACTCATGGTCGGCGTCAGTCCGGCCGGGAGCTGGGAACGCGCATCCTGGATGCGCTGGCTGATCAACTGGCGGGCGAAGTGGATGTCCGTGCCATCCTTGAACACCACCGTGATCTGCGACAGGCCGTAACGCGACAAGGACCTGGTCTGCTCGAGGCGCGGCAGGCCGGCCATCAGCGATTCGATCGGGAACGTGATGCGCTGCTCCACTTCCAGCGGCGAGTAGCCGGCGGCAGCGGTGTTGACCTGCACCTGGACATTGGTGATGTCCGGCACGGCGTCGATCGGCAGCTTCTTGTAATTGACCGCGCCCAGCACGGCCATGGCCAGTACCGCGAACATGACCATCCAGCGGTGGCCGATGCAGGCCTGGATAATTCGGCTTAACATGGCGGCTCCTTAGTCTTCATGCTCGGCAGTGCCCTTGCCCTGCTCCGCCTTGATGGTGAAGCTGTGGGCTGCGGCGTACCGGGCATCCTTGCGCAGGCCGGACGTGACCTCGACCAGCTTGCCGTCGGAACGGCCAACCGTGACCGGCACCGGCGTGAATGCCTGGCCCTCGCGCTGGAAGACCACCTGCGCGCCGTTCAGCACTTGCAGGGCTTCCTTTTCCACCGCGACCGGCACTTCGGCCGAACCAGTGATCACATCGACATCCACGAACAGGCCGGGCCGCCATGCCAGCTCCGGATTGTCCAGCACGACGCGGGCGCGCGCTGCGCGGGTCTGCTCGCCGATCAAGGCGCTGACGAAGCTCACCTTGCCTTTGACCGCTGCGTTGGAAGCGGCCGAGTGCAGCACGGCTTCCGTGCCGACCTTGACGATCTCGAGGTCCTTCGCGGGAACCACGACTTCCGCCCATACCTGGCGCAGGTCGGAAACCGTGAATACCTTGGTTTCCGCACCGACCGCCTCCCCCACGGCAATGTGCTTGTCGACGATCAGGCCGTCGAAAGGCGCGCGGATTTCAAGGCGGTTGAACGCCCCCCTGCCCGAACCGCTTGCGCCGATCGCGACCAGCTTCTGGCGCGCATTCTGCACGGCGATGGTGGCTTCATGCCATTCCTGTTCCGCCTTCAAATAGTCCTGGCGCGCCGAAACCTTGTCTTCCCACAGTTTCTTCTCGGCCTCGTAGACCGAGCGCGCCAGGGCCGCACGTTTTTCAGCGGCGGCCAGGCTGCTGCGCTGCTCCGAAACGTCGGCGCTGGCCAGTACCGCCAGCAGCTCGCCCTTGCGTACCTGTTGCCCGAGATTGGCCTGCACTTCCTGCACGATGCCGTCCACGCGCGGCGTGACGTGGGCAGTACGGTCTTCATTCAGCTTGACTTCGCCCGGCAGGCGGACGAAGGTTTCCAGGCGCGCTGCGCCGGCAGTACGCAGCTGGATGTCAGCCGCTGCTACTTGCGCATCCGTAAATGGAATTGGCTGCGTGCCGCCAGCATTGGCTGCGCCTGCCGGATGTTCATCGTGGTGTTCGCTCGCCTCCGCACCGGCTTTCGCGGCCGGCGCAATGCGCTCCCAGCCCAATACTGCGCCCGCAAACAGGGCGGCAACGGCCACCATGGCGGCAATGGTGATTTTCTGACGCTTGTTCATTTTGAATCCTTGTTGTCCAGGTTGCCGACCAGCTTTGCCAGGTCGGCCCGGGCACGGTAGAAGTCCGAGACGGCCCGCAGGTGCTGGCCCTGCGCCTGCACCCAGGTACGCTGGGCATCGAGCACTTCGACGTAATTGAATTTGCCGGCTTCGAAGCCTTTCATTGCCGCATCGGCTGCGTATTGGGCGCCGGGCAGCACGTCCTCGCGCACCAGGCGCTCCTGCTGCAGGGCAGCCTGCATGCGGGCATGGGCCTGCATCGCTTCCGCGCGGATGCGCTGGCGAGTCGCTTCCAGCTCCGCGCCGGCTTTCTCGGCACGGCGTTGCGCTGCCAGGACCGCACTCTGGTTGCGGTTGAACAGCGGCAGCGGAACCGACAGGCCGATGATGTTTTGCCGTACGCGGTCACGCTCCGGCCCTTCACTGCGTTTGCTGCCGACGATCAGCGAAACATCCGGCATGCGTGCGGCGCGTTCCATGCGCAGCGACGCTTTGCCCGCCTCGACTTCGGCAACGGCCCGTTCGATGGCAGGGGCAGAATCGATCAGGTCTTCAAGCTGCGTGCCCGCGAGCCCGGCCGCGGCCGGCGAGGCCGGCGCCGCCAGCGCCCCGATGTCGCTACCGGTGCGGCCAAGCAGGCTGGCCAGCCTGATACGCGCCTCGTCCAGCTCGCGCTGGGCTGCCACGCCCTCGATGCGCCAGTTGGCTTCCGCCACACGGGCCCGGGCCTCTTCTACCGGCGATACTTTGCCCGCCAATACGCGGCGCGCGGCCGCATCGCTCGAACGGCGCCCGGTTTCGCTGACCTGCGTGGCCAACGCAACGTGCTGTTGCGCGAGCCAGGCTTGCTGGTAGGCGGCGACCACTTCCGCCTCGATCCGCGCCCGGCCGACGGCCAGGTCCAGCGCCGCCGCACGGCTGCCAGCCTGCGCCGCCTCCATGCGCGCGGCGCGCTTGCCGCCCAGTTCCAGCGGGATCGATAGCTGGACGGTTGAAGAGCCGCCGTCGCTGGTTTTACCTTCGCGCAGGTATTCCAGCGAGGGATTGGGCAGCACAGCCGCCTGGCGTCCGGCTGCGTCGACGGCCGATGCTTCCAGCGTCAGCGCCCGCAGCTCGGGATTGCTTTGCCGCGCACGTTCCAGTGCTTCGGCAAGCGTCAATGATGGTTGCGCCCATGCCGGGGCCAGGCAAATGGCCGCCAGCAAAGGCACGCAAGTAACTTTCACGATGTTGCTCCTCGATGATTGATGGGGAACGGCTGCATGCGGCAGCCGGATCGATCAGCGGAGCCTGTCGGGACGCGGAGGAATGTCGGGGATGAAGGAATGGAAAGGCGGCTCCGGCGAAGGCACCGGAGCGATCGAATCGGCTTGCTGGCGCCCGTCGGCCAGGTTGGCGACAAACGGTGCATGGGAGTGATGGCAGAAGTCGCACTGCGTGCAGCAGGCGCTGTCCGGGCCTGGCGAGTCCGCCGTCGCAGCCACATGCTCGTCGAGCTGCGATACGTTGATTTTCAGGCAGCAGCTATCCGTCGCCGCCAGGGTCGCCTGGAGCGGCAGCACTAGTAACAGCAGGATAACGAGGAAGCGCCGGATATTCATTTGGCCAGATTATAGCAAGCGTCGCACCGCTTAGCGATAACGGTGCAGCAGACGGTCGATGCTGCCGTCGGAGACCAGGCTGCCGATGGCGCGCTGGACATCGTCGAAGGGAATCGCCGACTTCCTGGAGAACGCGCACTGCGCCTTGAACGGGTCGAATTCGAAGTCGATGCGCAGCTTGTGCTGGGGTTCGGAGCGCATCAGATATTCCGCCGTCATGCGGCCCATGATTGCGTATTGCATGCGGCCGTGCTGGATCTTCGAAATATTCAGCTCCATCGAAGGTGCATCCTCACGCACGAAAGCACGCCCCAGGGCGGCATCGATCATCGAATAGGAATACCCCAGCACCGTACCGACCGGTTTGTTGGCCAGGTCCGACAGCGCCCTGACCGCGGGCGCTTCTGGCCGGGATACCAGCACGCCCGCATCGGGCATCAGCGGCTGGCTCCAGTTGAAGGTGCCCGGCAGCCAGCGCGGCAACACATAGCAGACACCATCGGCCCGTCCGCTGGTGAGGTATTCGGCCACCCGCTTGGCGGGGACGCTGACATAACGGGCCTGCCGGCCCATTCGATGCGCAATGCCGTCCCCAAGGTCCTTGAGAACGCCATCGACCATCTCCCCGTTCTGGAAACGGGACAAGGGCATATTGTGGTTGGTCGCGGCAACAAACACCACCTCTCCCTGGCCAGCAACTGCTGCAGGGCTCAAGGCAAGCAGCAGACAGGCAGGCGCGAGACAAGAACGTAACATAAAGACATGATATCAGACGGGCTTGACCCAAGTCATGGATCATGCGCGGCAATCGGGCGCACACTTGTGCCAACATCAACACAGGAGGACATCATGTCTTACCGCACCATCGTAGTCCATGCCGACCGCGCGGCCAATGCCGAAGCCCGCATCGCGCTGGCGGCCGCCATCGCCGCGCGCGAAGAAGCCCACCTGGTCGGCGCCGCGATGACCGGCATGCCGCGCTCCATGCTGGCAGGCCGCAGTTACGAAGGCAGCGGCGTGTTCCTGGCCGACTACCTGCGTCGCGCCGAGGAGCGCGTCCAACAGGCGCTGGAACAATTCAAGGCCATGGCCGACCGCCTTGGCGTCCAGTCTTTTGAGGCACGCAGCAGCAATGACGATGAATATGCGGGCCTGTGCATGCAAGCCCGCTATGCCGACTTGGTGGTATTGGGACAGGCCGCCGCCGACGACGACAAGGAAAGCAGCCTGCTGCCGGACCTGCCGGATTACGTGCTATTGAATTGCGGCCGCCCGGTACTGCTGGTGCCGCGCACCGGACGCTTTCCCACCATCGGCAAGCGCGTGATGGTGGCATGGAACGGCAGCGTGGAGGCGGCAAAGGCCGTTACCGCAGCCCTGCCCCTGCTGCGCGGCGCGGAACAGGTCACGCTGGCAGTGCTGGGCAGTAGCGCCGATACCCTGGGCGAGTCCCCGGGCGCCGATATCGCGCTGTACCTGGCGCGGCACGGCGTGAACGTGGAAGTCCTGCGCAGGCCCGAGCCGGCAGATCCCGGCAAAGCCATCCTGTCGCTGGCGGCCGACTTCAATGTCGACCTGCTGGTAATGGGCGCCTACGGCCATAGCCGCTTCCGCGAGATGATGCTGGGCGGCGCCACGCGCACCATACTGGCAGCAGCCGCGCTGCCAGTATTGATGGCGCATTAATCAGGCGGTCAGCACGCCGCGGCGCATCTGGTCCAGCTCAATCGATTCGAACAGGGCTTTGAAGTTGCCTTCGCCGAAGCCCTGATTGCCTTTGCGCTGGATGAACTCGAAGAACACTGGGCCAAGCTGGTTCTCCGAGAAGATCTGCAGCAGCAGGTCGCCCGGCTTGCCGTCGATCAGGATCTTGCGCTCGCGCAGGGCCTGCAGCTGCTCGCCATGGCCAGGAATGCGGCGGTCGACCAGTTCGTAGTAGGTGTCGATGGTGTCGAGCAGCTTTACGCCGGCGCCGCGCAGGCTGTCCACGGTCGCGTACAGGTTGTCGCTGCCCATTGCGATGTGCTGGATGCCTTCGCCGCGGTACGCGTCGAGGTATTCCTGGATCTGGCCGGCGCGGTCGGTGCCTTCTTCATTGATCGGGATGCGCAGCTTGCCGCAAGGGCTGGTCATGGCTTTCGACTTCACACCGGTCACCTGGCCTTCGATATCAAAGTAGCGCACTTCGCGGAAGTTGAACAGGCGTTCATAGAACTCGGCCCATTCGCCCATGCGGCCCCGGTGTACGTTGTGGGTCAGGTGGTCGATGTAGGTCAGGCCATGGCCTTTCGGGTTCTGGTCGACGCCTGGAATCGGCTCGAAGTCCACGTCGTAAATGCTGATATTGCCGTTGCCCGGCCAGCGATCCACCAGGTAGATCAGCGAGTCGCCGATACCCTTGATGGCCGGCAGGTTCAATTCCATCGGGCCGGCTTTGCTTTCGAAGCCCCAGGCGCCAAGGCGCAGCGCGCGCTTGTGGGCATAGGCGGCATCCTTCACGCGGAAGCCGATGGCGCAGACCGATGGGCCGTGCATTTCGGCGAAGCGCTGTGCGAACGAATCCTTCTCAGCGTTCAGCAGGAAGTTGACCTCGCCCTGGCGGTACAGGGTCACGTCCTTGCTGCGATGGCGCGCCACGGCGGTAAAGCCCATGGCCTCGAACGTCTTGCCCATTGCGACTGGGTCCGGCGCCGCGTATTCGATGAATTCGAAGCCGTCAGTGCCCATCGGGTTGTCCCACAGTGAGTCGGTCATTTGCTGTCTCCGGAAAAGTGTATAGATAACGGATATACTACGCACTGATTCTGGCTTTTTTGCGCATTATTAGCGCATCTACGCCATAAATATGCGTATTTTGCGCACAACCGAAGGAAATGATGATGATTACCGTCGACCGCCACGACCTGTCCCTGCTGAACGAGCTTCAGCGCAATGGCGAAGCCACCAACGCGGCCCTGGCTGAAGTGCTGCATTTATCGGTGTCGCAGGTCGGGCGGCGCGTGCAACGCCTGCGGGAGGCCGGCATCATCGACCACTATGCGGCCGTGCTGGAACCGGGCACCGTAGGGCTGGACGTGATGGCCTTCGTCCATATCACGCTGGACCGCCATGGCGAAAAGCGCGGCGACGCCTTCGAGAAGGCGATCCGCGACGTGCCGGAAGTGATGGAATGCTTCTCCGTGACGGGTGAAGCGGACTACGTGGCGCGCGTCGTATCGCACGACCTGGCATCCTTTGCCGACCTGATGATGAAGGAAATCCTCCTGCTGCCGGGCGTGGTCAACGTCAAGTCGAACATCGCGCTGAAAAAGATCAAGCAGTCCACCGTGCTGCCGCTGGAGCACATCGTGCGGCCGAACCCGCGCAAGCAGCGCATCGAGTTCGCCCGCACATAGATCTTTATTTCGCCAACTCAAGCGCCGTGACCGTCATGGCGCCGTTGGCGTTCTCAACGGTGAAGCGCACCTTGTCGCCCGCTTTCACCTTGTCCAGCATGGCGGCGTCCTTGACGCGGAACACCATCGTCATGGCGCCCATGCCGAGGTTTTTCAGTTCGCCGTGCTTGATGGTCAGTTTGCCGGAAGGCTTGTCGACTTTCCTGATTTCGCCATCGGTGGTATCGGCCACGGCGCTGGTGGCTTGCTGGCCATGGTCGGCGTGATCGGCTTGTTTGGCCATGGCCGGCACGCCGGCCATGACGGCCGCTGCCAGGATTGACGCTTGCAGTGTGGTGTGGATTGCTTTCATACTAATTCTCCATAGGTTTATTGCGCCGCCGAAGCAGCAAGTATGCCGCAGGTACGACAAATAGCGATAGCAGCGGCGCGGATAACATTCCCCCCACCATCGGTGCCGCGATGCGCTGCATGATTTCCGATCCCGTGCCTGCGCCCACCATGATCGGCACCAGGCCGGCCACGATGACGGTCACCGTCATGGCTTTCGGCCGCACCCGCAGTACGGCGCCTTCGCGGATCGCGTCCAGCAGGTCTGCTTCGGCGTGGCGCCCTGCCGCTTCGCGCGCCTGCCATGCGTGCTTCAGGTACAGCAGCATGATCACGCCGAATTCGGCCGCCACGCCGGCCAGGGCGATAAAGCCAACGCCGGTCGCCACTGACAGGTTATGGCCGAGCGCCCACAGCAGCCAGACCCCGCCGGCCAGTGCAAACGGCAGCGTTGCCATGATCAGTGCTGCCTCGTCGGCACGGCGGAACGTCAGGTACAGCAGCACGAAGATAATCAACAGCGTAGCGGGCACCACCACCTGCAGGCGCGCCGTTGCGCGCTCCAGGTATTCGAACTGGCCCGACCACGACACCGAATAGCCGGCCGGCAGCTTGACGCCGGCGGCGACGGCCTGCTGCATCTCCCTTACTGCCGAGCGCAAGTCGCGGCCGTGGATGTCCACGTACACCCAGCCCGACAACCGCGCGTTTTCGCTGCGCAGCATCGGCGGGCCGTCGCTGATGCGCACCTTGGCCACGTCGGCAAGGCGCAACTGGGCACCGCGTTCCGTCAGCAGCGGCAAGGCGCGCAGGCTCTCCAGCGAATCGCGCAGTTCGCGCGGGTAGCGCACATTGATGGGGAAGCGTTGCAGGCCCTCGACCGTTTCGCCGACGTTGTCGCCGCCCACCGCGCTGGCAATAATGCTTTGCACTTCGTCGATGTTCAAGCCGTAGCGCCCCGCTGCCGCGCGGTCGATCTCCACGTCGATGTAACGGCCGCCGTTCAGCCGTTCCGCCAGCGCCGACGAGACACCCGCCACCGGGCGCACCACGCGTTCGACCTCGGCGGCGATGCGGTCGATCTCCTGCAGGCTGGCGCCCGACACCTTGATGCCAACCGGGCTCTTGATGCCGGTCGCCAGCATGTCGATCCGGTTGCGGATCGGCGGCACCCAGATGTTGGCCAGGCCCGGCACCTTGATGATACGGTCCAGCTCCGCTACCAGCTTGTCCGGCGTCATTCCGGGCCGCCACTGGTCGCGCGGCTTGAACTGGATAGTGGTTTCGAACATCTCCAGCGGCGCCGGGTCCGTAGCGGACTCCGCGCGCCCGGCCTTGCCGAACACGCTCTGCACTTCCGGCACCGTCTTGATCATCCGGTCGGTCTGCTGCAGCAGCTGCTGCACCTTGCCCGCGCTCAGGCCCGGCAAGGCCGAAGGCATGTACAGCAAATCGCCTTCGTCCAGCGGCGGCATGAATTCGCCGCCCATGTGCGCCAGCGGCCAGAGCGACAGCACCGCCACCGCAGCCGCTACGGCCAGCGTGGCCTTCGGCCATTGCAGCACGCGCTCGAGCAAAGGGCGGTACACCGCAATCAGCCAGCGGTTGAGTGGATTGGCATGTTCGTCGGGAATGCGGCCGCGAATCAGGTAGCCCATGAGGACCGGAATCAGCGTCACCGCCAGCCCCGCCGCCGCCGCCATCGCATAGGTCTTGGTAAAGGCCAGCGGCGCAAACAGCCGCCCTTCCTGCGCTTCCAGCGTGAACACCGGGATAAAAGACAGCACGATGATCAGCAGCGAAAAGAACAACGCCGGCCCCACTTCCGCCGCCGCCGCGCCAATCACCTGCCAGTGCTCGTCCCCTTCCAGCGCGCGGCCGGGATGGCCGTGGCGCCACGCTTCGATATGCTTGTGGGCGTTCTCGATCATCACTACCGCCGCATCGACCATGGCGCCGATGGCAATCGCGATCCCGCCCAGCGACATGATGTTGGCATTGACGCCCTGGTAGTGCATGACCAGGTAGGCAGCCAGCACGCCCAGCGGCAGCGAGACGATGGCCACCAGTGCGGAGCGCAGGTGGAACAGGAAGACGGCGCAGACCAGGGCCACCACGACGAATTCCTCCGCCAGTTTGGTCTCCAGGTTGCTGACCGCCCGCCGGATTAGGTTGGAGCGGTCATACACCGGGACGATTTCCACACCCGGCGGCAGGCTGGCCTTGAGCGCCGCCAGGCGCGCCTTGACCGCATCGATCGTCTGCAAGGCGTTTTTCCCGGAACGCATGACGATCACGCCGCCAGCCACCTCGCCTTCGCCATTCAGGTCGGCGATGCCGCGCCGCATTTCCGGACCGAGCTGGATGGTTGCCACGTCGCCCAGGCGCACCGCTACGCCCGACTCACTGGCCGCCAGGGGAATCTGGCGGAAGTCTTCCAGCGAACGCAGGTAGCCCGATGCGCGCACCATATATTCCGCTTCCGCCAGCTCCAGCACCGAGCCGCCGGTTTCCTGGTTGGCGCGGCGGATCGCGTCGATCGCCTTGCCATGCGTGATGTTGAAGGCGCGCAGCCTGGCCGGGTCGAGCACCACCTGGTACTGCTTGACCATGCCGCCAAGGCTTGCCACCTCCGCCACGTTCGGCACCGCCTTCAGCTCGTACTTGAGGAACCAGTCCTGCAAGGCGCGCAACTGGGCAAGGTCGTGCTTGCCGCTGCGGTCGACCAGGGCATACTCGAACACCCAGCCCACACCCGTCGCATCGGGTCCCAGCGAAGCGCGCGCCTGCGGCGGCAGCCGCGACTGCACCTGGTTCAGGTATTCCAGCACGCGCGAACGCGCCCAGTATGGATCGGTGCCATCCTCGAACAGCACGTACACGAAGGAATCGCCGAAGAAGGAATAGCCGCGCACCGTGCGCGCGCCCGGCACCGACAGCATCTGCGTGGTCAGTGGATACGTGACCTGGTTTTCGACGATCTGCGGCGCCTGCCCGGGGAAGCTGGTGCGAATGATGACCTGCACGTCCGACAGGTCGGGGATCGCATCCAGCGGCGTACGCTGCAGCGCCCATGCGCCCCATCCTGCCAGCAGCACGGACGCCAGCAGCACGAGGAAGCGGTTACGGATCGACCAGAGGATCAGCTTCGCGATCATTTCTGCTCCCCGTGCTGGTGCGCCGGTGCAGATGCAGGCGCCATCGACGTGACCTGGAAGCTGCCATCCGCCTGCTGCACGAACTCGAAAGTCACACGGTCTCCAGCGGCGACACGCATCGGCAAACCGCCGTGTGGCAGCTCGAAGGACATCGTCATGGCGGGCCACTTGAGCGTGGCGATCGGACCATGCGACAAGGTGATCTCGTCCTTATCCACCGCCTCCACGGTCGCCTCGCCGCGATGCGCCAGGGGCGCCGGGCCCGCCATGCGCTGTCCGCTGCCTTTCAGGCTCGCTTCCGAGTCGACCAGGAATTGTCCGGAGACCGCCACTTTCTGCCCGGCCTGCAAACCGGCACGGACCTCCACCTGCCCGCCGCTCTCGGCGCCAAGCTCCACCTGCACCGGCGCGAACTTGCCAGCCCCCTCTTCCAGCATCACGACGTTGCGCGTGCCGGTGCGGATCACCGCTTCCGAAGGCACCAGCAAGGCTGCCTGCCGCCGGCCCGGCGCAAACGATATCGTCACGAACATCCCAGGCGCCAGCCGCCCTCCCGGATTGGACAGCTCGATGCGTGCGCGAATGGTGCGCGTCGCGGCATCGACCTGCGGCAGGATCGCCGCCACCTTGCCTTGCAACTCATTGTCAGGCAAGGCCGCTGCACGCGCCGTGACTTCGGTGCCAACCGGGACCTGCGCCACCACGTTCTCCGGCAGCTCCGCGTTGACCCATACCGACTCCAGGCCATTGATGCGGTACAGCGGCGTGCCGGCTGCAACAGCCATGCCCTCGCGCGCCGCCAGTTCAGTCACCACGCCGGCGCGCGGCGCCACCAGGACCTGGCGCGCCAGCACGCGGCCGCCCGACTCCACCAACTGCACCTGCTGCTCGCTCATGCCCGCCAGGCGCATGCGCTGGCGCGCCCCATCCAGCAATCCCGGCGCGGCGCCGGCCTGCATGCGGCGCACGGCCAGGAATTCTTCCTGTGCCGCCACCCAGTCCGGCATGGTGACTTCGGCCAGCGGCTGGCCGCGCCGCACGGATTCCAGCGGCGCGCGCACCAGCACACGTTCCACAAAACCGTTCGAGCGGGACTGCACTACCGCAACTTCCCGCTCGTCGAAAGCCACGTTGCCGACGGCCGATACCGTCAGCGGCAGCGGAGCACTGGCAACCAGCGCCGTACGTACACCCAGGTTTTGCTGCACACGCGGGCTGATGTTCACCGTGCCGTTGTCGCTTCCCTCGTCGGCGTAGACCGGCACCAGCGCCATGTCCATATACGGCGACTTGCCCGGCTTGTCGAATTTCTGTCCCGGCACCATTGGATCGTGCCAGTACAAGGGCTTGCGGCCCTCCGCCGCGGGCGCCACCGCTTGTGCCGGCGCCTGCCGTTTGGCCAACTGGTAACCGCCGATGGCACCCATGGCGCCCAGTGCGCCAGCCGCCACGATGGCGGCAATCACTGCGTTCGTCTTCATGGATGGCCTTTCGCCGGCTGGATAAAGGTCAGTTGCGCCCATAGGCGCGCATTGTCGCGCTCAAGCTGCATCGCCTGCAGCCGCTGTTCGCTCTCCGCGCGCCGCGCAGACAACACATCCGCCAGGATGGCCTTGCCGCCACGGTATGCGGCCAGCACCGCTTCCGTGCGCGCGCCCGCCAAAGACAGCACTTCCTTCTCGAAACGCGCGATACGCTCGCGGCCAGCCTGCCAGTCAGCCAACTGGCCGCGTATCTCCGCCGCGTGCTCGCGCAGCGCTTCGTCGCGCTCCGCCTGCGCCTGTCCCGCCATGGACAGCCGGGCCGACAGCTCGCGTTCCTGGCGGTGGCCTCGGTCCCACTGCAGCGGTACCGACACGCCAAACGACACCATGCCCGGATAGCCCGGCCCGCGCTGCTGCAGCGCCACTTCAACTGTCCAGTCGGAATTGCGGTTGGCGCGCGCCAGCCCCGCTTCCGTCTGCGCCAACTCAGCCTGGCGGGTCAACACCGCCACCTGCGGGTGATGCTCGAGCGTCGCTTCCAGCGTCGCCGGATCAAGGGCGATGCCGCCGGTATCGGCACTGCCATCGAGCGCCACGTCCACCGATTCGCCGGTCCAGCGCGCGAGCATGATGGCGGCATTGCGCGCCTGCCGGCCCAGCTCCGTAGCGCGGTCCTCCAGCGCCAGCAAGGCCGCGCGCGCATCGAGCAGGCCGGCCTGGCTGCCGCGGCCGCCGCGATAAGCCGCTTCCGCTGCCGCGATTTCATCGCGCGCCAGGGCGGCTTGCCGCGCCAGTTCCGCTTGCATCCGCTCGAGATGATAGCGATCGAGCCAGGCGATGGCGGTATCGCGCTGGATGTTCGCCGCCAGCGCCTCGGCCGCGGCCTTGCTGCGCGCTGCTTGGCTCTCGAAGCGGGCGGCCCGCCAGCGGCGCTTGTCGCTGCTGGTCAGCTCCTGCATGACGCCGATGCGGCGCATGGTCA
>Ga0209257_1002629_pt1 | contig 17318 bp, 11 predicted proteins | sample AraplaCvi_mCL_r2_FD_184277 | JGI IMG/M metagenome (GOLD analysis project Ga0209257, IMG submission 184277) | Arabidopsis root microbial communities from North Carolina, USA - plate scrape MF_Cvi_mCL_r2 (SPAdes) (version 2) | ecosystem: Host-associated > Plants > Roots > Endosphere | place: USA...
GGATGCGGACGACGAGGAACCCGCAGCCGCCCCCACGCTGTTTCCCGAGGTCGAGTTGCCCGATGCCGAACCGGTGATCGTCGGCGCGCTCGAGGAAATGCTCGCCGATCCCGACTGCGCCTTTCATCCCGAATCCTTCCTCTATCAGGATTTTTCGGTGCGCTGCCGGATGCAGCGGCTGGGGCGCGTACCGCTCGACCTGCCGCAGTTCCGCAAGCGCTTCGCACTCGCCAAGGGCGGCATCTTCGACCCGGCCGATGCAAAATGGCGCGAGTTGCTCGACGCCGCGAACCGCCTGCCCGATGACATGCTCGCACCCTTCGTCGCGATCGCCCGCGCCGCGATGGAGGGCAGCCCCTGCCCCGACGACGACGCGCTCGGCCGCGCCTATGGCACGCGCTCGCCGGGGCGCATCCGCCGCCTCGTCGAATATATGGAAAAGCAGGGCGCGGTCGTCGTCCGCTCCGACTTCGGCGGCAGGCGTTCGATCGGAATTCCCGAACTCGGCCTGAGCACCGAAGCCGAATAGCGGTCGCTAGCCCATCAATCCCGAGGTCTGCGCGAGCACCCACAGGCCGATCACGAGGAACAGCGCCGCCGCGACCATACGCACCTTGTTGAGGTCCACCCGCTTCAGCAGTTCGTTGCCGAGGAAGATCGCCGGGACATTGGCGATCATCATGCCGAGCGTCGTTCCCGTCGTGACTGCGAGAACGTTGTGATATTGCGCGCCGAGCGCGATCGTCGCCACCTGCGTCTTGTCGCCCATCTCGACCAGGAAGAAGGCGATCAGCGTTGTCAGGAACGCACCGAAGCGCGGCTTCGGCGCCTCGTCGTCATCCAGCTTGTCGGGGATCAGCGTCCACGCCGCCATCGCGACGAACGACAGGCCGATCGCATAGCGGAAGACGGGGCTGTCGAGGAACGCCGCCGCCGACGCGCCGAGAAGCGCGGCAAGTGCGTGATTGGCGAGCGTCGCAACGAGGATGCCGAGGATGATCGGCGTGGGCCGGTTGAAACGCGTCGCGAGCAGGATGGCTAGCAGCTGCGTCTTGTCGCCGATTTCGGCAAGCGCGACGACGGCGGTCGACGTCAAAATGGCTTCCATGGGATTGATACTCCGGGGCCGGGCGGCAGGCAATTCCAACGGACATCGTACCCTGCCGCCCGGCCCGGACGGAAGGTTCGATGCCATTGGTCTCGCCCAAGCGGTGATCCCGCTTCCACTGCACCATGACCTCTCGGCCAAGTATGTTGATGCGGTGGCCCGTCGCACGCGACGGCTGGCTACTCCCCAGATGACGGGGGCGCGTTAGACGGCTTTGCCGTGTCTGGCAAGGGCACCGGGTCGGTCCGCGGGATTTTGCCGCCCGGCTCGACGACCGTCCCGGCTTCGGACTGAACGTCACCCGCCGCTTTCGCGGCCTTTTCGGATTCGACGATATCCTTGTCCATCGCCTTTGCCCGCGCGTCGATTTCCTTCGCCGCCTTGTCGTAACGCTCGTCGAAACTCGGCTCCTGATGGCAGGCGGCGAGCAGCAGCGGCAGCAGGATCGCGAGGCGGCGCATCAATAATCCTTGCGATAGCGGACGCTGAGGTTCGACTGGCCGCCCGCCGCACCGGTCTGGCTCAGGATCGACAGCGCCGGGGTCAGGCTGATCTCGAGCTGTGTCGCGGTGTAGCCGCGCGCATCGGTGATCACCTCGAGATAGATGTCCTTCGAGATATATTGCCCCGCCGCCAGCGCCGTCCCGCGCCCGACGGTGTCGTCGGGGCCGAGGATGCGAAGCCGGTCGATCCCGGTCGCCGATCGCAGCGCGCCAAGCGGGCTCAGCCCCCCGCCACCGCCGCGCAGCGAATTGAGCGAGGCGGCGAGTTGCACCGCCTGCAGCGGCGACAGCGAGGTAACCGAGTCACCGAACAGGATGCGCGAGACGATCTCGTCCTGCGGCAAGCCGGGAACCGACGAGAAGGTGATCTGCGGATTCATCGCGCGGCCCGAGACGTTGATATTCACCGTCACCGTCTCGATCGTATCGCTCGCGAGCAGGCGCAGCGACGGATCGAAGGCATCGCCGGTCGGGAAGGTCACCCTGCCCTCTTCCAGATCGAACGAGCGTCCTGCGAAGCCGAGCGTGCCGCGCACCAACTCGATCTCGCCCGCGACGCGCGGCGCCTGCGTCGTGCCGGTCAGCGTGACGTCGGCCTGCCATTCGGATTCGAGCCCCATGCCGCTGACATAGATTTCGTCGCCGGCGCGCAGATGGATGTTGAGCCGGATCAGGTCGAACAGGCTGCCGCCGACCGCCTCGAGCCCATCGCCGCTGATCCGCCGCCGTCCCGTCGGCGGCTTGCGGCGCACCCCGGTGAGAACGGGCACGCTCGCCGCCCCCTCGCGGACGATGCGGTAGCGCGTTTCGGGGAGACGCAGGTCGCCCGAGAGCAGCGCGGTCTGGCCCGCGACCTTTTCGAGCGTCAGTGTCCCCGTGGCCCGCGCCGCGATATTTTCGCTCCGTGCGAGCCGGGCGTTGTCGAGCGTCGCGCTGATGTTCATCGGATAGCCGTCGGCCTCGGAAAGGCTGACGAAGCCCTTCGCCTTGACCGTGCCGTCGCCTGCCGTCGCCGTCAGGTCGTCGATCTCCAGCCGGTTGCCGGTAAAGCGGCCGTTGACGACCATGTTGGTGAGCCGCGTGCCATAGGCTTGGTTCTCGTATGTCATGCCGTTGCCGCGCACGACGCCTTCGAGGCACGGATCGCTGACGCGGCAGCTGAAATCGGCCGCGACCGCGATCGGACCCGAGACGCCCTGATCGGCGGGACCGAAGAAGCTGTAGAGCGTGTCGGCGGGGCCGTTATAGCGCACGCCGCCGCCGAGCGGCGCAGCGCGCAGCCGCGTCGTCCAGTCGCCCGCGCCGGGGCCGAGCGGACGCAGCGAGGCCTGCATACGGCCGATCACCGTCCCGCGCTTGCGGATCACCGCGCGCGCTTCGCCGCCGTCGCTGAGCAGCTTGCCCGCGAAATTGATATCGACGGGTTGGCTGACCGACGCTGCGGTCGTGCGCGTAAAGCCGTCGATCGTCAGGCGCGCGTCGGCGCGCGGGAAGGCCTCGCTGTTCGCCTGTTCGAAATCGATGCTGCCCGTCGCGCGGCCACCGAGCCCGAGGCCGGGGTAGATCGAATTGACGAGCGCCATGTTCGCACGGTCGAGGCGGCTCTGGATCATGATCCCGTCGCCGAAACGTCCCGCGACGCGCGCGCTGCTGCCGCGGCCGAGATCGATGGTCGTCGGAAGCAGTTCATAGCCGTCGCGGCCCGGAATGATCCGCGCCGGGGTCGTCGTGCGGAAATTGACGCCCGTCGCGCGGCCCTGCACCGACGCACGCCAGAGCTCGGGTTTCAGGTCGGCGTTGGCAGCGATGCGGAAGGGCACGCCGCTCGTCCCCTCGACGAGCGCCTGCGCCTGCCCGCTGCCGTTGCGATAGTCGATCTTCACGCGCCCGACCGCGATGTCATAGGTGCGGATCTGCGTATCGGCGAGCTGAATGTCGGCAACGATGTGCGGCTGGTCGTAAAGCGTGACGTCGGCGTCGACGATCGCCGAACCTATCGCGAGCTTCGCTGCGCCCGGCAACACGACATTGTTCGCGCGGACGTTGATCGCGGCGGCCTGATACTGCCCCGCCGCGCTCAGGCGGACGATCCCGCCTAGCCCCTGCCCCGAGGCGTCGAGTTGGCCGACGAACGGCCCGGCATCGCTCTTCACGAGCCGGCCGTGGAACCCGATCCCCGACAGGTCGCCGCGCTCTATGTCGATCGTCAGCGGGCCTGCGGCGGTGAGCAGCACGACGTCGGCCGACAGCGGGCCATAATCGGTCTCGCCCGTCGCTGCGAGGCGGTAACCGTTCGGCGCGCCGTTGATCTTCGCCACCAGATTGGCGAGCCCGATACCGAGGCCGGGTCGGTCGGCGGTCACCACCGCGCGCGGGTCGCTGATCGTGCCCGCGAGCTGTACCCCTACAGGGCCATAATCGGTCGAGTTCGCGCGCGCGGCGAGCTGGATCTGCCCGTTCGGCGCATAGCTCCCCTGCCCGCCCGTCACGCGCAGCTTCGGCGCGGTCATGCGGAGGTTCGCAAAGCGGATAATGCCGTCGGTGCCGTAGCGCACATCGCTCGACGCCGTGGCATTGCCGCCCAGAAAGTCACGCACGCCCGAATTGAACAGCTTCGTCGAGCGCGCGCGGACGCGGCCGACGATCTCGAACCCGCCGCGTGGCGCGGTCTTCAGATCGGCGTCAGTGTCGATGTCGAAAAGACCGACGCTCTCGATCCGGTAATCGTTGATCCGCCCGTCGACCGCGCCGGTATAGAAACCCTTGTTCAGGTCGGCGATCATGATGACCTTGGCATCGATGCGCGGCGAACGGAGACGGAGGTTGTCGCTGAGGAGGCGACCGTTCGCATAGGCGAGATCGCCGTCGAGCCGCACCTGTGTCAACGTCCCGCCCGCAACCGTATCGAGCCCGCGAATGCGAACCGCCCGGCCTGCGACCGGAATGACGATCTGGTCGGCGTCGACACGCGCCTTGCCCGCGAGGTTCAGCGTCTCGACGACGATGTCGTTGACGGCGAGGCTGTTGGCGTTGGCCGTATAGTCGACCGTCGGCAGATCGAAGGCGCCGTCAAGCTGCGCGGTGGCACGGAGGCCGTTGGCACGCAGGGCCGGTGCGATGGCGCGAGGCCGCAGGACGTTGAGCGCAAGTTTCAAACCGTCGTAGCGGCTGTTGCCGAGGTCGACCCCGCCGCTGACGCCCAGCTGCGCGGCGTCGGAGGTGAAGCGGCCGTCGAGATCGGCCTTGCGCTCGTTCAGCCGCGCTGTGAGGTCGACCGATGTTTCGGGGCCTAGGACGCCGGCCACCGGCCCCTCGGCGAGCAGTCGCGAAGCCTGCGTCGTGCCCTTGACCGCAAAGGTCCCGTCGCGGGCGCTGAGCACAAGCCGGGCCAGCGGATTGGCGCCCAGATTGGCGGTGAGGTTGCCGTTCCAGACTTTCCAGTCGCCGCGCCCGTCGAGCTTCGCGGTCAGCGGCTCCCCGAACCCGCCTAGCGCCGCGAGCACGCCGCCTTTCGGCGCGGTCATGTCGAGCGTCATCGCGAGCCGGTTCTGCTCGGGCACCGCGTCGAGCAGCAGCTTCAGCGTATCGCCCTCGCCGCCCCCGCCCGCGATCGTCCGCGCATCGGCGGTGACCTGCGCGCGGCGATCGGCGATCGCGATCTTGCCGCTCAGCGTCGCGACCTGTCGCTGGCCAGCGACGGCGGGTTCGAAGACGAAACGGTCGACCTGCAGCTTCGCAACGTCGATATCGATGTCGGGCAGCAAAGGCTCGCCCGTATCGGGAACCGGCTTGAACGCCGGAATCTTCTCCATCACGAGCGTTTTCGCGGTCGCCGAGCGGACGTCGACATGGTTCGACAGATAGGCGAACGGCCGCCAGTCGACGCGAAGTTCGGGCGAACGCAGGAACACGCCCTTGGGATCGGACAGCGTGAAATCGCGGATGACCATCTCGCCGAACAGCGATCCGTCGAGCCGGCCGATGCCGATCTTCATCCCGTTTTCGAACCGGTATTTCTCGACCTGATTGGCGACGAAGCGCCTCCCCGCGTCGCTGTTGAGCCCGATCAGGAAGATCGCGACCAGCGCGATCAGGCTCAGTACCGCGATGCCCGCCCATTTCGCGATCCGCAGCGGCCACGACGGCTTCGCCGCCTTCGGCTCGCTTTCGGTCACGATGGCGGCGTCCTCCGCCATCAGAAGGCCTGTCCGATCGAGACGTAAACGCTGATCCGCGCTTCGCCAGGCTGGCGGTCGATCGGCGTCGCGACGTCGAGGCGCATCGGGCCGAAATTGGTGTAGAAGCGCCCGCCGATCCCGGCTCCGAAGCGCAGATTATCGAAGCGCGGCGTCGATCCGCGATACACCTGCCCCGCGTCGACGAAACCGACGATACCGAAATTGCCGAAGCGATAGCGCGCCTCGAACGCCGCCTCGTTCAGGCTGCGGCCGCCGATCGGGTCGTTGTTCGGGTCCTTGGGGCCCAGTTCCTGATAGCCGTAACCACGCACCGACCCGCCGCCGCCGGCGTAGAAGCGCCGCGACGGCGCCAGCCGCTCGCGCGCGGCACCGAGGATTGAACCGACGCGGACGCGCCCCGCCAGCACGATATTGTCGGCCACGGGATAATAGCCGCTGACGTCGACCTGGCTGCGCGCATAGGGCGAGAAGCGCCCCGCAAGCGAGCCCTCGGGCTGGACGCGCGCAGTGACGCGAAAGCCCTTGGTCGGGTCGAGCAGACTGTCGGTGCGGTCGATACCGACCTGCCCGAGCAGGCCGAAGATGGTGTAGAAATCACGGTTCCGGGCGCCGAGCGTGAAATCATAATCGTCCTCGCTCGACGCGAGCAGTTCGGCGCCGAACGCATAAGTCAGCTTCTTCTGCCAGATCGGGGTCGAATCATAGCTGATCTTCGCCGCAACGCGGCCCGTGATCGCGTCGAAGGCGTTGTAATTGCTCCGCGTTGCCTCGGTCACCAGCTCGAAAGTCCGGTCGCGCCGACCGGCGTTCGAACGGCGCAGCGTGGCGCCGACGCTCTGCTCCTGCGTCCCGATGACCGCGCGCCCGATCAGCGCGCCTTCGGGCGGAAACAGGTTACGGTGCGTCCAGCTGGCCTCGAGCCGCAAGCCTTCTCCGGTGCCGTAACCGGCGGTCGCGGCAATCGTCCGCGGCGGACCAGCTTCTTGCGTCACCATCATCGTTACATATTCTGTATCGTCGCCCGCGTTTTCGCCTGTTTTCTGCGGTTCGACCGCTACGCTGGAGAATAACCCGGTCGCAACGAGCGCCTGCCGAAGATCGTCGGCCATCCGGCTGTCGTAAAGATCGCCACGCTTGAACCGCGCGAGCACCCCGACATGTTTGGCATCGAACGCGAGCTTGCCCTTCGTCTCGATCCCGCCGAACCGACCGCGCGGTCCGATATCGATGGGCAGCGTATAGACGCCGTCGCCGGTTGCACTGTCGAGCAGGATATCGCGCTGTCCGACCGTGGCGAACGGATAGCCCTCCTCGGGCAGTTTCAGGGCGATCGCCGCCTCCGCGCCCTGCACGCGCTGCGCGACGATGGGTTCGCCTACGGCAAGGGGGAAATTGTCCTGGATCAGCCCCGGGGGAATGGTCGGCTTCGCCTCGAGATTGATTGCGGAAAATTTGTAGCGCACGCCGGGTTTCACGTCGATCACCGCGGTCACCGGCTGGCGCGGCGCATTCGGGTCGCGGGCCTGCCCGCTCCCCTGCGTGCTGTTCGCAGGATCGCGGTCGCCGCGATCGCCGCGGTCAATCCGGGTTTCGACAACCCCGTCGTAATAGCCCTCCGACGCGAGGATGCGCTGCATCAGTTCGGCATCGGCCGACAGGCGCGCGCGCACCATCGCTATATTGTCGGCCTTTCCGTCACCGTCGTAGAGCGCCGACAGGTCGCCGAACAGATCGGCGAGATCGACATCGGTGCTGTCGTCGGCGCTCGCAAGACCGTTGACCTGCACCGTATAGGGTATCGAGCGGTTGTCGCCCGGCGCTTCCGGCTCGGCGAATTCGACCGGAGTGACGTTGAAATTCTCGAGCGGCGGAAGCGGCGCGGCCAGCTCGGTATCGGTGATCGGGGCATCGCCGATCGCCTCGACCGCATCGCCATCGGCAAGGGCGGGAACCGGAGCGCCCGCAACCACCGGGACATCGCCGGTCGTGGTCGAATCAGCCGTCGCGGTTGTCGGCGCGCCCGTGGTCCCCGCCGATTTCGCTGCGGCCGCCTTTGCGGCTTCGGCCTGCCGCTGCTCGAACTCGGCGATCGATTCGAGCGGCCGGTCGAGTTCGGGATCGTCCTCCGCGCTGATCGGCGGGATCGATTCCCGGAACTCCTCGTCGGAAATGATCGGCGCGACCTCCGGCAACTGCGCGTCCGGCGGCGGCGGGGTCGGTGCAGCGATGTCCGCGGCCGGCGGGGCCTCTACCGTCGGCACCACCTTCGGCGGCTCGACCTGCTGGGCCATCGCCCCGGCGCTCCAGCAAAGGCAAAGGCACGACGCCGAAAGCGAAAGGAGGCGGCGAAGCGGCCGTTGGCGCCGATGCACGGGACGGGAGAGATCAATCTGTTGCATCAGTCGGCAGCCGCTGAAGCTTCTGTGGCTTGCAGGTTTGCACGGCGCAACCCGTTTCTGAGGCACCAAAGTCCCGAAACGACGCCATATGGCCGACTACCCCTTCCCGTTGCTGAATCAGGCCATCAACGAGCGCGGGGCAATGCGGTTCCGTATCAACGCATTAAGTCGCCCGAATTCAGGGGCTGGCTCAGCTGTCGGCGCCGAACAGGTCGCGGCTGTACACCTTTGCGGCAACGTCGTTCAGCTCGTCCGACATCCGGTTGACGATGATGACGTCGGCCTCTGTCTTGAAGGCATCCAGATCGCGGACGACGCGCGAGTTGAACAGATGATCCTCCTCGAGCAGCGGTTCATAGACGATGACCTCGATTCCCTTCGCCTTCACCCGCTTCATGATGCCCAATATGCTGCTGGCGCGAAAATTGTCCGACCCTGCCTTCATCGCGAGACGGTGGATACCGACGACGCGCGGCCGGCGCTTGATGATCTCCGATGCGATGAAATCCTTGCGCGTCGTGTTCGAAGCAACGATCGCCGCGATCAGGTTCTGCGGCACTTCCCGATAGTTCGCCAGCATCTGCTTGGTATCCTTGGGCAGGCAATAGCCGCCGTAACCGAAGGACGGGTTGTTGTAGAAACTGCCGATCCTGGGATCGAGACACACCCCCTCGATCACCTGGCGCGAATCCACGTCATGCGCGGCGGCATAGGTGTCGAGCTCGTTGAAGAAGGCGACGCGCATCGCGAGATAGGTATTCGCGAACAGCTTGATCGCCTCGGCCTCGGTATTGCCGGTCTGCAGGATCGCGGCGTCGGGTTTCAGCGACCCTTCGAGAAGCAGCTGCGCAAATTCGCGGGCGCGCGGATGCGTATCGCCTACGATGATCCGCGAAGGATAGAGATTGTCATAGAGCGCGCGCCCTTCGCGCAGGAACTCGGGCGAAAAGACGATGTTGTCCGACCCGGTCTCGGCCCGCATCCGCTCGGTGAAACCCACCGGGATCGTCGACTTGACGACGATCAGCGCCTGCGGCGCCAGCTTCAGCGCGTCCGCGATCACCCTCTCGACCGTAGTCGTGTTGAAATAATTGGTGTCCGGATCATAGTCCGTCGGCGTCGCGACGATGACGAAATCGGCATCGGAATAGGCCAGATCGCGATCGGTCGTCGCGACGAGGTTCAACGGCTTGTTCGCCAGATAGTCCTCGATCTCCGGATCGGCGATCGGCGATGTCTTCGCATTGATCAACTCGACCTTGCGCGCGTCGATGTCGAGCGCGATGACCGTGTTGCGCTGGGCGAGCAGAACGGCGTTCGAAATTCCGACATAGCCGGTTCCGACGACAGCTATTTTGGCTGGGGGCAAAGACTTATCCTCTTATCGGGTTCGGCGCCGTCCCTAGCAGGGGGGACGCGGCGGCTCAACCGATCAGGTGCCGCAATAGGTCGTATACGGCCCGAACCCGGCGGGCGCCGGTCCGGCGAACAAGGCCCAGACGGGACGCGGCATATAGGGATTGCGCACGACCTCCAGCAGTTCCAGCCATGGCGCCAGATCGCCCGTTTCCGCAGCGCCAAGCGCCGCTTCGACCAGATGGTTTCGCGGGATGTAGACGGGGTTCACCGCGTCCATCGCATCGGCAATCTCGAGCGGACCGATAGCCTCGCGCTCGATATGCTCCCACCATTCGGCAATCCACGGCGCCATCGCGTCGGGCGTCGGCAACAAGCGTTCCAGCATGCTCCCGTCGCCGCGCAACAGCATCGCGAGCGCCCGGAAAAACGAGGTGAAGTCCACACCGTTGGCCTCAAGCGCGTCAAAAAGATTGTCGATCAGCGTCGCATCGTCGGCGGTCTGGTCGAGACCGAGCTTGAAACGGATCAGCGCGTGCCAGACGGTCCGGAACCGTTCGGGAATCTCGTTGACGATATCCTTTGCGGCTTCGACGTCGGCCGGATCGATGGCGTGGATCGCGGGCAGCAGGGCCTCGGCAAAGCGCGCCATGTTCCAGTGCAATATCTGCGGCTGGCGGCCATAGGCATAGCGGCCGTTGGCATCGATCGAACTGAAGACGGTGTTGACCGAAAAACGGTCCATGAAGGCGCATGGACCATAGTCGATCGTCTCGCCGCTCACCGCGACATTGTCGGTGTTCATCACGCCATGGATGAAGCCCACGCCCAGCCACTGTGCGACGAGATCGCACTGCAGGCCGATAACGCGATTGAGCAAGGCCAGATGCGGATTGGCCGTATCTGCAAGATCGGGAAAATGACGGCGGGTCACATAGTCGGAGAGCTGGACGACATGGTCGGCGCCGAAATGCGCGGCAAAGAACTGGAACGTCCCGACGCGGATATGGCTGCTCGCGATGCGTGTCAGGACCGCGCCGGGATGCGCCTGCTCGCGCTGTACACGGTCACCGGTCGCAACCGCAGCGAGCGAACGCGTCGTGGGCACGCCGAGCGCAGCCATCGCCTCCGACATCAGATATTCGCGCAGCACCGGTCCGATCGCCGCCCGGCCGTCGCCGTTGCGCGAGAAGGGCGTAGGGCCCGAACCCTTGAGCTGGATGTCGAACCGCTCGCCGTCCGGCGTGACGACCTCGCCGAGCAGAAGTGCCCGGCCGTCGCCGAGCTGGGGGGAGAAATGGCCGAACTGATGTCCGGCATAAGCGAGCGCAAGCGGGTTGGCCCCGCCGGGCAACTCCTCGCCCGAAAATATCCGTGCGAGTTGCTCGTCGGCTGCGCCGGCGAGGTCGATCCCCAGCCGCTGCGCAAGCTCGCGATTGAATATGAGCAGCTTCGGCGCCGACGGCTTTGCTGCCTCGGCGGGGGCATAAAAGCCCTCCATGCTGTCGTGAAAGCTGTTGTCGAACGCGAAATCCATGACGCCTATGTCAAACGTCGGCGTCATTTATGCAAGTGGCCGGGCCGCCGAAGCAACCCGGCCACCCGCATTCAGCCATCGATATCGAGCCCGAGCGCCAAGCGGCCGCTCAGCTCCTTCTGCGCCGGCTCCTGCAGCGGGTGGAAGCGTGCCCCTTGCACGTCGCGGAAGGCGCGTTCGATCGGCGAACCCTTGTAGAAGGCGCTGCCGCCCGCCAGTTCGATCGCCAGCTCGGCGGTGCGGATCGCGGCGCGGCCCGCAATCGTCCGGCCGGTCATCACCCGGCTCGTCGTTTCAGGGCCCGGCGATGCCACCTCCGCCGTCGCGATCATCGACGCGACCGCCGTCTCGGCGGTCCAGAAGCTGTTCTGCATCTCGCCGGCGAGCGCAATGAGCGCCGGGTTTGCCGGCTTGCGCTTTGCCGCTTCGAACGCCGCATCGCGCGCGCCCTCGGCAACGCCCAGATAGGCCGAATAGATGAGCGGAAAGGCGATCATGCTGATGATGTGGAACAGCGGGTGCCATTTACCCTGCGGACGCCGGCCCGACACCGCGGCGTCGGCAAGGAACACGTCCTTGAGCTCGACGTCGTGCGATCCGGTGCCGCGCATCCCCATCGTATCCCACGTGTCGAGGATCGTGACGCCCTCGGCGCTGAACGGCACGCCGAAGTGGAGCACGCTCGGTCCCGCTTCCGGGTCTTCATAGACCGCGCTCGTCATCAGGATGTTGCCCGCCTGACAGCCGCTCGAGAAAATCTTCCGCGCGTTGATCAGGAAGCCGCCTTCGACCTTGGTCGCGCTGCCGCTGCCCTGCAGCCAGTCCGATCCGCCGCTGGACACAAGCACCAGATTTTCGGCCGCCACCCGGCGCAACAACCCGTCGGTCGGCGCCTGCATATGCTGCCAGCGCCAGGCCGCGACCGCCACCTGGTGACAATGCATCGAAAAAGCGAGCGCGGTCGATCCGCAGCTTTTGCCGATCCGGCGCACGATGCCACACAGCGTCGCATAGTCGAGCCCGTCGCCGCCGAGGTCGACCGGCACCGCCGCGCCGATCAGCCCGGCTTCGCGAAGCAGCGTGAAATTTTCGGCGACGAAGCTGCCGTCGCGATCGTGGGTTTCTGCCGAATCGCCGATCTTCGCGGCGATCTTGTCGGCCACGTCGCACCAATATTCGGGGGTCTTATTCTCAGTCGTTGCAAGCATTTTCATCTCCATTGGTATCCCTTGCTGACGACGGCCTCTGAAGATTGATGCTCCGACACGATAGTTCAGGAACTGAATCGCCCCCGATACAGAAACTGAATCGCTTCGACGGCGACTCATAAGCTATATGTTTTGCCGAGGAGCTTATCATGGCGAATACCAGCTATGGCCAATTCTGTCCGGTCGCGATGGCTGCCGAGGTTCTGTGTACGCGCTGGACGATCGTGCTGGTCCGCGAACTCGCCGCGGGATCGACCCGTTTCAATGACTTGCGGCGGGGTGTCCCGCGCATGTCCCCCGCCTTGCTGTCGCAGCGGCTGAAGGATCTGGAGGCCGCCGGCATCGTTTATCGCGCGCCGGTGCCGAAAGACTCGGGCGTCTTCGACTATCGCCTCACCCGCGCCGGACAGGAACTCGCCCCCGTCGTCGAGGCGTTTGGAGTCTGGGGCAAGCGCTGGATCGACGGCGACCTGTCGCTCGAAAAACTCGATGTGCAATTGCTCATGTGGGACATGCGCCGCGGCCTCGTGCTCGACCCGATGCCCGACCGCAAGACCATCGTACAGTTCCGCTACACCGACGTCCCCGCCGACCGCCGTTCATGGTGGCTCGTCGTCGAACCCGGCGACGAGACCCAGCTCTGCTCGGTCGACCCCGGTTTCGACGTCGATCTCTATGCCGCGACCGATCTGCGCACGATGACCGCGATCTGGATGGGCTATGACCGGGTAGCCGACGCCGTCGGAGAGCGCCGCCTGATTCTGACAGGCGACGATGATCTCACCGGCAGCATCGAATCCTGGCTCGGGCTGAGCCCTTTCGCGAAGACCGCTCCGGTCAAAACCGCCGAAGAGGCGCTCTGACGCTGCGGCATTTGTCCATTGCAGCGCACAAAAAGCTCTGCTAGCCGCCCGCTTCGTGACCTCGGGTTGCCCGGAGACGGGCATGAAAAGGGAAGATCCGGTGCAAATCCGGCGCTGCCCCCGCAACTGTAACCGGCGAGGTGGATGCACTCCGTGCCACTTGGGCGACAGCCCTGGGAAGGCCCGCATCCACTGCTGACCCGGCAGCCAGGAGACCTGCCAGAGCGTCGCCGTTATCTGCGCGCGGGCGGGGTGCACCGGGAGCAGGCGGGGATTCTCGCGTGACGGCAAAAGCCGTTACGTTTGGAGAATCCGCATGAACACCCGAATTCTGACTTCCACCCTGTCGCTGATCGCCGTCGCGGCGGCGGCGCCCGCCTGTGCGCAGGACAGCGTCGCCGATGAGGGCGAGAACACGATCACCGTCATCGGCGCACCGCTTGCCGCCGATGAAAGCAACGCCTCGGTCTCGGTGATCGACGGCACCGACATTCGCCGCGCCCAGAACGGCTCGGTCAGCGATCAGCTCGTCCGCCTGCCCGGTGTCAGCTTCAACCGGAACGGCACGCTCGGCGGGGTGACCAACATCCGCATCCGCGGCGCCGAAGCCGAACAGACGCTGGTCCTGATCGACGGCGTCCGCGTCGGCGACCCGTCCTCGCCCGGCGGCGGCTTCGACTTCGCCAATCTGATGCTCGGCAACATCGACCGCGTCGAGGTGCTGCGCGGCGCCAACAGCCTGCCTTGGGGCAGCCAGGCGATCGGCGGTGTCGTGGCGGTGACGACGACCAATGCGGGCGCAGCCGAAGCAGGCGCGACCAGCGGTCAGGTCGGCGCCGAATATGGCGCGCGCGACACGCTGCGCGCGAACGGCCAGCTTCGTACCTCGTTCGGCGCCTCGCAGTTCGGCATCGGCGGGGGCTACACCCGCACCGACGGGATCAGCAGCGCAGCGGCCGGCACCGAACGCGACGGCTATCGCCAATATTCGCTGAATCTCACCAACCGTACCGAGATCGGCAACACGCTCGTCTTCCGCGCCTTTGGCCTCTATGCGGACAGCCGCGTCGATCTCGACGGCTTCAGCTTTTCGCCGCCCTATGGCCTGATCGACACCAACGAGTTCCAGAAGACGCGCGAACATTATGCCGCGGCGACGATCGAGCACCGCCCGGGCGGCAACGACAGCAGCACCGGCTTCTCGCACAAGCTCCAGTTCGGCTTCGCCGACGTCAATCGTGACAACTACAATCCCGATTTCGGTACCGCGCCCAGCTTCACGGCGCGTGGCCGCAACGAACGGCTGAGCTACAGCATCGACTGGGCCGCCATCTCGCAGCTCCGCGTCCTCGCCGGCGCCGAGCGCGAATGGACCCACTCGTTCACCGACGACGGTTTCGCCGCCGACAGCGGCAAGACCGCAACGACGTCCTTCTGGGGCATGCTCGTCGGCAAGCCGACCGAGACACTGTCGCTCACCGCGGGCATTCGTCACGACGATCACCGCGATTTCGGCGGCGCAACGACGCTGGCGTTCGATGCAGGGCAGAAGATCGGCGACCTCGTCACGATCCGCGCCAGCTATCGCGAAGGCTTCAAGGCCCCGACCCTGTTCCAGCTCTCGGACAGCGCGGGCGCCTATGGCAATCCCGACCTCGCACCCGAGCGCGCGCGTTCGTACGAAATCGGACTCCGCTTCGGCGACGGGCACCAATGGTTCCTCGACGTCGCGGCCTTCCGCCGCAACAGCCGCAATCTCATCGATTTCGTGACCTGCCCGACGACGCCGAACCCGCTGCCCGCGATCTGCGCCACCGGCAACCGGCCGTTCGGCACCTATGACAATATCCTGCGTGCCCGCGGCGAAGGCTTCGAAGTCGAGGGCGGTGCGAAGATCGGCGAGCAGCTCGAGCTGAACGCAAATTACACCCTGTTGTCGGTCAAGGATCGTACCCCCGGCGGCTTCTACGAAGGCAACCGTCTCGCGCGGCGCCCGCGCCATCTTGCCAACGCCGAACTCGCTTGGACGCCCGGCGGTGCACTCGACGGCGCCGACCTGTCGGTCGCGGTGCGCTATGCGGGCAAGAGCTTCGACGACCGCTTCAACTCGGTCGAGCTCGACGACTATGTTCTCGTCGACCTCCGCGCGAGCTATCCGGTCTATGCCGGAATCGAGCTGTTCGGCCGCGTCGAAAACCTGTTCGACGAGAATTACCAGACCGCCGCCGGCTATGGCACCGAGGGCCGCTCGGCCTATGTCGGGGTTCGCTGGGGCTTCTGATGCGCAGCGCAGCGGCTCTCGCTCTGCTGGTGGCCCTCACGGGCTGCCAGCAGCGTGCGCCGCTGCCCGCATTGCACGGGGTCGCAAGCATCGACTTCTGCGCCGACCAGATGACGCTCGGGCTGCTGCCGCGCGATCAGATCCGCGCGGTGTCGTTCGAGACCGACAGCGATGCGAGCTTCTCGAAGCCGCTCGCCAAAGGCCTCCCGCGCCTCCGCCCGCAGCTCGAGGATATCGTTGCGCTGCGGCCGGCGGTGGTCGTGCGCTCCTATGGCGGCGGGGCCAAGCTCGACCGCCAACTCGAAGCGATCGGTATCCGTGTCGTCCAGCTCGGCTTTCCGATGACACTCGACGAGGTGCGCGCCGACGTGCTGCGCGTCGGCAGGGAGCTTGGCGCCGGCCGGCAAGCGCGGCAACGGATTGCGAATTTCGACGCCGACCTCGCCGCCGCCAGCCGCCGGCCCACACACGGCGGAACGGCGCTCTATGTCACGCCCGGCGACGTCACTGCCGGCCCGGGCAGCCTCGTTGCCGAGGTGATCGGTGCGGCCGGCTACAAACCCTATCGCGCCGAACCCGGCTGGGGCACGCTGCCGCTCGAGCAGATGGTTCGCAAGGCGCCCGATGTCGTCTTCCGCGCCTTCTTCGACAGCGCACGCTACCGACAGGATTACTGGACCTCGTCGCGCCATCCGGTCGTCGAACAGGCATCGCGCAAGGCGCTCGATGTCGAAGTACCCGGCGCATGGATTTCGTGCGGCAACTGGCTGACCGGTCATGCCGTCGCCAAACTCGCTGCGGCGAAGGGAAAAACGACATGACGCTGCGCCTCAACGCCCTGCTCGCGCTGCTTCTCCTGCTCGCGGGCCTCCTCGCGCTGATGACCGGCCCCGACGGCATCTCGCCGCGCCTCATCGCCGACTGGCTCGGCGGTAGCGACCCGGCGGCCTCGATCATTATCGCCGACATCCGCCTGCCCCGCGTCCTCGCGGCGGCAGTCGTCGGCGCCGCGCTTGGCCTCTGCGGCGCAGCGCTGCAGGCGCTGACGCGCAACCCGCTCGCCGAGCCGGGCATTCTCGGCGTCTCGGCCGCCGCAACGCTTGGCGCGACCGCGACGCTCTATTTCGGGCTCGCTGCGCTTTCGCCATGGATCCTGCCGCTCGGCGCGATCGCGGCTTCTGCGCTCGTCACCGCGCTGCTCGCGACGGTTGCCGTGCGCACGCAGGGCATGGCGAGCCTGATCCTGACCGGCGTCGGGCTGTCGAGCCTCGCGGGCGCGCTGATGGCGCTGATCCTGAACTTCGCGCCGAACCCCTTCTCGCTCTCCGACCTTGTCAACTGGACACTCGGGTCGGTCGCGAACCGTTCGCTCGCCGACCTCGCCATTTCGGCGCCGCTCGTCCTGCTCGGATCGCTCCTGCTGCTCAGCCAGCGTGCGAACCTGTCGTTGCTGTCGATCGGCGACGCCGCCGCGACCGCGCACGGCCTCGACGGACGCAAGACGCGGCTGTTCGTCATCGCCGGCACCGGCATCGCGACAGGCGCCGCGGTCGCGCTCGCCGGCGCCGTCGGCTTCGTCGGCATCGTCGCCCCGCATCTCGTGCGGCCATGGACCGGGCACGATCCCGGCCGGGCGCTTTTGCCGTCGGCGTGGCTCGGTGCGCTGCTCCTCGTCCTCGCCGACCTGCTCGTCCGCCTGCTCCCTACCGACAACGAGCTTCGCCTGGGCGTCGTCGCGGCGCTCGCGGGTGCCCCCATCTTCATGGCGATCGTGCTGCGCCGCGGGAGGAGCAGCCATGTCTGATCTGGTCCTCGACAACCTCACCGTCCGCGCGAATGGCAAGACCCTGCTCGACGCCGTCTC
>Ga0209257_1002640_pt1 | contig 17267 bp, 19 predicted proteins | sample AraplaCvi_mCL_r2_FD_184277 | JGI IMG/M metagenome (GOLD analysis project Ga0209257, IMG submission 184277) | Arabidopsis root microbial communities from North Carolina, USA - plate scrape MF_Cvi_mCL_r2 (SPAdes) (version 2) | ecosystem: Host-associated > Plants > Roots > Endosphere | place: USA...
GTCAACTGCTGGGCCGAAGCCAGGGCGTTGTTACAGTTGATGGTGAACGGCGCGTAGAAGATGCCGCCCGGCGCGATCTGGGCGCGCGAGTTGTCGTCCATGAACATCAGGTCGGCATAGGCTTCGGCCCATTCGTTCACCTTGTAGTGGGCGAAAGCGCCCAAGCCATAGCGCTCGTCCGGGCGCATGTAGAAGTTGGCCGGTCCGAAGTTGTAGTTGTCGCGGCTGCCCACCCGACGCCGGAACTGCTGGTCCGCGCTGGTGACGTCGACCACGAAGTCGTTGCCGCCGCCGATGTTGAAGCGCGCCGGGAACGAGGTGCTGGAGCCGCCGCAGCCGGCGCTGGTGAAGTCGTCGCCGGAGTTCAGCGTGCAGGCGGAATAGTCCCGGTCGGCCTGCATGATCTTGTTGTTCTGGCGGTAGTAGGCATAGGCGGTGATGTTGCCCTTCCCGTCCGGCGAGTTCACGCCGAGGGTCAGGGTGACCTGGGCCCCGTCGCCGTCGCGGACGTTCTTCTTCGGCACCACATAGCGGCCGGGATCGAACGAGCGCGCGCCGGTCGCCGCGACCAGGTCCTGCAGTTCGTCGTTGTGGTTCCGGTGCTGGTAGGTCGACCACTGGGCGTCGACGCGGACGCCCTCGAAGTTCTTGTCCATGATGAAGTTGACGACGCCGGCCACGGCGTCCGCGCCGTACACGGCCGAGGCGCCGCCGGTCAGCACATCCACCCGCTGGACCAGGGCCGAGGGAATGAAGTTCACGTCCGAGCCCAGGCCGGCTGGGCCAGAAGCCGGGTCGCCCGGCATGAGGCGCTTGCCATCCACCAGCACCAGCGTGCGCGACACGCCAAGGCCCCGCAGGTTGAGGGTGGCGGTGCCGCTGGCGCCGTTGGACACCGACGAGCCCTGGGCGGCGAAGGCCTGCGGCAGGCTGTTGATCATATCCTCGACCCGGGTCACGCCCTGGGCCTTGATGTCGGCCGCGGTGATGGCCGTGACGGGGCTGACGCTCTCCAGGTTCGGCGACGGAATGCGCGTGCCGGTGACGACGACTTCCTGCACTTCGTCGGCGGCCCCGCCGGCCTGAGCCATCGCCTGGCCGGCGATGGAGACAGCCACGCCGCAGATCATCGAGGACGCCAGTAGGCGCGCGCGTACGGTATGCTTGCTCACGATCAAATATCCCCTTCGCGGGGGCCCCCGTTCGGCCACCCCGCTCCCCACAAAAAGGTTTCGGCCCGCGAGATGGAGCCCGGTGACGGCGAGTTACGTTTGCGTGACAAGGAGGGTCAATCGACGCTCAAGCAACGATCGATGCGCTAAAAGCAACACCACGGGCACGCGGGCACATCTTGCTTAGATACAGCAGTTTCCAGGACGAGAATCGCCCCACTTTTTCTATGGTTGTGTTGTATTGGCCACAGGCTTTGCCAATCCTGGCAATGTAATTGCCGCCGTGGTCAGCGCGGCGTCGAAGTAGCAACGCAGACGGGTCAGGGCCTCGGGCCGGACGACCGCCTTGCGCCGGCGCAGGTCGATCAGGCCCGCGGCGGCCAGGACGCCCAGGTGGTACCCGACATTCATCCGAGGCAGGCCCAGGCGCAGGGCCAGGTCCCCGGTCGAAGATGGCCCGGCGACCAGCCGCTCCATCAGCTGGCGGCGCACAGGATCGGCGAAGGCGCGAAGCAAGTCCGCCGGCGCCTCGGTCGCCCTGCCGGGCCAGGACTCCATCAGGCGGTCCGCGAGCGCGGCGCCGCGGCCTCCCAACCCATCGCCTGCAGCCGGCGCGAGACGGCGAAGCGCTCACGCAGCCAGCCTTCGCCCACCGAGGCCTCGAACCAAAGACGGTCGAAATAGATGCGCAGCTGCGGCAACGGATCGACGATCGCCACCAGCAGGCCGTCCTCCTCGCGCACCAGGCCGGCGTCCTTCAGCACCCGAACGTGGTGCGAGACGGCGGGCCGCGTCACCGGCACGGCGGCGGCGAGGCCGCTGATGCGCGAAGGCTGCGCCAGGATGCGCTCATAAAGTTCCCGGCGCGTGGGATCGCCCAGGGCGTCCAGCGCCGCACCGACGGGGTCGATCATCCGCGGCCCCCGGCCGTCCGAAGCGGCTTGATCACCGCGCCTGCGTCGAGCGGCGTGGCCCGCAACTGGCTGATGAAACGGCGGAGCGCCGGGTTGTCGTGGTCGTTGCGCCAGACGGCCGTGAGCCGCAGCGGCGCGGCCGGGCCGGACAGGGGCGTGAAGGCGACGCTGGCGCGGGTGGAATGGGCGACGCTCTGCGGGACGATGGCGTGGCCCACCCCGGCCGCCACGAGACTGAGGACGCCATCGTGCGAGGTCATCTGGACGCGGACGCCGGCGCGCGCGCCGCCGCGATCGGCCACCAGCTTTTGGATGCGCATCCAGTCGTCGCCCGCCGCGCACAGCACCGGCGCGTGGCCCAGCGGCTCGTCCGGACCGTCGAGCGACCGCGCCACCAGCCAGGGCTCGGCCCATAGCGGCAGACGGTCGAGGCCGGGCGGGGCGTCCTCGATGTCGATCAACACGGCGTCCAGTTCGCGGTCCAGCACCGCAGCCACCAATTCGGGGGCCGATCCGCCGCGGAGCTCCAGCTCGACGTCGAAGGCGGACCGGCGATAGGCGCGGAGCACGGCCTCGGCGGGTCCGGCGGTGACCGGCCAGACGTGGCCCAGCCGCAGCCGGCCGACCTCTCCGCGCCCCGCGGCGCCGGCGCGGACGGCCGCCTTGGCCAAGAGCTCCAGGGCCCGCTCCACCTCGGAGAGGAAGCGTTCGCCGGCTCCCGTGGGCCGCGCCCCGCCGGACGAGCGCTGGAACAGCGAGACGCCGAGCGCATCCTCCAGCGCCAGGACGCGGCGCGACAGCACCGAGGGATTGACGCCCAGCACCTCGGAGGCGCGGCGGAAGCCCAGGTGCTCGCGCACCATCAGTGCGGAACGCAGGGCGGAAATATCCTGCGCGGCGGAGGCCTCGGCCCCGCGCTTCATCGAAGGCCCGCGGTGAAGGGGACGGTTCGGCTCATGCGACGCCATTAGACCGCCCGCGCGGATGCGGGCTTGGGGTTAATTGCCGTACGCGGCCGGCTGGCGGCCCATGCGATGGCCAGGCCCACGCCCATATGCGCCAGGATGTCGAGCGCCGAGGTCACGCCGTCCCACCTGGGGAAGACCTCGGGCCAGCGCAGCGGCAGGACGCCCAGGTACATGGCGACGTAGAGCATCAGGCCGTAGAGCACCCCGGTGGCCATCGGGCGGCTGACGACCACCGGGATGCGCCGGGCGCCCAGCACATAGGCCGCGCCCATCGCGAGGGCGATGCCGAGGTGGGTGGCAAGGCCCAGAGCGATCGTGCCGGCGCTGGCCTCGCGGGCGGCCGGTCCGATCCAGCCGCTGGCCACGCCTTGCCATGGACGCCACAGCGGCTTGCCTTCCGCGAGCGCCATGGCGGACGCATAGAAGAAGTCGACCCCGCCGCCGGCGAGACCGGCGGCCACAATGCGTGGAAGCGTGTCTCGACCCGGGGAGGCGACCGGAGAAGAGGCGACGGCGGCGGTCATGAGGGGTCCTCCTGCAACCCGCCGACGTTGCCGCGACATCGCCGGACCGGTCGCGCACGTTCCGACGCGTGCGAGCACGTTCCGATGATCACGATTGACCGTTGGTCGCTTGGGCTTTGACTTCGCGAGTGTCTGGCGCTGCTCTTGCAGGGCACAGGTTGCCGATGACGTACCCGTTCAAGTTCCAAGACGCGCCCGAACCGACCCTGACCTTCGGCCGCCAGCGCGTGTGGGGGCCCCTGGCCGTGACGGAGGTTCATGCCACGCCGGGCCGCTATCCCGGCATGGTCATGACCGAGCACCGGGTGATCTTCTACCTCACGCCTGGCGTGCCGACGGACTGCAACTGCGAGGGCGTGGGCCAGTTCCGTGTGCAGAACCCCTACGACTTCGACCTGGTGCCCGCCGGCGCCTGCGGGTCCTGGGAGGACCATGCGGACTGCGACATGGTCTCGGTCCGGCTCGCCCCCGGCCTCCTGTCGTCGACCGCCGAGGCGCTGGCCCTCCCGGGCGGGCGGGCGGAGTTGGCCCCGAAGATCGGGGCGCGCGACCCGCTCGTGGAGCATGTCGTGCGGGCGCTGATGGCCGAGCTGCAGGCCCCTGCCCCGGCCGGCCGCATCTATGCCGACAGCCTCGCCACCGCCCTGACCACTCGCCTGTTGCAGAACTTCGCCGCGGTCGGGTTCGCGGGCCGGCAGACGCTGTCCAAGCCGCAGGTCCGCCGCATCGTTGATTTCGTCGAGGCCAACCTGGACGGCGAACTGACCCTGGAGCAGGTGGCCGACGTGGCGGGCATGAGCATCCCGCACCTGACCACGCTCTTCCGACGCACCATGGGCCAGTCGGTGCACGCCTATGTCATGGAGCGGCGGGTCCAGCGCGCCCGCGCCCTGCTGCTGAGCCGCCGCATGACCATCGCCGAGGTCGCGCTGGAGACCGGCTTCGCCCACCAGAGCCATCTGGCCCGCTGGATGCGCCGCCTGCTCGGCGTGACGCCGTCCGAGGTGTTGCGGGTCTAGGCTCCGCCTAAGTCTTGATCTTGTAGCCGGTCCGGAACATCCACAGGCAGACCCAGCCCAGGCCCAGCGTCAGCACCGCCGTCATCGCCGCGCCGATGGCCAGGTTGCTCTCGGCCCGCCCGATGAAGCCGTAGCGGAAGCCGTCGATCAGATAGAAGAACGGGTTGAAGTGGCTGAACGTCCGGAACGGCTCCGGCAGCTTCTCGACCAGATAGAAGGTGCCGGACAGGAACGTCATCGGCATGATCACGAAGTTGGTCACCGCGGCCATGTGGTCGAACTTCTCGGCCCACAGCCCGGCCATGATGCCGATGAAGCCCATGATCAGCGCCGCGCCCAGGCCGAAATAGGCGATCGCCCAGGGCTGGGCCACCGGCAGGCTCGCGAAGGGCAGCACCGCCAGCATGCTGATCAGCCCCACGACGATGCCGCGGGTGGCGGCGCCGCCGCCGAAGCCCACCACGTGCTCGCCGGGCGTCAGCGGCGGGGTCATGAAGTCGCCCATCAACCCGTTGAATTTGGCCTGCAGCAGCGACGACGAGGAGTTGGCGAAGGCGTTCGACAGGATCTGCATCATGATCAGGCCGGGCGCCACGAACGTGCCATAGGCCACGCCGTGCACCTCGCGCCCGCCGCCGACCGCGACCACGAACACCAGCATGTAGAGCAGCGCCGTGACCACCGGGGCGGCCAGGGTCTGCATGCCGACCTTGATGAAGCGCCGCACCTCCCGGACGTAGAGGGTCTTCAGGCCCTCCCAGTTGACGCCGTGATAGGCGCGCGGCTGCGGGGGAAGGACGACTTCGACGATGGGCAGGTCTCGCATGGCCGAGATGTGCGCCGTGAGCCGGCCCGGCGCAAGGGCGCCCAATTCCGACTCAACATCTAGTTCCTGTGGATGACCGCCATGGCGCCTATTGTGGCCGTAAGGCATTTGTTTACTACTGATAGTGGTTGGTGAGGGGCGGTTCTGCCCCGCGCCACAAGATGTTGATCCTGGCGCCGGCAGTAGCCGCGCCGGACCTCTGGGTGGGAGGCGAGACCATGGGCTGGACCGACGAACGCGTCGAACTTCTGAAGAAGCTCTGGCAGGACGGCCTTTCGGCCAGTCAGATCGCCAAGCAGCTGGGCGGCGTCACCCGCAACGCGGTGATCGGCAAGGTGCACCGGCTGGGGCTCTCGGGCCGCGCCACGCCCTCCAAGCCGCAGCGCACCGTTTTCAAGGCGCCGCGCCCGGCGCGTCCGGCCCAGGCTTCGCCCTCGGCGCCGCGCCGCATCGCCGAGCCGGTGTCGGCGCATCCCGCGCCCGCCCCCGTCCGCTATGTGGACGAGAGCCCCGGCACGGCCACCGTGCTGACCCTCGGCGCCCACATGTGCAAGTGGCCGATCGGCGACCCGTCGCTCGACAACTTCACCTTCTGCGGCCGCCGCTCGGAAGAGAACGGCCCGTACTGCCACGAACACGCCACGGTGGCCTACCAGCCGGTGCAGGCGAAGAAGAAGTCCGGCGCCGCAGAGCTCGCCCGGAGCCTGCGCCGCTACATCTGAGATCCGCAGGAGAGCGGTCTGTCTATCCGTTGGGGATGGGGGGCGCGTCTGAGAACCGAAGCTGCGTTCGCTGCTTAAGGTCCCAGGCGCGCCTCTTTCTTTTTCGGGCCGCATCTCCACCCGATCTGCGCCGCCACCACGCGCGCGCCAGACACCCCCGCCCTATGAGGGCCGGGACCTGCGCCCGAGGAGATGCGCCGTGCTGCTGACGATGGCCTGGCTGGGCGCCTTGCTGGGACCGTTCCTGGGCTGGCGGCTCTGGCGCATGCGAAGCCGGCGCGCCCGCAGCACGCTCGCTCTGCTGACCATCTTCTATGGGCTTGGCGTCTGGGCGTTCCTGGTCGAACCACGCCTGCTCGTCGTGCGCCACGTTGCGGTGACGAGCGAACGCTGGCGCGGGCCGCCGCTCCGGATCGGCGTTGTCTCGGACACCCACGTCGACGGCCGGCATGTGAGCGCCCGGCGCGTGACGCGGATCATGGCGCGCCTCTCCCGCGAGCGACCCGACCTCGTGGTCTTCCTGGGCGACTACGCCGGCGGACACCAGCCGGCGGGCGTGCGGTCGACCGCCGATCGCGCCGAAATCCAGGCGGGAGTCGCCGCCCTCGGCCAGGCGCGCGCCCCGCTCGGCCGCATCGCCGTCCTGGGCAACCACGACTGGTGGTACGACGGCCCCGCCGTGGAGGCCGGGCTGCGGCGCGCGGGCATGAGCGTGCTCGAGAACGACGCCGTGCAGGTGACCCGGCCCGAAGGCGCGTTCTGGGTGGCCGGCCTGGCCGACGTCTTCGCCACGCGCGGCGGACCTTCGGCGGCAAGCGCCCTGCGCAACGTGCCGCCGGGCGCGCCAGTCATCATCCTGACCCACTGGCCCGACCCGTTCGCCCAGGTCCCGGCGCGGGCGGCGCTCACGATCGCCGGTCACAGCCACTGTGGCCAGGTGAACCTGCCCCTCATCGGCCGCCCGATCCTGCCCTCGCCGGGTTCGGCGCGGTGGCCTTGCGGGCTCTACCGCGAAGGCGGCCGCGCGCTGCTCGTCACAGGCGGCGTCGGGGAGTCGATCCTGCCGGTCCGGTTCCGCGCCCCGCCCGAGATCGTCATTGTGACCCTGAGCGGTCGCCCCTAGCTTCGTGAACGCATGACCGACGTGGCCCCCATCCCCGACGAAGCCGGCAACGCCAAGGCCTATTCGGTCTCGGAACTGGCGTTCGCGCTGAAGCGGACGCTGGAGGACTCATACGGCTTCGTGCGGCTTCGGGGCGAGCTGTCGAAGGTCACGCATCACTCCAACGGCCACGTCTACCTGACCATCAAGGACGAGAAGGCCGCCATCGACGGCGTCGTCTGGAAGGGCAGCGTGCGCGGCCTGTCGGTGCGGCCCGAGCAGGGGCTGGAGGTGATCGTCACCGGCAAGATCACCACCTACCCCCAGGGCTCCCGCTACCAGATCGTCATCGAGAGCATGGAGGCGGCGGGCATCGGCGCCCTGCTGGCCCAGCTGGAGCGGCTGAAGCAGAAGCTCGCCGCGGAAGGCCTCTTTGAACCGGCGCGGAAGCGCCCGCTCCCGTCGATGCCGGCCGTGGTGGGCGTGATCACGAGCCCGACCGGCGCAGTGATCCGCGACATCCTGCACCGGATCCGCGACCGCTGGCCGTGCCGGGTGATCGTCTGGCCGGTGGTGGTGCAGGGCGAGGCGGCGGCCGCCCAGGTCTGCGGCGCCATCCGGGGCTTCAACGCCATGAGGCCGGACGGCCCGGTTCCGCGGCCCGACGTGCTGATCGTGGCCCGCGGGGGCGGCTCGGTGGAGGATCTCTGGGCCTTCAACGACGAGACCCTGGCCCGCACCGTGGCCGAGGGAACCATCCCGCTGATCAGCGCGGTCGGGCACGAGACCGACACCACCCTGATCGACTTCGTCTCGGACCGGCGGGCGCCGACCCCCACGGCGGCGGCCGAGATGGCCACGCCGGTGCTGGTCGAGCTGAAGGCCCTGGTCTCGGACCTGGGCGGGCGCATGCACCGCTGCGGCGGGCGGGTGGTGGACGAACGGCGGGGGCGGATCGAGCACGCCGACCGGGCGCTGAAGCGCGTGCCCGACCTGGTGCGGCTGGCCGAGCAACGGTTCGACATCGTCTCGGGTCGCCTGGGCGCGGGCCTGGCCAAGAACGCCGCCGCGCACGAGCGCGACCTGGTGCGGGTGTCCTCGCGCCTCTCCCCGCTGCTGCTGCAGCGGCCGCAGCAGGTGCAGAAGGACCGCCTGGAGCGGCTGACCGTGCGGCTGGAGCCGACCATCCGGCGGCGGCTGGAGCGGCTGTCCGAACGGCTGGACGGGCTGTCGAAGCTCTACGCCTCGGTCGACCCCGACCGGCCGCTGCAGCGCGGCTTCGCCCGGGTGGCGCGGGCGGACGGCTCGCTGGTCCATGCCGGCGCGCAACTGGCCAGCGGCGAGGAAGTGGCCATCACCTTCGGCGACAAGGTCACCCGCCAGGCAGTGATCGACGGGGCCGGCGGCGCGCCCGCGGCGTCGAAACCGGTGAAATCGAAGCCGAAAGCCGACGGGCCGCCGCAGGGCGACCTGTTCTGAGGCCGTTCGGCGCGCTAAATGGAGCCCCATGAACGCCCACGACCGAAACCTCGGCGCGAACGACCAGGCCAAACTGCACTACGGCGACGGCGACTACGCCGTGCTGCGTCCCGGCCGCTATGTGCTGTGCGCCGTCACGGGCCAGAAGATCCCGCTGGAGCAGCTCCGCTACTGGAGCGCCGAGCTGCAGGAGGCCTATGCGGGCCCCGCCGAAGCGCTGAAGCGCTGGCAGGAGAACCACTAGCCCTTCCTTTCCCATGAAATGGGAGAGGGGGACCGCCCGCCGAAGAGCGGGTGGTGGAGAGGGCAGGCTCCACCCACTGAGGCATTGAGCGGCCGCTCCATCGCCCGAGCTCGAGGCCTGCCCTCTCCACCACGCCCTCTGCGGGGCGCGGTCCCCCTCTCCCGCTGCGCGGGAAAGGAAGATCTACTTCCTGTACTCCTCGCTCGGCCACCGGCGGTGGACCCAGAACCATTCGGTGGGGCGCGCCCGCACGCGGTCCTCGATGAAGGCGTTGATCCGGCGCACGCCGGCCTCGAGGTCGGCGGCGCGGTCCCCGGTGTCCTCGAGGCGGATCTGGTCGTGGACCAGGACCTTGAAACGGGCGCCGGGCCCGACCCGCTGGACGCTCATCGGCTGGAGCGGGATGCCGAACCGCAAGGCGAAGGTCGACGGCCCCGGCGCGGTGTGGGCCATATGGCCGAATAGCGGCGCGGCGATGCCGCCGTTGAATTTCTGGTCGTTCATCAGAGCCACGGATTCGCCACGCTCAAGCCCCCTCATCAGCTCGCGCGCGCCGTCCAGGCCCTTGGGGGCGAAGAGGCGCACGCCGTAGCGGAACCGGTTCTTCCGCACGCGCTCGTCCACGTAGGGGTTGTTCATGGCGCGGTACGTGATCTGGCACTTCACGCCCGCCTTGACGATGGCCGCGGCCATGAGCTCGAAGCACGAGAAGTGGCCCGAGATGAACACCACCGGCCCTTCGCCTGCGGCGATTGCGCCCAGCGAAGCTTCCCGCTCGACTTGCAGCCGGCTTGTGTCGGCTACTATACGGTCGAGGATCAGGAACTCGGTTAGCGACCTTCCTAGTTCAATCCATTGTGCCCGGAGGAGTCGGTTAATTTCAGCGTCGTTCGCCTCAGGGAAGGCGATCCGCAGATTGCGTTCGGCCACGCGGTTCGCGCTGGTCAAGGGCCCGAGAACGCGAAACAGCGATCCGCCAAAATCTGAAACAGAATCAATCGGAAATAGGCGGGCGGCGCCCGAGACTGCGTCAAATAGCGCGGCCTCGAGCATCCAAATTAATTTCGACACGTATGAATGGTTAAGCGTGGCCATCCAGTCTTCCTAGGCTTGATCGCTGACGTTGGGCAACGGGAGGCGGCTGGCGTGCGAATTGCGATGTCTCACTCACGGAGTCCCGAACCGGGACGAAGGGAAATCATGGTTGGGGATTCCATGGACGAGATCGACATCCACCTGGGCCGGCGCCTGCGCCGTCGCCGCCGTCTTCTGGGCCTGACCCAGCAGGAACTGGCGCATGCCTGCGGCGTCCGTTTCCAGCAGATCCAGAAGTACGAGTGTGCGGCCAACCGCATGTCGGCCGCCCGCCTGTGGCAGCTGGCCGAGGTGCTGGAAGTGCCCGTCAGCTACTTCTACGAGGGCCTGACCCGCGACCAGCGCGAAAGCCTCGAGCGCGAGACGTCCTCGTCCTCGACGGAGACGCTGGCCAGCAAGGAAACCCAGGATCTGATCCATGCCTACTACCAGCTCGGTGAACGGCCCCGCCGCCGCCTGCTGGACCTCGCCAAGGCCATGAACGGCGAGATCGAGGCTTAAGTCAGACCTCCAGGCGGGGTAAGCCGGGGATCATGACGACCCTGGATCCTACCCGCCTCGCCGAGCTCGATGCGTTCCTGATCGAGCTGAACCGCGCCGCCGCCGGAGCCATCCTCCCCCTGTTCCGCGGCGAGCACGGCCTTACCAACAAGTTCGAGGTGGGGTTCGACCCCGTCACCGAAGCGGACAAGGGCGCCGAGCGCGCCATCCGCGCCCTCATCGCCGAGCGCTATCCCGAGCATGGCGTGATCGGCGAGGAGTACGGCGAGGACCGCCCGGACGCCGAGTTCGTCTGGGTGCTGGATCCCGTAGACGGGACAAGGGCGTTCATCGCCGGCCTGCCGCTCTGGACCACGCTCATCGGCCTGCGCTTCCAGGGATCGCCCGTGCTGGGCTCGATCGGCCAGTCGTACCTGGGCGAGATCTACATCGGCCACGCCGGCGGCTCGCGCCTGGTCACGGCGGCCGGCTCGAAGCCGCTGCAGGTCCGGCCCTGTCCCAGATTGACCGGCGCCATCATCGCCACCACCGACCCGGAGGCCTGCTTCAGCGGGGCCGAGCTGGGCGCCTGGACCCAGGTCCGCGCCGCCGCCCGCCTCGCCCGGCTGGGCTGCGACGCCTATGCCTACGCCATGGTGGCGGCGGGCACGATGGACATGGTGATCGAGGCTGGGCTGAAGAGCTGGGACATCGAGGCCGCGATCCCGGTGATCGCAGGCGCCGGCGGGCTCACCACCGACTGGCGGGGCGAGCCCGTGGGACGACACGGCGGACAGATCGTCATCGCGGGCGACCGCGCCTGCCTGGATGAGGCGCTGGTCGCCCTGAGACGCTCGGCGAACTAGCTACTTCTTCGCGGCCGGCGGCTTCTTGGCCGCGGGCTTCTTGGCGGCCGTGGCGGCCGGCTTCTTGGCCGCAGCGGGCTTGGCCGCAGGCTTCGCAGCCGGCTTGGGCGCAGCCGCCTTGGGAGCCGCCTTCGCCGCCGCGGGCTTGGCCGCCGGCTTCGCCGCAGGCTTCGCAGCCGCCTTGGGAGCCGCGGCCTTGGGTGCGGGCTTCGCCGCGGCCGCCTTGGCGGCCGGCTTGGCGGTCGCCTTCGGAGCCGCGGGCTTGGCAGCGGTCTTGGGCGCCGCCTTGGGCGCGGGCTTGGCCGCGGCGGGTTTCGCAGCCGGCTTGGCGGCCGCCTTGGCCGGAGCGGCCTTCTTCGCCGCGGGGGGCTTGGCCGCGGGCTTCGGGGCCGCAGCCTTCACAGTGGCGGGCTTCGCAGCGGCCGGCTTCGCTGCCGCGGGCTTGGCCGCCGCAGGCTTGGCCTTCGGCGCAGCCGCCTTCTTGGCGGCGGGCTTCTTCGCCGCCGCGGGCTTCGCGGCGGGGGCCGGCTTGGCCGCGGCCGGCGCGGGCGCCGCAGCGACCGGCGCAGGAGTCGGGGCCGGAGCCGGGGTCGGCGCGGGGGCCGGCGTCGGCTTGGGCGCCTCGGCGACCGGGGCAGGCTTGGGTGCGGCGGCCGGGGCCGGCGCGGGCTTCGGAGCTTCGGCGGGCTTCGGCGCGGCCTTGCCGGTGAGCGCGTCGAACACTCGCAGGAAGATGTTACGCATGTCGTCCGTCTCCATGAGGATTTCGTGGTAGGCGCCGGGCACGGTGATGAGGCGCCCCTGGGGGAGGTTCCGGGCCGCAGCGGCCTGGGCGGTGTTGTCGACGAGCCTGTCCTCGCCGGCGGAGACGATCTCCACCGGCACGGTGATCCCGCGCAGGCGTTCGGGCTTGCTGAGGAAGGCGGTGGCCCTGAGCGCGAAGTCCAGCCAGCCGTAGGTCGGGCTGCCCAGCGCCAGGTCTGGATTGGCGCGGATCTGCGCGCGATGGCGGGCGAAGCGGCGCGCGTCGTGCGTCAGCGCCGTGCCCTCGAAGGTGTCGTCGAACGGCTTGCCGGCCTGGCCCAGCGTATATTTCGACGAGCGGCCGAGCCGCAGGTTCACCCAGGTCAGGGCGCCCGCGGCGACCGGCGAAACCTTGCCGAACTGGATGCCCAGCATCGGCGCCGAAAGGCAGGCCCCTGCGAAGCGCCGCTCGCCGTTGGCCATGGCCAGCAGCGTCAGGCAGCCGCCCATCGAGTGGCCCACCGCGATCCACGGCTTGGGCAGCCGCGCCTCGTAGGCGCCGAGCAGCTTGCGGAAGTCCTCGAGGAACGCCTTGTAGCCCTTGGCGTGGCCCTTCAGGCGGTCGGGCAGCTCGCGCGCCGACAGCCCCTGGCCGCGCCAGTCGTGGGCGAGGACCACGAAACCGCGGTCCATGAAGTCGCGGATGGTCTCGAAGTATTTCTCGATCGGCTCGGTGCGGCCGCCCGATAGCACCACCGAACCGCGGGCCCGGCCAGGCGGGGTGAACAGGGCCGCGCGCAGCTTCACGCCGCCGGCGCCGGCATACCAGTCGGCCTCGGCGCCCGGTGGAACCGGGTCTTCGGGTGTGTCGACGAGGGGGGCGGGCTCGAACATGGCGGCCCTAGACAGCTCTCTCGAACAGGGCGCGCACTTCGGGCATCAGCCGCATCGCCAGACCCATGTCGGAGAGCTTCAGCCGGCCCGTCATCACCGCCCGCATCGGATCCAGCTCGCCCTTGCCGAGCTTCACCAGGTCGGAACGGCTAACGGACACGATCAGGTCCGCCGGGCGGTCGTCGTTGGTCACGGCGGCGCCGTCCACATGGATCACGCCTTCGCCCTTGAGGTCGAGCTTGACCGTACGGCCGAGGCCGTCGCCGGTCGCCGCGGCGCGGCGGATCCGGTCGGTCAATTCTTCCAAGGTCGCCATTGCCCCAAAAAGCTTTCGTGAATCAGGGCGAGCTTCGCTGCACGCGTCGGTCGTGTAAACCGCCCGTGACGACGTTACTTGGGTTTGACGAACTTGAGCGTCATTCGGTCGCTTTCCCCGATGGCGTCGTACTTTGCGTGGTCGAAGCTCGGATCGAAGGCCTCGCCCCGCGGCGACGAGCGGCGGACCGGCGGCAGGGTCCAGACGCCGAAGGGATGGTCGCGGGTGTCCCGGGGGTTGGCGTTGACCTCGCTGACGGCCGCCAGCTTGAAGCCCGCCTCCTGGCCCAGCTTGATCGCGTAGGCCTGGTCCACATAGCCGGTATCGGCCAGCAGGTCGGGCACGCCGCCGGGCGCGGCGCGATGCTCCTCCACGCCCAGGACGCCGCCCGGCTTCAGCGCCAGGAAGGCGTCGCGGAAGGCTTTTTCGGCGATGCCGGCCGCCATCCAGTTGTGCAGGTTGCGCAGGAAGAGCGCCAGGTCGGCGCTGCCCGCCGGGGCGACCGGGCCGCTGGTGGGGCCGAAGGCCGTGACCTCGACCTTGCCGTAGGGCGCCGCGCCCGTGGCGTACTTGGCGCGAAAGGCCTCGACCACCTGGGCGGCCGCCGGATCGGCGGGCTCGGCCAGCTGCAGGTGGGCGGCATAGAGCTTGCCGGCGGTGGCGTCGAGGAACGGCGCCAGGATCTCAGTGTACCAGCCGGCGCCCGGCCAGAACTCCACCACCGTGGCGCCCGGCTTCAGGCCCCAGAACGCCAGGGTCTCCGCCGGATGGCGCCAGCGGTCGCGGGCCCTGTCGGCGGCGCTGCGCCAGGGACCGGCCACGGCCTCGGCGATGGTCTTGGGCGGAGCGGCCTTGGGCGTCCTGGGGCCCGCCTGACAGCCGGCCAGGGCGGCCGCGCCCAGCAGCGCCGCGCGTCGGGAAAAGTGGATCATGGGCGCCGACTCACTCGCGAGCGCCCCCCGGCCGACCCGTGCGGCTACAGCTAGCGGGTCGGACGGGAAGGGTCAAAGCCGGGCTCAGCCGGCCTTGACGAAGCGCAGCGTCATGCGGTCGCTCTCGCCGATGGCGTCGTACTTCGTGCGGTCGAAGGCGGGGTCCGAACCCTGGCCGCCGGCCGTGGTCCAGCGCGACGGCGGCAAGGTCCACACCCCGAACGGGTGGTCCTTGGTGTCCTTGGGATTGGCGTTGACCTCGGACTTGGCGGCCAGCTTGAAGCCGGCCTTCTCCGCGGCCGCGATCACCGTGGCGGTGGAGACGTAGCCATTGCTCACGCCCGGCAGCTCGGGCTTCGGATCCGCGCGGTGTTCCTCGACCGCCAGCACGCCGCCCGGTTTCAGCACCGCGTGGGCGTCCTTCAGGACCTTGTCGAGCATGCCGTTCGGCATCCAGTTGTGGACGTTGCGGGCCGTGATCACCAGGTCGGCCGAGCCGGGCGGGCCCAGCGGTCCCGACACCGGGCCGAAGTTCACCAGCTTGACCGGGCCGTACTTGGCCGCGTCGCCGTACTTCGCCTCGAAGTTGGCGCGGCCCTTCTTCGCCCCGTCCGACAGCTTCGGATTGTCCAGGTCGGCGGCGGTGGCGACATAGGTCCCGCCGGTGGCCTTGGCGTAGGGCGCCAGGATCTCGGTCCAGTAGCCGCCGCCGGGCGACAGCTCGATCACCGTCTGCTTCGGCTTCAGGCCCCAGAAGGTCAGGGTCTCCACCGGGTGGCGCGCCGCGTCGCGGGCGGCGTTCTCAGGCGCCCGCTGGGCGCCGGCGACGGCGGCCTTGAGCTGGGCGTCACTGGCCTGGGCCGGGACCGCGGCGGCGAGGGCGAAGGCGACGGCGCAGGCCGAAGCGAGGCGGAGCATTGGGGGGATTCCTCCTGGTTGAGCGGCGCAAACCTAGGCTGCGAATTCATACGCGAACAGCCCCTTGAACCGCGATTTCCGATCCCCAACTCATGGCCTGGAGGCGCTGGATGTCCGGGCCTCCTGGGCTGCAGGCGACGCCAGACCGGGTCGCCGAGAGTCCATTCAGACAACGCAACCTTGCTTTGAAAGAAGGATGTGACCGCATGCGTACGATCGACTTCTCCCCCCTGTATCGCTCCGTCGTGGGCTTCGACCGCCTGGCCTCGCTGCTCGAGACCGCCGCCGCCGACGCCGCCACGGGCTATCCCCCCTACAACATCGAGCGCACCGACGAGAACGCGTACCGCATCGACATCGCGGTGGCCGGCTTCCGCCCGGAAGAGCTCAACGTCGAGGTGAAGGAGAACCTCCTCACCGTGACCGGCCGCAAGGCGGCCAACGACGACGCGAAGAAGTACCTGCACCGCGGCCTGGCCGAGCGGAACTTCGAGCGGCGTTTCCAGCTGGCCGATTATGTGATCGTCAGCGACGCGAACCTCGCCGACGGCCTGCTGTCGATCAGCCTGAAGCGCGAGCTGCCGGAGGCCCTGAAGCCCCGCACCGTGCAGATCAACAGCGCCGCTCAGCCGAGCCTGATCGAAGGCGAGAAGGCGGCCTAAGCGACGTCAAATTGCTCCCCATCGGGGGAGGAATTGGTTCTGATGAAGGCGGCGTCCCTGGCGGGCGCCGCCTTTTTCTATGCCGGGAGCTTGGCGCCGCGCAGGTCGGCGCCGTCGATGACCGCCCCGTCCATCAGGGCGCTCTGCAGCCGGGCGTAGCGCATCCGCGCGCCGGCGAGGTTGGTGGCGGTCGAGCGGCCGGGGGCGATCTCGAGCGGGGTCAGGTTGGCCTGGGAGAGGTCGGCGCGGGTCAGGTCGGCGCCGCCGAGACGCGCGCCGCGCAGATCGGCGCCGCGCAGGATCGCCCCGCGCAGGTCGCAGCCTTCCAGGTTGGCGCCCTGCAGGTGGACGCCGCTGAGGTCGACGCCGGCCAGGTTGGCGCCCTTGGCGCTGACCGCGGTCAGTTTCAGGCCCTTCAGCTCGTCCGCGACCGAGCGCAGGTCGGCTCCGTCGAGCCGCACCGGCGCGCCCTCGCGACCGCCCGAGGCCACCCAGGCGTCGTGCGCGCGGGCCTCGATCACCAGCCGGGCGGCGCGGGCCACATCGTCGCGCGAGGGCGGGGCGGCCACCTTGTCCAGCCCGGCGCCGCGGGTGCGGGCGGTGGTCAGGACCACGCCGGTCATGTCGGCGCCGCCGAAGCTGGCGTCCTCCAGGATCGCGCCCGAGACCTCGCTGCCCGCCATCAGGGCGCCGGAGAAGTTCGCGCCCTTGAGGTTGGCGTCGGTCAGCCGTGCGCCCGCGAGCGAGGCGTCGGAGAAATCGGCCTCGGCGGCGAACAGCCCGTCGAGGCGGGAGCGGTCCAGCGTGGCGCCCGACAGGTTCGCCCCATCGATCTCGCCGCCGCGATGCTCTTCCACCACCGCCGGGAAGCCGCGGGTCGGATGGGGCCGCGCCACGGAGCCGGGCCGAAAGTCGGCCTCGGTCAGGTCGGCGCCCGCCAGGTTCGCGCCCGAGAGGCAGGCGCCCCGCAGATTGGCCTTGCGCAGGTTGGCGTTCCGCAGGTCGGCGCGGCGCAGGTCGCAGCCCGCCAGGACAGCGCCGTCGAGCTGGGCGCCAGAGAGCCCGGCGCCGTCGAACACCGACCCCGAGAAGTCGCCGCCGGACAGCTTGCGGCCGGCGAGGTCCAGGCCGCTGAAATCCACGAACGGCAGGTGGGCGCGCTTGCCGCCCTTGCCCGCCAGGAAGCGCGCATGGTTGTCGAGCAGGATCGAGAGCTCGCCGTCACTGAGGCGCCGCCGTCCGGGCAGGTTCGGCTCGATGGGCTGGCCTTGGACGCGGATCACGGCGATGGCCTAGATCACTTCGTCCAGGCCGCGGGCGCCCTGCCGCAGGATGCCGGTGAAATCGGCCTGTTTCAGCAGGCAGCGCGTGAAGTTTGACCGGCTGAGGT
>Ga0209257_1002646_pt1 | contig 17231 bp, 22 predicted proteins | sample AraplaCvi_mCL_r2_FD_184277 | JGI IMG/M metagenome (GOLD analysis project Ga0209257, IMG submission 184277) | Arabidopsis root microbial communities from North Carolina, USA - plate scrape MF_Cvi_mCL_r2 (SPAdes) (version 2) | ecosystem: Host-associated > Plants > Roots > Endosphere | place: USA...
CCGACCTCTTCAACCGCCGCGATTTCGACGGCCTGCGCGCCCGCCTCGCGGACGACGTGCGTCTGGAGCTGGTCAGCCGCTTCCGCGTCGAGGGCCGCGAGACGGTGGGCTCCTACTTCGGCAACTACGCCGCCATCACCGACTGGCGGGCGGTCCCGGCGGAGATCGAGGGCCGCGCGGCCCTGGCCATTCATGCCCCCGACGATCCTTCCGGCCCGCCGCTCTATGTCATTCTGCTGTCGTGGCGCGGCGACCAGGTCGCGGCGATCCGCGACTTCCGCTACGCGCGGTATGTGACGGCCGACGTCGCGCCGCGGCCTACGCCACCGCCCGCGGCAGCTTGAACGTCACCGTCTCGCGCGCGGTGTCGATCTCCTCGACGGTCACCTCGAAGCTCTCGCCCAGGCGGTCGATCACGCCCTGAACCAGCACCTCCGGCGCCGACGCCCCGGCAGTGATGCCCAGCGTCCGCACGCCCGCCAGCCAGGCCAGGTCCAGGCCCCCGGCGTCGTCGATCAGATAGGCCTGCGCCCCCGACCGCCGGCCCACCTCGGCCAGCCGCACCGAGTTCGAGGAGTTGGCGCTGCCCAGCACCAGCAGCGCCTGCGAGCGCGCCGCGATCGCCTTCACCGCCTCCTGGCGGTTGGTGGTGGCGTAGCAGATGTCTTCCTTGTGCGGCGCGGCGATCTGCGGGAACCGCGCCCGCAGCGCCGCCACGATCTCGGCCGTGTCGTCCACCGACAGCGTCGTCTGGGTCACGAACGCCACATTGGCCGGATCGCGCGGCGTAAACGCCATCGCGTCCGCCACCGTCTCGATCAGCGCCACCGCCCCCTCGGGCAGCTGCCCCATGGTGCCCACCACCTCCGGGTGGCCGGCGTGGCCGATCAGCACGATCTCGCGCCCGGCGTCGAAGTGGCGGCCCGCCTCCACATGCACCTTCGAAACCAGCGGGCAGGTGGCGTCCAGGTACAGCATCCGCCGCGACTTCGCCTCGGCCGGCACCGACTTCGGCACCCCGTGCGCCGAGAACACCACCGGCCGGTCCGCCGGGCATTCGTCCAGCTCTTCCACGAACACCGCGCCCAGCGCCTTCAACCGGTCGACCACGTGGCGGTTGTGCACGATCTCGTGGCGCACATAGACCGGCGCCCCGTACTTGCCGATCGCCCGCTCCACGATCTGGATCGCCCGGTCCACCCCCGCGCAGAAGCCGCGCGGGCTGGCCAGCAGGACGGTAAGGGGCGGTCGGCTCGACATGCGCCGGAACCTAGTGCTCCGGCCCGTCCAGTTCCAGCACCCATCCGGCGAAGGCCGACAAGGCCCGCCTCCCGGGCGCCTAGTCGTCGAAGCCCACGAACACCGCCGCCTCGTCGACGGACTTGCGGCGCGAAACCACCGCATTCGCGGGGAACGTGTCGTTCGGATAGCCCATGGCGATGCAGATCATGATCACCTGGTCGTCGGGGATCCCGGCGTGCTCGCGCACCACCGGCGACTGCATGATGCCCTGGCTGTTGATCACGCAGCCCAGGCCCCGGGACCACGCCGCATTGACCAGCGCATTGGCCACCGCCCCGCAGTCGAAGGGCGCGATGTCCCCGCCGTGGATCGACCGGTCGTAGGTCACCACCACCGACACCGGCGCGTCGAACTGGCGGAAGCCGCGCAGCACCCAGTCCCTCCGCTGGTCCTGGTTGTGCCGCTCTATCCCCATGGCCGCGAACAGCTGCTTGGCGATCTCGATCTGCCGCTCCCGGTGGGGGCCCTCGTAGGCGCCGTGGCTGCGGAACTCGCGGCTGTCCGGCACGCCGGCCAGGTTGCGCTCTGTGTTGCCCGCGCGGATGCGGTCCAGCGGGTCGCCCGCCACCACATAGAAGTTCCACGGCTGGGTGTTCAGCGACGACGGCGCGCGCATCGCCATCTCCAGGACCTCGCGGATCACCGCCCTGGGCACCGGGTCGGGCCGGTAGCCCCGGATGCTGCGGCGGCCGAGGACCACGTCGTCATACGTCGGGGCGGGGCCGGTCTCAGAGGTCATGAAGCGTTCCGGGCATGGGCGGCGGGAGGGCGCCGCGCCGACAGTGGATCGGCACGCCGCCCTCAATTCAAGATGCCGCTGGGGAACGCCTCCCGGATCTGGGCCGCGACGGCGCGGCGGCGGCGGCGACGCCGCTCTCTGACGCCCTCGTTGTGCTAGCGGACCGCGCCTCGGGCCAGGGCGGCGAACGCCTCGGTCACCGCCGCTTCCGACACCGCCTCGGGGCTGAGGATCGCCTGATACACCAGGCCCATGGTCAGCGACTGGATGGCCGCGCAAGGCTGCCGGGCGGGATCGCCAGTTCGTCCCCATGCTGCGCCTCCAGTTGTGACGCCATGGTCTGGAAGAGCGCGGTGAAGCGCGCCGCCAGAACTGGGGTGAGGGCTAGGCGGGTTAGGCCTCAGCTGCGGCGAATCCCATCCTCGAGCGCGAAGAACTGTGGATTCCGCGACGCCATCGGGCCGCGAAGCTTATCGATCTCCGCTTCTGGCGCATGGATCTCGAACCTGATGATCTTTGCGATTTTCAGCGCTTGGCCAAGCAATTCAGCCACGTTCTCACGATGTGCGAGCAGGGCGGCGGCGTCTACGTATCCCTCGCGACAGTGGGCGACGTTGCCGCTGAAGGAGAAGGCGTAGTGCATGCAACCGGGCTCCGCGCGCGTCTTGGCGACGAGCTTCCGCGCCAGAGCTTTGAAAGCGTCAAGTTGCCCTTCTTGGACCTCGAAGTACGGCGCCATGGTGCAGCAGGTGTCTGGCGTGAAGCTGGCGCTGGATTTTGGCTCCGCCGCCCTGGTTGATCTGGATGAGGCGGCCATCGTCAAGCCGACGCCCGCCGCCGCGGCCAATCCCAAATCGCGCCTGCTCTGCATCCTGGCGATCTTCCTCTTGAGCATCCAAGCAACGCTCGGCGACCGCGGTCACGCGAGCCCGTCTCGCGTGTCGGGGCCATAGGCTCAGGCCGCGCCCGCCCCCAGTCAACATGTCCAGAGATACCGACTATTCAATGATCACCTGGCGCCAATGTGAAAGTCAGCTTTGCGGCTCGGCGCCATGGACCGAAGTCGACCCATTGCCGACGTTCGTGACAGTGAGAAACTCGTCGATCACCGCTCCGCTTCCAACTGGCGTCTCACGCTCCTGGCCACCGTGCTCTTTTGACGGGACCTTAGGAGTTCGGCGTCGGACTGATAGAGCCCCACAAGGTAGGCTTTATCGGCGGTAGATAGGCCGTCGAGGTCGGCGCTCGACGCGCAGTCCGCCCTGAGGGCGTCCAGGATGGTCGCGAGTTCGCGGCATTTCTCAGTCACCGGCGACCGCGCAAGGCTGAGCATCGCGACACCTTCGGCGATCTTCCCGATCGGTTGGCCGGCGACCTGAGTCACGTCGACGATGATGAGCACGGCTTCGAAACGGCTCGTTACCCCTGCCGAAAGGCGGCTGCCCGCGCGACCGCCCGGTGTTTGGATGAACTCCTCATCGAGGACGGCCGTGCTCTGGTACCGGCCTCCTGTCGCCGTCACGTACCAAGCCTGGATCGGTCCCTTGAACGTCGTGAGCCGCTCCGTCTGCGCGGCATAGTGAAAGCCGAGCATTCGCGGCCGCTTCCGGTCAACAGCGTCGAGGAGTTGCTGCGGCTGGTCCGTGACAAGCACGAAGACATTGCTGGCCCGGCACGGCGGGGCGCGGGGAGCGCCGACCTCGCCGGCGATGCGCCGGATCCGCGCTTCGACCGCGCCATTGAACGCGGCGGGCAGCCCCAGGACGCGCGGACAAGGCGGCTTCATCCAACGAGAGAGTTGCCCCGTTCGACCGGGTTCGCTGAGCGCACGGGTGAAGGCGCTGGCGAGCCTCTCAAGTTCCTTCGACCCCGGCTTCGTCGGAGCGGTGACGATCAATGGATCGACCGTGGTCGGCGGGGCCGCTTGGACTTCGGCGGGAGGTGCGAGACCCTGCGTCGGTTGTTGCGCGGCTGATCCTGAGCCTGCGATACACAAAGCGGCGACGAGGCCGTATGCAAGTCGCCGTCGGATCATCCCTTCACCTCGCTGCTCCCACGACCCTAACCTCTTGGCGAGGGGACGTCAGCCGTGCACGTCAAAGGTCCGCAACCCACCCCTCGCTGACTATCGGAACGTCCGCTGCGGGGCCGGTTCGCGAGCGTCCGCTTTCGCAACCGACGTCATCGACCGAAATCGACCCGTTGCGGACCTAACGAGCGCGAACACGCGGCGGGAGCCGTTTCAAGCCCACTCCTAGAGTGAAGAGCCCAGCGATGGCTGAGGTAGCCCAGGCGAGGTTCACCCCGCCTATGGCGTTCCCTTGTTCGATTGCGCTTAGCACCGCGCCGCCGCCCCACGCGGCACCACAGCCCACCAAGGCATAGGCCATCCATCGTGACGACGGAGAAATTGGTGCGGCGCAGGCGAGGGCAAGGACCACCATAAGTCCCGAGGCGAGCGTGACGCCCTGCATCGAAGATCGTCCTAGACCTTCAGCGACCTTCAATGGTCCGATTAGCCACACTGTAATCGCTTGGAGCAGCCAAACCACGCAGAGCACCAAGTTGGTAGGTGACTTGGTGATCATTTCTCGGCTCGCCCCCATCTACAGTCGCTACTGCAACGCTAGCTCGCACAGCGTCCGCAAACCACCCTTAGCGGACTCTTCAGGTGGTTTCAGCGACACTACCCGCTCTGTTGGTGAGCCGGTTGACCAGATGAAGTTCGACATCAACGTCATGATCTTTTCGAACCCATGGACTGCATGGGGTGACGCAGACGGGTGCCTCAGCCTTTCTCGCGAACCCGCAGCAGGAGACCGTGTCGAGCCGCTGTGCAGCCATCCGGTTCTACGTGCGGCGCTAGGTGAGGACGCCTTCTTCGTGACCAGCGTGATCGATCCGGCTCACGATGGCGGAAATCGCGCCGTGCTGTGTGAGGACATTGTCGCGAAATCCGCAAAGGCGGCAGAGGACGCGGCGCTGGCGCTCGAAAGCGACTTCGGCTTCACCTGCATCCCATACAACTAGCGGGGGCAGACACCGGCCTGTGGGTCCGCAACCCACCCTGGGCTGACATTCGCAGCGTGCTCTGATGGGCGCCGCGGCGAAGGCCCGCTCTGCGGTTTGGAGCCAACGACCGCAACCGACCCGTGTCGGAAGTTCGGCACGTCTGCTAGGCACCGTTTAGCGTGTGAGGGAAGGTCGGCTCGCCGCATCTAACCCATCGACGTCGGCAACCGCGTGTCCACCATGGCGACGCGCGAAATCGATGAATGCCTTGAACGCAGCGGTCGGGTTGCGCCGATTAGGGTAATAGAGACTCAAGGGCGGCAGCGTAGGCGTCCAGTCCTCCAGCACACGGACTAGGCGGCCTGCGTCGATGTCGTCTCGCACGTCCGACTCCATCGCCAGGGTGAGACCAACGGACGCCAGCGCCGCGGTGCGGGCGAGGCTCGCCTCGTCGAGGGTGAGCCCGCCTTCCACGTCGACATGGATCGCCTGCCCATCCTTCTCGAAGGGCCAGCGGTAGATCGCGCCATTGGGAAGGCGGACGCGGAGACAGGTGTGCGCGGTGAGGTCCTGCGGAATCTTCGGCGTCCCGCGCGCCTCCAGATAGCTCGGCGCGCCAACCACCACATTGCGGCGGGTGCCACCCAGCGGCAGGGCGATCATGTCGACGGGCACCAGATCCTCGCTGCGCACTCCAAGATCGAAGCCCCCCGCCACGATGTCGACCAGACGCCCCTCCGTGACGATGTCGATGTGGACCTGGGGGTGCAGGCGCTGGAACGGCAGGACGAGCGAGGAAAAGATCTCGCGCGCCGCCGTTGGAAAGGCGTTGATGCGCAGCGTGCCGGATGGCGTGGCCTGCTGGGAGCGGGCAGCCTCCATCGCCTCATGAATGTCGCGAACAGCGGGAGCGACCTGTTCGACGAACCGCTGACCAGCCTCGGTGAGGGACACGCTTCGCGTCGTGCGGTTGAAAAGTCGCACACCGAGCGCGCGCTCCAGCTTTCCGACCGCGTTGCTGAGGGCCGTGGTCGAGACCCCGAGCTCAACCGCCGCTGCACGGAATTTTCCCCGCCGGGCGACCATGAGAACGGCGTCCAGCTCGGTCAGGCTATGCTGCGCCATTGTCCCGATATTCGTGATGAGTCGTTCCGTTTTGTCCCGATTATGCCGCGGCCTGTCCATAGCTAACTTGGCTGGCAAGCGCACCCGCCGCCGCTTCCGGCGGCGAACTCCGCAAGCAGGACAGGACAGATGCCGCTCGAACTTCCATCTCCGATCGCCGCCTATGTGGCGGCCAACGCTCAGCTCGATGTCGACGGCATGCTCCAGCCGTTCACGGCGGACGCCGTCCTTCGCGACAACGGCGCGGTCTTTAGCGGGCACGCTGAAATCCGCCGTCTGCTCGAAGAGGCGGTTGTTCCCGTGAAGGCGATCTTCGCGCCGGACACCGCGCGCCAGGACGGCGGTCGGGTCGTCGTCGAGGGCCCCGCCCATGGCGACTTTCCGGGAAGCCCGATCCGCTTCACCTACCGCTTCACCCTCGAAGGTGACGCCATCAAGGCCCTGGAGATCACGGCATGACCGGCAACTGTGACGCAACCGAGTTCGCCGGCAAGCGCGTGCTCATCAGCGGCGGCACGAAGGGTCTCGGCCGCGCTGCCGTCGATCGATTCCTGGCTGGCGGCGCCCGGGTGATCACTTCCGCCCGCGGAACCTTGGAGCCCATCGACGGCGTCGAGTTCGTCCAGGCGGACCTGACCACGGCCGAGGGCGGCGAAGCCCTCGCGAAGGCGGCGCTGGAACGGCTGGGCGGCGTCGACATCCTGGCTCACGTCATCGGCGGCTCGACGACGCCGGGCGGCGGCTTCTTGGCCCTGACGGACGATCACTGGCTGTCCGAGCTGAACCTGAATCTTCTGGCCACGGTTCGTCTGGATCGGCTTCTGATCCCGCAGATGATCGGGCGCGGCGCCGGCGCCGTGGTGCATGTCACCTCCATCCAGTCGGTTCTGCCGCTGCCGGAAGCGACCACGGCCTACGCCGCCGCCAAAGCCGCGCTCAGGACCTACAGCAAGTCGATCTCGAAGGAGCTTGGGCCGAAGGGCGTGCGGGTTAACGTCGTCTCCCCCGGCTGGATTATGACCGAAGCAACCACCGACTTTCTGCAACGTCTGCAGGCCGCCAATGGCGGCACGATCGAGGAGGCGCAGCAGGCTGTTCTCGACGGTCTGGGGGGTATCGCCATTGGCCGCGGCGCCAAACCCTACGAGGTGGCCGACCTTATCGCCTACCTGGCATCGGATCGTGCCGCCGCGATCCACGGCGCTGAGTTTGTCGTCGATGGCGGCACGGTTCCTACCGTCTGACCTTACGAGCGCGCCCGCCTCGGTTTTCGATCGAGAGCAGACGCGCTCTGTTGAGTGTCAGAAGTCCGCTTTTCAGCCCGTGTCGAAGGTCCGCAATCCACCCCTCGCTGACTATCGGAACGTCCGCTGCGGGGCCGGTTCGCGAGCGTCCGCTTTCGCAACCGACGTCATCGACCGAGATCGACCCTTAGCGGACCTTGGTCTTCGGACGCGATGACGAGGCTTCATCCCAATCCCGTACTGTCCAGCTGTCAGCTGGACCAAGGAGTTCCGCGTGATCCTCGACAATCGCGTCGCCATAGCTGGCCCACGGCGCAGCCGCAGTCACAACCCAGAGGCATTCGCTCTCGTTGGGGCCCACGAAGCCTTGCGGTTGCTCCATTATTTCGCCCGGCGCGAAATGGCTTTCGACGAGATACGACGACGGTGTGAGTTCGCCCCAATCGCCGAGGGCCTTCACCGCCTCGACCAAGCGAGCCAAACGGGTCGGGTCCACATTGAAGGTGATGAGAAGCGCCATGCCGTCCCTGACTGTTGAACTGACAGTCTAGCTCCCCAAGGTCGCCTCTCCACCCCTCGCTGACTTTCGGAACGTCCGCTGCGGGGCCGGTTCGCGAGCATCCGCCTTCGTGACCGACGTCATCGACCGAGATCGACCCGCAGCCGAACTTCGGAACCTGGCCCCTTGGCCCCTCTGGGCCAATCGACATCTGCCGCCCGGAAGCGCAGTGTCGACCTGCTGACCGCCGGAGCTCGCATCATGCCGAAGTTCCTCATCGAAGCGTCCTACACCGCCGAGGGTCTCAAGGGCCTGCAGAAGGACAAGGCCTCCGGCCGAGTGGCGGCGCTCACCAAAGCTGTGCAGTCGCTAGGCGGCACCTTGGAGTTCATGCATTTCGCGCTCGGGAAAGACGACGTGATCATTGTTGTCGATCTGCCGGATGCTGGCGCCGCAGCGGCGCTCGGCACGGCGGCGTCGGCCTCGGGCCTGGTGCGCACCAGCACCACGGCTCTGCTGACAGCCGCCGAGATGGACCAGGCGTTGACCAGGAGCCCCGCCTACCGCGGACCTGGCCAATAGGTCTTCACAGTCGAGGTCTGCGAGTGACCGCTTCCGATCCATCGCTGATGTTAGCCAGACGCGCGCTCCTTGGATGTCGTCGGCCGATTCACCCGCCCTCCGATAGCCAGCCACACCTGGCGCCAAACAGGCGCGCCATAGACCCACAGGGAATAGATCCAACCAAGGCTGACAACGAGATGGATAAGCGTCGTGAGCGGAAAGGGTCTGATGGCGACGTTGCAGCCGCCCGCATGTTCATATTTTGTCTTCACCTTCCCCGCGAAGCGGCGGGAGGTGAAGGTCGGCGTTCCACCCCATTCAGACCTCGACATGTCTGCTAGCTGCTGCGCCGGGCCCGTGACCGTCACGCGCTCGCAGTCAGGGTGGCGAGCAGTTCGTCCAGCTGCCCGAACTGCTCGGGCAGCCCGTCCTCCGCCCCGCGGTTCGCCTCGAGCGCTTCCTTCGAGGGATAGAGTTCGTGCAGGACCAGCAGCGTCTGGCCGTCCTTTTCCTCGAAGGTCACCGTGGTGACGGCGGCGTCCTCGGTTTCGTCGTTGGTCCAGACGAGGCGCGAGGGCGGCGTCACTTCGAGATACTTGCCGAAGAACGCGAAGGAGGTGGCGGCGTCCTGTCCGAACGCGAGGCGATACGTGCCCCCGGTGCGGACATCCATCTCGCAGGACAGGATGGGCACGCCCATCGACTTGGGCGCCCACCACCGCATGAACAGCTCGGGCTTGGTCCAGGCCTCGAACACGATGCGCGCCGGGCCGTTGAAGGTGCGGGTGACGACGAGCTCGCGCTCGGACGTCCGTTCGATGTTCGTGCGGTTATCCATCGATCTTCTCCCTGCGTTTCAATTGCTCGACGACCTCGTCCAACGCGTCGAAGCGTGCGGCCCAGACCTGGCGATAGCTCTCGATCCAGGCGGCCTCTTCCTCGAGCCGGCGCAGGCCGAGCCGGCACGTCCGCACCCGCCCGACCTTCTGCGTGGTGACGAACCCTGCCCGCTCCAGGACGCCGACGTGCTTCTTCATGCCCGTCAGGGTCATGTGGAACTTGTCGGCGAGCTCCGTGATCGACGCGTCCGAACGTCCGAGCTGCTCCAGGACGCCGCGTCGGGTGGCGTCCGAGAGCGCGGCGAACGAAGCGTCGAGGCGAGTTGTTTCATACTGAACCATGAGGTTCAGTTTTTAGCTTGCGGATTTGCGACATGCAAGGGGCGGTCGAGCGCGCGCCGAAACCGTCACGCATTGGCGGGCCGGCGCCGATGAGGCCGAGGGCCGCGTTGCAGCCATAGTCCTCAGGCTGTACTTAGCCCCCTGACCCCGCGACGTCCTCGCGGCCCTTCTTGTTGGACGCCTTCCATGCGCCGCCAAATGCTCCTCGCCGCTGCCGTCATGGCGGCGCTCACCGCTGTCCCCACGATGTCGTACGCCCAGGGCCGACGCGATCCGGAGGCTGACCAGCGCAAGCAGCAGGAAGAGGCCGCCAAGAAGCGCAAGCAGAAGGAGGAGTGGGGCGACAACCAGGCTCCGCTGCAGGCGCTGCGCAACGCCGGCCCCTGCCCGTTCGTGAAGTCGCTGTACGACGCGACCCGCTACGTCGAGTTCAAGGAGGCCCGCGAGGCCTCCGCCAACGTCGCCTGGTCGGGCGAGATCCAGGGCATCTCGGCCGGCTGCGCCTACAAGGACGACCAGCCGATCCAGGTGCGGATGGAGGTGCTGTTCGAGGTGGGCAAGGGCCCGCAGGCCACGGGCCGCCAGAAGACCTTCAAGTATTGGGTGGCGGTCACCGACCGCAACAAGTCGGTGCTGGCCAAAGAGACCTTCGAGCTGCCGGTGACCTTCCCGGAGGGCGAGGACCGCCTCTACGTCACCGAGAACATCAACAACATCACCATCCCGCGCGCGGCGGTCACCACCTCGGGCTCGAACTTCGAGATCCTGGTGGGCTTCGACGTGACGCCGCAGATGGCGGCCTTCAACCGTGACGGCAAACGCTTCCGCCTCAACGTCGGCCAGGCGAGCAACACGCCGAACCCATGAGCGACCTGAAATCGGCCCTGGGCGAGGCGGTCGAGGCCGCCTTCGCCGCCGTTGGCGCGCCTCCCGAACTGGGCCGCGTCACGCCCTCCGACCGGCCCGACCTCGCCGACTTCCAGTCCAACGGCGCCTTGGCGGCCGCCAAGCGCCTGGGCAAGAACCCGCGCGAGATCGCCACGGCCGTGGTCGAGAAGCTGGCGGGCGACCCGCGCCTGGCCTCGGTCGAGATCGCCGGCCCCGGCTTCATCAACCTGAAGGTGGCCGACGCCGCCCTCTCCGACCGCGCCAACGCCATCGCCGTCCAGGCCCGCGCCGGCGCCGAGACCGTGAAGCATCCCCGCAAGGTCATCGTCGACTACGGCGGCCCCAACGTCGCCAAGCCGATGCACGTGGGCCACCTGCGCGCCTCGATCATCGGCGAATCGATCAAGCGCCTCTACCGCTTCCGCGGCGACCAGGTGGTGGGCGACGCCCACTTCGGCGACTGGGGCTACCAGATGGGCCTGCTGATCGGCGCCGTCATGGACGAGAACCCGGCCATCGCCGCGGTGGTCGAGGCGATCAACGCCGGCCAGCCCGGGGACGTCGCGGCCTTCGCCGCCGTCAGCCTCGCCGACCTCGACCGGCTCTATCCCGAGGCCGCCGCCAAGGCGAAGTCCGACACCGACTACCGCGACCGCGCGCGCAAGATCACCGCGGCGCTGCAGACCAAGCAGCCCGGCTACTACGCGCTCTGGGAACGCTTCCGCGACGTGACCCGCGTCGCCCTCGAGCGCGACTTCCACGCCCTGGGCGTCGACTTCGACTGGTGGAAGGGCGAGAGCGACGTCGAGCACCTGATCGAGCCCATGGTCGCCGAGCTCGACGCCATGGGCCTCCTGGTCGACGACCAGGGCGCCCGGATCATCCGGGTCGCCAGGGACGGCGACAAGCGCGAGCTGCCGCCCCTGCTCGTGGTCTCGTCCGAGGGCTCGGCGATGTACGGCACCACCGACCTCGCGACGATCCTCGACCGCAAGCAGGCGTTCGGCCCCGACCTGGTCATCTACTGCGTCGACCAGCGCCAGGCCGACCACTTCGAGATCGTGTTCCGCGCCGCCTGCCAGGCGAACTACGCCGCCGAGGGCCAGCTGGAGCACATCGGCTTCGGCACCATGAACGGGACTGACGGCAAGCCTTTCAAGACCCGCGAGGGCGGCGTCCTGAAGCTGAACGACCTGATCGAGATGACCCGGACCAAGGCCCGCGAGCGCCTGCACGAGGCGGGCCTGGGCGAGAACCTGCCCGCCGAAGAGTTCGAGGAGATCGCCGGCAAGGTGGCTGTGGCCGCGCTGAAGTTCGCCGACCTGCAGAACTTCCGCGGCACCTCCTACGTCTTTGACCTCGACCGCTTCACCAGCTTCGAGGGCAAGACCGGCCCTTACCTGCTCTACCAGGCGGTCCGGGTGAAGAGCCTGCTCCGCCGCGCCGAGGCCGAGGGCGCCACGGCCGGCCCGGTCACGGTAGCCGAGCCCGCCGAGCGGGACCTGGTCCTGACCCTGGACGCCTTCGACGCCGCGCTGACCGAGGCCTACGACAAGAAGGCCCCGAACGCGCTGGCCGAGCACGCCTACCGCCTGAGCCAGGCCTTCTCGAAGTTCTACGCCGCCTGCCCGATCATGCAGTCGGAGCCGGCGATCCGAGCCTCGCGCCTGACCCTGGCCAGCGCCGCCCTGCGCCAACTCGAACTGGCCCTCGACCTCCTGGGAATCGCCACGCCGGAGCGGATGTAGCCGCGCCTAGCGGTTGGCGAGCACGTGCTCCACCCCGGCGACCGCCCGGTCGCCGAGGGTCAGGCCCAGCATGGTCGTGTGGCTGGCGGCGTCGATGTTCTCGACCATCCCCGCGCGCGACGCCTTCGCCGGCGCCTGGCGCACGGCGTTCCAGGCCGCCATCTGCGGCGACGGCGGACCCGCCGTGATCACCGCCACCGGCCACTCGGGCTTCAGCTCGCCGGCCGCCGCGGCCTGCTCCGCCGCCGCCCGCCAACTCAGCACCTCGGCATAGGCCGTCCGGCTCTGGGTCGGCGAGATGAACCCGCGCCGCTTCTCCGCCTTGCCGGCCGGCGGCAGGCCGATGCGGTCGCCGAGGGGATACAGCGGCGCCTTCAGCCAGCCCGCCATGGCGCCCAGCCGCGCCAGTCCGGTCATGCGGTCGATGAACTTCGCCGCCCCCGGCTGCCCGATCATTTCGGGCGTCGCCGCGTCCAGCAGCACCAGGCCGACCACCTTGTCCGGATTGCGCAGCGCGAACTGCCGCACATAGAGCCCGGCCATGGAGTGGCCCATCAGGATGAACGGCCCGCTCTCGCCAGACCGCGCGACCAGCGCCTCCAGATCGGCCGTGATCGCATCGCCGTCCCGCGGCTCCGGGCCCGGATCGGAATAGCCCATCCCCGCCCGGTCGTAGGCGCACGAGCGCATCCCCCGGGCGCCGAGCTTCTGCTGGATCGCCGCGAAGTCCGCCGCCCCGCTGAACGCGCCCGCCTCCATCCAGACGACCGGCGTCGCCGCCGCCTTCGGCCCCTCGCAGACCAGCCGCAGCCGCCGCCCGCCGATGTCCACCATGTCGCCGCGCGGCCCGTGCTGGCGCGCCGCCGCCTCCACGGCCACAGCCGCACTCGCCCACGCGGCGGCCAGGACCAGGACGGCGAACAGGATGAGGCGCAGCATCTCCCATCCGTAGATCGGTTGCGGCGGGATTGTCACCGGCGCGATCTTCCCGCATGTGCGAAGCCGCTCATTGGGAGGAGACGCCGCATGTTTTCGCACATCATGATCGGGACCAACGACCTGGACCGCGCCAAGGCCTTCTACGACGTGCTGCTGGGCACGCTCGGGGTGCCGCCGGCCTTCGTCGACCGCCACCGCATCTTCTACCGCACCCCCACCGGCATCTTCGCCGTCTCCCTGCCGATCAACGGCGAGCCGGCCAGCGCGCCAAACGGCGGCACCATCGGCTTCGCCTGCGAGTCCGCGGCCCAGGCCGACGCCTGGCACGCCGCCGGCGTCGCCAACGGCGGGACCACCTGCGAGGACCCGCCGGGCGTGCGCGAAGGCCCCGCCGGCAAGATGTACCTCGCCTACCTGCGCGACCCGGACGGCAACAAGCTCTGCGCCCTGCACCGGATGTAACGCCGTTCATCTGAGGGTCAGGCCCGGGCGGGTATCTGGCCGGTCTTCCATGGCGCCCGGCTTGCATGCCGAGCCCATGGAAGCCCGTTCCTGGACTGCGTCCGCGCGATGACCAACGACGACATCACCCTCGAGATCGGCCGCCGGCTCGCCGAGCGCCGCCGGGACCTGGACCTCTCCCTGGCCGATGTCGCCCGCCGCTGCGGCGTCAGCCTGCAGCAGATCCACAAGTACGAGCGGGCGCAGAGCACCATGTCCGCGCCGATGCTGTTCCGCCTGTCCCGCTGCCTCGGCGTGCCGGTCGGCTATTTCTTCAAGACCCTCGAGGTCGAGGCCACGGCCGACGCCTGATCACAGAATGGCCCCCGATCCGGGGCTGGAGGATCGGGGGCCTTGGGCTGTCTCGACGGGGGCTGGAAATCTCTCCGTCGAGGGGAAAACTTCAACTGGCGTGAGAAAGTTGCCTGCCGCGCGGACTTTTTTCGCACCGCACAGCATGAGGCCCCGGCGTCGCCGCCGGGGCCTGTCGCGCGTCGAAGCGCAGGTCGGGCTCTAGGCGGCCGCGAGCAGATGGCGGCGGCGGCCGCGCAGCAGCGAACCCACCCCGCCGAAGCCCATGATCATCAGCGCCCAGGCGCCCGGCTCCGGCACCAGGGCAGCGCTCTCGAAGGTCGCCGTGCCGCCGAACACGGCCTGCGCCCCGCCCGTGCCCGAGACTGTCAGCACCTGCGGCCCATCCACGATCACCGGGAACGCCCCGCTGACGCTGGCCACCGCATTGCCGCTCGCGCCCACCGGCGTGTTCGTCACGGGGATGGTGACCCCGTTGAACGTGAACGAGGTCACGATCAGCGAGCTGTTCTCCGCAAAGCCGATGGAGCTCAGCGTGAAGCCCGCGATGCCGGTCGGCAGCTCGAAGCTGAAGGTGTCGGTGAACGCGCCGGTGCCGGCGTCGAAGCTGTGGGTCGTCGCCGTCTGGCCGGCGATCGTTTCCGCGCCGTCGACGCCCAGCCCGTTGTCGCCGAAGACCACCGAGATTCCGCCGGTCGGAGACGTGGTCCAGGGATCGACATAGGTCGCCGCCGAGGCGCCGCCGCCAGCGGCTAGGCATGCGGCAACCGTCGCCGCCGCGAGTTTCGTGTACGCTTTCATGGACAGCCCTTTACTGGTGGGGGAAGAGGCGCACGGCGAACCCATCGACGTGCCGGCCCGCACTTCCAACCCCGCCGAAATGGCGAATGTTCCCCGCACCGCAGCAAAACGAGTCGGAACCCCGACTCTGCCGGCTCAGGTCCCCTTGGGCCGCGGCAGGCTGAACAGGTCCCGCTCCACGCGCCGGACGTCGGCGGCCTCCACCAGCCGTTCCCGCGGACCGGCCAGGCCGCCGCCGGTGAGGGTGAGCCGGAACGGGACCAGCACCGAGCCCGCCCGGCGGTAGTCCGCCATCTCCACCGTCGCCGGCCGTGCGCCGGTCCCGACCATCCGGCTCGCCAGGCCGGTCCCGCGGTCGAACCACAGCTCGCGCGCCTCGCCGCCGGCCGGCTGGATCCGCACCACGTCGAACGTCCGCCCCTCGCCCTTGCGCACGCCCACATAGGCGCTGCGCAAGTCGAACCGGCTCGGGAAGAAGTAGCCGTAGGCGGCGAAATAGGCGTCCGCCCGCGCCTCGGTCAGCACCGGCGCCGTCTCGCGCGCCCGGTCCATCCCCTGCGGCAGCAGGCTCCAGGCGCCGAAGCCGTTGTAGCCCCGCACCACCTTGCCGGCCGGCGTCTGGGTCTCGCTGCGCACGCCATAGCGCACCAGGTCCACCCACCGCTCATACCGCTGTCCCGCCTCCGAGCCCGTCTCGTGCAGGCCGGCCAGTTTGCTCCACGCCGCCCCGCCCGAGGCCTGCCGCGCCCGGTCCAGCACCCGTTTCACCGCTGGCGCATGCTGCGCCTGGGCCCCGCCGCCCGCGGCCGTCGCCGCCAGGCCCGTCAAGAAAATCCGCCGCGTCCACATCCCGCCCGAACCAAACCGCCAAGCATGTCCAGATTGCGGCTGTGTTGGCAGTTGCCGCGCGCCGCGCCGCCTGATCCTCTAGCCTCGTGACCGCCACCTTGACCATCGCCCCCGCCGCCACGCCGGACGACCTTCGCACCGTCGCCGCCCTCTTCGACGCCTACGCCCGCGCGCTGCCGGTCGACCTCGGCTACCAGGACTTCGCCGCCGAGCTCGCCGGCCTCCCCGGCAAGTACGCCCCGCCCAAGGGTGAACTGCTCCTCGCCCGCGACGCCCATGGCCGGCCGCTCGGCTGCGCCGCCCTGCGCCCCCTCGCCGAGGACGGCGTCTGCGAGATGAAGCGCCTCTACCTCGCCCCGGAGGCCCGCGGCCTGGGCCTCGGCCGCGCCTTGGCCGACGCCGTCGTCCAGGCCGCCCGCCGCCTCGGCTACCGCGAACTGCGCCTCGACACCCTGGCGTCGATGGACGCGGCCATCGCCCTCTACGAACGCCTGGGCTTCACCCGCATCGCCCCCTACTACGCCCCCACCCCGGACGGCACCGTGTTCATGGCGCTGCGGCTATAGCCCCCAGCGGACGCAGCGAGCGTCAGGGCGGGGTGGTTTGCTGACCTTCACCTCCCCCGCGCAGCGGCGGAAGGGGGACCGCCCGCCGAAGCCGGCCCTGGCCGGCTGCAGAGCGGGGGGTGGAGGAGACGAGGGACCGCTCAGGACGTCCGGCGGCGCAACCCGGCCCTTCTCCCCCTGTGGGAGAAGGACAGCCTCCCTACTGGCTGCCGCCGACCTGCTCCGTTCGTGTGGTTCGTGGTCGCGTCTTACCGACGCTGACCCGCCCCCGCAGCGGGCATCTTCACGCCCCCCACCCCGCGCACGGCATTGCGCGTTGACTCGCCGCGCCCCTTCCAACACAACCCACCCAACTCTCGCGGGAGAGGCCGGGTCATCGCATCCGGCGCCGAAGGCGCAACCGCCCCGGAAACGCTCAGGCAAAAGGACCGCGACGGGCTGATGAACGCTGGAAAGTTCCTCCTTCGCTCCTGACGGAGCTTCGGAGGACGCCGAAGGAGCAGGGGATCGCCGCTACGGCGCTCCGAAATCTCTCAGGCTCAAGGGACAGCGGGGGCGTGCGACGTCGGGACTCTGTCCCGCCGCGCGCCGGATCGTCAGCCGAGGTCACCCGTGTCCGATACCGCCACCGACTCCCTGAAGGCCACCCCGCTCACCGAGGCCCATATCGCGCTCGGCGCCCGCATGGTCCCGTTCGCCGGCTACACCATGCCCGTCCAGTACCCCGACGGCGTGATGAAGGAGCACCTCTGGACCCGCGAACACGCCGGCCTGTTCGACGTCAGCCACATGGGCCAGGCCCGCCTGCGCGGCGTCTCCCCGCTCTCGGCCTTCGAGGAGGTCGTGCCCGGCGACTACATCGGCCTGAAGCCCGGCAAGCAGAAGTACTCCGTCCTGCTCAACAAGAAGGGCGGCATCGTCGACGACCTGATGGCCGGGCGTCCTGATGACGACGGCCTGT
>Ga0209257_1002650_pt1 | contig 17204 bp, 21 predicted proteins | sample AraplaCvi_mCL_r2_FD_184277 | JGI IMG/M metagenome (GOLD analysis project Ga0209257, IMG submission 184277) | Arabidopsis root microbial communities from North Carolina, USA - plate scrape MF_Cvi_mCL_r2 (SPAdes) (version 2) | ecosystem: Host-associated > Plants > Roots > Endosphere | place: USA...
AACTGCCGCCCAGCCTGTCCCTCGATGATTGCCTGGACAAGATACAGTCCCGGACCTTCCGCTTCTTCTGGGACGGTGCCCATCCCGAATCGGGGCTGCCGTTCGACAAATGCTTTGTCTCCGGCGCACCCTCCCCGAATATGGTTTCGATCAGCGGCGTCGGCTTCGGGGTGCTTGCCATCATCGTCGCCTCCGAACGCCAGTGGATCACGCGGTCGCAGGCGCTGGCGCGCATATCGACCATCATCGATCGTTTGAGGCATTCGCCGACATTCCACGGTGCCTTCGCGCATTTCATCGACGGCTCCACGAGCGACGTCATCCGCTTTTCCGGACGTGACGACGGCGGCGACCTCGTCGAAACGACGCTGCTGCTGCAGGGCCTGATCTGCGCGCGGGAATATTTCGCCGGAGAGACCACCCGGGAAGAGAAATTGCGCGCGGATGTCACGCGATTGTTCGACGAGGTGGAGTGGGACTGGTTCACCCGCGGCAAGGACGACGCACTCTACTGGCATTGGAGCCCGAATTACGACTGGGCGATGAACCTGCCAATCCGCGGCTGGAACGAGGCCTTGTCCTGTTATGTCCTGGCGGCAGGCTCGGACACCCATCCGATCAGGCCGGAAAGCTACCATGCGGGCTGGGCGCGATCGGGCGCCATGCTGAACGGCGAGACCTATCTCGGAACGAAGCTTCCGCTGGGCGAGCCCTATGGCGGCCCGCTGTTCATCTCGCATTATTCCTTCTGCGCGCTGGATCCGCGCGGCCTGAGCGACCGCTATTGCAGCAACTACCGCGACCAGGCCGTGGCGCATACGCGCATCAACCACGACTATTGTTTGACCGTGCCCGACTATGCCGGTGCCGGGGTCTGGGGCCTCAGCGCATCCGACGGGCCGCAGGGTTACGGCGCCCATTCGCCGACATTCGATCGCGGCGTCATCGCCCCGACCGCGGCCCTCTCGAGCTTCCCCTTCCTGCCTGCCGAGGCGGAAAGCGCCATGCGCGCATTGCTTCACTACGGCGACGGCAAGCTGCTCGGCGCATTCGGCTTTGTCGATTCGTTCGCCCCGAAGACGGGCTGGGTGGCCGGCACCTATCTCGCGATCGATCAGGGCCCGATCATCGCGATGATCGAGAACTATCGATCCGGTCTGCTGTGGCGCCTGTTCATGAACGCGCCGGAGGTTCGCCGTGGTCTCAGCCGTTTGGGGTTCACGTCGGCCGGCCATTCCATAACGCCTGAAATGCCTATTTCAGTCGCTTGAACGTCCATTTCACCACGTAGTCGCCGTTGCGCTTCATCTTGGTCTTCGTCCGCACCTCGACCGGCCCGCCAAGCTTTGCCTCGGCATCTTCGAAGGCCTGGCGCGCCTCGGCGATGGCCTTGTGATAGGCGCTGTTGTCGCGTCTGGGGCTTTCGGCGACCGCCTTTATAACGGCGTCCATGTCCGGCTTGTCTTCGGCCATTCCGTGGGTTCTTCCTCGTCGCTTGCGATGCGACGGCCTTTATCGATATGAAAATAGCCGGATTTACCGCTCGGTGAGCTTCAGCTCGATGCGGCGGTTCTGGGAGCGGGCCTCGGGCGTATCGCCCGGCGCGATCGGCTGGAACTCGCCGAAACCGGCCGCGACCAGCCGGTTGGCCGGCACGCCCTTGGAGATCAGGTATTTGACCACCGACGTGGCGCGGGCCGAGGAAAGCTCCCAGTTGTCCCGGTAGCGGCCGGTGCCGGAAAGCGGCGAATTGTCGGTATGGCCGTCGACGCGCAGCACCCAGTTGATCTCGGCCGGGATTTCCTTGGCAAGGTCGAGAAGCGCGGCCGCAAGCTTGTCCATCTCCACCCGGCCGGCCGGGTCGAGTTCGTTGCCGCCGACGGGGAAGAGCACTTCCGACTGGAACACGAAACGGTCGCCGACGATGCGGATGTTCTCCCGGTCCGACAGGATCTCCCTGAGCCGGCCGAAGAAGTCCGAGCGGTAGCGGTTGAGCTCCTGGACGCGCTGCGCCAGCGCGACGTTGAGGCGCCGGCCGAGATCGGAGATCTGCGCCTGCGAAGAGGCGTCCTTGGCTTCCGAGGCCTGCAGCGCCTGTTCGACGGCGGCGATCTGGGCACGGAGGGCGGCGATCTGCTGGTTGAGCAGCTCGACCTGGCTTGCGGCGCGCGCGCTCAGCTGCTGTTCCTGGTTGAGCTGGTTGGTGAGGTCGCCGATGCGGGCATTGGCGGCGCTGCTATTGCCGGTTCCCTGGTTCAGGAGCTGCTGCAGGCGCGAGCGGTCGGCTTCGGCGGTGGCGAGCGACGACTGCAGGTTCGCCAGCTGATCCTCGGCATCCTGGTTGTTGCTCTTTTCGAGCGCCAGAAGCTGGGTGAGTTCGGCGATCTGGCCATTCAGCCGGTTGAGCACCTCGTCGCGGCCGGTGATTTCGCGGCTGAGCAGGAACTGCGCCAGCACGAAGACCGTAAGCAGGAACATGATGGCGAGCAGCAGCGTGGAAAGCGCATCCACGAAACCCGGCCAATAGTCGACCCCCCGCTCGCGACGGCGGTTCTTGCCGAGCGCCATCGCTTACTTCCCCCCGATCTTGTCGGAAAGCCGGTCGAGCGTGCGGCGAAGCGCCTTTGATTCTTCCTGTTGCGCCTCGATCCAGTCGCGCAGCATCTGCTGTTCGTTGCGCATGTTCTTTACCAGGCCCTGAATGCCCTCGGCGAGATTGGCCATGGCCGACAGCGACCGTTCGTTCTGCTGGGCATCGACCGGCCCCTTGGTCTGGGCGGAAGCCAGAGCGCGCAGCTGTTCGGTCAGCGCCCTGATATCGTCGGAGGAGCCGCTCGCGATGGTTTCGGCGACGACCGGCGGCATGTCCGATCCGAGATCGGTCACCGAGGACAGCCAGTTTTCCAGTTCCGTATAGAAGCGGTTCTGGGCACGGCCGGCCTGCAGGTCGAGAAAGCCCAATATCAGCGAGCCGGAAAGGCCGAGCAGCGACGACGAGAACGCCGTGCCCATGCCGGAGAGCGGCTGGGCAAGACCGCTCTTGATGGCCGCGAGCACATCGTTGGAACTGCCGGAATTCGGATCGAGCGCCCCGATGACGTTGCTGATCGAGCCGATCGTTTCAATGAGGCCCCAGAACGTGCCCAGCAGGCCGAGGAAGACGAGCAGGCCGATCAAGTACCGCGACGTGTCGCGTGATTCGTCGAGGCGCGTACCGATCGAATCGAGGATCGAGCGGAAGGCGTTGGTCGACAACGCCATCTTGCGGCGGCCGCCGATCAGCGTGCGCATCGGCGCGAGCAGGCGCGGCTCGCGGCCGACCTTGTCGGCGCTGCCGGCGGCGCGGAAGGAGTTGAACCAGCGCACTTCCGGCATCAGCGCGATCACCTGGTTGAAGACCAGGAGGACGCCGATCAGGAGAACGCCGAGGATGAGGCTGTTCAGGCCCGGATTGGTCTGGAAGGCGTGGGCGGCCTGGCGGTAGAGGATGGAAGCGACGAAACCGACGATGATCAGGAAGATCAGCATCGTCCATAAAAACGAAGCCGGATTGGAGAGTTTGTAGGCATAGCCGCCGCGGCCCGTTTCAGACGCGTCCAAATCGTCCACTGTCGCATTCGCCATAATATGCTTCGCCTCCGGTAGTCTGCGCGCCGGAGGCTAGTTGAAAATTGCGACGAATTGAAGTGCGGAAGCTTCGGAAAACAGTCAGCTATCGAGTACGGAAGATCTAAGCCGCCCGGTGGCGCAAAAATACCTCAGCGGGCCGGTCAACGGGTTGTTCAACGGGTCGGAATGGGCCGGTTGGCGACTTCGACCAGCGCCTTCTGGATAAGCTCGTTGCCTGCAACGAGATTGGCGCTGCCGAAGATGTCGGTCGTGCCCTTCATGTCCGAAACGAAGCCGCCTGCCTCGCGGATCAGGATCAGGCCGGCGGCCATGTCCCACGGCATAAGGTCGGTTTCCCAGAAACCGTCGAGACGGCCGGCGGCCACATAGGCAAGGTCGAGAGCGGCGGCGCCGAAACTGCGCATGCCGGCCACTTCGCCCATCACATGGCGCAGTTCGACCAGGAACTTGCCGTGGTTGCCGCGGCCAAGATGCGGCAGGCCGCAGCCGATAACGCAATCCGACAGCACGCGGCGCGCGGCGACCCGGATGCGGCGGTCGTTCATAAAGGCGCCGCCGCCTTTTTCGGCGGTGAACAGCTCGTCCGTCGCCGGGTTGAACACCACGCCGGCAACGACTTCGCCATTGCGCTCGAGCGCGATCGACACCGCGAACTGCGGAATGCCGTGCAGGAAGTTGGTGGTGCCGTCGAGCGGATCGACGATCCAGCGATGCGCGCCGTCGGTACCCTTCAGCTCGTCGCTCTCCTCGCCGAGGAAACCGTAGGTCGGACGCGCCTTCATCAGCTCGTCGCGGACGATCTTCTCCGCCTTCATATCCGCCTGGGACACGAAATCGCCCGGGCCCTTCACCGAAACCTGCAGGTTCTGCACCTCGCCGAAATCTCGCGAAAGCGACTTGCCTGCCTTGAGGGCAGCCTGAACCATGACATTGAGAAGGGCGGAGCGGGCCATGCGGGAAATCCTTGGGGTTGTCCCGACTTATCGTCTGGACGGGACGGCGTTTTATGAGCGATTTTTTGATTGGCGGCTTCAAGACCATAAAACAGCGCGAAATTCAAGCCGTCCGCCGGAATGCGGGCATTGCCGCCGCCGGCCGCTTCTGTAAAATTGGTGCTCTTGCTTCCATATCGACGCGGGGGAATGCAAAATGAAGACCGCGCTGCCGCTGACTTTGAGCCTCGCGCTGCTTGCCACCATGGCCACGGCATCCATTGCCGTGTGGTCCACGATAATGCCGGGCGCCGACTTGGCCGTGCATTTCGGCTTCGACGGCACGCCGAACCGTTATGCGCCGGCACCCTTTGCGCTGTCGATCGTTCCAGCAGCCGCACTCGTCTCGACCATCATCTTCGCGCTTGGCCCGCGCTTCGACCGCAGGACTTCCGATAAGCCGGTCCTCTATGCAGTGCTCTGGTTCTTCGTGATCGTCGTGCTGGCGGCAGGCCACGCCTTGATCGTCGGGCACGCATTGTCGGCGAACTGAATGGACCGGCCTACCCGGTGAAGTGGAAGGGAGTTTGCCGCGCCGTCTCCCGCGCTTCGCTTTGGCTCAGCGCGTTCGGCGCTCAAAACGCTCCACTGGAGCGTTTTGACGGCAAGCCGTCGCGCCTCACCCTCGGCGAAACTTGTTCGCCGCCTCGATCGCCTGTTTCTGGGTCTGTTCGTTGATGCCGAGATAGAAGTCCTCGAGCTCCGGATCCTGCAGGCCTGCGCGGCGCGACAGCACATACCATTTCGCTGCCTCGACCGGGTCCGGCCGGGTGCCGAGCGCGTTGATATAGAGATGGGCGAGCTTGTTCTGGGCCACCACGTTGCCGCGATGGGCGGCGATCCGCAGCCACTCGAAACCTTTTTCGTAATTTCGGTCCCCAGCGACGCCGTTGACCATCCAGAGCCCCATGTCGAGCTGGGCGGTGTCGAAACCGGCGGCGGCGGCGCGCTCAAGCCACTCGCGGGCCCGTGCCTTCTTCTCGGGCGGCAGGTCCTTCAGCGTCGCATAGAGCTGCGCCACCGCATATTGGCTATCGGCCACCCCCTGCCTTGCGGATTTTTCGTAGAAGGGCAGTGCCAGATGCAGGCCCTTGTCGCCCGGATTTTCGGAAACCAGGATCTGCGCCCAGTTGAACTGGGCGGACCCGTTGCCGGCTTCGGCGGCCCTGCGCATGAAATCGTCGGCTTGTCGCTTATCGCGAGGCACGTCGCGCCCCGTCATCAGCAGCAGCGCATATTGGAACATCGCCGCCGGATCGCCGCCCTCGGCCGCCTTCTGGTACCAGAACGCCGCGGTCTTGGCGTCGCGCTTGATGCCGAGCCCCTTGGTCATCATTTCGGCGACCAGCGTCTGCGCCGCCGCATCGCCGGCCCCGGCCCTGGTCAGCGCCTTATCGAGCGCCGTCACGTACATGCCGCGCTGATAGGCACCATAGGCATCGTCGACGGTGCCGGCATAGGCCTTTTCGGCCGGCGCGGGCGGCAGGGTCGCCCCCATGCGCTGGTAAAGTTCGACGCCGCCCGAAGGAACGATGCCATTCGGCTGGCCCTCGGGCTCCTTGCTCCCCTGCGCCGCGCCCGGTACCGGCTGGATCTCGACCCGGCCCTTTTTCATCGGCTGCAGATCGGGCTCCACCGGCCGCGTGACCGCCCTGGAATTCGCCTGCGCCAGCGCAAGTGAAGGCATCGCCGCCGAAGCGACGAGCGTCGCCAGCAGCCCTTTCAGAATCACGCGGGAAAGGCGGTTCGACGGCATGGGCTCCATCAAGCCTCAAACCGTGGCGCTTTTTCGTCCAGAATGGCGTTGACTTCGGCGACCGCGGCGGCGGGTCCCTTCGGGTTGGAAAAGACAGCTCCCTTCAGCGCCACGAATTCGGCGCCGGTCTGCGCAACGGCCAGCGCCGAGGCCGGATCGGTGCCGCCCATGACGATGCAAGGAATCTCGATCATCGAGGCCCACCATTCGCCGAGCGCAAGATTTTTCGGATGCGCTTCGGGCTTGATGTCGCCGTCGAGCTTGCCGAAGAAGATGTAGTCGGGGCGAAGTTCGCCGATCGCCAGCGCCTGGTGCCGGTCAGCCGCACCGCCGGAACCGACGATCATTTTCGGCACGAATTTCTCGATCGTTTCCTCCAGCTCCGTCAGGTCCCCGCCGAGATGCAGGCCATCCGCCTTGATCCGGCCGGCCACCCGGCTGTCGCCGGAGATCAATGCTGCGGCACCCGCCGCCTGGATCAGTTCGACCAGTGCTTCCGCGCGCTTCTGGAACGCCTGGTCGTCAAGGCCGTATTGCGGCAGGATCACCGAGGCGACGTCGCCGCCGGCAAGTGCTGCTTCGAGATCCTTGGCTTGGCGATCGGCGTCGTCCTGGTGCGGCACGATCAGCACGAGGCGGCAGCGGTCTTCCTGTCCAGTCATGTTTCTTCCCGTTCGGCGGATATCGGCTTGCGAAAATCCACACTCGTTTTCTGTCCGCAAATTCGATAGACCGGACAGACTGCCGGATCAACCATTCCCTCGCTTCACTCCTCCCCGACCCCCGAGTCTTCATGCCCGATACGCTCAGCCTCGCATTCTTCACGTTCGCCATCCCCGCTGTTCTGGTTGTCGGCCTCTCGAAGGGCGGCATAGGCGGCGCCATCGGGCTGCTCGGCGTGCCACTGATGTCGCTCGCCGTGGACCCGGTCAAGGCGGCGGCGATCTTCCTGCCGATCCTGATCGTCATGGACATCGTCGCGCTGTGGTCGTGGCGGAACTTCAACGACCGCAAGACGCTGCTGATGATCCTGCCCGGCGGCATTATCGGCATCGCGCTCGGCTGGGCGACCTCGGCCTATGTCTCGGACAATGCGCTGCGCCTCGTCATCGCGGTCGCGACGATCCTGTTTACCATGCGCTATTTCTGGCAGGTCTACGGCCCCCGCTCCGGCCACCCGCGGGCTCCCCTGCCGCACCGTCCGGTCGCCGCCACCTTCTGGGGCGCGCTCTCCGGTTACGCGAGCTTCGTCGCCCATGCGGGCGGACCGCCCTTCCAGATCTACGTCCTGCCGATGCGGCTAGACCCGAAATCCTATACCGGGGCCAGCATCCGCTTCTTCGCGATCGTCAACGCGGTCAAGGTCATCCCCTATTTCCTTCTCGGCGCCCTCGACAGGGAAAACCTGACCATATCCGCAACCCTGCTGCCGGTGGCACTGGTCGCGACCATGATCGGCGCGGCGATCGTCAAGCACCTCAAGGCGGAAACCTTCTACCCGATGACCTACGGCCTGGCATTCTGCGCCGGATTGAAACTGCTGTGGGACGGCCTTTCGTTCTGATCCGGCAACGCGGGTGCGGCGCGTCTAAAAAAGCAACGCAAAATAAGGCAAAAGGGATTGTTGCGACGCACAATAAATCTTGCCGTGTGCGGACGATTCCCGTAAGTTCGAAACATGACGACCCTGGATCCCTTCGCAGCCATAGCTGATCCTAACCGGCGGTATCTGCTGGAGGAATTGCGGCGTGCTCCGCGAACCGTGAACGAGCTGGCGCAGGGCCTGCCGATCAGTCGGCCGGCGGTGTCGCAGCATCTGAAGGCGCTTCTGGATAGCAATCTGGTGAATGTGACGGCGGAAGGCACGCGGCGCATCTATTCCGTCAACAGCAAGGGTTTCGACAGGCTGAACCTGTGGCTTGATCAGTTCTGGTCGTGACGTTCGGGCGTTCGAACCGCAAGGTTTAAGCGCCCTTGCCACGACCAGAAGTTTGTCATTGATATTTCTGGATTTTTTGCCGCTTTAAAATATGCGCCTCTGACTGATTAAACACCGGGCGAGCGGCGGGTTCTCCTAACTGAGGAACTAATGACGCGTGGTTGCCTTTAGGCGCTGCATTTGGTCCTTGATGCGCAGCTTGCGCCGCTTGAGCTCGGCTATTTCACGATCGTCGGCGGAGGGGGACGCGAGAATTGCCTGGAGCTCCTCCTCCAAAGCGCCGTGCTTCTTTTCAAGCGATGCGATATGAGCCTGGACGGTCATGTGGCATGTTCCTTCCTTGGTACCTACCACGGCATTCCCTAATGCCGAGGCTTCAGGTTTACGAAGGAAGTGTGACACGATCGGCCGGGTTTGTCGAAGGTGAAATCGTGGTTTCAAGTGGGCAAATTCGTGACCGTGTCTAACTTCCCGTTAACGCGGTTTGGTGGTAGAGGCTTGCGGACATGGCCGACCGTCGCTGAAAATGCGGACGTGAGAATGGGGACTGGAATATGGCAGATCAGGAACAGGCGGATATCCGGCTGGCGCTCGCGAAACTTCGGCAGGAACACGAGGATTACGACGCGGCAATCAACGCCATGATCCAGGTCGGCTGCGATGCCCTGCGCGTGCAGCGCATGAAGAAGAAGAAACTGTCGCTGAAGGACAAGATCACGCAGTTCGAAGATCAGATCGTTCCGGACATCATCGCTTAAAGAGAGGGCCGCCATGTCTGAAAGACCTGCCGTCGCCATCATCATGGGCAGCCAGTCCGACTGGGAGACCATGAAGAACGCCGCCGATACGCTGGAAGCGCTGGATATCGGCTACGAGGCCCGTATCATCTCGGCGCATCGCACGCCGGAGCGGATGATGCAGTTCGCCAAGGGCGCCCGTGCCGAAGGTTTCCAGGTGATCATCGCCGGTGCCGGCGGTGCTGCGCACCTGCCCGGCATGACCGCCGCCATGACGCCGCTGCCGGTGTTCGGCGTGCCGGTTCAGTCGAAGGCGCTGTCCGGCCAGGACAGCCTGCTCTCGATCGTGCAGATGCCGGCCGGCATTCCGGTCGGGACACTGGCGATCGGCCGGGCCGGCGCCATCAACGCCGCCCTTCTCGCCGCCGCCGTCCTTGCCCTCAACGACGACGAGATCGCCGACCGGCTCGACGAATGGCGCGCCCGCCAGAGCGCCGCCGTCGCCGACTACCCAATCGACGAGGCTCCATGACCGTCCAGACGATCGGCATTATCGGCGGCGGTCAGCTCGGCCGCATGCTGGCCATGGCCGCGGCCCGGCTGAATTTCCGCACCATCGTGCTCGAACCGCAGGCCGACTGCCCGGCAGCCCAGGTCGCCAACGCCCAGATCACCGCAGCCTACGACGATCCGGCAGCGCTTGCCGAGCTCGCCAGCCGCTGCGACGTCGTCACCTACGAATTCGAGAACGTGCCGGTTGCCGCCGCAGAGACGCTGCAGCGCTCGGTCCCGGTCCATCCGCCGGCCAAGGCCCTCGACATGTCGCAGGACCGGCTGACCGAAAAGCGCTTCCTGAATTCCTGCGGCATCGAGACTGCCAGGTTCCATGCCGTCGACAGCCAGTCCGACCTCGAAACGGCGCTCGCCGATTTCGGTGGCCAGGGCGTGCTGAAGACCCGCCGGATGGGTTATGACGGCAAGGGCCAGCGCGTTTTCCGCTCCGCCGGGGACAGTTCCGCCGGCGCCTATGACGCGCTTGGTGGCGTGCCGCTCATCCTCGAAAGCTTCGTGCCCTTCGAACGCGAGGTATCGATCATCGCCGCCCGCGCCGAGGACGGCACCGTTGCCTGCTACGATCCGGCCGAGAACGTCCACCGCAACGGCATTCTCCATACCTCGACCCTGCCCGCCCGGATTTCCGACGCGACGGCGAAGACCGCTCGCGAATCGGCCGAAAAACTGCTCGCCGCGCTCGATTATGTCGGCGTCATCGGCATGGAGTTCTTCGTCATGGCGGACGGAACGCTGATCGCCAACGAGATCGCCCCGCGCGTCCACAATTCCGGCCACTGGACGGAGGCTGCCTGCGTCGTCTCGCAGTTCGAGCAGCATATCCGCGCCGTCGCGGGCCTGGTCCTCGGCAGCCCTCTCCGTCACTCCGACTGCGTGATGACCAATCTCATCGGCGACGATATTCTGGACGTACCCGCCTGGCTCGCCCGCAATGAGGTTCTGGTACATCTCTACGGCAAGACGGAATCCCGGCCGGGCCGGAAAATGGGCCATGTGACCGAATTGAAAGGCCTGAAAACGGCGTCACAAGGTTGACATGCAGACTGGCTCGGGTTATCTGCACGCCCAACTGAGAGCGCGCCCCTCGAAGAATCCTGGCGGCGCGCTTTTGATTGATAGACATGCGGCTTTAAGCCCACAGACTGCTGGACCAGGAAAATGAAGATCAAGAACTCGCTCAAGGCGCTGAAGGCTCGTCACCGCGATAACCGTCTGGTTCGCCGCAAGGGCCGCGTTTACATCATCAACAAGCAGAACCCGCGCTTCAAGGCTCGTCAGGGCTGATACGCGCATTCGGCTCCGGCCTCGGCCGCAGCCGATCAAATTGTCGATAACACGACAAATCGGGTTTGACCTTAGGCGCAGGCGGATTACCTTATCCGCATGCGCTATTTTCGTTTCAGCACCCTGATTCTCGCCGCGAGTCTTACCGCTTCGTCCGCTCTCGCCCAGACCGCGACGCCCAAGCCGCCGGCAGCCCCGCCCGCCGCCGCTCCGGTCACCCCGGCCGTCGCCCAGAAAACGGGCCGGCCCGTGGACACGTTGTTCGACGCCTTGAAACGCGAGCGCAATCCGGACAAGGCACGCGGCATCGCCAGCCAGATCATCGCCGACCTCAACGATTCGGGCAGCGCCACCGTCAACCTGCTGATGCAGTGGTCGGCGACCGCCATCAAGGAAAAGCGCAACGCCGCGGCACTCGATTTCCTCGATCAGGTGACCGTGCTCGATCCCGCCTTCGCCGAGGGTTGGAACCGCCGCGCGACGCTGCATTACACGATGGGCAATCCCCGCAAATCCATGGCCGACATCGCCGAGGTGCTGAAGCGCGAGCCGCGCCATTTCGGAGCGCTGGCCGGCATGGCCGGCATCCTGACGGAAGCCGGCAAGGACGAACTGGCGCTGAAGGCATGGCAGGACTATCTCGCCGTCTACCCCGCCGACCGCGACGCCCAGGAAGCCGTGACCAAGCTTTCCGAAAAGCTTGCCGGCAACCGGACCTGAGCCTTCCGGCAGCCCGTTCATGCTGATCCTGCCCCTTGCCATCGCCGGCATTGTTGCCACCGCGTTCTGCTTCACCGCCTGGAAGGCGAAGGCGATCGAGGCCGAATTCCCGAATACCGGCGAACTGATCGATGTCGGCGGCTTTTCCATGAATTCGCTGCATGTGCCCAGGCCTGAAGGCGCCGACCTGCCGGCGATCGTCTTCATCCATGGCGCCAGCGGCAATTTTCGCGATCAGGAGGCGGCCTTCCGCAAGGCGCTCGAAGGCCGCGCCGAAATGCTCTTCGTAGACCGGCCCGGCCATGGTTATTCCGAGCGCGGCGGGCCTGAAAACGGCTTTCCGGACGGACAGGCAGCGGCGATCGCAAAATTGATGGAAAAGCGCGGCATCCGCAGGGCGATCATATCGGGCCATTCCTTCGGCGGCGCGATCGCTGCGAGCTTCGCCCTTTACCATCCGGAAAAGACTGCCGGCCTGCTGTTCCTCGCCCCCGCCACCCATCCCTGGCCCGGCAGGATAGATTGGTACTACAACCTCACCGCCCGCCCCATCTTCGGCCGGCTGTTCAGCCATCTCCTCGCCCTGCCGGCCGGCCTCGTGGTTATGAAGACTGCCACTCGCTCGGTCTTTCACCCCAACCCCTGCCCCGAGACGTACCTGAAGGATGGCGCGCCATTGCTCGTGCTGCGCCCGAAATCGTTTCGCAGCAACGCGATCGACGTCGCCAATCTCAACGGCTACGTGACGCGCGTCGCACCGCGTTACAAGGAGATCACAGCACCGACGGTGATCATCACCGGCGACAGCGACGCGATCGTCGCCGAGGAGATCCATTCGCGCGGACTTTCCCGCGATATCGCCGGGTCCGAACTCGTCTCCATCCGCCATCTCGGCCACAAGCCGGATTACGTGACGACCGACGTGGTGATTGCGGCAATCGAGAAGCTCGCCGGCCTCCCCCGCGACCTGAAGGCCGCGGCCCGTATCGCCGAAGCACGGATCGCGCCGGCGGCGGAGGATTCAGCCCCCGAACTGGATCTCTCGATCGAGAAAACCTGAGCCCGGCTCGAATAACGCCAGCCCCAAGCAAGTCGCCCGTCCCAACCTCCGACCAAAGGGAATCGGAGAGAGACGAGATGGAAATCGGCGGCATTGGCAGGGACTATTCGGCACAGCCCGCAAAGGCGGATCATGCGTCGGCTTCGACAAACGTCGCCTCCGATACAGCCAGCCCCAAGGACGAGCGCTACGATCGCCTCGTCCATGGCCTGACCTCGCTGAACAAGGCGACGGACGAGGCGGAAGAACAGGCAAAGGCCCGCGCCAAGCAGAAGCTCGACGATGCCAAGCAGCAGCTCCAATTCATGCGCCGCTGGGGTTTCGATCCGGAAGTGATCGCCAAGCAGGCAGCCCAGCTCGGCGTTATCGTTGCCGCCGCCGCTCGCGAATTCACCGAAGCCCTGACCGGGGGCAGCGGTGCCGTCACCTCCGCCCCCGCCAATGCCTCATCCGGAACAGGGACCGCCGATCCAATCCTCGATACGAGCGGAGAGGCCGCAGCCGCGGATCCCGCAGGCGACGGCTCGGCGGATGAGCCCGTAGCGGATGACAAGCCGGTCTCCTATGCCGAACAGGCCTATCTCGACGAGATGGAAGAGGCACCGCGGGAAGCACCGAAACTCTCGCTCGACGACATCAAGACGGCGATGGAATTCAGCACCGTCGCCCGCCAGATCAAGGCGCTGCTGGAAGAAGCCGCCCGCAAGCTGCACGAACAAAACAGTGCAGCCACGGTGCCCGGCACCCAGAGCCTCGACGCCTCCGTCAACGCGCTGACCGGCACGGTCTCCGCCATGCCGACCGTCAGCATCACCATCTGACTTCCCATCCGGCAGACCAAATTGCGCAACAAAAAAACCGCCGGATCGCTCCGGCGGTTTTCGTTTGCGTGGCGTTGCGTCTCAGATGCCGCTCTGGCCGTCCGAGCCGATATAGGCGATGCGCAGCATGTTGGTGGCCCCGGGCGTGCCGAGCGGCACGCCGGCCGAGATGATGATCCGGTCGCCCGGCTTGCCGAAACCTTCCGACACGACGATGCGGCAGGCGCGGTTGACCATGTCGTCGAGGTCGGTCGCGTCATGGGTCACGACGCAGTGCATGCCCCAGCAGATCGAAAGCCGGCGCGCCGTCTGGACGATCGGCGACAGCGCGATGATCGGCACCTGCGGGCGCTCGCGGGAAGCGCGCAGGCCCGTCGTGCCCGACGAGGTATAGGTGACGATGGCGGAGAGACGCAGCGTCTCGGCGATCTGGCGGGCGGCAAGCGAGATGGCATCGGCGCCGGTCGCTTCGGGCGTCGCGCGCTGGGCGTAGATGATGCTCGAATAAAGCGGATCCTGCTCCACCGTGCTGGCGATCGACGCCATCATCGAGACAGCCTCGACCGGATACTGGCCGGAGGCCGATTCGGCCGAAAGCATGATCGCATCGGCGCCTTCGAAAACGGCGATCGACACGTCCGATACTTCGGCGCGGGTCGGAACCGGCGCGGTGATCATCGATTCCAGCATCTGGGTGGCGACGACGACCGGCTTGCCGGCGCGCCGACACAAGCGGGTCAGCTGCTTCTGGATGCCCGGAACGGCTTCGATCGGCATTTCGACGCCGAGATCGCCGCGCGCCACCATGACCGCGTCGGAAAGCTCGATGATCTCGTCGATCCGCTCCAGCGCCTGGGGCTTCTCGATCTTCGACATGATGCCGACACGGCCGCGGGCGATCTTGCGCACTTCGGCAAGGTCGTCAGGACGCTGGACGAAGGAAAGCGCCACCCAGTCCACATCGTTGGTCGCGAGCACGGCGTCGAGGTCGACACGGTCCTTCTCGGTCAGCGCCCCGACGCCGAGCAGCGTGTCGGGCAGGCTGACGCCCTTGCGGTCGGAAATGCTGGTGCCGGCGATGACCTTGCAGACGATGCTCTTGCCGTCGGCCTTCTCGGCCTTCAGCGCCAGCTTGCCGTCGTCGATGAGCAGGCGATGGCCCACTTTCACCGCTTCGAGGATTTCCGGATGCGGCAGGAATACGCGGGTCTCGTCGCCCGGTTCGTCGCGGTTGTCGAGCGTGAAGGTCTGGCCGGGGGTGAGTGCCACCTTGCCGGCCGCGAACTTGCCGACGCGCAGCTTCGGCCCCTGAAGGTCTGCGAGAATGCCGATCGGACGGCCGCTGCGTTCTTCGACGGAACGGATGCGCTTGATCAGCGTGCGCATCAGGTCGTGGCTCGCGTGGCTCATGTTGATGCGGAAGAGATCTGCCCCCGCCTCATGCAGCTTCTGGATCATCGCCTCTTCGGACGAAGCCGGTCCAAGGGTGGCGAGGATCTTTACTTTGCGGTTGCGCCTCATCAGTTCTGGCCTTCTTGTGTGCCAGGCGTATCCGAAAGCTGGACCATCCAACTTCCCTGACGGCCCGTATCATATTCCTTGAAACCCATGCGCTGGAAGCCACGGGCAAAACAATCGTTGACGCCGACGACCTTGAACTCGTTCTCCGCGACGCACATGTTCACATTGCCGGTCCAGCGGCCGCCACGGGCCGCGTCCTCGGCATAAAGATAATAATAGCGCGACTGCAACTCGCCCTCGATCAGCGTGGCGCAGGTGGAAGCCGGGACCTGCCACCAGCCTTCCGTCGTCCAGCCTTCCTTGGCGCGGTAGCCGATCGCCACACCGACGAGGTTCTGCGTGGCGTTGCAGACGCGGAAATCAGCATGTGCTGCAGTCGCCGCAAAAAGCGGAACGCCGGAGGCGACCATGGCGACGATCGCCGGGGCGGAAACGAGAGAGCGAAGCGTGGCTTTGGGGGATTTTTTCGACACGGTTTCCGTCAGGACTCCATGGTTATTCGTGAAGCACTTTCTTCGCGCGACGGAGTCGGAAAGTCAACGTAACTCTAATCGATTAGTCCGTCTCTCAGCCTCAACCCACGCTGATCATCACCCCGCATGGCTTGCGCCGCGGCTTTCCCCATGCCATCAACACCCGTCTTCCCAGCCACCTTTCGAAACAGCGCATTTCCAAGGCCATGCAGGACTTCATTCCTTTCGAGATCATAGAAGGCGAATATGACAGCGGCATGGTGCTCATCGCCGACCACGCCATGAACCGCCTGCCCGCTTCCTATGGCAGCCTCGGCCTGCCGCAGAGCGCCTTCCATCGCCATATCGCCTTCGATATCGGCATCGAGGGCCTGACCCGCCGGCTTGCCGCGATGCTGAACGTGCCCGCCGTGCTCGGCTGTTTCTCCCGCCTGCTGATCGACCCGAACCGCGGCGAGGACGATCCGACGCTGATCATGAAAATCTCCGACGGCGCGATCATCCCCGGCAACCATCCGATCACCCCGGAAGAATGGGATTTCCGCCTCGACACCTATCATCGGCCCTATCACCGCGCCGTCGAACGCACCATCGCCAGATCGGGTGCCGCGGGCCGTGCGCCGCTCGTCCTGTCGCTGCATTCCTTCACGCCGTTCTGGAAAGGTGTCGCCCGCCCCTGGCATGCGGCAGTGCTCTGGGACAATGACGACCGCGCCGTCACCCCGTTCCTGAAACTGCTCGGCGAACCCGGCGACATCGTCGTCGGCGACAACGAACCCTATGACGGGGCGCTGAAGGGCGACACCATGTACCGGCACTGCATGATGTCCGGCATCGCCCACGCGCTGCTCGAGGTTCGCCAGGACCTGATCGGCGACGAGGCCGGCATCGCCGCCTGGGCCGAAAGGCTGGCGCCAATCTTCACGACGCTCAACGCCGACCCCACATTGCATGAATACAGGATCTTTCCGTCGCGGACCGGCCCCTACCCGGCCTGACGCGACATCTGACGCGACGAAAAGGAGGCGCGCGATGAGCGAACTCAACCCCACCGGACTGACCAGGGAACAGCAGACCGAATTCGAGGCCGCCGCCTTCCGCCGCCTCGTCCTGCATCTGCGCGAGCGCACCGACGTACAGAACATCGACCTGATGAACCTTGCCGGCTTCTGCCGCAACTGCCTGTCGAACTGGTATCGCGATGCCGCGAACGACGCCGGCATCGACCTCTCCAAGGACGCATCCCGCGAGGTGGTCTACGGCATGCCCTACGAGGACTGGAAAAATCTGCACCAGGCAGAAGCGTCGGATGCACAAAAAGCCGCATTCGCCGTGAACAAGCCGGACCATGGCTGATCGATTTGCCGATTGGGCTTGACCTTGCGGCGGCTTTTCGGCAGTTGACGACCATTCATTGAAATTGACACGATCAGGAGGCCCCGATGTCTGATGCTCATGGCGTCGCCCGCGACCAGCTTCGCGCATTTATCGAGCGTATCGAACGGCTCGAAGAAGAAAAGAAGACCATCGCCGACGACATCAAGGACGTCTATGGCGAAGCAAAGGCCATGGGCTACGACACCAAGATCATGAAAAAGGTCATCGCCCTGCGCAAGAAGGACGACCAGGAGCGCATGGAAGAGGATCTCATCCTCGACACCTACCTCCAGGCGCTCGGCATGATCGAAGGCCCCGCCG
>Ga0209257_1002651_pt1 | contig 17199 bp, 20 predicted proteins | sample AraplaCvi_mCL_r2_FD_184277 | JGI IMG/M metagenome (GOLD analysis project Ga0209257, IMG submission 184277) | Arabidopsis root microbial communities from North Carolina, USA - plate scrape MF_Cvi_mCL_r2 (SPAdes) (version 2) | ecosystem: Host-associated > Plants > Roots > Endosphere | place: USA...
GGCCAACGGGTTGTCAGAATCGCGTCCCTCGAACGGGATGCGGCCAATGCCGGGGAAGTATTCCTTGGCGCCGATGAAATGGTTGCTCATGTTCGTGGGAGTCGCTTTGGTCGGTGGATGGGTGCGCGCGTGGATGCTCAGCGCGCGGTGTTCGAATGCGGCGCGTACAGCGTCTGCGCCGTGTCGAGGAAGGTCAGGAAACGCGTGTAATGCGCGGCGTATGCAGCGACGGCGTCGGCGTTCGGGCGCGCGGCGGTGGATGCGTCCACGCTCACGTGTTCGCGCGCGACGTCGGCGATGGCGGTGTCGCGGCCGTTGGCGCGCTCGAACGCCCACAGCGCCTGCAACGCGCCGCCGAACGCCGCGCCTTCGGCCTGCTCGGGCACCTGCACCGGCAGGTCGAACACGTCGGCCACCATCTGTCGCCAGGTCGCGCTGTGGCTGCCGCCGCCGGTGAGGCGGATCGAATCGAACGTCATGCCGGCTGCGCGCAGTGCATCGAAACCATTGCGCAGCGCGTAGGTCGCGCCTTCCATCGCCGCGCGATAGACGTTGCCGCGGGTGAGGTTCGCCATGTCCATGCCGTGCAGGCTGGCGCGTGCGTCGGGAAGGTTCGGCGTGCGCTCGCCGTTGAAGAACGGCAGCATCACCAGGCCGTCGGCGCCGGGCGTCGTGCCCTCCAGCACCGATTCGCCATCGCGGCTGGAAAAGCCGAAGAGCTTCGCGACGTTTTCGGTCGCGACGGTACAGTTCATCGTGCAGATCAGCGGCAGCCAGCCGCCGGTGGACGAACAGAACGCGGCCCAGCCTGCGTTCTCGTCAACCACGGGGCGATCCGCGCAGGCGAACAGCGTGCCCGACGTACCCAGGCTCATCGTCAGCACGCCCGGCGCGACATTGCCCGTACCGATGGCGGCCATCATGTTGTCGCCGCCGCCCGCCGCGACGATCACGCCGTGCGGCAGGCCGAGTTCGTCGGCGATGGTCGATGCGATGGCGAAGCTCGCATCGGCTTCGACCAGCGGCGGGAGGAAATCGGCGAGGTTAGTGTCGGCATCGGTGGCGGCGAGCATCTCGCGCGACCACGTGCGCGTACGCACGTCGAGCCAGCCCGTACCCGAGGCGTCGCCGTATTCCATCCAGCGCTGGCCGGTAAGCCAGAAGTTCACGTAGTCGTGCGGCAGCAGGATCGTCGCGAGCTTCGCGTACACCTCGGGGCGATGCTTGCGCGTCCACGGCAGCTTCGACGCGGTGTAGCCGGCGAGGATGGGGTTGCCCGCAAGCGTCACGCAGTTGGGCGCGCCGCCGGCGGCCGACATGATCTCGTCGCACTCGCCGCTGGTGCTGGTGTCGCACCACAGCTTGGCCGGCGCGAGTACGTTGCCCTGCGCATCCAGCGGAACGAAACCATGCTGCTGGCCCGACACGCCGATGGCGGCGATCGCGGCGCGCTGCGCGGGTTCGAGCTTCGCGAAGCAGGCGCGGATGGCGTCGATCCACCACTGCGCGTGCTGCTCGCGGCTACCGTCGTTACCGGCGATGAGTTCCAGCGCCTGGCCGTGCGTGGCGACGATGCGGCGCGAGGCAGCGTCGTAGGCGACCAGCTTGACGCTCTGGGTACCCACGTCCAGGCCAATGAACAGCGGGGCTGCTGCGCTCATGCGCGTCCGGCTCCAGAAAAGTTAGCGCTAACAATTTTGCGGCAGGACAAATCCGCACTGGAAACGACGACCAGCTGTGACATGGGTGGAAGCAAGGGATCCCGAAGGTGGTACGCACTCTACCAGCGATGAGAAAAAAGCCTTGCTGCAGTGCGCAATTCCTTTCCCGACAATGACTTGCCCTTGTTGCAGCGCCGCGCCAATGCAAAGGGCATCCCCTGTTCAGGCTGAATGGCCGGCGCCCCGTCCTGCAGTGGCGGTGCCGCCGCGACCGGCGTCGCGCGTCCTGCGGCCGGGCATGACACCGGTAGCGCTACCAATGAACGGCCCTACAGCCCGCGAAATACGCTGGCGACCCACAGCAGCGCGAACGCGATCGCAACGAGCACGAACGCGAACGGCGCCGGCAACGAAAGGAAGCCCAGCCACGACGCGATACCGGCGCCCCCGGCCAGCGTGGCGATGAAGAACATCGGGAAACTCGGAGGCGTCAGGCTCATCGGTGCGTACCTGGAAGGGGCGCTGGATCAGCGCGGAGGGAGGACGGTGCGCGGATCCACGAGTTGCCCGGCGCGCCGGAGTTCGAAATGCACCATGTCGCGCCTGGTGCCGGTTCGGCCCATTTCGGCGATCACCGCGCCAGCGGCGACGACCTGCCCTTCGCCGACCAGCCGCTTGCGATTGTGCGAATAGCTGGAGACCCAGCCGCCGGGGTGCTCGATCACCACCAGCTGCTCATAGCCGGGCGAGCCCGCACCGGAGTACAGCACCTTTCCCGCCGCGGTCGCGCGCACTGGACTGCCTGCGGTGCCGGCGATGTCGAGCGCGTAGGCCGTCGCGTCGCTTCGCGCGGGTGCGTTCACGAGCGCACCTTCGGCGGGCCATCGCCAGGGCGAGTCGGCGGTGTCGATGTGTTTCGTCGAAGGGGTGGAAGCGATCGACGTGGCCGCCTTCGCAGGCATCGCGGTCGCGGTGCCGGCGTTCTTCGCAGCGGGTGTCGACGCTACCGGCCTGGCGGCAACAGCCTTTGCAGCGACTGGCTGCTTCGACGTGGACGTCGCGTCAGGCAACACCTCCGTGCGAACGGTCAACGCGGCAGGCGCGGGCGCAACCGCCGGTTTCGGCGACGCCGTTGCAGGCAATCGCAAACGATCGCCCGGATGGATGATGAAAGGCTCGGCGATGCCGTTCGCCTGCGCCAGATCCACCACGCTGACGCCGTTGCGCGACGCGATGCCGTACAGCGAATCGCCCGCCTGCACGACGGTGCCACCGTCGTTCGCCACGATTGCCCCCTGGGACGGCCACACCTTCACCGTTGCCGGCGTGCAGGCTCCCAGGCACAGCGACACCGCGAAGATTGTTGAACGACGCATGACGACCTGCCCGGGTGAACGCCCACGCCGTCGTCGATCGCGGCGCCCATGAGCGGGGCGGCGAGGTTATCCCGCAGGCTCCGGCTGCGGTACGCGCAAATTTCGCGTTGCCGATGGCAGCGCGAGCCCGCTGCGGCCGGAGGTTTCGTAGCCAGTGGCTTCGTACAGACCGATACAAAACGCCCGACGAGTGGACACAGTGCCGATACGCCCCGGCGTTCGAATGGCCACACCCACTCGAAGGACCTCCCCATGACCACGTCCCGCACCCTCGCCACGGCCCTGCTCGCTTCCGTCGGCGCGCTCGCCCTGCCCTCCCTCTCGCACGCGCAGGCATCGGGCATCCACCGCACGGACCTGCAACGCGAAGACCTGTCCGTGCCCGGCCGCGAAGTCGTGCAGGTGCTGGTCGCATTCGACCCCGGCATCGTGGCCGGCAACCACCACCACAACGGCGAGGAGATCGTCTACGTCACGGAAGGTGCGCTCGAATACCGGCTCGAAGGCCGCGCGCCGGTCACCCTCAAGCAGGGTGACGTGCTGTTCATTCCGTACGGCGTTAACCACGAAGTCGTCAACGTCGGCAAGGGGCGAAGCGCGGAACTGGCGACGTACGTCGTCGAGAAGGGAAAGCCGCTGCTGGTACCGGCGCCGAAGCAGCCGGTGGCCAATGCGTCCTCTTTCGATGACGCGCGAGGCACCACGCGCCTGGACCTGAAGTTCGCCGATGAGATTCCGCTCAAGCCGACGATGTTCGATTCGGCGACGGCGTGGGAAGACGAGCCCTGAAGTTCACCGCTCCGATGGCGCGATGCTGTCGAACCACCGCGCGTACGGCGAGTTCTTCACCAGCTTGCGATTGAGGTCGGGCGCACCATCGGACCACCACACCACACCCCGCTCACCCAGCGCGACCTTCGACGTGTCCACCTCGCCACGCGCTCGCGCGAGTCGCTCGTCGTCGCCGACGCGCATTGCGGCGGCGACCTCGCGACGCGCATTCATCAAGCGGCGCGTGAGCGCCTCGCGGTCGCCGGGCGCCAGCGCGGGGTTCGCCGCCCGCCACAGGCGGCCGCGCACGACGATGTAGCGGGAATCCGGGGTGAGCAGTGCGGGCATGGCGTGGCGTTTCGATTCGCGGCTGCCATCGTTAGCCGCGGGTACGTCATGCGGCGGTGAGTGCGCCCCGAACCTCTCGCGGGCCATTCACACCGACAACGCTACGTTCGCAGTGACGAACGAGGAGTCTTCGTGAAGAAACAGATCTCAGCACTCGAGAGCGCCGTCGTGCTGCACTCGGCCCAGATCTTGGCGATGGAATGCCTGCTGCGCGCGATGATCGTCACGCACCCGAATCGCGCCGCGCTGAAGGAAGCGTTCCAGCGCATCGCGGCCGAACTCGAGCAGCGCCTCGCCGATGCCGGCTTCGAGAACGGCCTGCCGGTGGACAGCGCACGCACGCTCGTGGAGCCCTTCCATACGCGCACCGACGACTGGCTCTCGTGGGTGGATCTGGTGACGGCCGAGTAAGGCGTCGACGCTCTCGCGAACTGCGCGTCAGCCTGCTTTCGAGCTGCCGAAGGCCAGCTTGATCGCACGCTCAGCGCACGAACTCCGCCACTACCGGTGGCGAGACCAGCCGCTTGATGATCCAGCCGAACAACGCGCTGAAAGCCAGCACGAAGACGACCGACACCACGGCGATGGCGATGAAGAACGCGCCCATGTCCGGTGCGTCCGGCACGGCGGCGAACTGGTCGCGCATGGACGAGAACATCGAGAACTGAAGCACCAGCCCGGCGAAGTTCCAGACGATGCCGAACACCATCAGCCCGATGAAGAGCAGGCGCGCCCAGTTGCGTCGCAGCAGCAGGCCGACCGATGCGATCAGCGTCAGCACGTTCAACGCCAGCATGCAGACGAAGAACGTGAGCATGTGCTTCATCATGAACATCGCGAACGGCGGCGCGCCCGGCGGCGGGGGCGACTGCATCGCCTGCGCCACTTCCGGCGTGTTGAAGACGGTCGCGATCATGACGCTCTGCAGGATGCCGATGAGCGTGCCGAAGCCGGACAGGACGATGAAGATCCACGCCACGACGGTTACGAAATTCGACTTCCGGTCGGCCTGATGCATCCGGATCCCTCCCCCAAGGCTTGAGCGGACACCGTAGCGAGCGGCGGCGCGCGGTTCAAGCGCGACGCGCCTCCAGCCGACGCAGCTAGCCCGTCGCGGCCTGATGCAGCGTGAGCCATTCGCGCGGCGAGGATCCCGTCCTTCGGCGGAATGCACGCGACAGCGATGGCGCATCGGCGAATCCCAGGTCCAGCGCGACCTGTTTCACCGAACGGCCCGCACGCAGGAGCGAGGTGGCGACATTGAGTTTCCAGTCCAGCGAATAGGCGGCCGGCGTCGTCCCTGTCGCAGCTTTGAAGGCGGCGGCGAATGCGCTTCGCGACATGCCGGCACGGGCCGCCATGCGTTCGAGCGTCCAGTCCGCATCGGGCGCCTCATGCACCGCGATGAGCGCCTTGGCGAGCCGGGGATCGGACAGGCCCATCATCATTCCCTGCGATACGTGCGCCTCCTCCGGATGATCGATGATCCATCGCAGCACCTGGATCAGCACCACCTCGAACAGGCGATTGACGAGCAGCCGCGAACCGCAGCGTACCTGGTCGGACTCGGCGAACAGCAGGTTGAGCGCATCGCCCAATCCATCGATCCGTTCCAGCGGCAGCGCGATCAGATCCGGCAGCGACTGCACGATGGGATTCCTCGCGCCGCCGTCGAAATCCAGCGTCGCGCACGTGAAGTCCGAACCGTCCACCGGCGCGTTGACGAACTCGTGATGCACCGCCCTCGGGAAGAACAGCAGTGTCGGCTCGGCCAGATGCGTTCGCGCCATGCGCGGCCCCTGCCCGTGCAGCAGGTCCATCTCGCCCCGCCGCAGCACGTGCAGGAAACCCCGACCCGGCTTCGCATCGAAGACCTGGTGCCCGCACAACGGGCCGGAATGAAACAGCGACGCCTGCACGCGGAACCGTTCGAGGACCGGCGTGAGCCGGTCGATCGGCGCGCCGCCCGCGTCCACCGGCACCGCGGGCCCATTGGACGAATCGACATCATTCAGCGACATATAGCCACCAATCGTCTCGAACGGGTTCCTAGTATGACCGCCAACCGCCCACCCCGGACGGCCCCTCAACAGGAATCCAAGCCATGTCCCGCGTCCCCCTCGTCACCCCGCAAGACACCACCGGCGAACGCCAGGCCCTGCTGGGCCAGATCCACTCGGCGTTCGGCGCCACCCCGAACATGTTCCGCGCCGTCGCCAATTCCACCGCCGCCCTGAAGAGCATGTGGGGCTCGTTCGGCGCACTCGGTGGCGGCGTCATCCCGGCGAAGCTCGGCGAGCAGATCGCCGTCGCCATCGCCAATCGCAACGCATGCGAGTACTGCCTCGCCGCGCACACGGCGCTGGGTCGCAAGGCCGGTGCCCGCGGTGAGGAAATGACGGCGGCGCAGGACGGCCAGTCGCAGGACCCGAGAACGGCGGCCGCACTGACTTTCGCGCTGCGCGTGGTCGAAGGTCGCGGGAAGATCGAAACGGCCGACGTCGAACAGCTGCGTGCGGCGGGTTTCAACGACGAGGAAATCGTCGAGATCCTCGCGCACGTGGCGCTGAACCTGTTCACGAACTACGTCAACGTGGCCCTCGCGGTGCCAGTGGATTTCCCTGGCGTCAAACTGCGTTGAAGCTGCTGCTCGGCGCTGGCCGGAGTTCATCCGGCCAGCACGGCTCCAATCCATTCGTTTCCATCGAAGGTGCCCGGATGACTTCCGCCTACGTACCGATCAACTGCGAATTCCACGACGTCCTCGAAGCGACCGCGACTTTGAGGCGGATCGTCACCATTCGCTATCGCGACGAGGACGGCGCGCTGCGTTCCGTCGATGCGAGGATCGTCGATTTCCATGCGAAGGACGGCGTGGAGACCCTGCACCTGGATGACGGCACCGTCATCCGTCTGGACCGGATCGTCAGCGTCGGCGATGTGGAGCGTGCGGGGCGCGAGTTCCCGAAAGCGACCTGAGCTTTCCCGCGTTCGCTTCAGCTGGCCGACAGCCAACGCACCCGGCATTCACGCCACGCCGAAATGCGTCCACGCAGCATGCAGGCATGTTCGCACTGCCGCGTGATTCGATGAAGCCGATCCTGCATGCCACGTTGTTCATCGCGCTTAGCGCTTCGATTCCCGCCTTCGCGCAGGATCCGGTGCCCGACGCGGCGCTTCAACGCGCCAACGAGGCGCAACCCACCGGCGACCTGAAAGACGATGCCAACGCTGCGGCGCGACTTCGGGCACAGGTGCTGCTTGATCGTGCGTACTTCGGTACGGGCGAAATCGACGGCCGCTGGGGCAGCAACACCGAACGCGCCGTTGCCGCGTTCCAGCGCAGCCGCGACCTCGATGCCACCGGCACGATGGACGACGCGACATGGCGCGCGCTCACCGCCGATGCGTCGCCTGCGTTGATCGAGTACCGCCTCACCGCACAGGACGTTGCCGGTCCGTATACCGCGATTCCCAACGACATGATGGCCAAAGCGGGGCTGCCACAACTGGGCTTCGCTTCGCTGGCCGAGAGCCTGGGCGAACGCTTCCATGCGAGTCCCGCACTGCTGGCGGCACTCAACCCGGGCGTGGACCTCACGCGCGAAGGCACCACGCTGTGGGTGCCGAACGTGCAGGTCGGCGCGCCGGCGAAGGCTGCTTCGGTCGTGGTCGACAAGTCGGATTCGTCGGTCATGCTGCGCGACGAACAGCAGCGCGTTTACGCGCGCTTTCCCGCTTCGACCGGCAGCGAGCACGATCCGTTGCCGATCGGCCAATGGACCATCAAGGGCGTCGCCCGCGATCCGCATTTCCAGTACAACCCGAAACTGTTCTGGGATGCGCACCCAGGCCACGCGAAGGCGAAGATCGCGCCCGGGCCGAACAACCCCGTTGGCGTGGTCTGGGTCGACCTGAGCAAGGATCACTACGGCATCCACGGTACGCCGGAGCCGGGAAAAGTCGGCAAGACCGAATCGCATGGCTGCATTCGACTGACCAACTGGGATGCCAGCGCGCTGGCCGCTGCGGTCGGCCCCGGCACGCCGGCGATGTTGCAGCAGTGACGCAGCGGAGGCACGGATGAGCAAGGGCGTATTGCTGTTCCTCGTTGTCGTACTGGCGGTGGCGAACCTCGCGATCTTCCACTACGGGCGCGAAGAAGGCGCCGTGTCGCCGGTTGTGGCGGCGGCCGCGACGCCGGCGCCTGTCGTGCAGGCGCCTTCGCGCGATTCGACGTCCAACACTCCCACACCTACGCGTGCGCCTGCGAGCGTTGCGCCTTCGCCTCCGATGACCGCAGCGCCGGTGATCGCACCAACCGCTTCGAACGACGACGCGCTGACGATCCCCGTGCAGGGCATCACCGCCGCGCAGTTGCGCGACACCTTCAGCGAAGCACGCTCGCAGGGACGCGTGCACGAAGCGCTCGACATCATGGCGCCGCACGGAACGCCCGTGCTCGCGGTAGCGGACGGCTCCGTCGAGAAGCTGTTCACCAGCGTGCCCGGTGGCCTGACGATCTACCAGTTCGAACCCAGCGGCCGCTATGCGTACTACTACGCGCACCTGGATCGCTACGCCGATGGCCTGAGCGAGAAGCAGGCGATCCGGCGCGGCGACGTGATCGGCTATGTCGGCAGCACCGGCAACGCCGACCCGAGCGCCCCACACCTGCACTTCGCCATCTTCGAACTCGGCCCGGAGCGGCAGTGGTGGAAAGGCACGGCGATCAATCCGTATCCGGTGTTCACCCGGCCTCGATAGGGCGCACCTGCGCGTGCTGGCCCATGGCACTGGCTAGGTTGGCTTTATACGCAACTCTTGTCGCTTGGTGGAATCGAACTCAACGCCGGTCACCGGCACGATCCCGATTACTTCCCGGATGTCGCCACTCGCCTGCGCCTCGAAGGCTGCGCGCGCCTGCTCCCACCCTGTTCCTGCAAAGAAGATCCGATAGCGGTCCGAGTACTCGTCCTGTGCAGGGTCGAATCCCCCGTCGAGGATCCAGAATCCGGACGAGGGGTCGGCGGCCAGGATGAATCTCGGGACATCCCAAAAGGATCGATAGCTGACTATCTCAAGCCATACGCCAGTGGGCATCATCACTGATCGCTCCTGCATCGGTTCGGCGACGACGGCTGTCGCCGGGCGAGCTTATGCAAGGCGGGTTTGTGGGACAAGCTTCAGAGGATGGCCAGCAAGACGCGGTCGAGCTCGCAGCCTTGCAACCTTCCGTGCCAGCTACCCGTTCGGCCGATGCCCGTAACTGAGCACGCGCGTGATGCGCCACACTCCATCGCGGTTCTCCCACACGATGGTGAAGTCGGCGATGCCGTCGCATTTGCCGCTGTCGAACTGGCAGAAGCGATGCGTGCCCTGCTCGATGGCGCCGAAACCCTTGATCGGGAATACCTTCAACGATCCCGGCACAAGCTCGCGGCGGAAGTTACCGCACACGTACTTCTGCGTGCTTTCGATCATCTCCCTGCGCGACCACGTGACGCCGCCGATGTCGTGGTAGAACTCGACGTCCGGCGCGAAGAAGCTGGCGTGCTTCTCCAGCTGCACGGGTTTGCTGCAGGTGTTGAACGCGTCGAACACCTCGGTATCGAGTTTCGCGATGGTGCGCGACAAGGCGGCCTGATCGGCAGAATCATCGCCGTGCCCGCTCGCCGCGGCTGCGCCGGCCATTGCCATCGACATCGCGATGGCCACCACTGACATGAACTGCTTCATGTGCTGCTTCCCTGGAATCGGTGAGGTTGGTGGGTACTTTCGCGGGCGATCCGCGCCCGGTCGTGCGGTTCGCTTACGCCGCGTGCGGACGCCAGCCAAGCAACCGGGCCGGCAGGGTCAGCAGCGCAGACAGGAACGCGAACATCGCGGAGAACGTGATGCCGATGAGCCGGAACGGCAGCGAGATGAGCCAGACCAGCGGCCACAGCACCAGCGCCAGCAGCGCGAGCGGCCAGCACAGCACCAGCAGCACCAACCAGGCCAGCAGGAGGATCAGGGTGTTCATGACCGGCTCGCAGACGATGCCGGACATCCGGCGAGCCTCAAGGTGCGACCACGCGCCACCGGCCGGCAACCGCCGTGCGACGAATCGGGGAATGGGCCGATGAAACGGGGAATAGGGCGACGGCGGGCCCACGTCGTAGCCCGGGGAAGGCCGGAGGCCGCACCCGGGGTGCTGTGTCTGGACGGTTTGGATAGCCCCGCGTGCGCTTCGCTTACCCGGGCTACGTCGGTGACTTACAGGATCTGGATCTGCGAGGCCTGTTCGACCCTGACATGCGTCTGGTAGTAGTACTTGCCGGTCGGCCTGTTGCCGACGAAGAAGTCGATTCGCGTGCGGCGCGCAGTTCCGGAAACAAGGATGCGCTTGCCTTTGAGCGCCCCGCTGGGTTGCGCGCCAAAGCCGCGCTCGAGCTGCGCGGCCGCATCCGGCGTGACTTCGATGGAGAGGTTTCGAGGATCCCGATAATCCTCTTCCGAGTTCAAGTACATCATCTCGTCCGCGCGGCCCGTCGCCTTGACGGTCATGACGAACATGCCGGTAACGCCTTCGCGCGGCGCAGCGGCAGCGCCCAGCACGGCTTGCCCTGGTTCGATCCAGTCCGAGGATGCAGCGCGCTTCCCCATCCCGGGCGAACTCGCACAGCCGGCGAGCAACGCGGCAAGGACTACCGAGGCGATCTTCCAATGGGCCATTCCGACTACTCCGTGAGCGAAGGCGGCAATTCTGCCTCGTTTGTTGAGCAACCCACAGTCAGGTGAGAAACGCTCTGCGTCCGCACGCCCCGTAAAACGCAAGCACCGACACCACCCGTCTGTTCTGCGCACCCAGTCACCGCCCACCGCAAGCGCACCTCCTATGATGGCGGGGCCGGGCTGGGGAGCCCTTCCACCTGCGCCGCACGATGCGGCCGATACGACAGAAGGACCGTCCATGCACGTTCGCGCCTTGACCCTCGCGCTGGCCGCAGCCATGACATTGACCGCCTGCGGCGGCGGTGGTGGCGGTGATGACGCACCTCCCGCGCAGCCGTCCAACCCGACGCCGCCCACGACGCCTCCGCCGACGACACCGCCGACCACCACGGCGCTGGAGATCACGCGGCTGGAGCTCGCACAGACGCACGTGATGCCGGAAGCCGGCCTGCAGTGGACGCTCACCAACGCGAAGGAATCGCTGCACGCCATCGGCGGTCGCGATGCGCTGGCGATCCTCTCCTTGTCCGCAAGCGACGCGCGCAACATCGTGCTCGAAGGCCAGTCTGCCGGCGTGACGCTGGGCACCGTGGCGGTGAGCGCGGGACTTCCGCCCACCGAGGCCGGCGGCCCGACGTATGCGGAGAACCGCTACAGCGCCGTCATCCCGCGCGCGTGGATGGTGCCGGGCGTGCGCCTTCGCGTGCGCGCCGACAATTACAGCGTCGGGCTGTATCGCGACCCGGTGGTGGGCGCGGACAGCCCGCTCACCCTGCGCGTGCTTCCGTTCTACCTGTTCGGCGCGAACGGCACCAACTCGGTGCCCCCGGCGGAAATCGCCACCGTCGATACCGGCACCGCGGAAGAACTGTTCGCGAAATGGCCGGTCGCCACGCTGGTCGCGCAGAACCACCCGGCGCGCTACGTCTCGTGGCCGACGCTGGTGATCGGTCCGCGCAACGGGCAGGCCGCGTACATCGCGCGCAACACGAACGACGAACACAACGGCTTCGAGATCATGGGCGCCACGCTCGATGTCCTGAGCGGCCTGCTGCAGGCAAACGGTGAAGCGCCGGGGCCGGTCCAGTACTACGCGCCGCTGGTGATGCTGGATGCCACGGGCAAGTTCCGCGGTCCGGGCGGCGGCCTGGGCACGGTGGGCGGCGACACCGGCGTGGGCGACCACGACTACGCCGGCATCTTCGTGCACGAACAGGGCCACGCGTTCGGCCTGCCGCACGCGGGCGAGGCCTACGCGCAGGCGCGTTACCCGTACGTAGGCGGCAGCCTCGCCGGTTCGGCGTGGGGGTACGACGCGATCCGTCGCGAGTTCCTGGCGCCGTTCGTGCCTTCCACCGCGTCGCGCTACGCCACGTGCAAGACGAACACCTTCGATGGCACGCCGCGACAGATCGACTCGGCAGGCCGCTGCATCAAGCAGGACCCGATGCAAAGTGGCGCCGGCGATGAAGCGCGTGGTTACCGGTTCGCGACATTCTCCGATTTCAATGCCGCCGTGATGCAGCGCCATCTCGAAGGCATCGCCACGACCGAAGCCAACGGCAACCTGCGCTTTGATGGCGGCAGCATCATCGCCGACGCCGCGTTCGCCAACGGTTACAAGCGCTGGAACAGCGAGCGTCGCGCGTGGGAGAACGTTGCGCCGGTGACGCTCGACAACGGCCTCTACGGCATGGATTCCGGCCTGCCGTACCGGCCCAACGTGCCGGTGCATTCCATCGTGATTACCTACAGCCGTGCGGGCACCGCGGGCGCGACGCAGATCTATCCACCGATGAGCTACGTCGGCAACCTGGTGCGCACGGTGGACCCCACGAACTCCGGCGCACGTTCGGCCATCATCCCCAACACCGGGACGCACCCGTGGTACTGCCACAACGGCGGCTGCGACTACACCGTGCGCGTGACGTACACCGATGGCAGCACGCACCACGCGATCCTGCAACGCGGCTTCCGTCCGTGGTTCCAGCCGACGGGCACGCCGGAAGCCACCACGTCCGACCCCGTCAACGGCGCCAGTTTCCGCACGTGGGTGATCAACGTGCCGGGCGATCGCGCGGTGCAGCGGATCGACCTGCTCGACACGCCGCGCGCATGGGAGGGCATCGCGATCAGCCCGGTCGTGCTGGCGTCGCGAACCGTCGGCGCCGGCGTGCCCACCGCCGCGTCGTTGGCGAAGGTCCGGCTCGACGTCGCGCCGCAATGCAGCGGCCTGACGACCGTGGTCGTGCCGGCGCCGGCGTCGCCTGTGATCTGCGATTGATGTCGGCGTACGACCAGCGCGGCGTCATTCGCCGTCGCTGGTCAGCGCCATGACGTCGATGAAGCGGCCCTTCGCATCGAACCGGCACTGGAAGCGCTTCATGCCTTCGTTGCCTTTATCGACCGTGCCGGCGATGGACGTGCTGCCGTCCTTGCCGCGCGTCGGCGCCTCGGTCTTCACGTAAGTCGGCTTCGTGCCGTAGTTGCCGGCCACCTCGCCGCGACAGAACGCCGGCATGTTGCCTGGCGTCACTACCGCGCTGCCGGCGGGAGCGGCCGGTGCGGCGGGCGTCGCCGACGTTGCCGCCGCAGCGCCCGTCACACCGATCGTCAGCGAGTAGTTGGCCGCTTCATTGCGCCGCGCGGCATTGCGCATCAGGTAGACGCGCACGCGGTAATCACCGTTGGCCGGCAAGCGCCCGCTATAGGTGTTGCCCGATGACGAGCCGACGAACAGCGCGGTTTCCGAGCCCGGCGGCAGGACGTTGAAGTAGTTCGACGGGTTGCCCGGCTTCAGCGTCACGCTCAACGTCTGGCCGGCACGTGCGCCGACGATGTAGTCGACACTCGCATCGCCCTTGAGGCTGCCGGTGATCGTCTTCGAGGACGCACCCTTCGCGAACTGAACGCGTTCGGTGCGGATCTGCGCCTGTGCAACGGCGCCGGACATCAGCGCGAACATCGCAACGGCAAGTGCGAGCCTGCTTCTCATCGTGATCTCCCGGGTGTCCGCGTGATGGGCGCCGTGCTTTGGCAGCGCGTTACAGATCGACCTTCGCCACCTTGTCTTCGTAATCCTTCTTCGGATCGCGGCCCATCAGCACTTTCAGCCCGGCCACCAGGCTGTGCTCATTGAGCCAGATCTCCGCATCGGCCGGTTCGAAGCGCAGCATCATCAGCTTGGGGTCGTCTTTTCCGCCTTCGAACCACGCGGCGATGAATGGATTCCACAGGCGGTCGAGCACCTCGCGATCGAGCACCGTCTGCAACGAACCGCTGATCGTCGCGAACAGATCGTGGCCCTTGGATGAGAACGCACAGAACGCCGACACTGGCGCCGCCGCCTGCTGCGCCAGCACGTTGTCAGTGGACGTGACGAACCAGATCGTGCCCCGCGTCTGCTTGTCTAGCATGGCGGTCATCGGGCGCGAATGTCCGTGCGCATCGCCGACCAGGCCGAGCATCACGGTGCGGTCCGATTCCAGATGATCCCAGAGCTTTCCTTCGAACTTGCGCTCGTCCATCGTCGTGCCTCCCGAAAGGTGGAGGCAAACGTACTCAACGATTCGTGGGGTAGCTGTGAAGTGGCGCCGCGTTCGTTCATGCGGATGAGGGAAGTGTGCAGCGCAGTGGCCGGGGTAACGTCGAAGGCCGCACCCGGGGAAGTCGTTGCGTCGCGGAAAGCCCCGGGTGCGCCAGTTGATCGAAACTCGACCTCAAGTATCAAAGGCTGACGCGCCAGCCTTCGAGCCTCATCGCCCACCTTCCGGAACTCGCACTCCAGGCTTTCCCACTCCCGCGACGATCCGCCCGCAGCCCGGGTAAGGCCAAGGGCCGCACCCGGGAATGCCGTGATGTCTCGTAACGGAAGTTCCCGGAGTGCGCTTCGCGTACCCGGGCGACACTGGGTAATCAGACGCAGTCATGACGTAGCGGGCCAAGCCAAGAGGTAAGGAGCCAAGCCTCCAGACCCTGCACGATGCGTGTCCTGCCGGCGCGTGTTGTTTCGTTAGCGCAGAAGCAACCACCACGGAGGACCTGCCATGAAGCGCTGGAGCTTTGCAGTTGCAGCATTGGTGATCTGTTGCGGATCGGCGTGGAGCCAGGACGCCGACCAGCTCAAGAAGGAGAAGGAAGCCGCCGAGACGGAAGCCGCGACCCTCAAGGCGCAGGCCGACATACTGAAGTACAAGTATGGCGCGGAGCCCTTGTCGCCCAAGACCGGCAACATTGAAGGCGCCGACAAGCTGGTCGGGATGGCGCAGCAGCATGCAGCTTGGCTGACGACGGCGGTGGGTTCCGGCATTGCACTGGACTTGACTGAACTCACTAAGGGCACATGTCCCAAAGGCGTCCTGCTAGTTGACGGAGACCTTTACGCCAGTCGTTACACATTGGCGAAGGCTTACGAGAACCGGCTTGGAAAGCTGGAAGCTGACGTCAAGAAGATAAGGCCAGCAATGGTACGGACGCGCAGTATTGACGGAGGCATTGGAACGATTGCGGCCGCAACTGCCGTGTTCGGGCTCTTTCGCGCCGACTACACCGTCGCTAGCGGTTCACTCGTCCTGGACCAGAACTGGCTGGCGGCGTCGATAGTCAAGGGGGCAAGTGCCTGCACGATTGGCGACGCAAAACTGGCCTGCGTGAGATCGGAGAGATTCCCCACCTATGCTGCGGTGGATGCGGTGCAAGCGCGGCTCGACACCGTAGAACAGGACATCGCCCAAATCACCAACGAGCTAACCCAGAAGGAAAAGAAGGCCAAGGCCGACGAACTGAAGCGCGTCGATGCTGAGCACGCAGCGCTTTCCAAGAGCCTGCACACACCCGACGCGTCCGGAACGACGCCGCTGCAGATCATGGCGACGTACGGCGCCGAGGACATCAAGAGCATGTGCGTAGCTCGTCTTTCGACACCGCAGATGAGTCCCGTCTTGCTCACGAAGGAGACGATCTTCGGCAAAGGTGGTCGTGCGTACCTCAACATTCCTGTCCAGGTATCGGCAGTGGTGATGAATGAGAAAGGCACGCCCGTGAAGTTGCTTTGCCGACAGGGCGTGACGCAGACCGCGATCAAGCTATCCGACATGCTGAAGGAACCCGCGGAAGGCAGCAGTTGGGATGTTCGTCAAGCCAAGCCCGCGAATGTCATTCACTGTCACGGTCCGACAGGCACGATCATTGCCGATCCCGTTTGATCGTCCATGCGCTGATTCCGGCGCATGCTCCACTCCCTGGGTGTAGCCTCGCTGCATCCGGGAAACGTTCTGCATGGACGACAACCACACCGCAACCTTACGGAGCACCCGAGGCGCACAGCTGCCGGATTACGCTGAGCTGATCGGCTAGCCGGCTTGCAACAACCCATAACCCGGGCAAGGCCAAAGACCCGCCCCGGGCCTGTCGCGATGGATGCGCTCGCCCGTGAGCGGACGTTGCAGGAGGCGTGCGCAGGCGGGGATTCGCCTCATGCGCCCGAACTTGGAGCGCGCCGCGAACGGATGACGTAGGCGAACAACCCCGCCCAGCACAACACGGCGAAGGAACGGGCAGGAACGCACCGGACGTCGAAGTAACGAACGATTTGACCGACACGTAGCCGATGCCCCACAGCGCGAGGTTGGCGATCAGGATCAGCACACGCTGGTCGTGGCGCGCGATGAGGCCCACCAGCGCCGGCATCAGCGCAATGGGCGCGGACGCCACGAACAGAACCGCGATCAACGTCGTATCACTCATGCCATCCCCCCGGATGTTGTTTGCCGTGCGATGCGGTTGCCTGCATGTCGCATCCCGTCCCCACGGGATGGACAGCATCGCTTCCCTGCTTCGAGGTTACGGCGCCGGGGATCGCTTCAGCAAGGTACGCACCGTAGCCCGGGTAAGGCCGAAGGCCGCACCCGGGGATGCCGTGTCGTCACGCCGGTGAAAGCCCCCGGGTGCGCTTCGCTTACCCGGGCTACGGATGCTTTGAGCACTCGCCCAGATGGCCGGTTGATGCCGCGACGGTTCCACCCCACTCCGCATCCAGTCCGCCATTGCGCACGCAACGATGGAAGGAAGAATGCGGCCAGTCCACCACGCGCCTGACCAACCCATGCTTCACCGGATTGAAGTGCACGTAGTCCACATGCGCGCGAAGGTCGTCATCGTCGCGAATCGTGTGCTCCCAGAATCGCGGCTGCCACAACGATGGCCCCGCGACGGGCAATCGCCGACTAAAGCCCTTCTTGATTTCCTGCCAGAGCCGCGAGTAATCCGCATCGGTGTCGGCCATCCGGATGACGGCATGCAGGTGCTCGGGGAGCACGACGACCGCC